>JAEEGH010019889.1_pt1 | contig 14030 bp, 13 predicted proteins | sample 9134181 | NCBI WGS metagenome assembly JAEEGH01 (sample SAMN16246544, study PRJNA631951) | gut metagenome | biome: gut microbiome; feature: rumen; material: DP-attached | host: Bos | place: Iran: Karaj | collected 2018-10
CTTCTTCGATTCAAACGTTTTTATCGCCTGCTCCCCGTCGAAGGCGGAGATGCACTCGAACCCCTCGTTCGCAAGATAAGCGCCGAGAGTTTCATGGATGATACGCTGATCGTCGCATATCAGAATAAGCTGACTGTTGGACATAACACATCCTCCTTTACGATACCATTATAAACCAGCCGCAAAAGATATTCAACCTGTTCCTCAACTTGCCATGAACATGTCACTTTTTGGCGTCCTCGGGTTTTTCAGGGGCCGTCAGGCGGGTATCATTATAAAAAAATGCCGCAAAGGCATTGCCAAAATGATTTTTTTGACTATAATATGAGCATGAAGAATGGTTTTTGCAAACCTATCGAAGAATACTCAAGAAAGGATATGAGAGAATGGAACGTCCGAAAATCAAAATGCCCGCGGGCGCGCTTATCGCCTGCATACTGATAGTAGTCTTCCTGCTCGCCTGCCTTGCCGGCGGCATACTTCTTGTTATGAGCGGAGGGCTCCCCGACCTTATCAACAACAGGTCATCAAGCGCGACTCCCGCCCCCACGAGCGCCGCGCCCGATCCGACGGAGCCTGCGGCGACGGAGACCGTGTCCGAGTCGCCCGATGCGACTCCCGCGCCGGATAATACGAACAAACCCTCGTCCTCCCTCATTATTGCGGGGACTCAGGCTTCTCCCGATACAGAGAAGACGGAGATCATTGCCCGCTGTCTTGAGGCGGTCGTCAGCATCGATATCACTATGATGAACGGCTCCGAGGACGTATATGCGGGTTCCGGCTCCGGCGTAATAATCACGCAGGACGGCTATATCGCGACCTGCAACCACGTTGTGGAGGGCGCCGCAAAGGTCTACGTTTATCTTAACGACGGCACCCGCTATGAGGCGGAGATCATCGGAACGGACAGCGTTACCGATATCGCCGTTATCAAGCTCAAGGCAGACGGCAAGAAGTTCAGCTGCGCAACGCTCGGTTCCTCCTCCGTTTTGAAGGCGGGCGAGAGCGTCTACGCGATCGGCAACGCGCTGGGCGAGCTCTCCAATACCGTTACGGAGGGAATAATCTCCGGTCTTGACCGCGATATCGAGATAGGCGGTCAGCGGATGACCCTGCTGCAGACGAGCGCCGCGATCAACAGCGGCAACTCCGGCGGCGCGCTGTTTTTGAGCGACGGTACGCTGATCGGTATCGTCAACGCCAAATCCAGCGGCCAGACGTCCAGCGGCGCCACCATCGAGGGACTCGGCTTTGCAGTGCCCATCGACCTTGCCAAGCCCATCATCTCCGACATAATGGATTACGGCTTCGTTACCGGTCGTCCGTATCTCGGCGTGACCACGAAGAACGTCTCCTACGGCATGGGCATGTTCAGCTACTACACCTATCCGCAGGTCATCTCCGTTCTGCCCGGCAGCCCCGCTGAGAAGGCCGGCATACAGGAGAACGACGTCATCACCGCGATCAACGGCAAGGCGGTCAACAGCAGCGCCGAGCTTCGCGTGACCATCAACACCTTCAGTATCGGCGAGACCGTTACCATCACCATCCAGAGGGGCAACAGCTCGTTCGACGTTAATGTAACGCTGCTCGAGAAGACCTCTAAATAAGCGGCATATCAAAAGGAGCTGTTCGGTCGAACAGCTCCTTTTCAATACTCTTTTATCCTACCGACTTCTGGCTCAATCCCTTTATGGAGGAGAGCACCCAATCATGCTCCGCAAGCGTGATGACCGTATCGCAATACGGGCATTTCGCGCTCTTGTTGATGGATACCGGCGCGCCGCAGTTGGGGCAGGTAACGGTCTTGAGCTCCTCCTCTGCCTGCGTGAGCACGCCCGAGGTACGGGTGAGCTCCCATTCGTAGGTCATGAACTTCTCGATATTGGGATTGCCCTTCACTATCTCGCCAGTTAAGTCGCTGGTGGAATAGGTGGTGATCCTTGTTTCGAGCTGAGCTATGATATGATCCATGCCCTCCCGCTGGAACCAGCCGCGGATCGTGACGCCGAGCACCGCGATCCGTTCGATATGCGGGGTCTGGCTTGCACGGCGTATCTCGTCGAGCTGACGGTCGGACTGGGTATAAAGCTCATCCGTAAGATAAGGACGCAGCGACGTGATATCCTTCTTGCACCAGCTGTCCTGCATCTGTACGTAGAGATTGGAGAGCTTCGACTCCATCGCGGAGACGCTGAAGCCTTCGTCCACCTCTGCGATATAGTTCTCGATAGGCGTGAGCTGAGACGAATCGGTGGGCTTGACGCTCGTTACAACGGTGGGATGCGCGTTGTGCTGCGTCTGCTGCTGTTGCGCCTTGCTCCTCAAAATGGCGATCAGGACTATAATGAACACTATCACCATTATGAACATGACGCCGCCGCCGGTACAGCCTAAGGGAAGGAGCGAAAAGCCGCCGCTCCCGGAGCTGCTGCTCCAGTCCCAGCCGGAGCTGCCCGAATCGGACCCGCCCCAGTCCCAGCCGGAGCTGCCGGAATCGGAGCTTCCGCCGTAATCGGTATCACCGCTGAATCCGCCAAAGTCGGCAAGCGCCGCGGTCGCGGAAACGAGCAACACTATTGCAAGCAGCACTGCCGCAAGTATGAACAGTTTTTTCTTCACAGCATTTCAACTCCCATACAGAATAATAGGGCAACGGTATATAAACCGCTACCCTATTATAATACATTTTACCGTTTAAGTAAACCACTTTATTCCTTTTGGCTCCCCGTCTTTTTTCTCGGGGATATCCGGCGAAGCGTAAGACAGCCGAACGCATATCCGATGAGCGCACCGAGGGTGTTGAGTATCAGGTCGTCAAGCTCCGATACGCCGGAACCGAGCACGAACTGCGCGGTCTCGATCACGAGCGAAAGCAGGAAGCCCGCCAGCAGAGCGTGCGGCAGACGCCCGCCCCACAGTCTTGCGAGAAACCCCGCGGGGGCAAACCAGATGATGTTTCCCCCGAAAAGATAGGCGAAATACTTCCAGTTGCCCGCGCGCAGCAGTTCAAAATAGAATGCGAACGCATCAAGCTCAATATGTCCGGAGAACAGCCCGTGCGAGAAGCATCCGTTCCTGAATACCGTGATCCTCAGGAGCACGGCGAGCCATATCACGGCAACGGCGGCGAACAGTTTTTTCATCATCAGCTTTCCGTCATTATCCTGCTGACGGCGTCCTTCTTGAACTGCGTGGTATAAAGATCGTAATAATACCCGTGCAGCTTCAGAAGCTCCTTATGCGTGCCGGATTCGGCGATCTTGCCGCCGCGGATAACGAGTATCCTGTCCGCGGAACGGATGGTCGAAAGCCTGTGCGCTACGATGAAGCTGGTGCGCCCCTCGAGCACCTTCATAATGGCGTGCTGTATCAGCTGTTCGGTCTCGGTATCGATGGAGCTTGTCGCCTCATCGAGCACGAATATCCTCGGATCGGCAAGAATGACCCTTGCGAATGAGACGAGCTGCTTCTGTCCCGTAGAGAGCCTGCCTCCGCCCTCTCCGACCTCGGTATCATAGCCGTCCTCAAGGCGTACGATGAAATCATGCGCGTGAACGAGCTTCGCCGCTGCGACGACCTCCTCGTCGGTGGCGTCGGGGCGGCCGTAGCGAATATTCTCGCGGATCGTGGTCGAGAACAGATGCGGCTGCTGAAGCACGTAGCCGAGGCGATCCTGAAGCCAAAGCTGGCTCCTCTCACGGTAATCGACTCCGTCGATGAGTATGCGCCCCTCCGTGGGCTCGTAGAAACGGCAGACGAGGTTGACGATGGTGGATTTGCCAGCGCCTGTCTCGCCGACGAGCGCGATGTTCTGCCCCGCCTTTACGTCAAGATCGAAGTGCGAAAGCACCTTCTCGCCGTCCTTATATGCGAAGCTGACGTCATCGAAGCGAACGTCGCCCTCTATAGCCTCCCAATTCTCACGCTTGGGCTCGAATGCAGTGCCGTACTTCTCAATGACCTCCTCGGTATCGAGTATCTCGCAGGGGGTATCTATAAGCGTTATGACTCGCTCTGCGGAAGCCTGGGCGGACTGCATCTCGGCAAAAATACCCGCAAGCTGCTGGATGGGATCGAAAATACCCGTGGAATACGATATGAAAGTTGCGAGAGTACCGACGGTTATCGTTCCCACTATCGCCCATTTGCCGGCGACGCTCATACCGCCCGCGTAAAGCGCAAGTCCGGTGCCGACAGCGCCGAGGCACATTACGATGGGCGTGAACATGGCGGAGAGCACCGCCGCCTTAATGGCGGATTTTCTCATACGACCGGTCTCCGCCTCGAACTCGCGGGTGTTCTTTTCCTCACGGACGAGCGTCTTCGTCGTAACGGCGCCCATTATGCCCTCGTTGAGCGCGCCGGTGATCTTGGAATTCTGCTTCCTTACGTCCCTGTAATGCTTCAGTATCTTCTTCTGGAAATAGACGCAGATCACGGCAAGGGGCGGCAGCACGGCGATAACGATAAGCGCGAGCTGCCATTTCAATACGAGCATTACTATCGCGATGCCCAATACGTAGCAGCTTGACCACAGAATATCGACGACGCTCCACGCGATGAGTTCCGAAAGTCTTCCGACGTCCGAGACCATACGCGCCATAATATAGCCGACAGCCGTCTTGTCATAATAGGAGAACGAAAGCTCCTGCAGCTTTTTGAACGCGTCCTGCCTGATATCATAGGCGATATTCATTTCGAGCTTGCCGGAATTCTTGATGAACAGCATGACGCAGAAGCCCTGCGCCAATACCGCCGCTGCGTACACGAGCGCAAACGGAAGTATCCTCTCCGTATGCGAGCCGTATATGATATGGTCGATCGCATAACGGGAGAGCAGCGGGTAAAGCAGGTCCACCCCCGCGACGACGGCAAGCGATATCATCGTCGAAGCGACGAGTCCCTTCGACCTTAAACCGTATTTGATCAGCCTTTTCCAAAGCTTGAAATCGACCTTCTGATCGAACTCCTTTTCCTTAAGAGCCGAGGTAGTCATTTCGAGATCTTCCATGTCTTCCATTATGCTTCACCCCCTTCCGAGCCAAGCTCGCCCTCAAGCATGTTCTGGATATCGGCGATGCGCTTATACAGCCCGTCGACCTTAATGAGCTCCTCATGCGTGCCCTGCTGGACAAGGCGTCCGTGCTCCAGCACGAGTATCTTGTCCGCAGTGGAGAGCGTTGTTATGCGGTGTGAGATTATGAACGTGGTGCAGTTCTGCCTGCGGCCGGAGAGCGCCTCGCGGATGGCGGCGTCCGTCTCGGTATCGACGGCGGACATGGAGTCGTCGAGAATGATTATAGGCGCCTCCTGCATGAGCATGCGCGCGATAGCCACACGCTGCTTCTGACCGCCGGAAAGCGTAACGCCCCTTTCGCCGACGACCGTGTCATAGCCGTTTTCAAACGCCTTTACCACGTCGTGAATGGAGGCGATCCTCGCCGCCTCGTAAACCTTCTCCTCCGGAGCGTCGGGATCGACGATGCGGATGTTCTCCATGATAGTACGCGAATAGAGGAAGGGCTCCTGCAGAACTATGCCTATATTGCGCCTCAGATAATGCCTCTCATAGTCGTTTATGTTGACTCCGTCAAGGAGTATCTCGCCCTCCGTCGCGGTATAGAGCCTTTGAATAAGCTGTACGAGGCTCGTCTTTCCGCTGCCCGTGGAGCCGAGAATGGCGATGGTCTGCCCATGCTTTACCGTAAAGCTCACGTCGTCAAGCACGGGATCCACGCTGTCCTCATATCGGAAGCCGACGTGCCTGAACTCGATATCGCCGGTGATGGGCGGAGTAAGCGCCTTGCCGGGCTCCGTCTCGAGCGGAGCGGAGATTATCTCGTCGATACGCCCGAGGGATACCGACGCCTTGCCGAGGTCGGCAAGTATCCTGCCGAGCTGACGCACGGGCCAGGTGAGCATCGCAGTATATGAGGTGAACACAAGGAGCTCGCCGACGGAGATCCAGCCCTTTATCGCGTAATAAACGCCGACGCAGAGCGCAAGCATTATCTGCATATACCCGAACGCATCGGAAGCGGACCAGTAATACGCCATAAGATTGTTGACGCGAAGGTTCTTCTTCCTGAAATCGGCGTTTTTCTCGGTGAAATTGTCAAGCTCGCGCTTCTGCTGACCGAACGCGCGGACGACGCGAACGCCCGTCAGATTCTCCTGCAGAGCGGCGGAAAGCTTGCCCTCCGCTTCATCCGCGTCGGAGAAGCTGTCCTTGACCGCCTTGAAGTACACAAAGCTCGAAAGCGCAAGGAAGGGCATCATTATGACCGACCAGAGCGTGAGCATCGGATTCATGCGGAGCATTATTACCGCCGCACAGACTACCATCAGCACCGTCCTGGCTATCTCAAGCAGCTGGTTCTGTATGAAGCGGCGCACGGTATCGACGTCCGAGGTGCACCTCTGCACGAGGTCGCCCGTAGAAACGTGCTTATGATAATCGAATGGCAGATTGGCAAGATGCTCGTAAAGATCGTTCCGCATGTTGCGCGCCATGCTCTCGCCCGCGTAGGCGATATAACTGCGCCTTAAGAAGGTGCTCATCGCGTTCACCGCGGTGAAAAGGAGCAGCGCAATACCCATTATGTAAAGATGCTTTATGAGGAATTCGCGCCCGCCGATGGAATCTATCCAGTTGATTATGAAGCCGGGCACGCCGGAATCGCCCGCCTTATAACCCTCCTCCGCATAGGGAATGAGCACGTAGTCTATCGTGAAACTCGTGATTATCGGTATTATGTATGCGGAAATGACCGCCGCAATAAGCGCGATCGCCGCTATTATAAAATATCCCCACGTACCCTTCATAAACCTTCTTAACAGCTTGCGGTTTATGGGCTTATGCTTCTTTTTCTTCTCTTCCATAGTTCCTCCGACTTAAAAACAAAAACTGCGGGCATGACGCCCGCAGCGGATCATTGCGTATTCGGCTTGCGTATTTCAAACAGCAGACCGCGCATAGTTCACCCGGGCATATCCGATTTTGACGACGTATTCAATATTGCGCATGTGACGCGGCCTCCTTTCTTTGATATTGCTGTCAGTATAAACCATACTTTCCGCTTTGGCAATATCAATTTCGGCGTTTTTCACAATATATTGCTTTTGTTTCCAAATATATTCTGTTCATTATGGCTGTGAGTGTTGACATACGGTCTGCCTCGGCATATAATAAACCTTGTTAGCACTCAAGGGTGTTGAGTGCTAAAACCCGCCTCCCCCATCTGTTAAGGAGGCGGCATGAATACATAAATCATTTTTCGATAGGAGGAATCCAATATGAAACTCAGACCTCTTTCCGACAGAGTCGTCATCAAGTCCCTTGAAGCGGAAGAGACTACCGCGTCCGGCTTTATTCTCGCCGGTAATGCCAAGGAGAAGCCCCAGATGGCGGAGGTCATAGCCGTTGGTCCCGGCGGGATCGTGGACGGCAAGGAAATCACCATGAACGTCAAGGTCGGCGATAAGGTGTTCTACTCCAAGTATGCGGGCACCGAGATAAAGCTTGACGGCGTTGAATACACCATCGTCCGCCAGAACGATATTCTTGCGGTCGTTGAATAAAAGGAGGCAGTATTATGGCAAAGCAGATCAAATACGGCGAGGACGCGAGGCGTTCTCTTGAAAAGGGTCTCGATACCCTTGCGAATACCGTTAAAATAACCCTGGGTCCGAAGGGCCGCAACGTCGTTCTCGACAAGAAGTTCGGCGCTCCCCTCATCACAAACGACGGCGTTACCATCGCCAAGGAGATCGAGCTTGAGGATCCATTTGAGAATATGGGCGCGCAGCTCGTCAAGGAGGTCGCCACGAAGACCAACGACGTAGCCGGCGACGGTACCACCACCGCCACGCTGCTCGCACAGGCGATCGTCCGCGAGGGCATGAAGAACGTTGCCGCAGGCGCCAACCCCATGGTCATCCGCCGCGGTATCGAGAAGGCCGTTGATGAGGCCGTAAAGGGCCTTAAGGATATCTCCAAGCCCGTCACCGGCAAGGAGGAGATCGCGCAGGTCGCTTCCATCTCCGCCTCCGACGAGCGCATCGGCTCCCTTATCTCCGACGCTATGGAGAAGGTCGGCAACGACGGCGTTATCACCGTTGAAGAAGGCAAGACCATGAAGACCGAGCTCCGCTTTACCGAGGGCATGCAGTTCGACCGCGGCTACGCCTCCGCCTACATGGTGACCGATCCCGATAAGATGGAGGCCGTGCTCGACGATCCGTACATCCTCATCACCGAGAAGAAGATCACCAACATCCAGGAGATACTCCCCGTGCTCGAGCAGATCGCAAAGCAGGGCAGGAAGCTCCTCATAATCGCGGAGGACGTCGAAGGCGACGCGCTTGCGACCCTCGTTGTCAACAAGCTCCGCGGCATATTCACCTGCGTCGCGGTCAAGGCGCCCGGCTTTGGCGACAGGCGTAAGGAGATGCTCAAGGATATCGCCATCCTCACCGGCGGCGAGGTCATTTCCGAGGAGCTCGGCATGGAGCTTAAGGACGCCACTATCGCCCAGCTCGGCACCGCCCGCCAGGTAAAGGTCGACAAGGAGAATACCACCATCGTCGAAGGCGCGGGCGACAAGGAAGCCATTGCCGCGCGCGTAAAGACCATCAGGACGCAGATCGCCGAGACCAAGTCCGAGTACGACAAGGAGAAGCTCCAGGAGCGCCTTGCGAAGCTCGCGGGCGGCGTTGCGGTCATCTCCGTCGGCGCGGCTACCGAGCCCGAGATGAAGGAGATCAAGCTCCGCATAGAGGACGCTCTCAACGCCACCAAGGCGGCCGTTGAAGAGGGTATCGTTGCGGGCGGCGGCATTGCGCTGATCAACGTTATCGACCGTGTAAAGGCGCTTGAGGCTACCGTTTCCGGCGACGAGAAGACCGGCGTAGACATCATCGTCCGCGCGCTCGAGGAGCCCCTCCGTCAGATCGCCGCCAACGCGGGTCTTGAGGGCAGCGTGATCGTTGCGAACGTCCGCTCCTCCGATAAGCTTGGCTACGGCTATGACGCCGCGAAGGACGAGTACGGCATGATGTTCGAGAAGGGCATCATCGATCCTACCAAGGTCACAAGGAGCGCCCTCCAGAACGCTTCCTCCGTCGCCTCCATGGTGCTCACCACCGAGAGCCTCGTGACCGATATCCCCAAGCCCGAACCCGCAATGCCCGCGGGCGATCCCGGCATGGGCGGAATGTATTGATGAATAGTTGAATAGAAACAGGAGTAAAACACTTTTCTGTAATCGTTTCGGTAAGGAGGTCTTTGCTGTGAAAAGGGTCTTTGCAGCTGCCTTAATAATGCTTATGCTGCTTTCTGGCTGCGCTAAACAAACCGGGGCAGTACTTGCTCCTGCTAAAGAAATGGGCGAAGTACCCTTTGAGTTTCGCGAGATCATAGAGAACGATCTGTTTCCAACGGGAAGAAGATACTCGTTAAGAGGAGCATACCCTTCGGCGGATCGTGTCGTTCTGACGGAGCTAACGGTCGATGGAACGCGGCTGATTCTGCGCGATATGTACGGAAAAACGCTTGCAGAGCACACGGAGCCGTTTCTTGAGGATACCCGCGTATGTCAGGCGCTTGCTACCTCCGACGGGGGATTTATTTATGCTGTCGGATTCGTGGATCGCGCCTTGCCGGATGGAGGCTGGTTAAGTGACAACGGGTTCTCTTCCAAGGTGGTGAAATGCTCCGCTATGGGAGAAATCGAATGGGAAGCGGTATTTGAACAAATAGACTGCGGCGCATTTCAGCGGATAATAGAAAGAGACGGATACTATTATTGCTTCGGCTCATATCAAGTGGATGAACCGCACGGCTGGATATGCGGCGTTGATATGCATAAGCTCGATAATAGCGGCAGCATTGAAACAAGGAACACGATCCTCGGCAGCGACTACTGTACTCTTAAACGCATCGAGCAAAATGAAAACGGCTTCCTCATCCATATCGATTCGCAATCCCGCGACGGGGACTTCTTCCCGATAGAAGGCGAAGAATTGCCGTACTACGCAAAATGCTTTTCCGCAGAAGTCGATTTAAACCTTGAAAAGAAGGGGATCGACCTTGCCGATGAATGCGATTATTTCTATGATACTCCTGTCGGCGTGCTTGACGGCTGCGAGGTCTATGCGGACGATCCCGTTTTCAAGGATGTGCCCGAGATAGTGATACTCGTTTTTGATTATGGCGATAATTATCTCGTCGTTTCGGAAAACTACACCGGAAAATATGAAGACCAGCCACCCCTTATGAGCGCAGTTTGGGAATACACCGAAACGGTCTATTCGGTTTTCAATAAGGACGGTAAGCTCATTTGCCGCAGGACTTATGATACATCCCCCGATTTTGAAAGCATGGCGCTAAAATATGAATAACAGCAAAAAAAGGAAGGCAAAAGCCTTCCTTTTTTTATCTGTATTTTCAGAACCTGAAATAGATGAAGGGGTTATATCCGCTCGCGACGAGGGATGCGAGGCAGAACACGAGCGCAACGAGTATCAGCACGATATCGACGTATTCCGCCCAGGCTTTGCCGTTGAACTTCCTGCGGATGTTTGCGGCAAGCGGCGTCGACGCGACGATCGCCGCAATTAGGAGCGGCAGGTACGACAGCGTCAGCGTCAGCGCGTCATGCGATATGACGCCGACCTTGAAGGAGAACATGGAGCCGAGGAACCGGAACAGCTCCTTCATATTCGTGAAATCGAACAGCATCCAGCCGAGACCCGCTACGAGCAGCGAATACACGTGACGCAGCACGCGCGGCCATTTCTTGAGCCATTTGCCGAGGAACAGCTTTTCAATGACCACGAAGAAGCCGTGCCAGATGCCCCAAAGTACGAAGTTCCAGCTTGCGCCGTGCCACAGACCGGTGAGCGCCCACACCACGGCAAGGTTGAATATCTGCCGCTTCATGCCCTTGCGGTTGCCGCCGAGGGGGATATAAACGTACTCGCGGAACCAGGTGCCGAGGGAAATATGCCATCTGCGCCAGAACTCCGTCGCGGAGCTTGAGATATAGGGGTAATCGAAATTCTTGCGGAACTCGAAGCCGAACATGCGGCCCAAGCCTATCGCCATATCGGAATAGCCCGCGAAATCGAAATAGATCTGCAGGGTATAGGCGATTATGCCGACCCAGGAGCCCAGCGCGCCGTTGCCCGCGAAATCCGCGCGGAGGCCGTTCCAGAGTACCGCCATCTGGTTTGCGATGAGTATCTTCTTGGCAAGACCTACCGTGAAGAGCTTTACGCCGGAGGCGAACTGATCTATGGATTCCTTCCTGCCGAGGAGCTGATCCTCAATATCCTTATAGCGGACGATGGGGCCCGCGATAAGCTGGGGGAACAGCGCAACGTAGGTGCCGAAGAGCATGGGGTTCTTCTGTACGCCCGTATCGCCGCGATAGACGTCTATAACGTAGCTCATCGCCTGGAACGTATAGAAGGAGATGCCTATGGGAAGCATGCCCTCCACGCCGAAGGGCTTGACCTTTTCGAGCGCGGGGATGACGTTTGCAAGGGACTTATAAAGGATATCCTTCGCAACGGGAGTCGCCATTCCGCGAAGCGAGGGTATGACCGCCTTGAGCGTATCGAACACGAGGGGAGTGTATTTGAACAGCCCGAGCATGAGCAGGTTCAGCACTATCGAAACGACGAGCGCGGCCTTGGCGCGGCCGGGCTTCCCCTGCCTCCTGTACTTGCCCATGAGCAGGCCCGCCGCGTAGTTCATCAGGATGGAGAATATCATCAGGATGACGCAGACAGGCTCGCCCCAAGCGTAGAAGAAGAGGCTTGCGACGCACAAAACTATGTTGCGGTAGGTGCGATTGGGGATCACATAGTAAAGCGCAAGTACCGCAACAAGGAATATGGATAAAAACAGCAGGCTTGAAAAGATCATTACTTGATGATGGCCTTAAGAACGTCGGTCATGGCCTTGCCCGCCTTGCCGACAAAGTAGTAAACGTAATTCCCCTTCGCAACGACCTCGGCAGATTCGATCTTGGAGGCTTCGTCGGGGCTGTAGGACTTGGCTACCTGGAGCTGACGGTCGAGCCTGTCCTGAAATATCTTGGCGAGCGCGGCCGCATACTCGGGATCGTTCACCTTGAAAATGGCGCCCTCATCCGCGTTGAGAGAGGGGTTTTCGGAAACGAGCCAGATGGAAGAATCGATCTTGGAAGCGTCAATGCCGTAAATATCGGAATAATCGGCCTTGGGGACCGCAGTCATATTGCCGAAGCCGGAAACGGCCTTGACCTTATCCCAAAGCTGCTCTACGGTTTCGGTGACGGGATTGCTCTGACTGCCTTCGGTGTTCTTGCAGCCGGCGGCTAAAACGCAGGCCATTACGGTGACGAGAACGAGAATGATCGAAACAAGCTTTTTCATATCGGTTTCCTTTCTTTATGCGTTCAGTGGATGTTCTTTATATCGCGCGCCGCGACGGAACGAAGTATCTGCGCCCAGATGTTATAGGCGGCGGTGGTATGATGGCAGGGGGTGTTTGACTGCGGATCGGAGCAGTATTCGGTCTTCAAATACCCATCCTCGCCCACGAGATGGCTCGCAATATCGACGAAGCCGAAGCCGCGCTCGGAGCACATATTCCTGAGAAGACTGTTCAGGATGCGCAGGTTTTCATTGGTCAGCTTCTTCTGGTGGGAATCATCCATGAGGTACATGGAGCTGATTATGAATATCTTGGCGTCGGGAGTCTTTTCGAGGATCTTATCGCAGAGGGTGCGGAAATTGTTTGCCGTGCCCTCAACGCCGTATATTGCAACGTCGTTCAAGCCGAAGCAGATAAACACCTTCTTCGCGCCCATCATTTCGATGGAATCCCAAAGGAGGTGCTGCTCGCCCTTGTAAAGGGGGTGCAGGCTGCTTGAGGAAACGGGCTCGAGCGCGTGGCCCGCGCCATAGCTGCCCTCGCAGAGGAAATGCGTCGGGCCGAAGAAAGCGGGGTGGGCTTCAAGGTGGGAGTTGTTGTAATTCTTCCAGCCGAGCATTATGGAATCGCCCACGAAGACGGCGTCTTCAAACCAGGCTTCGGCTTCGGCTTCGGAAACTCCGTAAAGATCCAGGGGCATCGTGTTGAGCCACAGGAGCTGACCTTCGGGGAGCTCGGGAAGCGGAGTGGGGCCCGCGGGGACCGCCTCGGTAGGAGCGGGCTCCGTGGGAGCGGCTTCGGTGGGAGAGACCTCGGTAGGCGCGGCTTCAGTCACTGCGGCCTCAGTCGCGGGGGGATCGGTGGGAACGTCTATTACCACGACGCTGCCGTTATTGTTCTTTTTGCAGCCCGCGGCGGCAAACGCAGTCAATACCGCAAGCAGTAAGCAGATAAGCTTTTTCATTACTTGACAAAAGCTCCTTTCGGTGAAATTGCACAAATAAATCCATTTACTATTCTATCATAACCCCTGCCCGAATTCAAGCATCCGCCGCAATATACTCCGTTTTTTGCGCAAAAAACCGCGGCTTTTATTCAAGCCGCGGTTCACGCTGTTTGTCTTTTCAGCTCAGCTTATGAGCAAGCGATCTTACCCAGTTCGAAATGAAGGGCACTTCAACGGGCTGCTTCTTCAGGGATCTTACCGCGCAGGTGACCTCTACGGCGAAGAGTGCGAACGCTATTATGAGCATTATCCCCACGAAGAGCACCGTGCAGATGATGTAGAACATGCCCGCCGCATGGGTGGCGGCGCGGATTATGAGCCACAGTATTACCGGCACAGCCGCAAGCACAGCCGCTGTAAGGGATATAACGCCCGTATGCAGGCAGGCGACGCGCGCTTCGGAATTCCTCTCAAGCAGGAAGAGCAGAAGCGAGAGCAGCGGGAACACCAAGCAGCACCAGAAGGATACGGCGCAGATAAAATGAAGCACGGCCGCAAACACGCCGCCCGTCATAAATGAGAAAAGGGTGCATTTTTCCTCGTCCATATTACTGCCTCCGTCTTTAGGTTATAGGATATTATACAACATTTGCG
>JAEEGH010019892.1_pt1 | contig 14029 bp, 11 predicted proteins | sample 9134181 | NCBI WGS metagenome assembly JAEEGH01 (sample SAMN16246544, study PRJNA631951) | gut metagenome | biome: gut microbiome; feature: rumen; material: DP-attached | host: Bos | place: Iran: Karaj | collected 2018-10
CAGCATTCCGCGCCAGCGGAGTTCTTCAACAAAATTCTTCATCGATAGTTAGTTTATTTTGGGCGCAAAAATACAAAGATTTTGGGCTTTTCGGAGAATAATAGGCATAATCGCCGAATAATTTTCGGCGAATAATGGATGTAATCGCCGAAGACAATTGGAAAAACGGACAAAAAATCCCCTCAGCCCGAAGGCCAAGGGGATTTATCCAAAAAAATGTGATTTTTCCCTTTTGTTATTTCACAACAACCTTTTTCACAATTCCTTCGCCGCTTTGGATGAAGTAGGCACCCGGGAGCTCCAGAGAGAAATGGTGGATTTCATTCTCGGAGTGGTTCTCGAAGATAAGCTGACCAGTCAGATTGTAGACTTTCAGGTCTTGCACTTCTTCAACGGTAACGATGCCGCCTGAGGAAGCAGGATTTGGATACACCTTGAATGAGCTGCTATTCTCGGCGATGTCATCGAGATCGAAGTACTCCGAGAGGTTGGTGAATGAGACTTCTTCATTGTCTCTTCTCCCATCATTGAATACGAAGCCCAATACAGCTTGGCCGTTATTGAATTGTTCGATGGGGAAGCTCACTTCTTCGACGTCGGCTTCAACCCAATCACTTACAACAACAAGCTGTTGGGAACTAGGCTCGTACTTGTAGACCTCGATATGGTCTATTGAACAAGGTGCACCCTCTTCGATGAATGGTAAAGTCCAGGTCATTTTAAGCCTGGTACCTTCGTTTATGGGGAAATAATCGCCATGCGGTGTGCCTTTCTGATAACTTTCGATGGGACATCTTATTCCCTCGTATGTTATACCTACCAGGCTGTACTTCCAGCTCTGGTCATCACTTCCCTGGCCTTCGTGCAAGAACTCGCCAGCTTCGTACGGTGCATAGCCCGCAATTTGAGAGCCACCTTTCCAGAGGACTTCGACTTGGTCGTAAACACCGACCATTTCTGGATCGACTTGCCATGTGAGTTTGTTCCACCCTGTGGCTAAGTCGACGCCTGCGCGGAAAATTTCCACACTGTTCCATACGATGAAGTTACGCGTGGAAGAGCCACACCAATGAGTGATGTCACAGATACAGGTGTCAGGCCTAATGACATCGATAGTGCGTGTGCTGTCTCCAGTGGACCATAAGAAACTGTACGGAAAATCCCAACCTGTACTGTCTATGCCGACAGCCTCAATGGTTTTGGTCGATCCTTGTCGCTTCCATTCATAGTGTGTGAATGGCGTAGGGACACGGTTGTCATGGTAGAAGATCCAAAAGGCCCAAAAATATCCACCATTACAATACCCTCTATAGACAATATCATGTTGTGAACCATGTTGCCAATCGATAGTGATTGGGTTTACATTGTGATGATTAACCCCATCAATAATCCACTCAAAATCTTCACAGCCATCTTCGGCATACACAATTACCGTTTGATGGTCATCGATGCAGAGATCTTGGTCGTCTGGCCGATCCTCGATAAGCAGGGTGATGTTTTCCTGAGCTGTAGCCAGCATGAAGTTGCAGGCCAACAGGACAATAAGTAACATAAGTTTTTTCATAATTTCTCCTTTTTTTGTTGGTTGATACTTTGTTTGTTGATATTTTGTTTGTTACATTTGATGAGTTGTCCGATATGCACATTGTCGTTTACCATAGCCTTCCGCCGTTTTTGACATGAAAAAAGCGTGGAAGATATTTCTTGCCAGGTGTTCCAAGGGTTTCCACGCCCACCAACTCTAACAAGTCATTCCACGCCAAACAATTGGCGTATTATGAAACTTATTCTTGAGTTGGTATCCCCAAGGGGACGGTTGTGGAAAAATTGGAACACCAAGAAAAGGCTTCGAATCGCTATTCTATGTCAATGTGTTGTTTTTGCTATATAATTTGTGTATTTTGATGGGTGCAAAGATAGTAAAAAGGTGAAAAAAACATCCATCTGCAAACAAAAAATGCGTATTTACGCAAAAAAAGTTTGTTGTGTTTGTACGGCATCGGAAATAAAATGCTATTTTTGCAAACAGAAAATGCGTATTTACGCAAAAAAAGTAAATGGATATGGAAATCAAACGTGACATTCATTTGCGGAAACTCATTGAAAGTAAGCATAATGGGATGATAAAAATCGTAACAGGCATTCGCCGTTGCGGAAAGTCGTACCTGCTTTTCAACCTGTTTTACCAGCATTTGAAAGCAGAAGGTGTTGACGACAGCCACATCCTGAAAATTGACTTGGAAGACAGAAGGAACAAGCCGCTCCGTGACCCTGACGCATTGCTTGAATATATCGACAACAAAATGACCGACAATCAGATGTATTACATTTTGCTTGACGAAATCCAACATGTGAAGGAGTTTGAGGGTGTTCTGAATAGTTACCTAAAAATCGACAATGCCGATGTATACGTCACGGGCAGCAATTCCAAATTCCTTTCAAAGGATGTTATCACCGAGTTTCGGGGAAGGGGCGACGAAATCAGGATTGCGCCTTTGTGTTTCCGCGAGTTTATGTCCGTTTGGCCAGGCAGCCGTGAGCAAGCATTGGAGGAATATCTCATCTATGGTGGTCTGCCGAAACTGGCTTCTTTGCCAAGTCCAGAAAAAAAGAAGGAGTATCTGCAAGGGCTTTTTGCCAAGACTTATTTGACCGATATCAAGGAACGATACAAAATCAAGAACGACGAGGAGCTGGATGAGTTGATAGACATTGTCGCTTCGTCCGTTGGAGGATTGACTAACCCGACAAAACTGGAAAACACCTTCTGCTCTGTCAAGCATAGCAATATCTCGCACACCACCATCAAAGCATATTTGGACATGCTTCAAGATGCATTTCTCATCGAGAAATCCGTCCGTTACGACATCAAAGGCAAGAAATATATTGATACGCCTGCCAAATACTATTTCTCCGACCTAGGACTCCGCAATGCGCGAATCAATTTCCGCCAATACGAAGAAACACACCTGATGGAGAATATGATTTATAATGAGTTGCGCTTGCGAGGAATGTCGGTGGATGTTGGCGTGGTTGTCGTCAATACGAAAGACGAGAACGGTGTGAGCCAAAGGAAACAACTAGAGGTGGACTTTGTTTGCAACCAAGGCAGTCAACGCTTTTACATCCAATCGGCATTGCGATTGCCTACAGAAAGGAAACGCGAACAAGAATTAGGCAGCCTCAAACACATTGGCGACAATTTTAGGAAATTTGTCATCACGGAGGACCTTATCAGCCATTATCAGGACGACAGCGGCATTACTTTCATGAATATTTACGAGTTCCTTTTGAATCCTAATAGTATAAGCATTTAGACAGTGGCTTCTATGACCTATCCAAATACCTTCTCAACCGACACCGCATATTCTCCACCACATTCCCACCAAAGAGCCACGAGTCGGCAAAGTGGAGATTACCCTTTGGAAACATCTGCTCGTATGCAGGGATGAAGACCATCTCAGGGTCAAGGTCGGGGCAGACGGTGGTGTGCTTGTAAAGATAGGTCCTTGTCGGGCAGGGAACGATAAGGACACTGTCGCGAGCATCGTTGTATTTGGCCATACCTAAATGGAACTCGGCGGGAATGGTATCGGTGATCATTGTCCAAGTGGTGGGATTGACGCCAACCCTATCATTGCGCGACACCAAACAGATAGCCGTCGTGTCGGTCACCGAATTGAAAATGACCAATTTTCCAGTCTCTGTGCTGTCTGATGCGGGACACAGCCGCTCTGGATATTGCGTTAATTCCTCTGCAGTAATTTGATACCCAATGCAATAGGCGGCTACCAATAGTTGGCGTTGTTCCTCGGTCATACCGTTTTTCAGCAGTTCGATGAGCATTTGCGAGCCTTGGCTGTGGCCCATCAGGAAGAAAGGACGACCGTGGTTGAAGTGGGCCATATAATATTGAAAGGCATCGTTGACATCTTTTGCCGCGATGTTGGCCAACGAGTCCAATAGTGGTGCAGGTTGACTATAGGCCTCGAAAATCATCTGTCGGTAATAGGGTGCGTAAAAGTTGTACTCGCCGTAAAGCATCTTGTTGAACCGTTGGTTACCGTTAGCCTCCTCGCGCACCTCGGGCAGGCTGATGTCGGCGAACCACGACGAATCATTGTCAGAATAGGAAATTGTCGACACGGTAGGGTAGACATAAAACACGTCTGCGGCATGGCTTTCATCACCCAAGCTGTACCAATAAGTGGTATCGGCATAGTCGATGGGTGAGATTTCGACAGATTTCGATTTGTTTGAGCATGAAAGGAAGACGAGAGCTAATGAAGCAATGAAGAATAATGAAAAATGTGAAGTTTTCATTTTTTACGATGTTGGAATTTGTTCACAAAAATAGGAAAAAAATACGCTTTCTGCCATATTATTTCCTAAATTTGCGCCAACAATTCAACAGTTCAACCAATCAATAATTCAACAATACAACTATGGACATCACCAACATCTTGGGTGCTTTGACGGGCAACGATGCCATCGGCACCATCTCAAAAAACCTCAACATTGACTCGAACCAAGTTTCGTCAGTCATCACCAACGCATTGCCATCCATTATGGGTGCCATGCAGAAAAACGCCTCCACTGAAAGTGGTGCGGCAGCTTTGGCCAAGGCTCTTGGCGACCATGCCGGCACAGCGGGCGACCTCATCAGCAACCTGAAGGGTGTTGACCTCACCGACGGCTCCAAAATCTTGAGCCACATCTTCGGCGGCAACTTGTCGTCAATTCTCAGCGGCATCTCGCAAAAGACGGGAGTGGCCACCGGCAAAGTGAGCGACATCCTCGCCTCCATCGCGCCGAGTCTGCTCTCCATCCTCGGCAAGAACCATCAAAGCAGCGGCGGCAACGTGGGTAACCTCGCGGGTATGCTCGGCACCATCCTAGGTGGCGCATCAAGCGGCAACAGTAGTGGTGGTTTGGGCAGCATCCTGGGTGGCTTGGGCAATATCTTCGGAAAATAGTCCGAAAGACAATCTTCCATGACAAACCGTCATAGTGGGCTTTACTATTATCATTCAATCATGAAAAGAGATTATTCACTATGCAAAAAAGCAGCATTTGCTGTCTTCACTCTTTTTGTCCTGGGAGTTATGGGACGGACACGCCTGTATGCACAAAGTTATTTTCCCATAGGAGATTTCTATTATCAAATCAATGATGACGGCGTTTCTGCAACACTGATAGGTCACATTGACGGCGCAGGAGCGTCTGGTGAAATAAGCATTCCGGCAACCATCAATTATAATGGAAACGACTATGCCGTGACCAGGATTGGGAAAAACGCTTTTATTTCATGTGGTGGATTGACCGGTCACTTGACCATACCCAATTCTGTGACCTATATAGGTGATAACGCTTTCTTGGCTTGCAGTGGATTGACCACATTAGACCTTGGCAAATCCATGGACACCATTGGCCCCGCAGCATTCTATGGTTGCAAAGGTCTTACCGGTTCGCTAACCATTCCCAATTCCGTGAAGGCAATCAGTCTTGGTGCATTTTATGGCTGTAGTGGTTTTACCGACACATTGACTATCGGCAACTCTTTGACTTGCATTGAAAGTGGGGCGTTTTATAAGTGTTCCGGTTTTTCCACTCTGACTATCGGCAGTTCTGTAAAAACCATTGGTACTTCCGCGTTTTGGGGTTGCACCGGTTTTTCTGGTTCTTTGACCATCCCCAATTCCGTGACGGCAATCAAGCCCAATGCATTCCGCAATTGCAGCGGATTTACCGGCACATTGACCCTCGGCAACGCCTTGGACAGTATTGGCGGGGAGGCTTTCTGTCATTGCAGCGGTTTTACTGAAGTCATTTCTTTGGCCACAGTGCCTCCAGTGTTTTCATTTGAGGATGTGTTTGAGGGATTCAGCTGTACAACGCTTACTGTTCCTTGCGGTTGCATCGCTGCATATCAAAACTCGGATTGGAATGAATATTTCGCCACCATCATCGATGATTGTAACAAGGTAGCAGAGCTTGATGAGAAAATGGCTATCGTTTATCCTAATCCGACCTATGGAACACTTAACATTGAGGCTGAAAACATGGAAAACATCAGTATCTACAATGTGTTGGGAGAAAAGTTGTTTGAAACTTCAACAAGTGGAAACCGCTTTGAATATGATTTCAGTCCGCATGAAGTCGGGATTTATCTCGTCAGAATCCAAACGGAAAAAGGGATAGTGACGAAACGGGTTGTGGTAAGGTAGATGAAAAAAGACAGTGATTGTCTACTCTTCATTAGGTTGACTCTCAAAGAAATGTTCCCGTTCTAATTCAGCGAGGACGGCTCTGATTTCACCGTATTGGTAATCCTCACCGAGTACCTCTTTGGCCGTGGTCAGATTGGGGTCGAAAGTAGATTCAAAATACTCTAAGATTTCGTTATACTTCTCTGGCTCAATAAATTGTGATGCTTCAAGAGAGCCTAACTCCACTAAATGAGCCAAGTGCCCATAAATTGTGCTGACGGCAAAACCTCTTTCTTTGGCGATGGCCTCGACCGACATGCCTTTGTCGAACATATCTTTGGTGATGCGATAGGTCTCGCCTTTCGGTTTCTTTTCTTTCTTTTCGGGTTCTTCGGGCATTTCGCCAAAGTCGGCGGTTTCGGGGTCTTCGCCCATAAAGCGCAACACAATATCGAGAATCTCTGCACCGTATGCCTTCACACGTTTGGGTCCCATGCCTTCGATTTCTTTCAGGGTTTGCAAGGTGACGGGCTTTTCTTGGGCAATGAGTTTCAGCGGTTTGTTGGGGATGATGGTGTAGAGTTCGGTTTCGAGTTCAGCGGCTTTGCGCGAACGCCATGCCCGTAGTTTGGCATACAACGGACTCTTGTCCATCATATCATCTTTGATTTCAATCTTCTTCTTTTGATTCTTTTCCACCTCGATGGCTTTCACCGACTTGGTCTTCTGGTATTCCTTGATTGTGAAACCATCTTTGCAGGCCTCCAAACAACAGATTTTCAGCTGAATATCTTCCTGTAAGGGCTTCAAGGCATCGCTGAGTTGGTCGTTGATAGCTTTGTTGTCGGTCTTGAACGGCAGGTCAAATAGTCCGTCAGCTATAGCTTTCAGATGTTCATCAAAGTAAGCTACACCTTTTATTAATCGCTCTTGCAAAGCCGGGTTTTGTTCACATGATGATATTTCGGCATGAAGGCGTTGTATTTGGCTTTCAAACTTGATGCCGACAGAACACAGTTCTTCATGGATTCGGTTGCGTCGCTGTGAAAGGTCTTGAATCATAGAGCCTTCAAACAAGGTGTCGTTGTCGTAAATCACTTTCATCAGTTTTCCGAAGTCCTTGTATATGCCGTCGAAATCAATGAGTTCGAGCATGGTTTCCAACTCGTAGTCGTGGCGTAGTTGGTCGACTTTCTCTTGCGTGGGTTCCTTTTCGGGAAGATGCTCTACAAATTGGTCGACAGAAGAATCGTTGACCAAGGCATTGGAGGTGATGCGGGTTTTCAGCACGAGACCTTCAAGTGAGGTGCAGCGGCTGAGGGCAACATAGACCTGTCCGTGAGCAAAAGCTTGTCCAGCGTCGACAATGACCTTATCGAAAGTCAATCCCTGACTCTTGTGGATGGTGACCGCCCAAGCCAAACGGAGCGGAATCTGGGTGAAACTGCCGATTTCCGTCTCTTCAATCTCTTGGTTTTCAGGATTGATAGTGTACTCCATGTTCTGCCATTTCAGCCTTGGCACGGTGATACGTTCGCCCTCGCTTTCCACGGTGACGGTGCCTTCTTTTTCATCATAGCCCACTAATTGGCCGATTTTTCCATTGAAAAAAGCTTTTTCAGGGTTTGGATCGTTCTTGACGAACATCACCTGTGCCCCGACTTTCAGCGTTAATTCTTCCTTGGTCGGATAGGTGTTTTCAGGGAAGGTACCATGGATTTCCGCCTTGAAAGTTAACGGTTTCTCCTTGATGGCCGCCAACTTTGACCCATTAATTTGGTCGGCTTGGTAGTTGTGGGTAGTCAGGGTGATGTAACCCTCGCCGTCTTTCGGGATAAAACCCGGCTGGAATCGGCTGTTGAGCAGACGCACACATTCCGCGTCCATGCGGTTATTGCGCACCTTATTTAATAAAGTGATGAAGTCCTCATCGTGTTGACGGTAGATGTGTTCCAGCTCCACGCAGATGTATGGGGCCTTTTTCAGCACTAGGCTGCCGAAAAAATAGGGTGTGTCATAATACGGCGACAACACTTCCCATTCCTCAGGCTTGGCCACAGGTGCTAATTGATGCACATCGCCAATCATCAAAAGTTGCACACCACCGAAAGGTTTCTGAGAATGACGCACTCGTCGCAATACCGCATCAATGGCATCCAATACATCAGCACGTACCATACTGATTTCGTCGATGATGAGCAGATCTAGGCTGCGCATAAGATTGATTTTCTTCTTGTTGAGCTTTTGAAGTTGTGCAGCTCTTGATTTGGCTCCCCAAGTCTTTCCACTCAGGTCATTTCCTTGGGGATCTATGAGAGGATAGACCGTCTTGCCTGCACCCTCAGGGATTTGCGGCCCAAAAGGCAATTGGAAGAATGAATGAATCGTCTGTCCACCCGCGTTGATGGCAGCCACACCTGTGGGAGCCACCACGACCATGCGTTTGTATGTTTTCAACGGCAGGTTTTTCAAAAAAGTGGTCTTTCCTGTACCAGCCTTTCCAGTAAGGAAAATGTGTGAGTCGGTGAAAAGTACCAGCTCTTCAACAAAGTCAAGTTTCTGGTTGACAAAAGTTTGTTGAGCCATGTTTTGGATGGTGTTCATTGTGCTAAAGTAGGAATTATTTTTCATTTTTGTAGTGGAGTTTTAGAAATTGTTGTAATTTTGCAGGCAGATATAAGTCGGGAATTTGGCACGACCATCCGTCAAGTCCGCGCGGAGGCCTATCGTTTAAGTACGACTGCTACCCGCATTTTGCGGCAACTTTATCAGTTCTCACCGTGGATAAGGTTAAGCATTGCTCCTTTCAGGTGAGGTCAGAATACCGACGGACGGGAAAGGTGACTGTCAAGCCCTTTATAACTCCGTCGGTTTTTATGTTCCTATTGCCGTAATACAATATTGAACTTTTTCAAAAGACTTTCGTTTTATTCCAACAGTCAGTTTCGCTGTTCCTATCCCAGGTAAAGAACATTCCATAAGGATCATTTTATTAAATGGTTTCTGATTCATGTTGTTTTTGGCGTTGACAATTTTTACTTTTTTAGCTGTCATAAGTACAGCATCAAGTTGCAATACTGCTAATGTTGACAAATAGGTCTTTGATGCTCTAAAACTTGTTTCGGCAATAGAGACATTTCGGATATTTACAAAATCCTTCAACGAAACATTGTACTTTCTTTGGGAAGGATTTTCCTGTTTCCACTTTCTGTAAAAGTCAAGGATGATTTGTTTCCGATTCTCTACATCCTCTTTGGTAATTCCCATTGTAACTTCGACAGTCTTGTTGTCTTGTGCATCCATAGTAGTTCGTGTTTGTTTTCCCGCTGCAAAGATGCAAACCCTGTCAAGAAAAAGCCGTTGATTAAACGTTTGTAGTCGACAGTAGTCGTTTGTTGTCGTTTGCTGTCGGGTATTATGCTGTAATATAGTATTTTATCAAATTGTTTTTGGATTTGCATATTATTTCCTATTTTTGTCGCGATTTTTCAATGCAACAAACAATTAAATCATCAACAATATGAAAAAAGTATTCTCAGCAATCGTGGCCTTGGCTCTCGTTTTTTCCTTTGGGAAAGCCAATGCCTGCACTAACTTCCTGATTACCAAAGGTGCCTCTACCGACGGCTCCTGCATGATTTCCTACGCTGCCGACAGTCACGTGTTGTATGGTGAGCTTTACCATTATCCCGCCAAAGACTGGCCCGCTGGTGCCATGCTTGATGTATACGACTGGGACGGCGGCATGTATCGCGGTCAAATTCCTCAAGTAGCTCATACTTATAATGTGGTCGGCAACATGAACGAATGGCAAGTGGCCATTGGCGAGACGACCTACGGTGGCATTGAAAGCCTATGGGAGGGCCCTGGCATCATCGACTACGGCAGCCTGATTTACATCACCTTGCAACGTGCCAAGACCGCTCGCGAAGCCATCAAGTGCATGGGCGAATTGGTAGCCAATTATGGTTATGTCAGCGAGGGCGAGTCGTTCTCCATTTGCGACACCGAAGAGGTGTGGATTCTCGAAATGATTGGCAAAGGCAAGGAAAACAAAGGTGCCGTTTGGGTGGCCCTCCGCATCCCTGACGGCTATGTGAGCGGTCACGCCAATCAGGCTCGCATCACCACTTTCCCCTTGGCCAAGAAAAACAAAACTAGCATTACTTTTAAAAACATCGACAAGCTCCTGAAAGATCCGAACATTGACTGCGTGTATGCCGACGATGTCATCAGCTTCGCCAAGCAGGCCAAGCTCTATGATGGTCCAGATGACAAGTTCTCTTTCTCCGATGTCTACAACCCTGTCACTTTCGATGGTGCCCGCTTCTGCGACCTCCGTGTGTGGGCCATGTTCAACAAGGTGACTGACAACATGAAGGATTATTGGGGCTATGCTACTGGTCGTGACATCCAGCGCGTCCAGCCTTATAAAGAAGGTATATGCCAAACCCCAGACAACTTCCCGACTAACCGTATGCCTTTGTGGGTGAAGCCCAACAAGAAGGTGAGCGTTTTGGATATGATGGACTTTATGCGCGACCACCTCGAAGGCACCGAGCTTGACATGTCGCAAGATGTGGGCGCAGGTCCGTTCCACTGCCCTTATCGTTGGCGTCCTATGGATTGGGAAGTTGATGGTGTGACTTACGTTCACGAGCGCACCACCGCCACCCAACAGACTGGCTTCAGTTTTGTGGCGCAAAGCCGTGGCTATCTTGAATGGCCCATCGGTGGCATCATTTGGTTCGGCGTCGATGACACCGACAACACCATTTATTGCCCGATGTACACTTGCATGATCGAGATTCCAGAATGCTTCCGCGAAGGCAACGGCTCGATGAGCGAATGGTCGGAGACTTCCGCTTTCTGGACTTTCAACCAGATGAGCAACTGGGCTTACACCAAATACGACTATATCCATCCCGAAATCCGCAAACGCCAGCGCGAGATGGAAACCAATTGGGTAGAGAAAGAAGTTCCTGCTTTGGACGCTCGCGTAAATACCATCAAGGGCAGAGAGGCACAAGTCAAGGAATTGACTCAGTTCTCCTGCAACCAGGCCAACAAGATGACCCAATCATGGAAAAAACTCTATCATGACCTGTTCATGAAGTACATGGACGGCAACCTGAACACCGCCCAGCCCAACAAACCTGGTAACAAATACACGCCTATCAAGAGCGAACATCCCAAGTACAGTGACGAATACTACCGCATCCTTATCGAAAAGACTGGCGACAAATACAAAGCCTACTGATCCTAAATCTTGAATTTATGAATTTTGAATCTTGAATTGATATGACAAACCCAGAAGAAGAAAAAGTAACGGAAAAGAAATCGCTCAATTTCATTGAAGCGAAAGTGGAAGAAGACCTCGCCAACGGCAAAAACGGCGGACGTGTGCAGACGCGCTTTCCCCCAGAGCCGAACGGTTACCTCCACATCGGCCACGCCAAGGCCATCTGCCTCGACTTCGGCATTGCCGCGCAACACAACGGCGTATGCAATCTGCGCTTCGACGACACCAACCCCACCAAGGAGAACATGGAGTATGTCGATGCCATCAAAGAGGATATCCAATGGCTTGGTTACCAGTGGGGTAACGAATACTATGCCTCCGATTACTTCCAGCAACTCTGGGATTTTGCCATAGAACTGATTAAAAGAGGTAAGGCCTACATTGATGAGCAAAGCTCTGAGGAGATTGCCGCGCAAAAAGGAACACCCACGCAACCTGGCACGGAAAGTCCTTACCGCAACCGTCCCATCGAGGAGTCGCTTGATTTGTTCAACAAGATGAACAACGGAGAGATTGGCGAGGGCAAGATGGTGCTCCGCGCCAAGATTGACATGGCCAACCCGAACATGCATTTCCGCGACCCCATTATCTATCGTGTCGTGGATACTCCGCACCATCGCACGGGCACCAAATGGCACGCCTACCCGATGTACGACTTCGCCCACGGCCAAAGCGACTACTTCGAAGGCGTCACCCACTCGCTCTGCACTTTAGAATTTGTGGTGCACCGTCCGTTGTATGATTTGTTTGTCGATTGGCTCAAGGAAATCCGTGGCGAGGGCGATAACATGGACGACAACCGTCCGCGTCAGACCGAGTTCAACAAGCTGAACCTCAACTATATCCTTTTGAGTAAGCGCAACTTGCTCGTCCTTGTCAATGAGGGTTTGGTGAGCGGCTGGGACGACCCGCGTATGCCCACGATTTGCGGTTTCCGTCGCCGTGGCTACACTCCGAGCGGCATCCATAAGTTCATTGACAAGATTGGCTACACTACCTACGATGCCCTGAACGACTTTGCCCTGATGGAGAGCGCGATCCGTGAAGACCTCAACGCCACCGCTACCCGTGTGGCCGCCGTTGTCAATCCAGTGAAATTGGTCATCACCAACTATCCTGAAGGACAGATTGAAGAAATGGATGCCATCAACAATCCTGAAGACGAGAGCGCAGGCAGCCACAAGATTGCCTTCAGTCGTGAGCTTTGGATTGAAAAAGAGGACTTTATGGAGGACGCTCCGAAGAAGTATTTCCGCATGACCCCTGGCAACGAAGTGCGTCTGAAGAACGCCTACATCGTGAAATGCACGGGCTGCAAGAAGGACGAAAACGGTGAGGTAGTGGAAGTTTATGCCGAATATGACCCTGACACCAAGAGCGGTCTGCCTGGTGCCAACCGCAAGGTGAAAGGTACCATCCACTGGGTGAGCTGCGAGCGTTGTCTCGAAGCCGAGGTGCGCATGTACGACCGTCTCTGGAAAGTGGAGAACCCCCGCGACGAACTCGCCCGTCTGCAAAACGAAGGCAAGACTTCATTAGAAGCCATGAAGGAGATGATGAACCCCAACTCGTTGGAAATCCGTCCAGTGTGCTACGTGGAGGAATTCTTGGCCGATGCCAAGCCGCTTGACCACTTCCAGTTCCAGCGCATTGGCTATTTCACCGTGGACAAGGACAGCACTGCAAATCATTTGGTCTTCAATCGCACCGTGGCGTTGAAAGACACTTGGGCTAAGACAATGTAATTTGTAATCATCTTGAATTCATTGTTTTGTGGGGATGGTGTGCACGCTGTCCCCACATTTTATATTATTGATTACCAACATGAATTACCATCAATCAACCACGAATTTTTCATGAATTCAATTTCTGATAATTCGTGTTTTTCTTCTTTTTTTCTCGCATTATTCATTTTTTCCCTATTTTTGCCCCTGCCAAGTCGAGAGAAATCGATTTGGTCAGAGAAAGCGCATTCTTCGCTTTGTTCCTCAGAGGTGAATCTGGACAATTCACAAGTATAATGGAGGACGATAAGTGGGGCGGTGGCTTTCCCTGTTATGTTCGTGTATTCAAATACCTTACATAACAGTGGAGCTTAACCCTATCCGTTATTTTTCATTATACGGGAGTCCAGACCCAACCTCTGAAAATAAGGATAAGTTTGGGAGGCTCCGCTCTGTGTACAGTTCAGAAACATGCCTTTTGAGCCATAGGGCAAACCAATCCCGATGAGCCTGATGGGATATAACTGGGCATCATTACTATGAAAATCAAATTTTTAAGAAGCACTATCCTGCTTGCAAGTTGCATGTTCATGGCGGCTTTCTCGGCATGTCACCCCGAAGATCCTCCGACACCTGGTGGAGGTGGTAATGGAGGTGGTGGAAACGGTGGCAACAATCCAACCAGCATTCCAACTGTCATCATTGAATCAATCGCAAGTCCTACCCCGAACGCAGCTACCGTAAATGTATCCATCACAAATACGGGAAACGGCCTAATCCATGAAAAAGGCATC
>JAEEGH010019894.1_pt1 | contig 14028 bp, 13 predicted proteins | sample 9134181 | NCBI WGS metagenome assembly JAEEGH01 (sample SAMN16246544, study PRJNA631951) | gut metagenome | biome: gut microbiome; feature: rumen; material: DP-attached | host: Bos | place: Iran: Karaj | collected 2018-10
CTGTTGTCCTCCTTTGGACACCAAAGCATACGTGTGAAGGACAGCCTGTGCGCAGTTGTGACTCCCGCACCGTTTCTTCTCAGCCGCAATATGTTTCCTTGTCTCCATCCTGTTATAACTGTATCAATGGCAAAGTTACAAATAAACGAGAGAAATGCAAAAGAAAAAGCTTGTTTTTTCTTTTTGCATTTCCGAGTGGAAGTAACTTCGGCGCAGCCAGAGTTACAAAAACGAGAGCAGAACACGATTTAGTCCTTAAGCGGACAAAATCTTCTAAGTTCACTTGTTTTTTATGCCGAGTGCCTTGTAAGTTCGTCACGTAGTGACAAAGTAGTAGCGAACAGACCGTTTGAACATACACTTTTCGGGAGTTCGGGAGTTCGGGAGTTCGGGAGTCTCACAAGCCTATAGAAAGGGGTGAACAAAACGTTCACCCCTTTGTAATTATGCTCCCGCCAATTAAAAATTGAAAAATAATCCCTATTCGTTACATAATTAACTAATTATTTTGTATTTTTGCAATTGCGTTGTGGCTGCTGCCCATATTGTTCATATTACTCATTGCTCTCATAAATCCCATTCCTCACATTATGGTTTCCTATGATAAGTTCTTAGCTCACAGAGGCAACTACAAACACCTCGTCGCCTTTCAGAAAACAGAATGCATTTACGACATCACACTCTATTTCATAGAGCATTACCTGCCGATGGTTGGTGACCGAACAGTTGACCAGATGAAGCAAGCAGCACGCTCGGGCAAGCAGAACATAGCAGAGGGCAACGAGACAGGCACAACCTCTATGGAGGCCTGTATCAAACTGGTGAACGTAGCAAAGGCAAGTCTGAAAGAGTTGCAGGAAGACTATGAAGACTATCTGCGCAATCACGGCAATCAGATTTGGGATGTAAACAGCCAGCAATGCCAAAATGCCCGCATTTGGTGCAAAGAGCACTCGGCTCCTGCCGATTATATGCGTGTCTGCGAATTGCGCGATGATATCACTTTGGCCAACATCGCGCTTGTTCTTATTCACCAGGCAGACTTTTTGCTTAGGCGATTGCTGGATAAGTATAAGCAGGAATTCCTGGAGAAAGGCGGTATCAAAGAGCAGATGACACAGGCCCGTCGCAACTGGCGAGAAGAGCACGGAATGGGATATATGAATGGGAACTATAGGAAAAATGGGAATAATGCCGGAAGCAAATGATGGATTTACACTTCAATCAGAACTTAGCCATAGGCTATCATAGTGGTTCGCAGATTGATATATGATAATATTTTGATCTATTTTGATCATTTTTGTTAAGTTTTGATCTATTTCCGTTTATCTCATGCTTTTGCACTATTTTTGCAAATGTATGACGAAGTACAGAATTAAAGTGAAAGAGGTGCTGAGCCGCATCGTAGAGGTTGAAGCTGATAATGAGGAAGAGGCCGTTGAAATGGTAAAGGAAATGTACCGTAATTGCTATATTGTTCTGGATGCTTCGGACTACAATGAGACAGAAATAGACGTAAAAAGATGAAAAAGCTAGGCGAAATGCATTTTTAACAAGATAATTGCGTATCTTTGCAATCGCTTCATGCTCAATAATCTTGAGCGTCAGCAAGACATTGTGGATTTTAGATAGCAGTATCTAAGTTCCAAAGAGACTTTTAACGAAAACAGTCCACCAAACTAACAGTAGTTACAGAGAGTCTCTGGGGATGAGGATACGCCTATGCTTATAGGCGTACCCCTTCCTTTCACCTCTCTGTACGGGCTTCTGTGGTGGACGGCCTTCGTTAAGTGGTGACTAGGAGGAGGGTACGCTTTCTTTTTGTCCGCAATTATACGGCAAAAGAGCAATGAGCATAGAAGCAAAACCTTTTTTGAAATGGGCTGGAGGTAAAGGACAGTTACTTAGCCAACTGTCTGAGCATTTGCCATACAGAATCTATAGAGAACCATTTACATACATTGAGCCGTTTGTTGGTGGCGGTGCGATGTTGTTCTATATGTTGCAACACTTTGACAACATCAAGAAAGTTATCATCAACGATGTCAACGAAGATTTGATTCTTGCCTATCAAACCATCAAGGATGATGTAGATAAACTTATCTGCAAACTCGGAGAGATGGAGAAAGAATATTTGAACATTGTTGAACAAACCGGACGAAGTGAACTGTTTTATGAGATAAGAGAACGCTATAATCAACATATTGGCGATAGTATTGAACGTATATCGCAACTGATGTTTCTGAACAAAACCTGCTTCAACGGTTTGTATCGTGTTAACAAGAAAGGGTTGTTTAATGTACCCTTTGGTAAATATTCCAACCCAACCATCTGTAATGTTGAGGTGTTGAGAGCAGACAGCAAACTGTTGCATTCGGCGAAGGTGGAAATCTGTCATGGCGACTATACTCAAACCTTGCAATATGTAGATGGGCTTACTTTTTTCTACCTTGATCCTCCATATCGTCCATTAGATGCCACATCGAGTTTTACGGCATATGCAAAAGGTGATTTCAATGATGATGACCAACGTGCCTTGGCTGACTTTTGTCATATACTTTCAGAACGTGGAATTCTATGGATGGAAAGCAATGCTGATTGTTCAGCCAAGAATCCCGAAGACACTTTCTTCGAGGATTTGTATAGGAACTATCGGATAGAACGTGTCTATGCCTCGCGTTCCATCAATGCCAATCCAAGTAAGCGTGGTAAACTAACCGAACTATTAATCAAGAATTATGAATAAGGATTTTGCTCTCTTTATGTCTCAACTGAAAGAGACGAATCAGACGCTCGATTTCTTCTGCGACTTTGACAAGATATCCGCCAATGTCGCAGACGTAGAAATGAGCCTGAACACACTCAACTACCTTATTGGTAGGGAAGATTTAGCCCAAGGAGTAAAAGATATATGGAAACGCGACCCTACAGTTTTTGAAGTTCTTGGTATTCTGATTGCTGTCAGAGATGAAGGGAAAAAGCCTGTAGTAGACGGAAACGGAAATGTTGTGCTTTTGAAGAGTTATTTCGAGTCGGCCGAAAAAGTTGAGGAGTTTTTGTGCGGAACGGGATTGGCAGAAGTGTTCCAATCGCGCCGTATTAAGAATCTTGTGGATTATGTGTTTGGTATTGAGACCGGTCTTGATACGAATGCACGCAAAAACCGTAGTGGCCACATTATGGAAGAAACTGTTGCCCGGATTCTGAACGATAATGATATAGCATTCCGCCAGGAAGTCTATTCATCAGAGTTCCCTGAATTGTCAATACTTGGAACGGATGAAAAACGTTTCGACTTTTTCATAGAAACGGCACACAAGAAATATCTTATAGAAGTAAATTTCTATAGTGGTGGCGGTTCAAAACTTAACGAAGTGGCTCGTTCCTATACAGAATTGGCACCGAAAGTCAATTCATTGCCAGGTTTCGAGTTCGTGTGGATTACTGATGGCATAGGCTGGAAGTCGGCGCGCAACAAGTTGGAAGAGGCTTATAATACCATCCCCAGCGTGTACAACCTGACAAATATCAGCTTTTTTGTTGAATTGCTGAAAAAATGATTACCCCCTACTACAAGTCCCCCACCCACGACTTCAATCTGGTTTGTGGCGATACGTTTGAGTTGCTTCCGCAGTTCAATTTCCAGCTCGACATGATATTTGCCGACCCGCCCTACTTCCTGTCGAGTGGCGGCATCAGCGTGCAGAGCGGCAAGGTGGTTTGTGTGGACAAGGGCGACTGGGACAAGAGCATGTCGCAGGATGATATCAACGCCTTCAACCTCAAATGGCTGTCGCTTTGTAGGGATAAACTGAAGAAGAATGGCACGATTTGGATTTCGGGAACCTACCATAACATCTTCTCCGTCGCCAATGCCCTGACGCAGCTGGGCTATAAGATTCTGAATGTCATCACATGGGCAAAGACTAACCCGCCGCCCAACATCTCGTGCCGTTATTTCACCTATTCCACGGAGTTCATCATCTGGGCTCGGAAGAATGAGAAAGTGGCCCATTACTACAACTACGACCTGATGAAGCATATCAACGGCGACAAGCAGATGACCGATGTGTGGCGACTGCCAGCCATTGCTCCGTGGGAAAAGACCTGCACGAAGCATCCTACGCAGAAGCCTTTGGGACTGTTGGCACGTATCATCCTGGCTTCTACAAAAGCAGGCGCGTGGATACTCGACCCGTTTGCCGGAAGCAGCACCACGGGCATTGCCGCTAACCTCTTGGGGCGTCGTTATCTTGGCATAGAGCGTGAAGAGGAGTTTGCCGCCATCAGCAAAGCCCGTCGCGAAGAGATAGAGGACGGCAGGACGTTCTCAACGTACAGAAAGAAGATTCCAGACATCATGAAGGCCGAGGATACACAGACAGATTGCTTTACTTGTCATGATGAAGTAGTGGAAAGGCTGCCCTTCTTGGCAGATTTGCCGATTACACAATGATATTCTGAAGTATCCCGAAGACGCAAACTCCCACGCAATTCAGGAAATCATTAACGGAAAGAATGTTTTTTCTTTGGTGGTTTGCCCGATTCTTTGTACCTTTGCAGCCGGTAAATAATAACGCTTAAATGGCTGACTGTGAAGTTCGCTGTTTTTTTCATATAGAAATGATATTATTAGGTAAATAAGTTATTGCATGACGGCTGACTGTGAAGTTGGCCGTCATTTTTTTGCAAAAAAGAAATTAGTTTTCCTTTGGTGGTTTGCTTATTTTTTTGTACCTTCGCAGAAGAATATTCTTCACCATTTCTGTTTGGGTGGAAGGCTTTCAAAAACGGCAAAAAACACTTTTTAAAACTATCACTACAGTGAGAGAGTCCTATCACTGGAGTGAGAGGATCCTTTCACTGGAGTGATAGCCTTCCTATTTGTGCCTGTTGGTACCCTGAACAATGGCTAAGTGTACCACAAAACATGCCTGATTGAACCGTAAGACGTGGCTAATGGTACCCAAGATAGGCTGCTAACGGGCCACGAATTCTTTAACGCATTTTGAAACTGTTCAAGCCTGCCTGGTTTCTAATTGTGGCGAATTCGCTATAATTAAAATTAGTGTTGTAAATACGCTCATGAACTCCCGAAAAGTGTATGTCAAAATCGGGATTTATGGTTCTATGGGCTCCCTTGGCTGCTTGTCCGGTTCCGGACACGGCTTAGTTTTTCTTTCCTAAGTAGTCGGACAGGTTGATGGTTCCTGTCTCCTCCTCGATATTCATCGAGGGGACATACTCGACCATACGGGTGACGCCAATCGTCTTGTTGACATAGAAATAGACAAACGAACCGGTATAGCTGCGGAAAATGACCTGGTGCTCCGTTTCCGTGGGCTCTCCCATGGTGACATACATGATGTCGGGGTTGTCTTTGGCGGGACTCCAGTCGTACTCGCTATGGCAGTAGTTGTTGACGCCCTCGTAGGCCATCTCGGGGGTTATCACGGGGGTTGCCTTGCGGCTGCTGTCTGCCGCTGACTTGTCGGGCGCGAGCTGATCGGGCGCGGTCGTCAGGGTGTCGTGCGCCGCGGGTTGCGAGGACTGTACTGCCTCGGTCTTGCCCTGACGGCATGAGCAGAGGGCCAGGGCGATGAATAGGAATAGTAGGTGTCTCATATTTAATTCATAATTCATAATGCATAATGCATAATAAAGTGGGTTCGAGAGTAAGGAGTTCAAGGAGTTTCAAGGAGTTCAAGGAGTTGCAAGACGATAGTTCCGTTGGCGCGAGCCCCTTGAACCTTTTTTTAATGCATAATGATTAATGCATAATGCATAATAAAGTGGTTCTCAAGCTACTCTGAACTTTTCACTCTTCACTCTTAACTGTTCTCAAGCAAGTTTGTTCTCTCCCCCTTGGGGGGAGATGGAGGGGGCTCCCTCTCTCACCTTGAACGCGCGTAGCGCATTTGAACTTTGAACCAGCAGCTTTGCTGCGTTTTGAACTGGCATCATAGCTGCCCGCAGCTATGATGCGAAGTAGTCGAAGCCGATGATGGTGTCGACGAAGCGGTGGACATAGTCGCGGGCGGTGGTGGACCACTGGAAGCCGTAGCGGTAGAGCACCTGCGTGGTGTAGTCGTTGTCGGACTCTATCCAGCGCATCTGGTGGGTGCTGCTCAGGTTGTAGGCCATCAGGGGGCGCAGGAGGGTGACGAGGTCGGGATTCTCCATCATACGCTCTAATGCCTGCTGGAACTCCTCGGTCTCGACGCGTCGCAGGGTGATGCCGGCGGCAGAGAAGCCGTTGAGGATGTCGGCGAGATACTGGCGGTGGATGTTGTAGGGATGGAACACCGTGCACTCCTTGGGTGTTGTGGCCAGGAGCATGATGGCGCGCGCCACCTCGTCGATGGGAGAGAACTCGAACACGTGGTTGAGTGCCTCGTAGGGTACCATGCCGATGATGACGTAGGCGCGGAGCAGCGCGAGGAAGTTGTTGGTGTTGAAATTGATCTGGAACTCACCGTCCTTCTGGCGGGCGGAGAGGTTACCCACGCGCATGATCTTCGCGTCGAGGCCGTGGTGGGCGATGGCGTCGAGCACCAGTTCCTCGGCCTTGTATTTGGAATAGACGTACTTGTTCTCGTCGATGTTCTGCCCCAGCCACAGGGTCTGCTCGGTGAGCCGCACGTCAGGTCCCGGCACACCGTCGACACTCAGGCCGGCAATGCTGGTGGTGGAGATATGGATGAGGCGGGAGCCGGTGCGCAGACAGAAGGTGATGAGATGGCGCACGCTCTCGATGTTGACCAGTTCGATGTCGTTGCCTGCCGAGAAGTGCTTCACGTTGGCGACGCAGTTGACGACGGTGAGGTCGCGGTGGTCGAAGCTGTCGAGGGCGTCGGGCTGGGTGACCTCTGCGGCAAACACGGTGACGCGCTCGTCGATGTGGCTGAACGCCTCTGTCTTGCCGAAATAATAGAAGAACATGGTCTTGAGGCGGAGCATGAGGTCCTCGCCTGACTTATGGCGCAGCGGACAGTAGATGTGGCCGTCGTAGGCGGTGAGCAGTTCGTTGAGGATGTGTATGCCCAGATAGCCGGTGGCTCCCGTGAGCAGGATGTCGCCGACCGACTGGCGTCCGCCCTTGCGGAAGGTGTCGAGGGTGTTACGGCTGAGCAGGGCGGTAAAGGCGGAGGCGTCGTGAGGACCGTCGCCCTGTGCCGCCTTGTCGTGTGCGTCGGAGGAGCCGCTGGCGGGATCTTCGGAGCGGTTAGCCACGAAGGCTGCCAACGCCCGGGGCGTCTTCTGGTTGAAGAGGTCGTTGAAGACAATCTGCACACCGCGCTTGCTGGCCTCGACAATGACCTTGATGGCATTGAGGCTGGTGCCGCCAATCTGGAAGAAGTCGTCGAGGGCTCCCACCTTCTCGATGTCGAGCACCTCGGAGAAGATGCGGGCGAAGAGCTGCTCCATGTCTCCCTCGGGCGCCACAAAGTCGATGGTGCGCTTCAGCTCGGGCACGGGCAGCACCTTGCGGTTGATTTTCCCGTTGGGTGTCATCGGCATGGCGTCGAGGCGCATATAGGCGTCGGGCACCATGTATTCGGCAAGCGACGAAGCGGCAAGGGCGGCACGGATGGCGTCGTCGTCGACGGGCGATCCCTCGTCGACGGTGTAGTAGAGCACCAGATGCTCGTTGCCCATGACCTTGCGCACCTCGGCGGCAGCCTGTCGGATGCCCTCGATGTTGAGTGCCTTGCTCTCGATCTCGCCCAGTTCGATGCGGAAGCCGCGCAGCTTCACCTGTGTGTCGATGCGCCCCATGTACTCTATCTGTCCGTCGTCGTTCCAGCGGCAGAGGTCGCCGGTGTGGTACATGCGCACGGGCCGTCCCCAGCGGTCTTCCTTTACGAACGGGCAGTCGACGAACGACTTGGCGGTGCGCTCGGGCAGCCGCCAATAGCCGCGTCCCACCTGTACGCCGGCAAAGCACAGTTCGCCAGCCACGCCCTGCGGTACCAGATGGCCAGCCGTGTCGACGATGAAGTTCCAGTTGTTGGCGACGCTCGTGCCGATGGGGATGTTCCCGACGCGCCGGCCTGGCGGGATGCTATAGTAGGAGGTGTCGTCGGTGCACTCGGTAGGACCGTAGACATTGATAATCTCGATGTGGTCGCTGAAGACGCCGTCCATCTTCTCGCCGCCACCCGTGGTGAAGCGGATGGGGAGGTCGTCGAAGGTGTTGAGCAGCAGACAGGTCATGGCGGTGGAGTAGCCGCCACCGGTGATGTGATGGTCGAAAAGGAACTGCCGGATGGCGTTGAGGTCCTTGCGAATGGCGGTAGGCATGATGTGGAACGAGCCGCCCAGTGTGAGCACGGGGTACATATCCTCGATATGGGCATCGAAGGAGAACGAGCGGTGGCCGCTGATGCGGTCGGCAGCGGTGAGCTTTTCCATGTCGATGACCACGGCAATGAAGTTGCGCAGGCCCGCCTGGTGGAGCATGGCGCCCTTGGGCTTGCCCGTGGAGCCGGAGGTGTAGATCATGTAGGCGAGGCCGTCGGGACGGGAGAGGTCGATGGGGGCAGTTTGAGCCGATGCTGTGGCACAGCTGCCTGCTGGACTGCCTGCTGGACGGAGCTCAGCCATGAAATCGTCGATGAAGAAGGTGCTGGCGGCGGCGGTGTCGAAATTGCCCATCCCCGACGTTCCGTCGCCTCCCCGTAGCCCTTCAGCCTGCTTGGCGGCGAGCACGTCGTGGGAGGTGATGAGCACTTTCGACTCGGAGTTCTCGAGCATGTAGCTGAGGCGCTCGTTGGGGTATTCGAAGTCGAGGGGCGTATAGGCGGCGCCTGCCTTGTGGATGGCGAGGACCGACAGGGGGAACTCCTTGACGCGGTCGAGCATGACGCAGACAAAGTCGTCGGGCTGCACGCCGAAGTCGATGAGCTGGCGGGCAAGCGCATTGGAATAGTTGTCCATCTCGCCGTAGGTGAACTGGCTGTCCTGATCGACCACGGCAGGAGCGTCGGGGGTGCGCCGTGCCTGTTCGGTGAAGAGGTTGGCGAACGTCTTGCTCAGGTCGACGTCGATGTCCTTGCCCGTACCTATCTGGATGATGCGCCTGGCCTCGTCGTCGCTGACGATGCTGATGCTGTCGACGGCGTCGTCGGGGCGTGCCATCATCTGTTCCATCGTGGCCTTGATAGCATCCGCCATCATGCGCATGGTCTTACGGCTGTTCATGGCGAGGCTCGACTCCATGCGGATGTCGTAATACTCGTCCTGGGAGGTGGTGTCGCCCGCCACACTGGCACCCACGATGAAGATATGAGCCAGCAGGTCGTAGAAGACGTCGCCGCGGTCTTGCTGCACAAACGCACAATGGCGGTCGCCAAAGTGGTATTCCTCTTCCCAGCCGGGCAGGGCGGTGAAGTTGAACGAGATGCCGGGCTGCACACCCAGGTCGCGGCAGAAGTGGGAGAAGGGGTAGGCGAGCTGTGAGAGCGTATGCTTCATCTCGGTGTGGACGGTGTCGATGTACTGGCGCACGGTCTGCTCCTTCTTAATCTCCATCATGAAGGGGATGGTGCGCACAAACATGCCGTGGGCCTGGCGCACGCGCGGGTCGCGGCGTCCGTGGTAGATGGTGGTATAGGCCACTTTCTCCTCGCGCAGCAGGCGGGCGAGCACATAGCTGAATGCCGCCTGGAGCAGCTGATAGGGGGCGAAGCCATTCTCCTTGCACCAGCCGTCGACCACGGGCCGGCTGATATAAGCCGACTCCTGTCCCATCTCGCCCACAGGATTCTCGGGGCGTGCCGACAGGGTGGCCAGATCGACGCCCGCATATTTCTCCCTCATCACTTCCTTGGCGCGCAGATACTCCTCGTCGCCCAGACGGGCATGCTCGTCCTCGGCAGCCTCCAGCATGCCGTATTCCTGTGGGGGCAGCGGTTTCCCCTCGTAAGCCAGCGGCAGGTCGCGCTGGGGGAAGAGCACCAGGTAGCTTGTGCCGTCGGTCACCATGTGATGGATGTCGACCAGCAGATAGGTGCGTTCGGGAGTGGTCACGAGCTCAGCCCTGATGAGCGGCTCGTCGCCCATGATGTCGAAAGGACGGCAGAAACGGTGGTGGGCATAGTCGTCGAAGTCGGCCTCGGTCATCTCGCGGCGCGCAATGGCCAGCGTCTTATTGTCGTCGACATACTGGCGGGGCTCGCCGTTCTCGTCGATGAAAAAGCGGATGCGCAGCTCTTTCCTCACGTCGAAGATAGTCTGCAGGGCAGCCTCGAGGCGGTCGAGGTCGATGTCGTCGGTCAAAGGTACGATGCAGGGGATGTTGTACTGCATCACCTGCGGATATTTCAGGCAGTCGTAGAAGACGCCCAACTGTGACTGGAGCAATGGATAGGACTTCATATCAAAAGGTAATTGTTAGCAATTTAGTCTCTTTACGTATTATGGATGCAAATATACATAATTTTTTCAAATCCCACGACATTTTGGCTCATTCTTTATGCCCCGGGGTACAGCGTGAGCATCTTCTCTGCCAGCGGCACGTACCAGGTGCGTACCTCGTCAGCCGTCGGGGTGTGCCCCCCGGGGAAGTGATAGGAGTGGGTGTAGTGCTCCAGGAACAACGGCTCGAAGTGGGCGAGCGTGTCCTGCTCTCCGAACAAGCCCCAGATGCGGTCTTTGCAGGATGGAAGGCAGTTGTTGAACTGGATGGACTCCAGACGGGCAAACTCGTCGATCAGGGCTTCGTCGATGGTGAAGTTCTGTCTGCCGTCCTTGCGGGGGGATTTGTACTGATGCTCACCGATGCGCTGCCTCAGGAACGCCGTCATCTGGAAGTGCGGATTGCCCAGCAAGGCAGGAATGCCTGCGGCGGGAGCCACCATCTGGGCATAGAACGAGCCGCAGCTGTTGCCTACGAGCAGGTCGGGGCGCTCACGGTCAATCAGCTCGCGGATCATGCTGACGGCCTCCTCAGGGTGCATCGGCAGGTCGGGTGTGAGCACCTCGGAAGGAACCGCTGCCGCCGAGCCGCCGTCGGTCTGCCGCCTTTCGAAAGACTCGCGCAAGGCCTGTGCCGGAACACATTGTCCGCTGGCATAGAAGCCGTGAAGGAACAGTATCTTTTTCATTTATAGGGTTTCGCTGACTTGGTTGTTTCGTTTCTTTTTCAGTAGTATTACGCCTAACACGGCCAAGAATACACTGGCGACGACCACCTTCATGTCGGGGAGGATGACAACTGGCGTCCTCAGGATCTGCATGTCGCCTAATCCCAGCCAGCAGTAAACAGAAAGGAGTGTGGCCGCGAGGTTGCTGCCTGCATGGAGAGTCACGCTGTACCAGATGTTCCGCGACCAGACGAATGCCAATCCGTAGACTATGGCGCTGAGGAAAGCGCCGGGGAAGTTACGCACGTGGAGTATTCCAAACAAGAGGGCCATCACCACACAGACCACGAGCTGGGCGCCATGGCGGCGGAAGGGGGAGATGGCCATTTGGCGGAAGCACAATTCCTCGAGCACGGGGGCAAGCAACACGGCATGTACGCTTGACAAAAGGTCTTCGCGCAGCTCGGCGGTTGTGTAGGTCAGCGGCTTCATCTGGACGGTGTGTGCCAGCGACGTGATGCCATATACGATATGATCTTTGGCAACGAGCCACAGAGGTGCTATCAGCAACAGTCCTACAAGGACGGAGGCCTTCGGCAGCTTCAGCGAAAACTGTGAGGCGGCAGGAAACACTTTCGGTTCTACACGGCGCACGAGGAACAGCGTCAGGACAATGCCTGCCAACGTGATCAGCCATGTAAGCGATTCGCCAAGGAAGCCCGGATTCCCGCCAGATAAGGGCAGGGCGGTCAAGTAGATGACAACCATGCCGTAAGCAGCTGAGAGTATCGGCATCAGGGGTTTGAGAAGGCTGGCTGTTTTGTGCATGATGTAAGCTCCGATTTAACGGTTAGTCGTTTTTGTCCAAGTCATTCTGATGTGAGGAATACCGTCGAGCATGAAGGTGTCGGACGACTGACGGAACCCCACACTCTCGTAGAAGCCACGGGCATATTCCTGTGCCTCAATGTCGATGCGCCTTGCATCGAAATGCTCAATGGCCGCATCAATGGCATGACGCATCATCTGCTTGCCGTAGCCTTTGCCCCGTTCGGTGGTGATGACGCGGCCGATGGATATCTCCTGCATGTGGGTTCCTGCCGGGCAGACACGAGCCAGGGCGACGGTCTTGCCTGCCAGCGTCAGCCACAGATGAATAGACTGCTGGTCATCGCCGTCCATATCCTGGTAGACACAGTTCTGCTCGACCACAAACACCTCGCTGCGCACTCGCAGGAGTTCGTAAAGCTCGTCGGTGGTCAGTTGCCGAAACGTTTTTTGATGTAATTGCAGTTCGCTCATCTCTATTCTTCTTTACTTAACGCCAAATACCTATTGACAGTCTGCTTCAGTTCTTCCAGATGGATGAATTGCACACCGCGATAGACCTCTTTCCCATCCATCAGTAGTAATACCGTTGGACCAGAATAGACAAGGAATCGTCCGGCAATCAGGGGCTCCTCCAAAATGTCAGTATAGAATGAGCAGAGGGAAGGGAATGCTTCCGCCAACTCTCCAACCTTGTCGAGCATGACATGGCAGACTCCGCAATCGGGAGCCTTGATGAAGAACAGACAAAGGCGAAAATCCTCTATGGTCTGTTCGATATCCGCTATGGTCGTCAAATGTCTCATCACATTGTTGGAGAAGGAGGGACTTACTTGTCGGTGTTTTTTTTATTCTTTTCCTCTGCTCTATAGGAAATACAAAGGGCTATGAGGAGAAATACACCCGATAAAATGCCAAGTATTTTGACAGCCCCCCATCCAGGGCAAAACAGCCACACTATGACGTAAACAACGAAAAACGCAGCCAGAGACACTTGTAATTTCTGTCTTTTATTCATATACTTTTACTCTGTTTTAGAAATGGCTTGCTAAAAATGACGAATCAGAACGAAGATCATTATTTCATACAAAATCTTGCTTTGCAAGCGACTTGAGTCGATTACCGACTTGTCTGTTTGAGATTCTCATACCCACTCAAAAACATCCTTTCCGGCACCAATCTCAAAATGATACTTGGCAATGCCCAAGTCCATCTGTGTATAGCCAATCAGCGAGAAGCCTTTCTTGGCATGCACCTGATGACGGCCGTCTTTCACACCGACATACTCAAACGAGAATTTCTGCTGGTTCACGGCAGTGGGGGCAAGCAGGGCGGCCTGAACGCCCTTACGGAACCACGAGGGAGTGGCGTCGCTGGCGTTGCTCACTTGTCCGGCAGTCTTGATTTTATGGGTGACTCCCTGTGTCTCACCATAGCCGATGGCGATGTAACAGGCAATCTTCTCATCTTCACCGAGCACATACGTTCCTGGCACCTTCGAGTAGCTGAGTCCCACCCAGCAGGTGTTCAGTCCAAGCGTCTGGGCGAACAAGACCAGATGCTCACCATAGTAGCCGATGCGCTCATCAAGGTCGTCAGACTTTTTTCCTGCCATGACAAGGTAATTGTTGGCGTTGCGGAACTTGCCGTATTTGGCCAGAGTGCCCTGGAATGCCTTTGGCTCATTGCATATCAACTGGATGTGGAGCCGTCCCTCACGGTTTACCCTCACAATCTCTTCCTCCAGCACCTTGACGATTTCCTCGCTCAATGGCTGGTCTTTGTATGCCCTTACACTATGGCGGGCTTCGATGGCTTCTTGTATGGTCATATTCATCAGAAGTAAAAGGGAGCTGGAACGGTCAGCAGAGGATAGGTTCTGCTGCTGGCATATCCTTGCCTGCCCCGTGTTTTGTTGGGCGGGATTTAGCACTCCCCGTCGTTATTGTTATTAGGATTCATTACTTGTTGCCAGCCTCTCTGACGATGGCTGAGACCACAGTATGGGCTGTGGTCCATGCCGCCTGGAAATTGAATCCGCCTGTGACACCGTCGATGTCGAGTACCTCTCCGGCGAAATAGAGGTGCGGAACCGTGCGGCTCTCGAGTGTGG
>JAEEGH010019896.1_pt1 | contig 14027 bp, 13 predicted proteins | sample 9134181 | NCBI WGS metagenome assembly JAEEGH01 (sample SAMN16246544, study PRJNA631951) | gut metagenome | biome: gut microbiome; feature: rumen; material: DP-attached | host: Bos | place: Iran: Karaj | collected 2018-10
GGTACACCACAGGTGGGGGTTATAAAATATATGTTCGAGTTTTTTTTTCTATATATGAGTACTATTTTTTGGACTATTGCAAAATAGTTACAATTTAGTTACATTAACGTTATTTACAAAATTTTAATGATTGTTAATAGAAAGTTAACCAAACTATCACTTAACTATCACAAAAACCCCTTATAATGGGTATAACAGATAAGGAAAGAGAGGTCAGGGCGGTTGACAGTCCATAGTATGTCAACAGTTACCATTCTATTAAATGGGGGTATACCATAATATGCCTTTATCGCCTTTATGGGGTCATAGTCGCAACTATGTCCAAATAGTGAATTAGTTAACGTAAACAACAAATTAATGGGATTGTTGAAAGTCCAAACACGGACAGAAAGAGGTTGCTATGAATGCAGAATTAAAAGCCACAACTAAACGTGTTATTAATGTAAATTGTGAATTGCAAGCCCTTGCAATAAAAATGTTACAAGATATCCGTGATACATTAAATGTCGCTTGCAAAGATAGTACACATTATAGTGACTATTTAAACGATTATGACAAAGATGCATTATCGCAGTTACAGTCTGCATTGTATAATATGTTACAGGTAACAAATTTCACGATTTACGACTTGTTAAATTAAAGAAAAGAGAGGTATTTACTATGAATGATTTATTAATAGCTTTAGGAAATGGCATCGACAGATACAACAAGATGAATGAAGACGACAAGAACATAACAGAAATAGCATTTAACAGTGTTACTTCTATCTTATCGGCAGACATAACTGCAAAGTACACAGACGCCGATATCACAGCGTTAAAGCAGAATGCAAGCCGTCTGTCTATGGTATCAGGTGCAGTCACAGACAAGGCACAGTTTATAGCCTTTGCACACCTCTATCCCACGTTTAAAAAAGACGGTAAGGTTAAGACATATGACGGCGCTGAGATTAAGACACTGCAGAACCTTGCAAAATGGGCAGGCGTTACAAAGTCACCTAAGCAAAGAGGCAGTGATTATAAAGCTATACTTGAAATGCCCCTTGACCTTGCATTATATAAGGATAGAACAATTGGCAACTTGAAAGCTATAGCCGACGCTATTGCGAAGGGCGTAGACCCTGAAAGTATAAAGCCCGATATCACAAGTGAGCAGTTAAAGGAGCTTGTAAAGCAGGCAACCACAATAGAAACATCTCAGTCCGAAAACGGACAGACTGAAAACGGACAGTCTGAAAATGAGCAGTCCGAAAACGGACAGACAGAAAACGGACAGTCTGAAAACAAGCCCACTGAGCCGATATCATACGACGAAAAGTCAGGTTCATTCTACTTTAGAGACTGCACGCTCATTCAGTTCCTTGCGTGGGTAAATGAGCACGTCAGCAATGCAGAATTTGACGATGTAAGCAAAGTGTTTATAAAAGGCGCAATTAACATCAAGGACATAAACAAGTGAATATGTGGGGCATAGCCCCACAATTCACAAAATGTACATATGTTAACCAGTTGTGAACAAGTTTCACACAGAAACAAATTCACAACTGGTTAACTTTTACATTTCTATCAATAGTCCAAATTTGGACTCAAAACTCTTATTTATTATAATGTATATAAATATATAATTATACATTATATTAATATGCTTTCCACAATCCCTTCTCAATAAATGCAGGCAGGTTCTCCTTATCATAAAGATATCCACAACCAACTTGTCATAGTGACCTGCCTGCAAACTTTTTTTCTTTTTTTTTTTTTTTTTTTTTTTTTTTTTTTTTTTTTTTTTTTTTTTTTTTTTTTTTTTTTTTTTTTTTTTTTTTTTTTTTTACAAGACAAGACACAACACTACAGTCCAAATTCGGACTAAACACGAAAGGAAATGATATTATGACACAGGAAATGATGAATGAGATAGCAAAGAAAATAAGCAGCAGAACAGGTATGTACTCTATAACAAAAGAGGAGTTAGATGATTATGCAGATACATACGCTGATGAAATTCAGACCGAAGTATCACCTTATGTAGCTTTCAGAATAGCTGAAAATCTGATAACTCTCAACTCTGAATATCTGGAAGTACAGGACTTATATGATATCTATGATGCTGTAAAAAACGGAGACAAAGACCCAATAGGTTGGTTATTACAGCACGAGTTTGATACAAGCAAGGAACAAAGAGAATATATGACACGCAAACTTGTCAAACTTCTCAAAACGATTTTGTCCAATGACGAATTTTTCATATTCTTCGGCGAAGTCTTTAAAGCAACAAGAAAGAAACTTAATGCTATGGGGGAGAACACAGATGTCTGAGACAATAGTTTTAATATCACTTATCATATCACACGCAATAGTTTTACTCTGTGGTATGCTTATAGGCGGAGCTTGTATAAACAAGAAAGAATACGAGTACGCTCGTAAACTACGCTCTTACAAAATCCGTTGTGACTTTGAGGATTTTATGAGAGACTACTACTCAAAACGGTAATACTTCGACTACGAAGGTAATAGACGGTTAAAGTAATACAGTCCAAATTCGGACTTGGTACCACCCGAAAAGGACAACGCCGTAGGAACTTACTAAGCAGCTTCGATTTATTATAAATTACCCTATTTATGGGCACAGTTATGCAACCAGTTTGTAATTTCCCCTCTCCGTAAGGAGATAAACCAAGGGAAGATATTTTATCAAATCATTAAATCCCCTGTGAACCCATCACTTTCCTCACAGGGGATATACCACGACAAAACACTGAAAGGAAGTATTATTATGGCAATCGCAGTAAATATGAGTGTAAAGGACATTTTTAACGCAAAGAGAGCAAGCACACCGGTAGAAGCAGTTCTCGGCACACCTATCGCAGTAAAGGGCTTCGCACTTGCAGAGTCAGTAGATGCTAACGGCGAGCTTAAGGAAGTTGGCTATGTTGTAGAGAAGGACACAAACAACGTATTCGGTTTTGTTTCCGATATCTGCAAGCAGGGCATCACAGACCTCGCTGCTCTCTACGAACAGGACGCATCAATCCTTGACGGTCTTACAGTAACATTCAAGAAGGGTCTCAGCAAGTCAGGCAGAGAATTTTACTATATGCACATACAGTAAAACCAGTCCAAATTTGGACTAAGAAAGGAGACTTAAGGTATGAACACACCACCTATAAGTCCCTTTGTAAAGTTAACAGAGGGTGATAAAACACCCTCTTTTAACTATTTATATAAAGGGTACTTTATGGAACTCTTATCAAAGACAATACGTATGTTTGAATTTAAGGGTCTTCCCGAAACAGTCAATGACAGATACTTAAAGACCTCTCTAATTCTAACCGGCAACGTAGCGTTATGGAAACCCAAATCAGTAATAAACAACAAGTTAGCAACATCGGGTGAGTGGTATGCTGTAAAGGGCACACTTGGAGCAGAACCAACTGCCTACTACATACCGTCACAGTACGTTATATCCAATCCTATACTCGGCTCAGAAAACATAGCAGTAACAGATGAACGTATAACCGTATTCTACTGGAACTCTCTCGATGAAGTATTCAGCGCACAGCCCGATTGCGGTGGTGGTTTATATTTCCTTATAGACCGTACAGCACGAATACTTGCTGAAATATATCGCTCTACAATAACAGCACTCAAAAACAGCCGTGTTGTAAACATTTTTTCTGCTGCAACAAACAACGAAAAAGAAACGCTAAATCAGCTTTTATCCAAAATGCGTAACTGTGAAGATGTATTCACAGCACTACAGGATTTCAAGTCCAAAGTGGACGTAAACCCTGTGCTACAGGAAGTCTCTATCAAAGACATTCTACAGGAGTTCGTAGAGCTTGAACAGTTTTATCTCGCACAGTTCTATCACGCAATCGGTGTAAACAGCAACTACAACCTAAAGAGAGCACAGATAAACAACGAGGAGATTATGACAAACGCCTATATCCTAATAGTCTCACTCGCTGACGTTCTCCCTACTCTACAGCGTTGTTGTGACGAATTCAATTCCAAGACAGGTCTATCAATCTCAGTTGATTACTCGGAAGAATGGAAAAAGATGCAGGAGATGCAAAACGAAACACCAGAAGACGACAAAGACAGTCCAAATTCGGACTCGGACGAAGACAGTACAGAGGAAGGAAGTGAAGAAGATGGCGATACGGAGAAGACCACTTAAATGTTTTTTATCATTAAACGAAGCATACGAAATAAATGAAAATCTGAAAAATATTTTCGACAACGTTACTTTGTTTAATGGTAGTGGTTTTACACCGGCAAAACTTTTTAGGTTGCTGAAATATGAAGCAGGAGATAGACTTCTCAACTACAAGTTTCCATTAACAGCAGCCGGAGTACAGGTAACAGGTGATAACATTGAAGATATCCAAACCTATGTTGATTTGTTTACGGATAAGTTTAGGTATAAATATCTTGCTCTTATTGAGAGTGAAGGTTTCGAGTATAATCCGCTTGATAACACAGATATACAAGAGGAAAAGGAACAAGTAAGAACACCGGATTTAGCAGGTACTGTTACAGATACATTTGACAAGGAATATGAAACCACAAATGACCTAACAGATACTGATACCAAAAATCTTACTTCAACAAGAAACCTTGAAGATGTTAATACTAAGGATTTGTTAAAGACAAACGACTTAACTATCGAAGAAACTAAAGACTTGACAACTACAAATAATCTTGAAGTTGTCGAGACTAAAGATTTACTTACTACTAACAACTTACAGACAGAAGTTGATAAAGATGTTACAACTACCAACAATCTAACAGAGCTTGATACTAAAAATCTTACTACAACAAAGAACCTTACAGACAACGAGACTAAGAACTTAACACAGACATTTGCAAATACAGATACAACAACTTTCAACACTTCTGACCAGACTACATACCATTCTACTATAGCAGATACCGGCGGTACTACATATGGTAAGTCTCAGGCTCATACTGTATCACAGGATAATAACACACATTCTGTTTCACCTTACAACGAGGTAGCATATCTCGGTTCTGATAAAGACGAACATATTTTGTCTGAAACTACTACAGACTCAGGCAGAGATGCAAGAGATAATACTCAGAACAGAACAGGTACAGATACAGTTGCTAAGACAGGCACAGAGGGTACAGCTCATACTGGTAATATAACAAATACTGGTACAGATAATTTTTCTCATACTGGCACTATACAGGACACCGGTACAGATACTCTTACAAAAACAGGTACAGTGACAGATGATATTTCAGAAGTCACTAATAACACTGGTACTGTAGCAGAAACAGGAACAGATACTACTGCAAATACAGGAACAGTTACAGATACAGGAACAGATACTACTACAAATACTGGAACTATAGCTGAAACTGGTACTGATACTATGGAACATACTGGTACTGTTACGGAAACAGGAACAGATACTGTAACACATACTGGTACTTCTAACAAGACAGAAACTGGCGAAGTAGTAAGAAACACAACACAGACAGGCACAGAAACAACAACAGACAATATGACAAGAACAGGTTTTCAGCCACAGTATTCAATATCCTCTCGTCAGGATATGGTACAGAAATACCGAGATATTTCAGACTTTTCTGCTGTAGGAATTTACATCAAAGAAGTTGCAAACTATATTTTACTCGGTTTTTATTCTGACTTAGAATATGTTTAGTCCAAATTTGGACTCGAAAGGAGTTTTTAATTATGCAGGTAAAACAGGCAGCAACAATACTTAATGAGGTACTTGTACCCGAATTCATCGGTGAAACAGAGGGAACTCTTAACGAAGATTTATCCAACTTCGTGGACTTCGGTAGAGCTTTTGCTGATATGGCTACATCAAGCGATTTTGAAAAGTTCCACAAAAAGATTGCTGATAAGGTCGGCAAGCAGATATTCGTAGACAGAGTTTACACCGGTATGAATATGAACATTCTCAGAGACGGCTCTGAGTGGGGTTCAGTAGTAGAGAAGACAAGGTTTATCCCTGACGATTTTGACACAAACCTTGTATGGACTCTTACCAACGGTACGAAGTATGACGACTTCCTTACTTTCAATGCAATGGACGCACACGTTAAATACTTCAACAGCAAAGTAACTTATAGAATTTCAATCGACAAGCCTTATAATCAGGTAAAGTCGGCTCTCCAGAGTGCAGCAAATTATATGAAGTATATAAACGCACTTGAAGTAACCATCAAGAACAGAAAGACAGTTGCTTACAACGCACTTACACAGCGTGTTCACAATGCTATGGCTGCTAAGAGAATTTCTGATAACAAGGTAATAGACCTTCTTACTGAGTACAATCAGAAGTTCAATAAGAGCTTAACACCTGAACCGGCTATATATGACAAGGAGTTCCTTGCGTATATGATAGCAAGAATAGCAGATGTTTCTGCACTTATGTCTGAAATGAGCACAGTATATAACGACGGTACAGCAGCTACTTTTTCTCCCAAGGAATATCAGGTTCTCGCTCTCAATTCTCTCATATCTGCCAATGTAGACACATTCCTCAAGGCCAACACATACCACCCCGAGTTTATAAACGATGTAAAGAGAGAAGCAATTCCATTCTGGCAGGCACCTTCTGATGAGCTCGGCGGTGACATTGATAAGAGAACATCTCTCAACGTCACAATAAGCGAAAACATTCTTGAACAGGGTGATACAACAGTTTCAAGAGGTTTTGTAATCGGCACACTGAGAGACAGAGACAGTATAGCTATATTCAATAACGATGAATACGCACTCTCGTTCCAGAACCCCGATACCGGCGTAACTAAGACGAACTATATGACAGATATGTCACTGTTTGCAGACCCCACGGAGAACTTCGTAGTATTCACACTCGGTGCAGGAGTATAAAGGAAAGAGCCGCAAGGCTCTTTTCTTATATCAGTCCAAATTTGGACGGAAAGGAGCAAAGTTATGACCTTAATACTTTACAATACAACAAGTCCTCAGCGTAAGATAAACAAGACTCTTACAAATGCTTATACAGTAACATTCAGCTTAAAAGGCGATGCTAATGTTGTAAGTCCAGTTGTTTTGTTAAAATACATATCGGGAATAGACAGGTTCAACTATGCATACATCGAGGAATTCCATAGGTATTATTGGATAACTGATATCCACGAATTGATAGGCGGTGTTACTGAATTGACATTAAGGTGCGATGTTCTTATGACATATAAACCTGATGTACTTGCAGCTAACTTGTCTATGATACGAAAAGGTAAAGGCGGTCTTTCAATGATACCTGATACAAATTATCCTCTTTATCCTTATAGGGATATGAAGGTAATAAAATTTGTACCGGAAGTACCGGTTTTAACTGACACAATGGACGAATACACTAAATGTTTCGTACTAACAGTAGCAGGAAAGTAGGTGTAAGTATGGCAAGATTTTCAGTAGAAGGATATATTGTAGACAGTCAAGACCCTAATAAACACGTAATAGAGTATACCAACGACTTAAGCGATAATACTACATTTACAGAAAACAAAAGATTACCAGAAGAAACATTTTTATGTTACGACAATTCAGGATATGCACCGAGCACTGATAAGGGTATATTTTATATACCACCACAAGACTATAGAGCTTTTGAAACAGATTATGTATATGACCAATGGGGAAATCAGCAAGTTCAAAAACCTTTATTATATAGAGTAGAAGGTTATTATCGAGATTTATATAATAACAATCTCAACTGGACACAAGTTGCTTTCAGACCATATGAGGATATGGATTTTGAACCATTACCTTTGGTACAAAGAATACATAAAGTATACAATTCAACTATATCTCCAACACAAACATCAAACTCTTCAAGTGGAGACGGCGACACAATATGGGCTTGGGGTTTAGACTCAGCTCAAAATAAAGGATTGTCATATATAGGTTTTAAACCTGTAGTTAATTACAATCCAAATAAAGTAGTTGTAGTTCCTTATTTAGCAAGATATAAAAAAGACACAAATAATAATAGAGATATAATGTCAACAATGGGCTCACCCACTTATCAGAACGAAGATATATTAATGCTCGATGATATACTAAATGATACAATAATATCAGGAATTGGTAATGATAATCAATACGCATTAAAATATGCTTTTGTAATAGACGGCAAGATTGAGTATACAAGTTCAGTATCAACAAGTGGCAGTGGTAGTAATAGACAATTTAAAGGTTACTTATTAAGCCAATCTCCATTGGAATTCTCATCTCCTTATTTAAGAGCATATACAGAGGTTGTAGAGGAGTTGGCAAATAATACAGTATGGTACCCTTCTGTATGTAGGGCATTATATTTACCATTATGGAATAGTAATAATGTTCTAATAGGAGTAGAACCTTGTGGTGTACCAACTAATTATAATCCGTGTGTAATAGTGGATATCAAATACACTTCATATTGTGAAATGGGTGAATATGTATTTGGTGATAATTATGGAATATGGAACCCTGCAACAGAAGAACTTGACCAAAGAACCGTATCAGAACAGGGGATAAGGCCATACGTAACGGTAGCAGATTTGAGTGGTGCTAATAGAGAATTGTATGATAACTTGGTTAGGACAACAGCTTCTCTTGGAATGGCTTTCTGTACTTCTTGGGGTGCTTTGACAGATGTAAGAAGTACCCACGGTATTACAGATGCTGTAATTGATGCACACCCTGATAGTATATACTACCCAGTAATAAGCGACAAAGCACAGGTTATAGGTGTTACAAAAGGACAAGCCAACAAAACAAACCCATTAAAAGTAGCAGGAGATGACGGAACAAACCCATACGACACAGTACCAGTTATAGACCCTGACGACGAAAACGACCATAACGATTATATCGACGAAACACCGTTACGAGAATTTTTACCAGTAAACCCTTCAAACACATTTAACACAAGATACGCTTTAGATGAAGGAGATATCCACAACTTTGAAGATTTTTTATGGACAGGCGACCAATCAATAGTTGCAAATGTTCTTGACGGTCTACAAATGTTTGGTGAAAATCCTATGAACTTTTTCCTGAGTTTGAAAATGTTCCCATTTGATGTAACAAGATTTGCAGACTCAACAACACAAGGAGCGTTAAGGTTTGGAAACGGAGTAGTAGTAAAAAATCATAATGACGAAACTATATATGTTACAAAATTAACCGATGTTAATATTGTAATAGATTTAGGAACTATCAACTTTAGAAAATTTTTTAAAAATTTTCTTGACTACGAACCGTATACTACAGCCAAACTATATGTACCGTTTTGTGGTGAAATAAGTGTTGAAACATCTGTATTCGTAGGACACGAAATAAATGTAAAGTTGATAGTAGATATTGTAACTGGTTCTTGCTGCGCAGTTGTATTTAAAGATAAACTTGCTTGTTTGTCTTTAAACGGCAACATAGCAGTAGACATACCAATAACAGGTGAAAATTATCAAGAGTACATTAACGCAACCAAAGAATTTATATCCACAGCAGGTAAAGCAATAGACTCAGCTTTGTCAATGGGAACAGGAGTTTCAAATTCAGCAGGTTCTGGTACTTCAACATCAAGGAGTTTATCGAATGGTTCATTCAGTCATTCAGACAGTAGTAGTCAGTCAAATAATAAAATGACTAACTCTCATAAAAGCTATTCGGCAAATGGAGCTCTAAGCGGATTAGGTAGTGCAATAATGGGTGCATATGACTGGTATCACACACCAACTGCATTGCAGATATCAGGTTCTGCATCTGATATGTGTAACTTGTATAAACCAATGTATGCATATTTCGTAATAGAACAGCCTGTACCTATGATAACACCGGGATATGCAGAGAACTACGGTTTTGCTGCTTTTGACTATGGTTCATTACCACCCGAAGGTCTTGTAGTATGTAGAAATGCACACGTTCAGCCTGAAACTGCAACAGAACCGGAAACAACAGAACTTAACGAACTGTTAAATACAGGCGTATGGATTTGACGGAAAGGTGGTGAAAGTCCAAATTTGGACTAAGTTATGGCAAAACCAATGAACACCACTAAAGGTCAAGGTACGAAAAAGAAACGTAAGACACCAATAGCCAAGTTAAGACACCAAGTAAGTTCGTTAGCTGCTAACGCAAATAAGCTGTTAGCAGACATACGAGCTGAAAGTCCTGAGTGGCTGTGGGAACGTTGGGACTCGTACCTATATGAGTTCGGCACTAAAAGAGGAAACAATTTCAGAAGAACAACATCACGAATGAACACTGAACAGTTAAAAGAGTACAGAGAATTGCTTTACTCCTTCTATAACGATATGGAAGAAGAAAAAGAAATGTACAGACAATACGGAGATTACTTCAATGAAAGTGATAGAAGTTTTATGTTCAGAATGGGCAAACGAGCAAAAGAGCAATATTTCAGATACTTTCCACCCAGTGAAAAAGAAGCTGAAGCGTTTAAGAATGATGTTCAAAGTTCAATATGGGCAAGACTACACGACAAAGAATATATGGAAACACACGACAGAATGGCAATATATCAAGAGCTTGAAGATGCAATAAAGAAAGCAGGAAACATAAAAGACCCGAAAGAAGGAGACACTACTAAATTCAGAAATATATTTACAACACCTGAGTTTATTTACAGAGGTAAAAAAGTACGCAAGAGATATTTATAGTCCAAATTTGGACAGAAAGGAACTACTATGGTATATTACAAAGATTTTGAATTTCCAAAGAAAGTTCCGATTGTCAAAGGTTCACAGGGCACATTTATCAATGTGCCTTGTAGCTTTGATATCGAAACTACCAGCTTTTATCACAGAGAAGAAAAAGTGTGCTGTATGTATATATGGCAGTTCGGTTTTGATAATGTAGCTGTTTATGGAAGAACGTGGGACGAATTTACAGAATGGCTCGATATGCTTAACAATAAGCTGTCGTTAGATGAAGGGTACAAACTGATTGTATATGTACACAATCTTGGTTATGAATTCCAATTCCTTAAAGACAGATACCCGATATCTAAGTTATTCGCACGAGAGAAAAGAAAGCCTATGTACTTCTCAATAGGTAATATAATATTCAAGGACTCTCTGATACTAAGTGGAATGTCTCTTGCCAAGACGTTACAGGACTGTGGTTCTGAGCACGCAAAAACAGACGGTCTTGATTATAGGAAAATGAGACATAGTAAAACTCCATTAACTGCCGAAGAAATGGAGTATTGTGAAAATGACGTACTTGGTCTTAACGACTTCATAAGAAAAGAAATGCAAAAGAACGGCGACATATCAAAGATACCTACCACAAAAACAGGGTATGTACGAAGATATGTAAGAGACAAATGTCTCAAAAATCCGGGTTACAGAGAACAGCTAAATAAACAGTTAACAACAGACCCCAAAATATTTGCACTTATGAGAGACTGCTTCTCAGGTGCATATACTCACGGAAGTAATACCAAAATAGGACTTGTGTGTAAAGACGTAGCGAGCTTTGACTTCACAAGTAGTTATCCTTCTGTAATGCTGAGACACAAGTATCCGTGTTCAAGATTTAGCAGATTAGACATAATTGGGATAAATGACCTAATGGACTTATCTAAAAAGTATTGCACACTGGTACACGCTACTATGTATAACTTAGTTGCTAAAAACAATATACACCCACTATCTAAGCATAAATGCCACTATGACCAAGGTTCACTGATAGAAGACAACGGCAAAATAGTAAGGTCTAATATAGTTGAAATATTCGTAACTGGTATTGACTTCTTAGACCTGTACGAATGTTATGACTTTGAAAGCATACAGATACACGACTTCTACTACGCACGCAAAGACTATCTACCTAAAGAGATAATAGAATGTGTTCTTGACTTCTATGTAGGCAAAACAACTCTTAAAGGTGTCAAAGGTAAAGAGGAAGAATATCTTGTATCAAAAGGTATGTTAAACTCTATGTACGGAATGTGTGTAACAAACCCAGTAGCACCCAAAGTCGAGTTTGACGATGATGTTAAGGAATGGATAATGAAGGACAAAAACCAAGACCTTCAAAAAGAACTTTGCAAAATAATCGCAAACAAAAAGACGTTCCTTAATTACGCTTGGGGTGTATTCGTAACTGCATATGCAAGACACGAACTATATAATGGAATACTTGAAACAATAAAAAACAACGACTTCATTTATGCAGACACTGACAGTATGAAAATACAGAACAAACACAGGTATGAAAACTACATAAAAGAGTACAACGAGAGAGCAATCGAGGAGATTAACAAGTGCTTAGACCATTATATGATAGACCGAATAAAAGCAAACCCAACTGGTGTAAACCCAATGGGTGTGTGGGATTATGAAGGCTCGTATGATGAATTCAAAACACTCGGAGCTAAAAGATATGGATATGTGAAGAACGGAGAGTTCAAATTCACAATATCCGGATTACCTAATAAAAAGAGTCCAAATTCGGACGGAAAATGTGCTCTTGACTGGATATGCAAAGACAATAAATCAGGCAAATATGGTATGGACTTCTTTACAAATAAGATGTATATACCGGCTGATTATTCCTGTAAACTGACACACTCATACATAGATAAAAGTTTCAGTTGTATTATGACAGACTATTTAGGAGTACAAGCAGAAGTATCTGAGCTAAGCTATGTACATCTTGAACCTCAGGACTTTACAATGAATTTCAGTGAGGTATTCCTAAAATATCTGCTTGGAGTAGACCAACAAGCTAACTCAGTATTGAATGATATATTCACTGGTATGTTAGGGGGTATGCAAGTATATGAATAAGACGTCAGTAAAAGAATGGGTTGACGTAGACAAAATAATAGACGAAAATCCTTCTTGTTCTTGGTTCCTAATATGGGGTCAACGTTCAAACGGTAAGACGTATGGCACTATAGAAAGAGTTATGAGAGAAGGGAAAAGGTTCGCCTATATACGCAGATATGACAACGAGATAACAAGAAAAGAAATAAATGACCTTATATCACCACACGACATAGTAAAACTTACCAACGGCAAGTACAATGATTATGAGTACAAATCTGGTAAGTTCATATATGTGGTAAGAGACGAGAAAGGAAAAGTAGTAGAAAGTGCAAACAAGGACTTTGGTATGACATTCTCACTCAACACTTGGGAAAGATATAAGGGTGCAGACAGAGGCTTATTCGACTATATAGTATACGACGAATTTATGTCTGACAGAGAGATAACAGACGAATGGGAATGTTTCCAACAGATGCTATGGACAATCCTTCGTAATAGAACTAACAGCAAGATAATTATGCTTGCAAACAGTTTCAGCCCTTACTCGCTATACTTCTCAGAGTTACTTATACAAGATGAAGTAGAACATATGAGACAGGGTGAAAGTATTACAAAGGAATTTGACGAAACTAAAATATTCGCATACTGGTGTCCGCCATCTTCTGTTACCAAAGGTGTAACAAACAAATTCTTTAACTTCAACAAATTGAAGAAAAAGGAACAGATGGCAGAAACTGGTACTTGGAGAATAAGCAATTACCCACATTGCAGTATACACTATACCAACAAACCAATGGATAAAGAAGGAGACGTAATACAATACTTCTACGTTGACTTCAAAAACCACTTTATGCAATTGGCACTTGTAAAGACACAAACTTCTGACTTCTTTATACACGCACACTTCTGTAAAGACATACCTATGAACGCAGAAATAGTATTCAGTGAAACATTACTACTTGATTTCGGCTATAAAAGATTTCAGACTACAAGACAATTCGAGTATGCATATAGAGATACAAGACTCGTTGATATCTGGAATGAATGTATAATAATGAACAGAGTATTCTTCACTACTAATATGGAAGGAGAATTCTTCCACAACTGGTATGACAAACAAAAATACTCAAATATACTTTGAGTCCAAATTTGGACTGAAAGAGGGATATGACAATAGTTGTATCCCTCTTATTTCATATTTACTGTACCTTGTAC
>JAEEGH010019897.1_pt1 | contig 14026 bp, 14 predicted proteins | sample 9134181 | NCBI WGS metagenome assembly JAEEGH01 (sample SAMN16246544, study PRJNA631951) | gut metagenome | biome: gut microbiome; feature: rumen; material: DP-attached | host: Bos | place: Iran: Karaj | collected 2018-10
TGAATTCCACATGGAAGTCAGGGTTCTCCTTCTGACTGTCCTGATAGTCACTTGCATGGAGTAATCCCCTCAGGTTGTCTGATATTATTGTTATCCTTATGCTTTTATCCACCCCGCAAAGCAGATGCAGTGTCTTGAGGCTTATATAGTCATCCACTATATGGATGCTCCTCTTGGCTTTGCCGTATATCTCCATGTATGCAAGGTCGGACTTCACAGGCTGTCCGTCCAGGAAGAGATACTCTCTCCTCTCCTCGGGCCTGCTGAAGTCAAGCATGAATGGAGCGATCTCAGATCTCCTGACTGTCTCGCTTATCTCATCAAACGCCTTCATCAGTCTGTCATCATGCTCTATGAGGATTCTACTCTGGTCTGAAAGCACTTCTTTCATTTCCTTTATGTCATTCGTGTTCTCAGCTGTCTGCAGTGATAGACGGAGAATGTCCCTGCTTGAGACAGCGGAAGTGTTCTCGACAATGTAGTCCTTCATGGACTTGAATGCCATCACAAGGGCCCGGCTCTGCCTGACTGCGAGTTCACCCCGTAAGACAGTCATCAGCATGTAAATGCCTTGTTCAGTGAAGGCATAAGGGTTGTATTTGATGTTGGACCCACGTTTAGAACCATCGTTCAAGATGTAATTTTTGCATCTTGAAACCAGACTTGCTTCCTCATCATTAAGCCGAAACATGAAATCATCACCTTCGAACTTCTCGGCATTATTTTTGACCTGCCTGTTGAAGGCTCCAGTGCTATACCCATAGATCTCAGCCAGGTCAAAGTCCAGCATCACCCTCACTCCCCGTATGGTGTAGATCTTGTCTCTTATCGACAGATCATCAATCAGAACAATGTTCTCCTCCATGTTTTTCTCCTTGATAGTGGATTCAAAGAGCGGACCGGATGATTCCGGTATTGCCCTTTGCCCTTATATACGAGAAAAGTGCAGGAAATATTTCAATTTCAGAGAAAAAAATCTGACTTTTTTCTGTTGCTCCTCCCCTGCAGCCCAAATTGGAAGGTTCTGCACGTCCTCCAAAGCCTGCACGGCCTGCAAGATTCCCCTTCAATGCTGTTATTAACATGTATATGCCTTGTTCTGTGAAGGCCCTTGGTTTTTTGCGGCGGTCACCTCAACTTGATGTGGAATTTTTCCACATCAAGTTTGTAAATTCTTTATCTGTAAGAATAAACGAGAAATCATCTCCTTCAAACTTCGAAAAGTTATTGTTTACTTGCTTTGTTAAATCCCTTGTGTCATACCCGTAGATCTCCGCCAGGTCAAAGTCAAGCATCACCTTGACACTGCGGGTCTGTTTGAAGGACGGTCCTTCGTGATATGATTGCCGCATAGGAAAGCCGGAAGGAGGCAATATGCACAGATCGAACCTTACCAGGGAGCAGGCTTTTGAGCTTCTCAAGAAATACAACAAGGACCCGTTCCATATCAGGCACTCGCTCACCATGGAGGGTGTGATGAGATGGTATGCCTGCAACCTCGGCTTTGAGGACGAGGCGGATTACTGGTCACAGGTCGGCCTGCTGCATGACATCGACTTCGAGAACTGGCCCGAGGAGCACTGCCAGAAGGCCCCGGAGCTCCTGAAGGAAGGCGGCTGCGCGGATGACATGATCCGCAGCGTCTGCTCCCACGGCTATGGGATCTGCTCTGATGTGGAGCCTGAGGAGCTGATGGAGAAAGTCCTGTTCGCTGCCGACGAGCTTACCGGGCTGATCTGGTCGGCATCGCTGATGCGCCCCAGCAAGAGTGTCCAGGACATGGAGGTCAAGAGCGTGCGCAAGAAGTACAAGGACCTGAAGTTCGCCGCGGGATGCTCGCGTGAGGTGATCAACACCGGTGCGGAGCGCCTGGGCTGGGAGCTGGACAAGCTGATCCAGATGACACTTGACGCAATGAGAAGCTGTGAGTCATCAGTTGAGGACTATATGGCGGCAAATTACTGACGTGGCTTTCCTTCTGCGAATTGTGCTGTACTGTTTTTGTAGGCGGATTCAGAGATTTCCTTTGTTTCCGCCTATTGTTTTGGCCTAATGCCGGCTGTTTTTGCATTTGTTAAAGGCGGATTTTCGGGAATCGGCCATTTTCGCCTATAATCAGGAGGGAAAAGACGAAGATGAGGCTGTTTTTATAGGCGGAAATCCAACTTCTCCTGAAATCCGCCTACAGGTTGTAAAAAACATAAGTTTAAGTATAGGCGGATTTTAATAGAAACCTGATTTCCGCCTATTCGGATCTGAAGGCTTTGTCTCAGGAGCCGGGTCTCTGGATCCTGAAGCCAGTCATTGTGACAAAGGCAACAAGGCGGCCGTCATCATCGGTGACGTTGATCTCGTAGAAGACGGTGGTGCGCCCGTCCTTGACCATCTTTGCCTCCGCAAAGAGCTTTTTTCCCTTTGCAGCGTGCAGATAGTTTATCTCGCTTGTCATTGAGCAGGCCTGTCCGTCACAGGCTGCGCCGTAGCAGAGGTCTGCAAGGGTGAAGATGGCTCCGCCCATCACCACGCCGCGGGCGTTTTTGTGAAAATCCTTTATCTCCATGCTGCAGCGGGCGTAGCCCTCTCCCACCTGGTCTATCTCAATGCCGCTGTGAACGGCAAAGAGGTCATCAGCAAAGAACTTCCTTGTAGCCTCAAGATCTCTTCTCATCAGTTTGTCTTTCCTTTTCCGGCGCATTTCCGGAACAGGACCGCCACCAGCCAGTTGATCAGGCAGATCGCGACCAGCAGAATTGCCCCTATGGCCCAGCCCCACCTGAGGAACCCGTACATGTCGGTGACGGGATTTGACTTTCCGGTCCAGTTGACTGCGTTGACTATTATATAGACGGCTCCGTAGAGGATTGTGGGCACCACCGCAAAGACGGTGGACCTGAGCCTTATCTCTGCCTGCGGCCTGAGAAGCAGCTGGGATATTATCGAGAGAACCGGCGCAAAGAGGTGCAGCCAGAAACAGACTCCCACGAACATGATCCCGAAGCCCATTGTCGGGCCAAGGAAGATTATGACCACGATCAATGTGACGCTGACGACACAGCTTCCCGCCAGGTGTAGGAGGTACAGCGGTACCGGGAGACTGCTGTCCTTTCTGGCAAGCATGAAGATCACGCAGACAAGGCTTGTCAGGGCGCAGAACACATTGGAGAGCACGGTGTAGTACTTGAAGGCCCCGCGGCCTCCTGTGACCAGAGCCGAGTTGTCCTTTGCGAACACCATGCCCAGCACGGCATATGCGACAGACAGGACAACCAGTATGTCCAGTATCAGTATCAGGATTCTCCTCTTGTCTATGCTTCTCTCCGCCATGATGATTCTCTCCCTCGGAATGCCTTCTGGCTCTGATTTTATATGAGGCGCGGAATCTTGCACAAGAGAAAAGTGGACTTTGTTAGGTTTTTGGAGTAGCCTTTCATGTATGTCAGAGAAGAAGAGAACGTTCTGGAAGACACTGGTCAAGGTCTTACTCATAATCATAGCAGCCGCAGCCCTGTATGTGGGGATCAGGATACTGAGCGTTTATCTCAGGACAAGGGACTACTACGCCGCATCCGAGAAAGCATTCCTGTATCCGGAGCTGAAGGACGGGTTCATCCCGCAGGGAATAGAGTATGACAGCGGAAGCGACTGCTTCTTCATCTGCGGCTACATGTCCGGCAAGGACAGGCCCTCCCCCATCTATGTGATCAACCGCTCGGACGGGTCTCTCAGGGCCAGCGCAAGCATGCTCAAGGCTGACGGCTCAGTGTTCCGGGGCCATAGCGGGGGCATCGCCATATGGGATGGTCTTGTCTATGTGGCAGGGACCTATGACGGGCTGTATGTGTTCTCCAGGGACGATGTCCTTGCCTCCCGTGACGGTTCTTTCGTGAGGGCGTTGGGGCTGTTCCCGCTGACGGTCGGAGGTGAGAAGATCACATCAAGCTTCGTCGAGGCCCATGACGGGATCCTGACCGTGGGTGAGTTCCGAATGCCTGTGATTGCGGAGACAGGTAAGAGCCACCATTTCAGGGGGCCCTCCGGCAAGATGCAGAAGGCCGTGGCACTTAACTATAAGCTGGATTCCTCATACCCGCTGGGAATCAGTCCTGAGCCGTTCTCGGCCTATTCGATCCCGACTCTCGCGCAGGGCATGTTCTTTGAGGGGGACAAGATCCTGGTGAGCGCGTCTATAGCATTCTTCATGTCCAAGATCCATGTGTATGACAGCTCTTCACTTGAGGTCTGCGGCACGTTCGGCGGGCTTCCGGTCTATTCGCTTGACAGCAGCGCGGAGAGAGAGGTCATGACTTTACCGCCCATGGCGGAGGAGATCATTGTCCTAGACAACTGGCTCTACTGCATGGGTGAGTTCGCTGCTGAGAAGTATCAGATAGGAAAGCTGTTCAATGCCCAGTGGTGCTGGAGAACAAAGATTGGAGAGAAGTAAAGAGAATCAGGGGTCAAAGAGGGGTCTTCATATAGTGCTTACGGGTACCGTCATAGGAGGACCAATTACTGTTGTCGTCACTGACAATAAGTGAGACACCAGTTCCCAGATCAAGGGCTCCATCACTGGTTCCATCATATCCATGTCCAATTCCCACGGCACCTGAACCTGTACCTGTATTAATATCACCGCCGTTGATTATCACGGGGCCGCCATTACCGTTATAGCCGCCTCCGATGCCCGCACCAGAAGTGGAAGTCGCGGTAATGGTTCCGCTGTTGATTGTCACCTGGCAGCCAGCACTGCCTCGACCGCCTCCGATGCCCGCACCAGAAGTTGAACTTGCGGTAACTTCTCCGCCGTTGATTGTCACAGGGCCTGCAATGCCTCCGTTTCCACCTCCGATTCCCGCACCGGAATCTGAACTTGCGGTAACGGTTCCGCTGTTGATTGTCACAGGGCAGCCAGGAGAGTTTTCACCGCCTCCGATCCCCGCTCCGCGAGTTGAACTTGCGGTAACTTCTCCGCCGTTGATTGTCACAGAGACTACTGTTCCACCATTACCACTGCCTATTCCCGCACCATCATCTGAATCTGCTTCTATGATTCCGCCGTTTATGATGATGATACCACCAGGAACAGTTCCATTACCTCCTATTGCGGCATGACCTGAATCGGCTTCTGCATCAACGCATCCTGTGCCTTCCCCATCCGCATCTATGATCAGGCTTGCATTGTGCATGACATTTATTCCTTTGTTTGCCTTGAGAGTGTATCCGTCATGAAGAATCAGACGCAAATCGCTGTTTTTTATATACACCCTATAGTTTATGGTGACATCACTGTTCAGGATATAGTAGCTTTCAGTCCACTCCTCCATGTCATCTGTGAGAAGCACTCCCCACTGTGCATAGAGGGTCATCTTCTGCGGGGCCTCGATCTGCGCACAGTCGTAAAATGACGCCCCGCTTCCGTCCGCCCTGGTGTTCCAGCAGGCGAATCCGTAGTCCGCATTCTGGAAGGTGTTGGCCCTCAATGTTGCAGGCGTATTCAGTGGTACAACCTGGCTTGAGGTCTCCCCACTTCCGTTGTTGGAGTCGAAGGTGATGCTCACTCCCCTCACCGCCCACTGGGCATAGAGGGTCATGTCGCCGGACACAGTGACAAGCGCGCAGTCGTTATAGGATGTGCCGCTTCCGTCGGCCTTTGTGTTCCAGCTTGTGAAGATGTAGTTGTCCCTTGTAAAAGCATTGGCCTTTAGGCTTGCCGTCTGGCCAGCGGCAAAAGCCTGCTGCTGCATCTCTCCCGTTCCGCCGTTCGCATTGAAGGTGATGGTGAACCCTCTCTCATCCTTACATGAGACAAAAGCTACAAGAATTAATAATGAGAATAAAATGACTTTAGCGGACTTCCCCATTCCTGATTCTCTCCTTTTTCCAATGTGCTCTCTTTCTATGCCTTGGGCGGCGGGACCTCCACCTCAACATCAATGCAGACGGGGCTGATTGACGTGGCCTTGCCGGTGTCATCTTCCACAGTGACCAGGGCGCCCTGCATCTGGGGCTTCTCCCAGCTCTCGTGGCTGCGGGTCTGGACCTGCGTGCGGAACTTTCGGATCTCATGCTCTGGCTCAAAGCCTCCGACGCTGATGCTTGCTCCGCAGCGGCCAAGATCCGTGATGTAAGCCGTGCCGCCGTCAAGGATGGTGGCATCTGATGTCAGGACCTTGCTGTGTGTGCCCACGACCGCGCTGGCCTTGCCCTGCAGAAGGCGGCCCATGGCCATCTTCTCGGCTGTGGCTGATGCATGGAAGACGTAGAGGACTATGGGCGTCTCCGTCCTTGCCTTCTCACAGATCGCCTCGGCGCTGAGAAACGGATTGTTCAGGTGCGGGTTGGTGAAGTTGCACATCCCGAGCGTGTTTATCACGCAGGCCTTCCTGTCACCGACAGTGACATAGCGGATCCCGCGTCCCGGAACGGTCTCCGGGTAGTTTGCGGGCCTGAGGATGGTAGGCCTTTTTGCAATCCCCTCCACCATGTCCAGCTTGAAGAAGGATTTCTCCCCCATTGTGAGGATGTCTATTCCCATGTGCTGCAAAGACAGCGCGTTCTGGAAGCCCAGCCCGAATCCGCTGGTGGCCCCCTCACCGTTGGCAATGACAAGGTCGACGCCGTTGTTGCGCCTGTAATCCTTTAGGGCATTCTTTATCACGCCAATGCCGCAGCGGCCGACTATCTCCCCCAGAAACAGTATCCTCATGGTAGAAAAACTATCATTCTCCAGCCCACTTTGCAATAGTGGCCTTTACGTTGTATATTTGTTTCATGAAAGCACGGCACATGGCATGTTTATTGCTAGCACTACTCATGGCCCTCTCTGTCTCATGCTCAAAGGGTGGCTCTGAGGAGATCCCCATAGGAGAGCAGGAGCTCCCGGACATGGTGATGAGGGATGCCACGTACATGCTCAGCCAGAAGGAAGACAGCCCCATGGTCATGAAGGCCGCCACCATCACGATATGGGGCACGGGCCGGGACACGGTGCTTGAGAACGTGAGCTTCAAACGAGGCACGGATCTTGACGGCACATGCGCAAAAGCCGTGGTCTCCTCAGACAACAGCCACGCCGAGCTTTCCGGGAATGTCCGTGTTGCCCTTGAGACCGATGACGGCAGGGCCGTGATCGAGGCCGAGAGCATCAGCTGGAACGAGAGTGACGGCTCACTTATGTGCACAGGCATAGTCACTGTGACATACGGGGACGGGACAAGGATTAAGGCTCAGGGGTTCAGTGCCGTCACGGACCAGAACCTCTATGAGTTCGGAAGCATACTGGAGGGGTCATTCACAGAATGAGAGCAAGACGTCTTATCTTTGTTTTCTGCCTTCTCTGCCTCTGCGCCCTTCCGGCATTCTCATCAGACATCTCCTTCTCTGGCGGCTACACCAAGGTGGACATGCAGCAGGGAAACCGCCGCGTGATCCTCTCAGGCGGTGCAAAGGTATCCACCGACAAGGTCGAGCTTCTTTCCGACTCAATCGAGCTTTACGGAGACAACTACAGATATGTCACCTGCACCGGCAATGTGCGTGCCACTGAGGAGGAGAACGGGATTAGCTTCACCAGCCCCAACATCCAGTATGACCGTGAGCTGGGCGTTGTCAGAAGCGACAGCTGGATCGAGATACAGGACACCAAGAACCAGGTGGCCCTCTCCGGCGCATGGTTCGAGTATGACATGGACAAGAGCCTGATGAGGCTCCAGATGATGGCCAAGATCATCAAGGTCACGGATCAGGGCCTGATGGTCTGCCGCGCAGACAGCATAGAGTACGACGGAGAGGCCAACACAGTCAGCCTCAAGGGCAATGCAAGCGTCAGCTGGAACAACGACACATACAAGGCCGCGATGATAGTGGTGGACCTTAACACCAATGCGATCTCGCTCTACGGCACCATAACAGGAGAGTTCAATGGCTAACACCCTTACTATTGAGCACCTGAGGAAGGTCTACGGAAAGCGCGAGGTCGTAAAGGACATCTCCTTCTCCATGCAGGGCGGCCAGATCATAGGGCTTCTGGGCCCCAACGGCGCCGGAAAGACCACCACGTTCTACATGATAGTGGGCTTCATAGCCAACAACGGCGGGAAGATCGCGGTAAACGGAATAGACATCACCGACATGCCCATGTACAAGCGTGCCCGGATGGGGATCTCATATCTTCCGCAGGAGCCGTCCATCTTCCGCAAGCTCAGCGTTGAGGACAACATCCGCCTTGTCACCGAGACAAGGACAGACATAGACAAGAGGCGCAAGGAGGACATCGTCAAGGGACTTCTGAAGTCATTCGGGCTGACGCACCTTGCCAGGCAGAAGGGCTACACCCTCTCAGGCGGTGAGAGGCGGCGCACCGAGATCGCGCGCTGTCTTGCCACAAGCCCGCGCTTTCTGCTTCTGGACGAGCCCTTCGCGGGGATTGACCCCAAGGCGGTGTTCGAGATCAAGCAGATAGTGCGCTCCCTTGCCAGACTGGGCATTGGAATCCTTCTTACAGACCACAACGTGCGCGATGCGCTCTCAATCACCACATGCTCGCATATCATCAGTGACGGGAACATCCTTGTCTCAGGCGGAAAGCAGGAGCTTCTTGCCAACGAGATCGCACGTGACATCTACTTCGGCGAGTCATTCGAGGAGCAGTGATGGACAACATGATCGGCCTGAGTCAAAGCCTCAAGACAGAACAGACGCTGTCCCCGCAGATGCTTCAGTCACTTGCGCTTCTGCCTATGCCGATCCTGGAGCTCAAGGCCCACATCCAGGCTGAGATCGAGAGCAACCCCGCCCTGGAGATCCCCGACTCCGAGTATGACATGAAGATGTCCGCACCGGGCACCGAGAAGAGCATGGATGACCGCATGGACGATGCCGATTCCTCCTTCTATGAGGATGCCTCCTACACCAGCACCTATGCGGACCCCGAGGCATCGGACCGCAAGCAGATGATGATAGAGAACTCAAGCGCCCCGGGAGAGACGCTTAAGGAGCACCTGATGGCGCAGCTGGGCGAGGTCCCCGCATCCGAGAGGATCCGCACAATCGCCGAGACGCTGATTAGCAACCTTGACCAGAACGGCTTCTACATGCTGTCGCTCGATGCCCTCTTCGAGGACTCGGACTACACCCGGGACGAGATCTCGGAGGCCGTGGACCTGGTGCAGGGCTTTGACCCTGCCGGAGTCTGCGTGAAGGACTTCAGGCAGTCTCTGATCCTGCAGGCAAAGCTCTCTGGCATGGCCGCAGAGGACCTTGAGATATTCTCCGCCATGGTCAACGACCATCTTGAGAAGCTCAAGGGCGGCAAGTTCAAGGAGGTCGCCTCGGCGCTCAGGATCTCGGAGGAGGACCTTCAGACCTTCTACTCGATCCTCAGGAGCCTGACACCCTACCCCGGCCAGAACTTCTCTGCTGACAGTATCTCCGCCGTTGAGCCTGACTTCTCCATCCGTAGCAGCAACGGGACCCTTGTCCTGGAGATCAACCGCGGCGACATCCCCAACCTGGAGATAACCCCGGGCTTTGAGAGCATGGCCGATGATCTCTCAGGAGCTGAGGCAAAGGAGGCCGCAAGCTACATCAGGGACTCCGTCAGGCAGGCAAGGAACCTGATAAACCAGGTCAAGCTCCGCTTCCAGACCCTGTACAAGGCCGCTGCCGCCATAATGGAGTACCAGAGCGAGTTCTTCCTTAAGGGGCCGCGCTATCTCAAGACCATGACGCTTAAGGACATCGCGGAGAAGATAGGCGTCCATGAGACAACAATGAGCCGTCTTGCGCAGAGCAAGTGGGTGGACACGGACTGGGGGCTTTTCCAGCTCAAGTACTTCTTCACCCAGGGTGTCTCCACCACATCAGGCGACCAGGCAAGCGTCTCCCGCAATGTGGTCAAGGACATGATCGCGGAGATAGTCTCCGAGAACGGCGCGCTCTCTGACCAGAAGATATCGGACATGCTTCTCTCACGCGGCATCAAGTGCGCCCGCCGCACCGTTGGAAAGTACCGCGCCGAGCTGAACATAGACTCCTCATACAGCCGCTGAGGACCTAAAAGTTTTTACTTTATTTTTTGACATTTGCCATATGTGCCTTTAGAATTAAGTTACAGAGACTTTTGATTTAAGGAGGCACAAAATGAATCTGAACGTCAGAGGTATCCACTACCAGATCAGCGATGAGACCAGGGAATTCCTGGACAAGAAACTTGCAAAACTTGATTTTGCCGAGAGTTATCTTCACGATCTTGACATCACCATGAAGCGTGAGACGCTGGGTCAGGGCTTCCACATAGATGCCAAGCTCCATTTCTCATGGGGAACCGTGAAGGTTGTCAGCTACGACTGCTACGAGCTTTATGAGGGAATCGAGATGATCGCCGACAAGATCGAGGCCGCGGCAAGAAAAGAGAAAGGCAAGGTTATAGAGGGATAACACTACCTGTTGAAGGGAACAAAAGAAAACTGAAGGGGCTGCAATTTGCTTTGCAGTCCCTTCTCTTTTTATCTTATTGGATTTGATTGTCAGGCTATGCCGAACTACTTGAACAACTTCTCCCTATAAACAGTACACTATCCATTTTTTGGATTCTGTACTGTTGATTTTGCGGTTTTATGCAGTACAGAACGCATTTTTCCAGGTTCCGTACTGTTTAATGTGGAAAAATGTCCGGTTCTGTGCGCCGTCCGACAGTCAAAGCACCAGCAGAGGATTCCCGAGGAGCTCGGAGAGCCTCTTGCTGATCATTGTCCTGATGTACGGATCAAGCAATTCCGATATCACGGTTATCCTGTTCCCCGAGTCCTTCGATGATGAGCCGCAGTGGAAGAGCCTCTCATCCTTTGTCCCGTGGTCCAGCACTATGAACCTGTCATGCGATGCTCCCATGCTCCTAATGAATTCCACATGGAAGTCAGGGTTCTCCCTTATGCAGTCCTGATAATCACTCTCATGCAGCAGGCCCCTCAGGTTGTCTGATATTATCGTTATCCTTATGTTGTTATCCACCCCGCACAGAAGATGCAGTGTCTTGAGGTTTATGTAGTCATCCACTATATGGATGCTCCTCTTGGCTTTGTCGTATATCTCCATGTATGCCAGATCTGACTTCATGGGCTGTCCGTCCAGGAAGAGATATTCCCTCCTCTCCTCGGGCCTGGAGAAGTCAAGCATGAAGGGTGCTATCTCCGATCTCTCAATCACATTGCCCAGCCGGTCCATCACGGATGACATCTGAGTGCTAAGCTCCGTCAGCTCCTCCCGTATCTGCTCCGTCTCCCTCCTGTTCTCATTGACCTGGAGTGACAGCTGAAGCAGCTCATGTTGGCTCGATATGGACCTGCCGGCAACTATGTGATCCTTCATTGACTTGAATGCCATCACAAGGGCACGGCTCTGCCTGACTGCGAGTTCACCTCGCAAAACAGTCATTAACATGTAAATGCCTTGTTCAGTGAAGGCATAAGGCAAGTAGCGGGTTCCTCCGGATTGCCCTTTGAACAAACCATCAGCCCGTGAGGTGAAAAAATTGCACCTCATCAATTCATCTATTTCGTCACGCGTTAAACGAAACATGAACTCCTCTCCTTCGAACTTCTCAGCATTATTCTTTACCTGTCGGTTGAAGTTTTTGGTTTCATAACCGTAGATCTCTGCCAGGTCAAAGTCCAGCATCACCTTGACACCACGGATGGTGTGGATCTTGTCTCTTATCGACAGATCATCAATCAGAACAATGTTCTCCTCCATGTTTTTCTCCTTGATAGTTGATTCAAAGAGCGGACCGGATGATTCCGGTATTGCCCTTTGCCCTTATATACGAGAAAAGTGCAGGTAATATTTCAAATCCGAGGAAAAAAGTTCAATTATTTTCTGTTGCTCTTAGAACTTGCCGCTCTCACCGTCTCGGGACGATGTTTCCGGCAGCCTTGTAGATGCTTGAGGAAGGGACAACGCCCCTGACGCTTGAACAAGGATAGACGACGCTGTCACGTCCGATGATGGCACCAGGGTTAAGGACAGCATTGCACCCGATCTCTGCCCGGTCGCCGACCATGGCACCGATCTTCCAGCTTCCCGTGTCAAACTCACGCTCGGCATGGATCACAACATCCGAGTAATCTGATTTGACATTTGAGGTCACCGCCCCCGCTCCGAAATGGGCATGGTAGCCTATGATGCTGTCGCCCACGAAGTTGAAATGGCAAATCTCGGCGTTGTCGAACATGATCATGTTCTTGATCTCCACAGAGCTGCCCACAACGCAGTCTGATCCTACCAGCACCCCGTTACGGACAATGGCGCAATGGTAGACATGGGAGTTCGGCCCAATGATCACGGGCCCTGTGAGGGAGGCGGACGCAAAGACTGTTGCCGTCTTATGCACCCAGACATTCTCGGCGACCATGTCATATTCGGAAGGATCAAGCTGAGGTCCGATTTTCAGGATGAAATCGGAGATCCCCTTGATGGCATCCCAGGGATGCTCAAAGCCAGAGAGATAAGGTGCGGCAACGGTGTGATCCAGGTCAAACAGGTCAGTTGTTCTCATATATACTCCTCAGTATTCATTCAGGACGGTGGTGACGGCACGCTCAAGGGAGAACAGTGCATCGTCTGAGCTCGCCACCCAGGCCATCATGCCTCCGAAGCCGTTCTCACATGCCCACCTGCTCTTTGTGGTGACTGTGACGGCATTGTCAAATGTGTACATGAACTTGCGCCTGCAAGCCAGGGCAACACCATTGTCATCGTCGTAAGCATCAGGATTGGCGGCCTTTGAACCCAGCTCCTTTGTACTCGAAAGCTGGATGTAGCCCAGATCATCTATGTATCTGACGGCCTCCTCTCCCCTGTAGTAAATGCGGTCCTCAGATACCGCGAACTTGAGCCCATAGAGAGGAAGTCCAACAAGAAGCTTTGACTTGTCCTTCACCACCGAGGCATAGCCTTCCATGACCTTGCGGAGCTGCGTGAAGTTTCCGTTGTAGGCTATCCAGCTCTTCTGACGGCCCGAGTAGTCAAAGTCATAAGTCATGACGCTGGTATAGTCCAGGACCTCGTTCATCATGCGGATGCAGCTCTCCTCCTTGTAGAAGGAGTCCGCACTCTGCCCTGCCATGGAGATTATGTATTTGTCTCCCAGCAGTGACCGGAGCTGCAGTGCAAGATCAAGGTATGCGGCATTGCACTCGGGGTAGTTGCTGTAGTACTCCCAGTCCAGATCCACCCCGTCGATGCCGCGGCTCTTGATCAGCTCCGCTGTTGTCTGGGCAAGTATCTTGCGCTTGTCGGCGTCCATGATAATCTTGCCCAGGGAATCACTGTTGCTGGCTCCTCCCAGACCTGCGATGACCTTGGTGTAAGGATACTTCTCCCTGAAAGAATCAAGTGTGTCCTTCAGGTGCGGGAATGTCTTCTCATTCACCCTTCCGTCCGGGAAAGTGTCCAAAAACGATATGACAATGGCCGTGTACTGGTCAGGGAATGTCACATCACTGAGGGTGTATGCATAGATGACATTGCGCTTAGTGCTGGAGAGCACCGTTGCGGAGCCCTCACGCTTGGGGAGCTCCGGCTCCTCCTTCTTGTTACATGAACACAGGGACATAATCAGCACCAAAACCAGAAGCAGGCCCAGGACTTTTCTCATAAAGCACCTCTATCAGGGAACAAGGCATGCACCTGATGCAGTTGCATTGTCCGAGGAGAACTTGATGAATCCGTAGGTCGATGCGAACTGCACTGTCAGGTCATCCATGTAGATCTTTGATCCTGCAGGGATTGACTCGGAATCAAGAGTGATGATCAGCTTGTTGCCCTTTGCAGGTGCAGGAACAGAGACCTGATACCAGCCGTCTGCGAACTCAGATCTCTCAATGAAGGCCTGGTTGTATGCTCTCATGAGCGGTGTCTGGCAGTAATAACCGTTGCTGTCCATCACAGGTTTGGCAATGCTGTCAGTGCTTGAGAAAACTGTCTGGGCAAGTGCTACAGAAGGAGCATCAGAATTCTTGGCAACAGA
>JAEEGH010019901.1_pt1 | contig 14022 bp, 10 predicted proteins | sample 9134181 | NCBI WGS metagenome assembly JAEEGH01 (sample SAMN16246544, study PRJNA631951) | gut metagenome | biome: gut microbiome; feature: rumen; material: DP-attached | host: Bos | place: Iran: Karaj | collected 2018-10
ATCCATTTTTAAACCTCCTTTTCGTAAATATAGTTATACGGTAAAACCCACCCATTGGCTGTACATTCTTTCTCCATGGTGGCATAATTGACATGAGAAGGGTTGAGTCCTTCAACAACTTTTATTATGTCGAGATTCTTCATTGTAAAGTACGAGTTAGCCTCATTCCGTAAGAGTTCACCTTCATTTGTCGGATGCCAAACCGCAAAAGGCGCAGCAATATAATATGCTATCCGTTTCTTGCCTAAATTGTGTCCGTTAAAAAGGATATAGTAGATGCCGTTAATAGTGTGTGTTTCCATAACGACAATTCCCGGCGTTATACCATAGGGAACGATTTTTTCAATGACTTGAACAAATAACTTCCTTCGCTCGCCATCATTATCCTTGATGCTTTCAATATAATCTGCCGTTATATTGTTTTGACTATAGTAGTTGATGAAGTCATTACAGGTCTTAATTCGATCCTTTAACTTTTCAATTTCAGCCGTATAGTCATCCCTTATTTGTTTAACTTTCATCAATGTTTCGTTGTAATTCTGTAAGGCCATTTCAGCTATCGAATCCGGAGCATTAAGATACGCTGTGTAAGCACGTTTTATCGTACTATCTGTTTTGTTGATCTCTTGCTGGTAAAGAGGTATTTGCTTTTCCGCATCCTCCATACGTTGCTTAAACAGAAGGATTTTCTCCTCACGAATGTCGCGATTTAGGTCTGCGTAAGCCAATAATTCTTTCTTTATGAATTCCCAGATAATAGTTTCCACTTTCTCTCCATTAAGGTTCACATGGCTTAAGCATTCATGGGAATTATTAATTCTGCTCATACAAAGCCACGCATAAGCTTTTTTTCCATTTATAATCCTATATTTTTCTCCAGGTTTATCTCCGGCTCTGGTCCTTGGAGTAAATGATCTTCCGCAGTGTGGGCATTTTATCAACTTACTTAAAGGATGTATCTTTTGCTTAGGGTAAGGTGCTCTTTTATTTCGCTGTTCTGCTCGTTTTCTAGATGCTATATCGTATATTTCTTTGTCAATTATTGGTTCAAAGGTAACAGTAAAGGGTTCGGCTGGTTTGTCTCTGTTGTCGGGATCAGTCATATATACTGTATATTCGCCGGTATAATATTCTTTGCGCGCCAGTATTTGCTGCACTCCGCTAACGGACTTTTTTATTTGGTATTTAGCTGAAATGGCCAAAGCAACACTTTTTAAGGTGGCTCCATCTTCTGCATAAAAGGTAAAGATATCTTTTACCATTTGAGCTTTCTCTTCATCTCTTACAAGTTCATTTTTATGACGTTTGTCTTTTCCTCCGCGTTTCTTGTAGCCAATGGGGGCATGTCCGACCACGAGTTGATTATTACGTAAACTTGAACGGCGACCAGAAGCAATTTGGGTTTTCATACTCCTTAGATATTCTGCTGCTCCGTCAAAGTACAGACCTAGTTCCTTAATGAAAGATTCATCTTCTTTCATTGTTTCGGGGTCTATGGTCCATTTCATTTTGTCCCTGAAATATACAGGAATACCTAGATTGCAGAACTGGCGTATATAAACACGGCCAGAAACAGAGTCGCGACTCATACGACTAACTTCGGCAACCAAAATAACATCAAATTTTTTCGCCGAGGCGGCTTCACGGAGTTTAATAATTGATATACGGTCACGTTTTGTTGTATCATCGCGACCTGTTACGTATTCTCCAAATATGTTTTCGTCAGAAACGGAAAAAAAGAACCTATCAGCGACTAATTGTAAGTCTTCGAGTTGTCGCTCATAGTCCTGTTTGTTAGTACTGCATCTGACCAGAAATGCTGCTTTTTTATTTATTTTTCCTACCATTCTGTTAACTATAACGTTATTGTTATCAGTTTATTACATAATGGCGCAAATATTTCTTTTTGTGTTCGTCGAGGAACAAAACCCCGTTATGGGCCAGCGATATTTCTCCTGGCTGTGGATTGGAGCCTCCGCCTACGAGTGCCACCTGTGAGATGGTGTGATGAGGCGAGCGGTAGGGACGCTGGGAGATGAGGCTGCAGTCGCGCCCCAGCTTGCCGGCAACGCTGTGAATCTGCGTTGTCTCGAGACTCTCGGAAAGGGAGAGGGGAGGCAGAATGCCCGGCAGACGCTTGGCCATCATGGATTTTCCACTGCCCGGCGGACCTATCATAATCAGGTTATGGCCACCGGCAGCGGCTACCTCGAGGGCACGCTTGACGTTCTGCTGTCCGCGAACGTCGGCAAAGTCGAGGTCGTAGTGACTCTGCTGCTCGTAGAACTCGCGGCGGGTGTCGATGACGGTGGGTTCGAAGGTTGCCGTGCCGTTGAAGAAGTTGATGACATCGGTGAGGTTGTCCATGCCAAAGACCTGGAGATTGTTCACGACGGCTGCCTCGCGGATGTTCTGTCGGGGCACGATGAGTCCTGCAAACTTTTCCTTCCGGGCCTGGATGGCGATGGGAAGGGCGCCGCGGATGGGCAGTAGACGACCGTCGAGACCGAGCTCGCCCACGAGCATGAACTGGCTGAGGCGGTCGGGGATGACCTTGCCGTTTGCAGCAAGGATGCTGACTGCAAGAGGGAGGTCGTAGCCGGAGCCTTCTTTGCGGATGTCGGCAGGTGACAGTCCGACGGTGATGTCGGCAACGGGGAATTTGTAGCCGATGTTGGTCATGGCTGCAGCGATGCGGTCGTGGCTTTCCTTGACGGCATTGTCGGGGAGCCCGGTGAGATGATAGAGCACTCCGCGTGACAGGCTTACCTCGACGGTGACGGTGGTGACATCGAGGCCGTTGACTGCTGCGCAGTAGGTCTTGACAAGCATAAGGCGGGGTTATTTGAGTAGTTCGTTGAGACGCTTTTTCAGGTCTTCGGTGTTAAGTCCGTGGGCAATGACCTTGCCGTTTCTGTCGGTAAGGATGTTGTCGGGGATGGTCTGCAGGCCGAAGGTGGCGAGCAGGGGGGATTCGAACATGAGCTCGTCGCACACGATGGGCTGGGAGAGGGTGTCGCGGCGCGCCGTGCGCTGACACTCGCTGCGGCTGGCATCTAAGCAGACGGTGAGCAGACGGAGACGGCCCTGGCTGCGGCGGGCAAGCCGGTTGAGCTGGCGCTGCTGCTCCTGACTCTCGTAGTTCCACGAGGAGAAGGTGCTGACAACGGCGTAGCTGCCGGTGAGGCTGCTGCGGCTGACGGGCTGTCCGCTGACGGTGGTGGCGCTGAAGTTGGGCAGCTGCTGACCCACGGTGGAGGCTTTCTTCATGGCGAAGAAGGACTCGAGCTGGGTGACGGTGAGGTTGTCGGGCTGTGCCTTGCGGAGGATGTCGAGCAGACGGGTGCCCTGGGTGATGTCGGGCTCGGGCTCCTGAATGAAATATTGCCGGAAGAGATAGACGGCGGCCAGGGAGCGGGGGTTGTTCTCGATGAACTGCTGGGCGAGCTTGCGCGTCTCGACGGGTGAGGCGTCGGCGGTCTGCAGGCGGAAGCCGCTGATGAGCTTGTTGTCGGTGGTGCCCTCGGCGGTGAGTTCCTTGAGGTGGGAGGCGTCGCCGCTGAGGCTGACGGATGCTCCCGACTCGGCGAAGACAGGGTGTTCGGAGTAGTTGGGGAACACAATCATGAGGGTGCCTTCCTGGGTGCAGGGTATCTCGTAGGTGAAGCGTCCGCCGGCGAGGCGGATGGTGTCGATGCCGTTGATGACGCCGTCGGGGCTATAAACGTAGAACTCTGCCTGGTTCATCTTGAGGAAATGTCCTTCGAGACGAAAATGGCCTTTGGGGGCGCCGCAGGAGAAAAAAATAAAACTAGTAAAGAAAAGAAAGAAAAAGACCCACCCCCGGCCCCTCCCTATAGGGAGGGGAGTGGTATGCTTTGAGCTATGGTTTATTATCATTTTTTAGCTTGGCTTATTAGTAATTGCTCCCTCCCTATAGGGAGGGCGGGGGGAGGGTCCTTGGCGGGGGGAGGGTCTTCCTTTTCTTTACGGCTTTTTCACTCTGATGAGCTCCATGTCTTTCTCAGCGTAGCTCTTGAGCGACGGGTCTTTCTGGAAGGCGCTGCGGAGGAACGACTCAGAGATGTCGAAGTTGCCCTGGCGGGCGTTGACGATGGCCTGCAGATAGTCGGTCATGGCGTCTTTCCGCTCTACGTTGCGCAGGATGACGCTGGCGGTGGTGTAGTTCTTGTTGAGCAGTTCGGCCAGGGCGCTGCTGTTGTTGAACGAGTTCTTGAGGTTCTCGGCTGCCTCGGCGTAGTTGCCCTTGGCGATGTTGAGGTTGCCCAGGGCCTCGGCAATCTGCTTGGCTCCGGTGGCCTTGGCGATGAGGTATTCGGCGTCTTCGATGTTACCGTCCTTGAGGGCGAGAAGTCCGAGGTTGGCGTAGGCTTCGGGCACGGAGTTGTTCTTTCCGGCGAGGTCCTGGAACAGGCGGCCGGCGGCATCGTAGTTGCCCTTGGCAAACTCCATGACGGCTACGTTGTTGGCAGCGCGCTGGTCGTCGGGGTAGAGCTCGGCAGTCTTGCGATAGATGGCCTGCTTGGCGTCGATGTCGGATTCAAGTCCGGCGGCATAGAGCAGTTCCTCGATGGAGAGCTTGGAGGGGTCGGCCTTGTACTGGTCTTTGATCTGCTGGTCGCTGCGGCCCACCACTTCGTAGTTGATGACCATGCGGGAGCGGCGCAGTTCGGGCAGAATGCCGTCGGCGAGCTCGCGGAATCCCTGGCTCATGTTACGAATCTGCTCTTCGCGCTCGTAGGGGTCTTCGTACATGGAGAGCACGCGCAGGATGACATCCTTGTCTTGTATGTTGCTGGCCTGGACGAGTTTCTCGAATCCTTCCCAGTCTTCAGCGGTGTAGCCGCCCACTACGTTGGCACTCATGCCCTCAGCGAAGAGCTGTGCGTTGACATAGTCTTCGGCAGAGAACTGGCGGCGGTTGGCCAGGTCGTCGTTGAGCAGCAGTCCGCCCTCGGGCGATGCGTAGGCCTGTATCTCGACGTCTTTCAGGGCGAGGCGTTCGTGCTCGCGGTTGATTTTCTTCAGCAGTTCCACGAACTCCTTGACAGAGTTGGTCTGCAGCTCGCTCTTGCGGAGGTTAGCCTGGTTGATGAGGAACTTGACCTGTGCCTCCTGCTTCTGTGCGGTGACGCGCTGGAAGGAGTCGGGGGCGAGGCATGCACCGCCGTTGAGCATGGTCTGCTTGTAGAGCTCGGAGGTGGCGATGACGCCGTTGGCCACTTTCACAGCGGGAATCTTGACCTTGCGCTTGCCTATGCGTGCATCGAAGGCCATGAACAGTTCGCTCTTGAGCATCTCGGGCACATACTTGAACTTAGACTTGATGGTGTAGATGCCGCCAAACTGGTAGTTGATGCGCTGGTCGTTGCCCAGCACTTTCTCGCCCATGAAGGTTGCGCCCTCGGAGCGTGCCACCTGCCCGTTGCCATAGTGGAGCTCGGGGATGACGCTGACGACGGCCTTCTTCTTCAGGTACTTGGGGGGGAACTTGCCATGAATGGTGGCTACCACCTCGCCGCCCTGAGTCTCAAGCGGACTTGGGTTGACATCGAAATTGCTGGGTGCCAGTTCGCCCATTCCGGAAGAACAGGAGGCTAAGACTAAGAAAGACAGTGCGGAAACGAAAACGAATAGAATTCTACGCATAGGAATAATAAAAAATGAAGGTTTTAAAAAGTGCCGCGAGCGGGACTCGAACCCGCACAGCCATCACTGGCCAAGGGATTTTAAGTCCCTCGTGTCTACCAATTCCACCATCACGGCGCGGCAGTCTGTAAAAAATCATCTGCAAAGGTAGTGCTAATTATTGAAACTTCCAAAATAATTGGCAGTTTTTTTCATTCGCGCGGGGGAATGCGAATATTAACGGTTGCTGACGAGCAGGGTGCCCGTCTGGCCTCCGGTGGTGGCGCGATAGCGATCGAGCTTGCCGCCCTGGGGTGAAAGTCCGTTGTTGGTGAGGTCGTACTGATGACCGCATCCGGCGCAGGTGGCGATGCCGGTGGTGTTCATGGTGAGGGTGCGCTCGAGCTTGCTGTCGTAGCAGTTGGGGCATACGGCATCGTAGCAATAGAACACGCCGCCGAAGCCATAGCCGACGATGAGGCCCGAGGCATTGCTGATGCCGAGAATGAGGGGCGAGCGCATCTCCTGGGCGGTGAGGGTGACGGTGCTGGTGGTTCCCTGGTTGCTCTGGAATGAGAGGTGGTCGGGCGAGGAGAGCCAGATGCGGCAGAACACGTTAGAGGTCATGGCGTTCATGGCCGACATGAGGTTAGGGTCGAGATGCGTCTGGTTGTCGAAGCGCAGATATACCTGCCGCGAGCTGAACTCGTTCTCGATCTGGCCGCAGGAGATAAAAAAGAAAAGGAAGAGGACCCACCCCCAACCCCTCCCTATAGGGAGGGGGGCGGTATGCTTTGAGCTATGGTTTATTTTCATTTTTTAGTTAGGCTTGTTAGTAATTGCTCCCTCCCTATAGGGAGGGCAGGGGGAGGGTCTTTTATTCTAACAGTTTCTTTTCTGCTTCTCTTACTCTATCGAAATGGAATTCGGAGAGGGTGTGGTTCATGAGGGCTTCGATGCGGTCGTTGCAGAGGTTGCCGATGCTGCCTTCGTGGGTGTGGCTGATGTGGTGGTCGGCACGGAAGGTACCGGCCTCGATGTCGAGTCCCACCTTCTTGTAGGCATCGCGGAAAGGCATGCCGGCAGCAGCCAGACGGTTGACTTCTTCGACGGAGAACATGGGGTCGTACATGGGGTTGTCGAGGATGTGCTCGTTGACCTGCATCTTGTTGACAATATAGGCGGTCATCTGCAGGCAGTCTTTCAGTTCGTCGAAGGCGGGCAGGAACACTTCCTTGATGATCTGCAGGTCGCGGAAATAGCCCACGGGCAGGTTGTTCATGATGAGCATGACCTGCTGGGGGAGCGACTGCAGCTTGTTCGACTTGGCGCGAATCAGTTCGAACACGTCGGGATTCTTCTTGTGGGGCATGATGCTCGAGCCCGTGGTGCACTCTTTGGGCAGACGGACGAACGAGAAGTTCTGCGAGTTGAACAGGCAGGCATCGAAGGCCATCTTTGCCAGCGTGCCGGCGATGGTGGCCATGGCGAAGGCCACGTTGCGCTCCATCTTGCCGCGCCCCATCTGGGCATACACCACGTTGTAGTCCATGGAGTCGAAGCCAAGCAGGTCGGTGGTCATCTGGCGGTTCAGGGGGAACGACGAGCCGTAGCCTGCGGCCGAGCCGAGCGGGTTGCGGTTGGTCATGCGGTAGGCAGCCTGCAGGAAGAGCATGTCGTCGGCCAGCGACTCGGCATAGGCGCCGAACCAGAGTCCGAAGCTGGAGGGCATGGCTATCTGCAGGTGAGTGTAGCCCGGCATGAGGATGTCCTTGTACTGGTTGCTTTTCTGGATAAGCTCGTCGAAGAGCACTTTCACGCCCTCGGCAATCTCCATGAGCTCGTGGCGGGTGAACAGCTTGAGGTCGATGAGCACCTGGTCGTTGCGTGAGCGGCCGGAGTGTATCTTCTTGCCCATGTCGCCGAGTTTCTGGGTGAGCATGAGCTCCACCTGCGAGTGGACGTCCTCGACACCGTCTTCGATGACGAACTCGCCGCGCTCGCAGACGGCATAGATGTTCTTCAGTTCGGCCAGCAGCTGCGAGAGCTCATCGCTGCTGAGCAGTCCGATGCTTTCGAGCATGGTGATGTGTGCCATCGAGCCCAGCACATCATATTTGGCCAGATAGAGATCCATTTCGCGGTCGCGCCCCACGGTGAACCGTTCAATCTCCTTGTTTACTTCAAAGTTTTTTTCCCAAAGTTTGTTCATCTTATTTTAGGTGTTGGGTGTTGGGTAACACCATTATTCATACTTGGCCATGGCCAGCATGTCGGCGATTTTCTCGATGCCCTCTTGCAGCGGCTTGGCCACCATCATCTTCAGGAAGGGGTTCATGTCGGCCTTGATGGTGAGTTTCATCTTGCTGCTGCTCTCGGTGACGGGCAGGAGCTGAATCCAGAGGTTGAAGGGCATGGGCGACTGCAGGGTCTCGAACTTAATGGTCTTGGGCTCTTCGCGCTCGATGATCTTGAGTGAAATCTTGCCCACGGGCGGCACGTTGAGCGACAGGGTGTCGTGGGTGAACTCCAGTTCGCTGGCCTTGTCGTCGGGTATGTTGTCCTTCACCTGCTCGAGGTTGTTCAGGTCGCTGAGTTTTTCGTAGACACTCTGCTGGGCATAGGGTATCTGCTTGACGCTACTTTCGAATGTTGCCATTTTTCTTGGGTGTTTAGTTGGTTTATCCGTTCCAGTGGGCGGGGTCTTTGCGCCATTCGTGGAGCAGTTCCACGTCGGAGTCGGCAATATATCCCGTCTGCAGTGCCTCTTCCACCACGTGCTCGTAGTCGGTGAGCGTCACCAGTTCCACGTTGGCATCCTTGAATGCCTTCTTGGCCACGGGGAAGCCGTAGGTGTAGCTGGCCACCATGCCGATCACGTCGCAGCCGTTGTTGCGAATGGCCTCGACGGCTTTCAGCGAAGAGCCGCCCGTAGAGATGAGGTCTTCGATGACGACGACCTTCATGCCGGGCTTCAGTTCACCCTCGATGAGGTTCTCCAGTCCGTGGTCCTTTGGTTTGGAACGCACATAGACGAAGGGCAGGTTGAGGGCATCGGCCACGAGGGCGCCCTGTGGGATGGCTCCCGTTGCCACGCCGGCAATGGCTTCCACCTCGGGGAATTTCTCCAGGATGTTGTGCACAATCTCGAGCTTCACGTAGTTGCGCAGGTCGGGATAGGAGAGAGTCTTGCGGTTGTCGCAATAGAAAGGTGATTTCCAGCCCGAGGCCCATGTGAAGGGGTTGGCAGGCTGCAACTTGATGGCTTTGATTTTCAGCAGTTTGGCTGCGAAAGCTTTCTTTGAAGTGTCCATATTCTTTATTTTAGGCGTGATGTCGTTATGACGTGATGTCGTTATGACGGGATGTCGTTATGGCGGGAGGGAGCGGGATTTTACATCCGCTCGGGAACCTCGATGCCGAGCAGGGCCATGCCGTTGCGGATGACTTTTGCCACGTTCTGGGCCAGCACCAGGCGGAACATCTTGGCCGTTTCGGTCTCGGCGTTCAGAATGCTGTAGTCGTGGTAGAACTGGTTGAACTGCTTGGTCAGCTCGTAGCAGTAGTTGGCAATGCCGCTGGGCGAATAGTCGCTGCCGGCCTGCTCAACGGCGGCGCCGTAGGCATAGAGCTTCTGAATGAGGTCGGTCTCCTTCTGATTGGGTGTGTATTCAGCGGCTGAGGGCAGGCTGGCGGCCTTCTGGCCGAGCTCGGCCTTGCGCAGGATGCTGCGAATGCGGGCGTAGGTGTACTGGATGAAGGGACCGGTGTTGCCGTTGAAGTCGATGCTTTCCTCGGGATTGAAGAGCATGTTCTTGCGGGCATCCACCTTCAGGATGAAGTATTTCAGGGCACCCATGCCGCAGATGCGGGCAATCTCCTGCTTCTCGGCCTCGGGCAGGTCCTTGCTCTTGCCGGCCTCTTCGCTCACCTGGCGAGCGCCGTCGATCATGGCCTGAATCAGGTCGTCGGCATCCACCACGGTGCCTTCGCGGCTCTTCATCTTGCCGTTGGGGAGTTCCACCATGCCATACGAGAAGTGCACCAGTTCCTTGCCCCACTTGAATCCGAGGCGGTCGAGCAGGATGCTGAGCACCTGGAAGTGATAGTTCTGCTCGTTGCCCACCACGTAGATCATCTTGTCGATGGGATAGTCTTCGTAGCGCATCTCGGCGGTGCCGATGTCTTGTGTCATATAGACGGAGGTGCCGTCGCTGCGGAGCAGCAGCTTCTGGTCGAGGCCTTCGTTGGTGAGGTCGGCCCATACGGAGTTGTCGTCGTGGCGCTCGAAGAGTCCTTTCCCGAGTCCTTCCTCCACCTTGGCCTTACCTTTCAGGTAGGTCTGCGACTCATAGTAAATCTTGTCGAAGCCTACGCCCAGGGCCTTGTAGGTCTCGTCGAAACCGGCATACACCCACGAGTTCATCTTCTCCCAGAGGGCGCGCACTTCGGGGTCGTTCTGTTCCCATTTCACCAGCATCTCGTGGGCTTCCTTGATGAGCGGAGCCTCCTGCTTGGCCTTCTCATCGTCCATGCCCTGGGCCACGAGTTCACGGATCTCCTCGCGGTAGTGCTTGTCGAAGGCCACATAGTAGTCGCCGATGAGGTGGTCGCCTTTCTTGCCGGCGGTTTCGGGTGTCTCGCCGTTGCCCCATTTCAGCCAGGCCAGCATCGACTTGCAGATGTGGATGCCGCGGTCGTTCACGATGTTGGTCTTCACCACGCGATTGCCGTTGGCGGCCATGATCTGTGCCAGCGACCATCCCAGCAGGTTGTTGCGCACATGTCCGAGATGGAGCGGCTTGTTGGTGTTGGGCGATGAGTATTCTATCATGACGAGCGGCGAATCAGCGGTGGCCTGCTTCTCGCCGAAATGCTCGTCGGCATTGATGTCGCTGAGCAGTGAAATCCATGCGGCGGGGGCGATGACGAGGTTCAGGAATCCCTTCACCACGTTGAACTGGCTGACGGCCTCGCAATTCTGCTGCAGCCACTGGCCAATGTCCTGTGCCGTGTCTTCGGGTTTCTTTCGCGAAATCTTCAGGAAGGGGAACACCACGAGCGTGAGGTTGCCCTCGAAGCCTTCCTTGGTGTTCTGCAGCTGTACCATCTTCTCGGGAACGTCGGTCCCGTAGATTTCTTTCACGGCCTGAATCACCGCAGTTATAATCTCTCTCTGGATATCCATTTTTCTTACTTTTTTGTTAAATTTGGCGGCAAAGTTACTAAAAATCTGTGAAAACTGCGAAAACTGTAGTTTTTATTACTATCTTTGTGGCAAATTCTAATTTTAATTAACATGATTATGAAGAATTTCAAGTATGTCATCATGGCTTTTGCCATGCTTTTCGTTGCAACGGCCGCCAAGGCTGACAACAATGAGGTTTTTGTAGGTAGCAAGGTTCAGCGCCAGGTGAGCTTCCCTTATGTGGCGCAGAAGGATGCTCCGGGCTGCTATATCGTCAGTGTCACCGTGACTAACCTGGCCACCATGGTAAAGATTGCGCTCCACGAGAGCAAGGGCGCCATCAGCGAGACGAAGAACATCCTGCTCACCGATGCACAGACGGGCAAGAAGTTCAAGTATAAGTTCTCTGCCGGTATCAACGGTACGAAGACAACCTATAAGGGATGGCAGTTCTATACGCTCTGCTTCAAGAAGCTGAAGGACAAGACCATGAACATCAACATCGAGTGGGACGATGCTCCCGGATTCCGTTTCTACAACGTGGACCTCACGCAGAACGGCGAGCGCCCCAAGATGACGCAGCAGATGCTGGTGGAAGGTCTGAACCAGACACAGGCCGGCGACTTCTTCTTCTTTGTTGACGACACCGACATGCTGAACAGCTACGCTGAGAGCTTCTAAGGAAGAGAAACTGAAATGAAATAAGAACGCGAATGTGCTAAGCGGTGCACATTCGCGTTTTTTTGATAACCAGCCTGACCAGTTCGCCTATCCATAGCACGACGCTTGTGCCGCCAATAATCATCAGCCAGTGGCGCAGCGAAAGGGGCGTGACGTTGAACATCTGACCGCCGAAGGTGACGATGAGCACCTGTCCGATGAAAATGGTGGCGGCAATGAATATGAAGCCCTTGCAGCCGCGCAGGTGCAGCGCACTCTGTCCGGTCAGGAAGGCGCGGGCGTTGAACATGTTCCAGAACTGCAGCATCACGAACGTGGTGAAGAACAGACTGAGGTCGTAGAGCGGCATGCCGTCTTTCTCGAGATGCCAGAGCACGACGAGCAGCACAACGGTGAAGATGCCGCCCGTGATGAGAATGCTGGCCCACATGGGATTGGAGATGATGAATGCCTGGCGCGAGCGGGGAGGGTCGTTCATCACCTGCTCGGTGGGCGGCAGCGAGGCCAGTGCCATGGCGGCAAAGGTGTCCATGATGAGGTTCACCCAAAGCATCTGGGTGACGGTGAGCGGCGACTGCGTGCCCAGGAAGGCTCCGGCCAGCACCACCAGGCAGGCGCACACGTTGACGGTGGTCTGGAAAAGAATGAAGCGCTGGATGTTCTGATAGAGCGAGCGGCCCCACATCACGGCGCGGCCTATCGAGGCGAACGAATTATCGATGATGGTGATGTCGCTGGCTTCCTTGGCCACCGATGTGCCGTCGCCCATCGACAGTCCCACGTGGGCAGCCTTCAGGGCGGGGGCATCGTTGGTGCCGTCGCCGGTGACGGCCACCACTTCGCCTTTCTGCTGGAGGGTTTCCACCAGTCGCTTCTTGTCCATCGGACGGGCACGGGCAATAATCTTCAGTCCCTGAACGCGTTCCAGCAAAGCCTCGTCGGAGAGAGCGGCAAACTCGGTGCCGGTAATCATTGCTTCGTCGGTGTCCTCGTCGGTCCAGAGTCCTATCTGACGACCAATCTCGCGGGCCGTTCCGGGGGTGTCGCCTGTCACAATCTTCACTTTGATGCCAGCGTGAAGGCATTCCTGAACGGCGGCAGGCACGTCGGAGCGCACCGGGTCGCTGATGGCGCAGAGGGCCTGAAGGGAAGCACGACCCCCCTCTAACTCCCCCGAGGGGGAGATGGGGGAGAGGCTCGCAAACGCCAGCGTGCGCATGGCTTTTTGCTGATAAACGGCCAGCTGCTCGTTGAAGCGGCTTTTTTCTGCTTCCGTCATGGTGCAGAAGCGGGCCACGATTTCGGGCGCACCTTTTATATATAGGATGCGTTTGCCGGGGATGGCCTGCGACTCCACCAATGTGGTCATGTATTTTGTCTCCGTAGAGAATGGCTGCTGGTCGACGACGGTCACCTGGTCGCGAATCTTTTGGTAGTCAATGCCTTGGTCGTGAAGCCACAGCAACAGTGCTCCCTCGGTGGGATTGCCCACTACGGATGCCTGCGGGTCGAGTGCGGCCGTGCTGTTCAAGGCAATGGCCTCGGCCATGACAGACAGCTCCGGCTGTTGTTCTGAGGTGTTGAAATACTGCATTTCAGCCACGCGCATCTGGTTTTGGGTGAGTGTTCCCGTCTTGTCGGTGCATATCACGGTGGCGGCGCCCATGGTTTCGCAGGCATGCATCCGGCGCACCAGGTTGTTCGTCTTCAGCATCCTTCGCATGCTGTAGGCCAGCGAGAGGGTTACTGCCATGGGCAGACCTTCGGGAACGGCCACCACGATGAGCGTCACGGCTATCATGAGCGACTGCAGCAGATAGGCAAGGAAGGGTGTCAGGTGTTGGGTGATGGGCGTCAGGGTGTCCGCATTCTGAGTCAGATAGACGATGATGCGTCCCACCACGATCAGGGCTGCAATGACATAGCTGACCTTGGATATCAGTCCGCCCAGGCGTTCCAGTTGTTCGTTGAGCGGTGTCTTCACGCTGTCGTCTATCTGTGCCGCCACATACACTTTCCCGTTCTCGGTGCTGTCGCCCACGGCCGTCACGCGCATGATGCCGTGCCCCTCCATCACTTTGGTGCCGCGCATCACGCAGTTCGTCGGGAAGGTGGCTTCGCTGTCCTGTTCTTCGGGTAGCTCACTCTTATGGCATACCGGTTCGCCCGTCAGCGTCGACTCATCCACCTGCAGCAGCTTGGATTCCAGCAGTTCCCCGTCGGCAGGTATCTCGCTGCCCGTGGTGAGCACCACGATGTCGCCCACCACGATGTCGCGCTTGGGAACCATCCGGCGGCTGCCGTCGCGTATCACCTGAACGGGTTCTTCGTCGTTCACCTGATTAAGTATGCTGAATTCGCGGTCGGCCTTCACCTCAAAGATAAATGCCAGTCCGGTGGCCAGCAGAATGGCGATGAAGATGCCTACGGGCTCGAAGAACACCGAGCGTCCTTCGCCCAGTCCGTAGTATTCGTAGAACGAAATGCCGATGGAAAGAACGCCG
>JAEEGH010019902.1_pt1 | contig 14021 bp, 15 predicted proteins | sample 9134181 | NCBI WGS metagenome assembly JAEEGH01 (sample SAMN16246544, study PRJNA631951) | gut metagenome | biome: gut microbiome; feature: rumen; material: DP-attached | host: Bos | place: Iran: Karaj | collected 2018-10
CGGGTTCCTATTTCTACAAACTGAAGTGTTTCGTGCCCCGGTGTATATTCAACTCCGTATCCAATCTGAAACCCGATCAGCCCTAAAAATTCAATTGGAAGTCCGCCAGAAACCCTGAATGAAATCTTAGAAAAATCCGTGCCGATTCCAGCCTGAGCATATAATCCTACTGCATAAGATTCGAATGACTGCCCGCCAAAGATATATTCAAATCCCGCATCTAAAGAAATGTATTCGTAGTTCCCGCCATAAGGTGTAAGAATCGGAATCAAAAGTCCTGAGTCGTCTGATTCATTATCCTTTGCATAAAGATTTCCTGCAAAGAAAAGTATAAGCGAAATGATTATAAATATACGTGATTTTTTCATGGGTTTTTCCTCAGTCAGTTTTTCTATCTTAAAATATATAAAATATTCATAATGCACATCCAGAGGTCAATTCCTGCATAAAACTTCGGATTTTGATCATAGCCCGATCCTACAAGAAAAATGTTGGTTATAGTATAGGATGAACTTTCTGCGCCAAAATCATAAAGTATTTTGAAGTCGAAAATCCAAAGCCTCAAGATTGCCTCGGCGAAAAAAAACGGCTCATGATTGACTATTCCTGGCCCAGAAAACTCGCCTCCAACTCCGATTTTTAATCCCACATAATCATGTTGCAAAGAAAGCCCGCCCGATAATCTTATATTTGTTATATCTGAACCATTGCCAAAACTTCCCATAATATAAAGCCCATAAGAAATAGGAAAATCATATTCTTGAGAAATAAGAAAGTCCCCACCAAAATCGAACGAAAAATACTCAGGATAACCACCATAAACAGAAAGAATCGGCATAGCAGTAACTGATATTTCTGAATCCTTCGCCTGTGCGTGAACCGTGCCCGAACAAATAAAAATGAGTAAGCTGATTATAATTCGTGATTTTTTCATGGATCTCTCCTTTTTATTTATTTAATTTATTATAGCATGGAATTATTTAATTCAATATGGAGAAGATTCAAATTAAGAAAAGTCTTAAAGTTGATTGATTTGTGGAATGGGAATAAAAAATCTGGAGATTTTTTTGAGGATGAGGTACTTCTATGTGGAGAAGGTGAGTATTAATTAAACGGGAAAATCAATACGCCAGAGCCCAAAGTAACATTCCGACCAAGCTTTAATCCAAGAATAGGTTGATGAGCAGAGAACCCCGTGGATAGTCTTACGTGCCATGTGTCAAAATCCGTGCCGAATCCTGCAAGCGCATATAAACCTAAATTAAGAGGCATATCTAATTCAAAGTTCGAAAAAAAGTATTGTACCCCCGCATCAATCGAAAGATATTCAGTATCGCCTACTGCAATTGTAAATACAGGATAAAAATGATTTTTTGCACAGGTTTAGTTTTTTAATAGGTGGGGTAGGGCATAATCACAAAGGAAATAAATTGGCAATGAAAACTGGAAAGAAGCCGGTGGAAAGGCCAATGTAGATTTTATATGAGCGGCCGTAGTTTGGATCTATGGAAAAATCTTTTATAAACTTTATGTTCAGGATGTAAAGAGTTATTGCAGTCTCGAAAAAACAGATGCAATCATGTCCTGTAGGAAGCTCAATCCCAAAACCTGATTGAAGGCCACAACCAAAACCGACACTGCCCTTTATTGAATAACCCCCGGAAAATCTGTAATTGAAATGATTAAAATCAGTTCCAAAACCTAAAAGAAGATAAGGCCCATGTGTCCAAAGTTCTTCCTTGTGTGTAAATAAACATTCTGCTCCCAGTTCTATGGAAAGACATTCAAAATGGCATGCATGAAAAAGATATTCAAGCGAGCCTGTATAAATAGATGCCTGTGGTAAGACGCAGAAATTAAAGTCGGATTTTTGTTTAGATTTCGCAGGCGCATTTTCTGTTGAGGATGATGTGTCTGTGATTGAAGATGATGTCACTGACTGTGCATAGTCCGCACTGGAAATTAAATCTACCGACTGAAAATCCGCCGACTGTTGATTTTTATCAGATTTATAATCAGCTGACTGTGCATACCCCGTACCCGCGAATAAAAGAAAGAGCATAATGATTAAAAATATGCGTGATTTTTTCATGGGTTTCTCCTTTTTTATTTGATTTATTATAGCATGTTTTTTTTTTGAGAGAACAAGCGTTACATATTATTAGGCCTTTTTTTGTGAAAATTTATGTAATTAATTTCCTTTGACGTGCAGAGTAGTGTTGATTTTGAATGTTTTGGAGGAAGTTACATAATTTTTGGGGTCTTTTCGTTTGAAATTTATGTAATTTATTGCCTCCGGAATACTGATTTGCCTTGATTTTGGAGGCATGTGGTCGGAATTACATAAAATTTTGTGGTTTTGATGTTGAAATTTATGTAATTTAATTATGAATTAGAGCCTTTTGAAGAATGTTATAGCGCCCTTTCGGGAGATTTACATAATTTTTGAGGATTTTTCATGAGAAATTTATGTAAATTATCTGGGCCGAAATGCAGATTAGAGTATATTTTGTAAGTCAGAGGTCAGAATTACATAAAATAGCATGGTGTTTATATTGAAATTTATGTAATTTCCTAATTTTTCCTCTCCGCCCCTCAGGAAGATGATAAAACTCTCCATAAAATTACATAAAAAAACAAAAACTTTTCTTGAGAATTTATGTAATGCAGCAAAAAAAAGCAGAGAGAGGAGAATCAATCCCACTGGGGGCGGCGATGAGCCCCCAGTAGAATGCACATAAAATCGGGTATACTGGATTCGGCTTCCATTCGGCAACGTCCTGTTGCCTCATTCCAGCCCGCCTACGTTCGCTGCCGGCAACATCGTGTCGCCTTTTCGGTAAAATTGCTCCAAGTTTTCGTAATTTTACCGCGCTCACTTCGTTTCGAATCCAGTAACTGTAATTAAATAAAAAAAAGGCATCTAAAAAACTTAGATGCCCTTGTCGGGTATACTGGATTCGAACCTGCTTAAATCCGAACTCGCAGTGCGAGTTCAACCACTTAGCTAGGGGCACTGGGGGCGGCGATGAGCCCCCAGTAGAAGAGATGTAAAATCGGGTATACTGGATTCGAACCAGCGACCTCAACGTCCCGAACGTCGCGCGCTACCAACTGCGCTAATACCCGTAAATAGCTAAAAAAACGATACGTTGAGGTCGCTGGAAGCGAACTCAATGTCCGAACCTTCAAAATAGCAAATCCGTTAAAAACAAAGCGCGAAAGCGGTTTGTTTAGGATTTACTTACGAATACCGCGCTACCAACTGCGCTAATACCCGTAAATAACTAAAAAACGATACGTTGAGGTCGCTGTAAGCGAACCAACGTCCCGAACATATAAAATCGAAGAACCGTTAAAAATGAAGCGCGAAAGCGGTTCATTTAGGTTCATCGATTGGGTCCGCGCTACCAGCTGCGCGGGTTTTTGCAAAAAAGCCGATAGCCGAAGGCGTACTAATACCCGTAAAAACCTAAAGAAGAGATTCGTTGAGGTCGCTGGAAGCGAACTCAATGTCCGAACCTTCAAAATAGCAAATCCGTTAAAAACAAAGCGCGAAAGCGGTTTGTTTAGGATTTACTATTGGATACCGCGAGTTTTCAAAGAAAACTCGGTAAGGTCAGCCATGCTGACCGACCACTATCAACTGCGCGGGTTTTTGCAAAAAACCCGATAGCCGAAGGCGTACTAATACCCGTAAAAACCTAAAGAAGAGATTCGTTGAGGTCGCTGGAAGCGAACCAACGTCCGAACCTTCAAAATAGCAAATCCGTTAAAAACAAAGCGCGAGAGCGGTTTGTTTAGGATTTACATCTTTCTCTTTCTTCAATAAAAAAAAGCCTTCCGAATCGGAAGGCTTAGCGCGAGTGACGGGGCTCGAACCCGTGATCTCCGGCGTGACAGGCCAGCGCGATAACCAGCTTCGCTACACCCGCTTGATGAATGTTATATTATAAAATTTACGTATTTGTGTCAATACACATGGTGTAAAAAAATTATGGATTCCCGAAAAAAAGGGGACTTTGAATACATGTATTATCGCGCAGAAAATGCACGCCCCAAATGCACGTTACATCGCGCAGAAAATCCTCGCCCTAAATGCATGTATTATCGCATAGAAAACTTAACACAGAATGCACGTAAAATCTCATAGAAAACGTTCATTGAATACATGTATTATCGCGCAGAAAATGCACGCCCCAAATGCACGTTACATCGAACAGGAAATGCACGCCCAAAATGCACGTTACATCGCACAGAAAATGCTCGCCCTAAATGCATGTATTATCGCGCAGAAAACGTTCGGACAATAGATGTGTTATCGCATAGAAAACTTAACACAGAATGCACGTAAAATCTCATAGAAAACGTTCATTGAATACATGTATTATCGCGTAGAAAATGCACGCCCAAAATGCACGTTACATCGCGCAGAAAATGCACGCCCTAAATGCATGTATTATCGCGCAGAAAAGGTTCCCCAAAATGCATGTATCACGCAAAATAATTCGGGTACTTTTTGCGGATTTCTTTTTCGTCGATGAAAAGGCGGTTTAAGTGCTTCAGAATCAGCTCTTTTGCCTTTTCGCTGTCCTTAGCCTTCATCGCTTCCAGTATTCCCCTGTGTTCCTTAATAATCGAAGCCGGGTTTGATGTATGAAGTCTTAACTCACGGAAGCGGTCATAATGGATGTTCATTGTTCTTACCATATAATGACACTGCATCTTGTTTGTAATCTTATACATCTGCTCGTGAAAAGCATTGTCCAGTTCCATAAAGCGGTCAAGATTATCTTTATTATTATAAAATTCCTGAAGGGTGATATTTTCTTCAAGATTCATAAGATCTTTGTCTGTAGCAATCTTGCAGGCTTCTTCTGTAACAGCTGATTCAATCGTAGCACGCATAAAAACTGATTCTTCTACTAAAGCCATATCAATCAGACTTACAAGACTTCCTCTCTGCGGAAGAATTTCGATGATTTTTGTGCTGGCAAGCTCCTGAAGTGCCTCGTGTACAGGTGTCCTCGAAAGGCTTAATTCATCAGCAATATCCTGTTCGCTGATCATTGTGCCGGGCTGGAGCTCTAAATTTATGATATTTTGACGGATTACGCGCAGGGCATAGTCTCTGTTTGATTCTTTTTTGTCTTTTTCGATATTTTTCATAATGGATTTTATTTTAGTTAACAAAAAAAAAGGTGTCAATATAAACAGAAGTGTATTTTTTTACTTGACAAAACAATAATATGCCTTAAAATGATTGTTAACCGTTGACTAGTATACAAGTATACAAGCGGGCAAGAATGTAAGTTACAGGCTTTGCAAGTTTGTACGTATGCTTAAAACTCGTCGGGGCTGCATGAATGCATAGCAATATGGATGCATAAGCAACGCCCGGTTATATCGTAAACGGTTAAAAACTATCTTAAAAAGTCAGACTACTGAATGGAGTAAAAAAGTGAAAAAAGCTTCTACTGAACTTGAATTAACCGGTTCTAATCGCAAAACACTTTCAAAGTATCTTAGAAAATACTGGCAATATTATCTTTTGATGTTTATACCGCTGGTTTATTACATCATCTTCAGATATCTGCCTATGGCAGGAAATATCATCGCTTTCCGCCGATACAGGGCAGGGGGAAATATTTTTGGTGCTGAATGGAGCGGTCTTAAATATTTTAAGCAGTTTGTTACAGACCAGACTTTCTGGAGAGCTTTTAAAAATACACTTGTTTTAAATGTTTCTTATCTTCTTGTGCGATTTCCTCTTACACTTATATTCGCACTTTTATTAAACGAAATTCAAAACTTAAAATGGAAAAAGTTCGTGCAGACAGTTTCTTATCTTCCGCACTTTATTTCCATGGTAATTGTAACCGGTATGATTCGAGAACTTGTTTCAATGACAGGTCCGATCAATACATTTATTCAGAAAATCGGAGGACAGCCTATATCATTCATTTCCCAGGCTGAATGGTTCACTCCAATCTTCGTTCTTTCTGGTGTATGGCAGGCTCTGGGATGGGGAACAATCCTTTACCTTGCTGCTATGGCCGGAATCAATCCTTCTTTATACGAAGCTGCAGAAGTAGACGGAGCAAACCACTTTCAGAGAGTATGGCATGTAACAATTCCATGCATCCTTCCTACAATTACAACCCTTCTTATTCTTGATATCGGAGGACTTATAGGTTCGGGTGCTTCTTTCGAAAAAGTATATCTTTTATATAACCCGATGGTTTATGAAACCGCCGATATCATTTCTACCTTCGTTTACCGAATCGGTTTGAATTCCGGAAACTACAGTTATGCTACTGCCGTTGGTTTGTTTGAAGCCGTATTGAACCTTTGTTTATTGACCGCTGCAAACAGAATTTCTAAGAAAGTAACAGGTTCAGGATTGTGGTAATCAGGGGGTAATAAAATGGCAGAAAAAATAACAGGCATAAAAGTAAAAGAATCAACAGCATACATCATTTTTAAGTTTATAAACACACTCATAATGGTTTTTATCTGTGTGATTACTCTCTATCCGTTTTTGTATCTTGTAGCTCAGTCTTTTTCTTCTGAAGCAGCAATCATTCAGGGAAAGGTTTCTCTCCTTCCGGTCGGTTTTAATATCGAAACATATAAATCAGTTCTGGAAAAGGGTGACTTCTTAAGCAGTTATAAAAATACAATCATCTATGCAATTATAGGAACAATCAGTTCGCTTGTATTCAGCAGCTGTCTTGCTTATCCGCTTTCTAAAAAAGAATTGTGGGGAAATAAGGTTCTTACCAAGCTTGTAATCTTCACAATGTATTTCGGCGGTGGTTTGATTCCTAACTACGTTCTTATGGGAAAGCTTCACCTGATTAATACAATCGGCGGTTTCATTCTGCCTTCATTAATCAGCACATACTATGTAATTTTGATGAAGTCGTTCTTTGCAGAAACCCCTCATGATCTTGAAGAAGCTGCAGAGCTCGACGGATTAAGCCCGATTGGAATTTTTATAAGAATCGTAATTCCTTTATCTATGCCAATTATCGCAACAATGATTTTGTTCAACGCAGTAAATTACTGGAACAACTGGTACAACGCATTCCTTTACCTGGACAAAAAGGAAATGTGGCCTGTTGCATATTACTTAAAGACTGTTATCACCGGTGCTTCTACTTCGGCAGATCCTGGTGAAGTTACGGCAGAAAAAATGCAGATTTCTGCAAACATCAAATCATGTTCCATGGTTTTAATGGCTTTACCAATTATCTGTATTTATCCGTTCATTTCTAAATATTACATCAAGGGTATGATGATCGGAGCTGTAAAAGAATAGTGATGATAATGCAGGAAATCAATCGTAATTTTGCCCCAAAAGCAATCTTACAACCGGGTTTTCTGCTTTATTTATATAGGGATTTATCATAAAGGAGGATAAAACTATGAAAAAAGTTGTAACATTGTTAGTTGCAATTGCAGGTGCTGCACTTTTCTTCTCTTGTGGAGGAAATGGCGGTTCTAACGCTGGTGCTGCTAAAGGTTACCAGTTTGGTGAAGAAAAGACATTCCATTCTGACGATTTAGTTACTTACACAATGTCTTTCAGTGATGCTTCCTGGTATCCAAAGGTAGATACATGGGAATCAGAAGGTGTATTCAAGAAGATTCAGGACAAGACAAACGTTCACCTTGAACTCACATCTTATGATAGCGGTGACTACAACCAGAAAATCAACCTCGCTATCAACTCTGGAAATGCTGCTTACATCATTCCTAAAGTTTACTCAGAAGATCAGTATGTTGCCGGAGGCGGTGTAATTGCTGTTTCTGATTATACTCAGTACATGCCAAACTTTACAGCATTCGTAAAGAAGTACAATATGGAACCGGATCTTGATACTATCCGCCAGAACGATGGAAAATTCTATCGTCTCCCAGGTATGCATCAGGCTGCTTTACAGGATTACACAATCATGGTACGTGAAGATATTTTCGAAGCAGCTGGAATCAATATCCGTGAAGAAGAAAAGAACTGGACTTGGGAAAGATTACACGACATCCTCGTTCAGGTTAAACAGTACATGGTTTCAAAAGGTATGTGTAAAGACTCTGATTACATCTGGTCTGACCTCTGGTGTGGTACATCAGGAAAAGGATCTGGTGGTAACCTCTTGAAATTAATGAGTACTTCTTATAACTGTCTCTCTGGATGGGCTATTGAAGGATCAAATGGTGGTATTAAATGGGATGCTTCTAAAAAGCAGTTCTATTCATCATCAATCAGCGATGACTTCAAAAAATTCATCACAGTTGCTAACAGCTTCGTAAAAGACGGACTTCTTGATCCTGAAAGCTTCACACAGGAAGATGATGTTGCTAACAACAAATTCTTCAACGGTACAACTGTAATCAAATCTACAAACCGTTCAACAATGTCTAACGATATTGCAAGTGTTGAAAAAATCCTCGGAGCAGGTAACTTCAAGATTTACGTAACTGCATATCCATCAGGAACAACAAAGAACCTCGCAGAAACATCACGTCTTGAATGCGGTGTTATGATTTCTCAGAAAGCTAAGGATGAACTTGGTGAAGACGGATTAATCAAACTTATGCGCTTTGTTGACTGGATGTTCTATTCTAAAGAAGCTTACACACTCACAAAGTGGGGTGTTGAAGGTGAAACATGGCAGTATGTTGATGTAAACGGTATGAAAGTTAAGAAACTTCTTCCTGGCTACAAATGTGGTGGTTTAGGAATTGGTGGTGGTGATGATGATGTTGATATCCGTCTTAAGTGGGGTTACGCTTGTGGTAACTACTTCTACGGTCACTCAACAGCTGAATCAACAGATAACTTTACTCCAGAGGTACAGGATCTTTATGCACGCTATGGAAAATACAAGACAGTTGCTACTGTAGATCCAAAAGCTAAGCCAACAGAAGATCAGAGAGAAACAATGAACCTTATTGCTGTTCCTCTTACAGACAACATCAATACATGGACATTGAACTTTGTTACTGGCAAAAAAGATATCAACAATGACTGGGATGCTTACGTTAAATCATGTAAGGATCTTAAGATTGATGAAATCGTTAAAATGACAAACGACATCTACGCTGCTCAGAAATAAATCCTTTTATTGACTTAAGATTGTAGAAAAACTTCAATCGGCGGATTCTTGCAGTTTGCAAGAATCCGCTTTTTAGTGTTATAATCATTATATATGAAGAGATTTTGTGTTGCTTTTACCCGTGCCCAGGAGCAGGAAGATGCATTCAATGAAGTTTCGCAGCAATTAGATAAGCAGAAGGCTTGTCCAAAGTTAATTATTTTTAATACCACAGGCGATTACTTCTGGTTCTTTTCCACAAATCTCAAAAAAAAATATTCTGATGCAACAATCATAGGCTGTACATCCAGCGACAATTTTTCTTCTTCCGGTTATGACAAAACAGGTGCCGGCGTTATGGCAATTTATTCCGGAGTTGATGTTGCAGGCGGAATCCTTTTTGAAATTCACCGTCATCCAAGAAATTATATGGTCCATCTAAAAAGGGCAATCTCTCATTTTTCATCTTTCGAAAATACCTGCTGTCTGGAATTTATGAATTCTTTCTCTAAGGGCGAAGAGCTTGTTTTAGATACATTTGCCTCGGAATTTGAAAGCCGTGGTATTCCTGTAATCGGCTGCTCTGCCGGAACTCCAGATTTAACAAAACCGACCCTTGTTTCCCTTGACGGAATTGTCTATCAGGATTCGTGCGTATTTGTCCTTATTAAAAACTTAAACGGAAGCATTCACACATATAAAGAAAATATATTTAAAAAGATGGGAATCTCTATAGTTCCTACAGATGTTGACTGCGACGAGCGGATTATCTATGAGTTTGATGATAAGCCTGCAGCTGATGTCCTTTCCGATGTTCTTGATGTTCCGTTAGAAAAACTTACAGATACACTTTCAATTCATCCTGTGGGTAAAATGAATTCAGGCGACCTTCAGGTTACAAAACTTGGAGAAGTTCACAAAGACGGCTCGATCTTCTGTTATTCACAAGTTTATAATCACACAAAGCTTGAACTCTTAGAACTTGATGATGTACCCGAAATCTGGAATAAAACTCTTACTGAATTAAAGGGCTTAAAGAAAAAGGATTCATTCATGATTGGAGTAAACTGCGCATCCAGAGCACAGATTTTAAAACAAAAAAATCTTTACGATATATTTTATAAAAATCTTACACTCATTTCTTCGAATTTTCTTGGAGTTTCCGGCTACGGTGAACAGATTAATACAGAAAATTTAAACCAGAGCATGCTCTATCTGATTTTTGATTAGCCAGCCGGAGAGTACAGGCTTTTTTATGATTATAAAATCAATTTACGAAACATCTTATCCGGGAATGTATAAGGTAGAACCTGTTGAAGGAACAAGTTTTTTTATTCGGAAAGATTATCTTTTAAAAACTGATTTTTCTCTTCTCGAAGCAGGCGTAGAACTTTCCGACGAAGAAGCAGATAATTTACTTGATGCAGGTCTTACATGCGTAGTCGAATTAAAAGCCGTTGAATATCTTGCCCGCTGTGAACAGTCAAGATTCGGTCTTACCCAAAAACTTATAAAAAAAGATTTTGAAAAAAAATACATAGAAAAAGCGCTTTCTTATCTTGAAAAGGCAGAGTATTTAAGTGATTTACGTTTTTCCCGCGCGTGGCTTCACAGTCGTTCTTTAAATCATTACGAAGGAAGAATCAGACTAATAAATGAACTTATGAGTCGTGGGATTTCTAAGGAAACTTCGCAGAAAGCGGTTTTAGAATTCTTTGAAGAAAATGATGAATATGAGCTTTGCCGTAAAGATACAGAAAAACAAAAAAAACGCGGTAAACAGGATGAAAAACTGATTGCCGCGCTTATGAATGATGGATTTTCCTATAAAATAATTAAGGAAGTCCTTGCAGAGTGATTATTTTTTCGCACGAAGATTAATCTGTAAGACAATTAATCCCCCGTGTTCCAGTCTGATTATTTTACCTTTTCAAGATAAATCAGTTTTGCCTGGAAGTCTCCCCAGTCTCGGTTGATTTTTATTCCGGCATTCATGATTGTCTTTCCATTTAAAACTACACTTGGATATTTTGATTCATCTTCGTCGGGGTAAGAAACCTTATAATTGTAATCCGGATTTAATCCTGAAAGCTTAATCATACGGCTCTTATTTCCGGGACTGTTTAAAACCTGAACAAAGGTCAAAAGTGCCTTATCCTTATTTTTGTCTACGCTCATCCAGGCATCGTATTCATTATTTGTCTGGTATCCTGCAATCCTCCAGTAATCCCCGTTACGAACAAGGTCACTGAATTTTTTATAAAGTGCAATCTGCTGGGGAATCAGTTTTCTGTCATCTTCCGAAAGCTTTGTGATATCAAGCTCGTATCCGAAGGTTCCGCTTAAAGCGACATAACCTCTTGTCTTAAACGGAGTAGATCTTCCGACTGCATGATTAGGACATACAGAAACGTGAGCACCCATTGTAGAAAGAGGGTAGATGAGGGCTGTCCCTTCCTGGATTGCAAGGCGTTCAATTGCATCTGTGTCGTCTGAGCACCAGATCTGAGGGCTGTAATAGAACATTCCCGGGTCAAAGCGTGCACCACCTGATGAACAGTTTTCGAGTAAGAGGTTAGGGAAGTCTTTAATCAATCTGCCCTGCATTTCGTATACTGCAAGAACATAGCGGTGATAGAATTCGCCGATCTGATCCGGAGGTAAATCAAGGGAGCCTGTATCTGTGATCTGGCGGTTCATATCCCATTTTACATATTCGATGTTTGCACTCTTTAAAAGCTTATACATCTGGTCGTATACACAATCGCGTACTTCTTTTCTTGTGATGTCTAAAACAAGCTGGCAGCGCGAAAGCCCCGGTTTTCTTCCCTTAATCTGGATGGCATAGTCGGGGTGAGCGCGGTACAAATCTGAATCAGGAGAAATCATTTCGGGTTCAAACCAGATACCAAACTTCATTCCAAGCTTATTTACCTGGTCTACAAGATTTTTTAATCCGCCTTTGAGTTTTTCTTCGTTTACATACCAGTCGCCAAGGCTGCAGTTATCGATGTTTCTTTTCCCAAACCAGCCGTCGTCCATTACAAGCATTTCGATTCCGTCTTTAGAAGCTTCGCGCGCAATGTCCAAAAGCTTTTCGGTATTAAAATCAAAATAGGTTGCTTCCCAGTTATTGATTAGGATAGGGCGCATCTTTTTCTTAAACGGACTACGTATGAGGTGTTCGCGGTAAAGGTCGTGGAAGGCGTGGCTCATTCCGTTTAATCCTTTGTCGGAATAAACTAAAACTGCCTGTGGTGTATAAAAGCTTTCTCCTCCTTTAAGCTTCCACGAAAAATACTGGGGATTGATTCCCATTACAACGCGCGCAAAATTGAACTGATTTACTTCTGCCTGGGCAATAAAGTTTCCTGAATAGATAAAATTAAAACCGTATACGCGGCCTGAGTTATAATCTGCATTGTGGTCCATCAAAGCGATGAACGGATGTTCCTGATGACTTGAAACACCCCTGTTCGAAGAAACGCTCTGTTTTCCTTGGTGGATAGGGTGGCGGTCAAAGTGACGTTCTCTTGCCCAGGTTCCATGCAGGGTTAATACATCAAAGCCGGTGTTGTCCAGGTCGAGCGATGCAGAGAGCGCTTTATTTACAAAAAGAGTTTTTCCTGTGTTTGTGTTTTTTATGACTGCGGAGCGTACGATTGCGTCTGTGTCAGAAAAGACTGTATATACCAGGGTTACTTCGGCGCCTATGATTTTGTCTTCGGTTTTTATTTCGAGGGTCTGACTTGTTTTGGCGTCTCCAAAAACCGAAGGAAGGTCTGGTAAATCCTTTGTTCCGTTTGTGATTGTGTGGGTCTTATAAAAAAGCTCGATTGCGTTATTTCCTTCTTCTGTAGAAACGGCGAGGGAAGTTTCGCGGAAGTCTCCAAGACCATCTGTAGGTAATTCCTTTGGGAAAAGATCTTCAAAACTGAGTTTTTCGCGTTCAATCGCTTCCGGTCCGTATGGTATTTCTCCTGCCCTTGTAAGATAGAGTAAGTCGTCGTCCGGATTGATTTTTGAGCCGTAATAAACGTGACTAACGATTCCCTTATAAATCTGAATTATATACTGTGAGTTTTCTGTCTCTAATGTGAAAACCTGTTTTTCTTTGTTGAATTTAATCATAAGCACCTCTCTTTGCTTCCATATATTCTAACATAAAAAATAGTGATTTTAAACTTTTTTATATTATCATGCATTCCGTCGTAAGTAGTCGCGAGGACTGTTCCCCTTGTAAATATTGTATCATCGAGGGCTGTCCCCCTTGTTGACATTTTTTCTAAATCTGTCATAATAAAATTATGAGAGCATATAAACACAAGGTAAATTATTACGAAACAGACAGAATGGGTGTTACACATCACTCAAACTATATCCGCTTTATGGAAGAAGCCAGAGTCGACTTTCTTGAACAGATTGGCTGGGGTTATGACAAGATGGAAGCAGAGGGAATTGTTTCTCCTGTAGTAAATGTTTCCTGCGATTTTAAAAAGACAACAACTTTTGCAGATGTTATCGAAATCCAGATTAAAGTAGAAAAAATCTCTGCCTTCAAGCTTGTTCTTGATTACACTATGACAATGAACGGTGATGTAGCCTGCACTGCACAAAGTTCACACTGCTTCTTAGATACAAACGGAAAACCTGTTGTTATAGAAAAAAAATATCCTGAAATGTATAAAAAACTTCAGGAATATTTAAAGTAATCTATTTTAATATCTTTTCAAGGTTTAGACTTTCTCTGGTAATGACATAAGAACTTGTAAAACATTTCTTTTTGTCTTCCAGGGAATTGAACTTTCTTCCTCCCCAGAAATTATCATCATCATCCTGTGAATCATCCATAAGAGCATCATCATCGTTCCAGATCATAAAGAAAATCCAGTTCGAATCTGATTTTTTAAATTCGTCAGG
>JAEEGH010019903.1_pt1 | contig 14021 bp, 12 predicted proteins | sample 9134181 | NCBI WGS metagenome assembly JAEEGH01 (sample SAMN16246544, study PRJNA631951) | gut metagenome | biome: gut microbiome; feature: rumen; material: DP-attached | host: Bos | place: Iran: Karaj | collected 2018-10
TATCTCCCCGTCCTTTTTGAGTATCTGTGCTCCTTCAGGAAGCTCCAGTTTCGGTTCTGCGGTATTATATTTCACGGTAACCGTCCGTACAGTATCATATTTTTCTAGCAGGTCTTTCAGATTACCGTCAAACAGCTTCTGACCATGCCCTAACACCATTACCCTTGAACAAAGCTCTGCGATGTCCTCCATGTCATGAGTTGTCAGCATGATGGTAGTACCGTGTTCTTTGTTTTCCCACTTGAGAAAATCTCTTAAGGCTAGTTTGCTCACCGCATCAAGACCGATAGTAGGCTCATCCAGGAATAACAGTTCCGGTCTGTGTAACAATGAACCGCATAGCTCCGCGCGCATCCTCTGTCCGAGACTGAGCAGTCTTAACGGGGTCCGCAACAGTTTCTCAAGCTGCAGTGCTTCTACCAGTTCATCCATCCGGTCCTTATAGTCTTTTTCGGGTATCCTGTAAATGTCTTTTAAGAGGGAATAGCTGTCCACTATAGGCACATCCCACCAGAGCTGGCTACGCTGTCCGAATACTACACCTATGTGTTTTACGTATTCCTTTCGCTCCTTCCATGGTATCCTGCCGCCAACCTTCGCCTCTCCGCTCTCCGGAGTGAGTATACCGGATAGGATTTTTACAGTTGTGGATTTTCCGGCACCGTTCGGACCGATATAACCCACCAGTTCCCCTTTTTCAACAACAAAGGAGATCCCTTGCAAAGCTTCGATGATCTCCTTTTCACGGAAAAATTTACCTTTTTCACGCTTTTTGCGGACGGTAAACGTTTTCCTTAAATTATTAACTTCAATGTAGCTCATATGAATCACCCCCAATGCTCATCATAAGTAGCGTAGGAAGTCCGATTATAACATTGTGATCCATATATGTCAAGTACTTTTTTATACCGTTATAGCATGAAGTATTTCCGGTAACAGCTGCTTTTTACGGCTCATTACACCGGGCATATCATATACTCTGTCAGACAGTTTACTGTAAGGCAAATGGTTGCCTGCTTCAAAATCAGTGACAAAAAGCACACTGTGCTCACGAAGCACATCCGTGATCATAAGCACTGCCCAATCAAGATCCTGACGTTTCCTGATATCATCCAGAGCTTCAAGATATTCTGACCTGTAGTCATCCAGATCCTCAAGCGTAGTACACTCACACTGTCCGATACCGATTTTGAGATTCTTTTCACGATAGGTCTTAAAGTCTGACTCCACAGCTTCTCTCGGGATACGATTCTTAAGACCTTCCATGCATGAGAACATCTTAAGACCAAATTCTGTAAGCTCCACTCCTATCAGTGCGGCAAGTTCATTTGCAGAATTAATATCAAGCTGTGTAGTAGTAGGGCTCCTTAGTATCAGCGTATCCGAGATCATACCCGTTAAAAGCATTTTTGCGGTATCTGTATCAGGGGTTATACCCTCTTGGATATATTTCCTGTATACGATGGTACAGGTGCTGCCCACAGGCTCTGCATCTATAAATATGGGCAGCTCGGTCTTTACAGAATCAAGTCTGTGATGATCGAGGATTTCCACAATATTTGCAGTCTCTAAACCTTTTACTCCCTGTTTGGCTTCATTATGGTCGACTAGGATAACATTATTTTTCGGAGCCTTCAGGAAGCATCTTCTTGTGACAAAACCTACAAATGAATTGTCTTCCATAACCGCAAGTCCGCGCTTTTTAGAAGAAGAAAGCTTTCTTTTTGCTTCTTCAAACAATTCCGATGCAGTAACGGGCTCCTCCTCGGGGCTCATTATGTCGCGCACTTTGGGTATCTCGTTGATCTTGCCGTTTTTCAGCAATTCCTCCATGGCCCAACGGGTAATATCATCGACGCTCAGCAGGCCGAAAAACCTATTACCCTCAAAAACAGGGATAACAGAAGGATTGGTCGCCTTATAAGATGTTGCCACTGAGTTCAACGGAGCATCCGCATCAATCTTCACCCCGGAGGTAAGATATATATCCCTTACCTTAGGAAAAATGTCACGGATATACTTAGGCGGTTCAATACCCATACCTGCAAATACCTTTTTCATGCTCTCAGGTAAATGACCGCAGCGAACGGGAATGTACTGTTTTAAAGGATCTATTTTATTTTTCAGTTTAGCATATGCATATGCCGAGCATACACTGTCAAAATCAGGGTTACGGTGACCGATTATATATACTTTTTCCAAAATACTTGCCTCCTGAAACTTATAGAGTCACTATTCCGGTTTTCAATATCCGATAATCTCTCTAGTGACCACGATAATAGAATAAAACATATTGACTTGCTTTTCAAGAGGATTTTTAAATCTTGGGAACTATTCTTCGGTTGTAATGATTTCTTCTGTGTACTTGCGATCCATATCATGACGGATCTTACGATTTTCCACCGAGTCAAAAATAATCGAAAAATCATAATCCTCCGGGTATAGTTCTTCTGCCTTTACATGAAGCTTTAATCGTTTATGATTGATCCAGATCTTGCGGCCGGCTATTTGGACTCTCAGTACTCCCTTATCATTTTCCGGTTCACAGACTATACCTATTTTCTTATCGGGATATACCATAACGCTGTCGCCTATCTTAAACTGTGCGGTCAGTTTCGGAGCATTTACCGGCTTCTTATCCTTTTTGATCTTCCTGTTTTCACTTTTGGCAACGTCTTGATTACTCCTAAAACTATATGTTTTTAAAGCTTCCTTGCCGTATGCTGCCTCCACTGCTACTTTCAGCATACGCTCCGGCATCCCCAGACGGTCAGCGATGTAAAAAGCACAGCTTTCACCTGCTTCTCCTATCACCATTTTATAAGTCGGCATCAGAGTTTCACGGTCAAAAGTCATCCTGGCATTTATGATCCCTTCCTGTTTTGTAGCGTATTCCTTAATCTCAGGATAATGGGTGGTAACAAGGAAGTTTGCACCGCTTTTTCGCAGTTCTTCAAGAATAGCTGTGGCTATACCCATACCCTCAGCCGGATCTGTGCCCGAACCCAGTTCATCCATGATGACAAGACTTTCTTTGTTTACCTTCTGCAATATCTCAAGTACATTTTTAATATGCGCCGAGAAAGTTGACAGATTCTCGGAAAGATTCTGTCCGTCACCTATATCGCTCAGATAATCGGAATTCATACATATTTCCGCTTCCCTGCAAGGTACGTGGAGACCGCATTGTGCCATGTAACTGTTTAACATTACCGTTTTTATTGATACTGTCTTTCCTCCGGTATTAGGTCCGGTGATGACAATCCCCCGGATTACTTTCTTTTCGGCATTCAAATCCTTATTGCTTCCCATACCGGTCCCCAGTTCGAAATTGAGCGGTACATTTATTTTTCTGTCCATCAACGGATGTCTTGCTTCTTTTAGGACTATCCTTCTGTCCAGATTTATCTTCGGCTCTATACAGTCCAGATCTATGCTCAGCTTGCCCTTGGAAAATATGAAATCCAGTTTTTCAATCATACTCATATTTTCTTCCATAACAGGACATGCATCTGAAACAAGTGCGGAAAGAGTATAGAGAATCCTGTATACCTCATTTTCCTCCTCCACACGCAATAACTGCAGCTCCTCATAGTACTTCGCAAGTGCGGCAGGTTCCACAAAAACTGTATTACCTGTGGCAGACTTATCTATCACACTTCCCGGGATCCTGAATCGATATTCCTTTTTTACCGGAACACATACTCTTCCGTTTCTTAATGTGTAGAAGGTATCTGCCATGCAGTCCTTGTTGTTCCTTATGACCTGCTCTGCTTTCTGTTTTACAGCTTCCTCTGCACGTACTATCCTGGTTCTCACATCATACAAAACGTTAGATGCATGATCATCCACCGCTTCATACCTGATCTGTCTGCATATCTCCTCCCGCAACTCTTTCAATTCATCAAGGTTTTCATCATAGTATGCCAAAGGATTTTCATACTGCTTTCCTCTTGCCAGATAATCCTTTAATCGCTCTACTACCACAAGTACTTTTTCCACACGTTCCAGCTGATACGGAGTAAGACATGCACCTTTTCCGGCTTCCATCAGTATCTCCCTGATCTCAGTCACATCCTGCAGAGGAGGGTTCCCCAGGTTTTCTATCATTTTCCTGCTGTTAGTGGTATCACGAAGTTTTTTGTTCAGTTCCAATTCATCAAGGAATATAGATACATTCTCTATTTCCTCCTTAGCGGAGCCTGTAACCGCAAGCTCCGCCCATATTTCTTTTATCTTGTTAAATTCTATCTGTTGCTCTGTATTCATTTCTATAATTCTCCAAATTTTTATGTCATTGTCTTAATGTGTCCTGCGAATAACGATACCGACAAATGACAGGTATTTGCCCAGACCTTTATCAAAATATCTTTTATCTTTTATTCCATATTTATGTCCGGATTCAAACCAATCATTCCATGCTTCATCAAAGCAGTCAAGATCAAAATCCATGACCACTTCATAATCATCATTGTTGCTAAATAAATCCACCCACCACTTTCTTGAATGGAAGGTATCTAGATCGTCTCTATTGCCTTCAAACCACTCCAGCATAATATCCGCCTGTTCTTCAGTAAGTTCTTCCTTAAGTCCGGGCATAGCGACTACCAGTACTCCATCCTTTTTTATGAAGGGAAGAATCTTTTCTTCAAAAAATCCTTTCTTAGCAGCAAAGTAATGGAATGCATCTATACTTACTATCGCATCAAAGTATTCATGTGCATAGGGCAGATCATTGGCATCAGCATGGATAGGGATGATCCGGTCATCAACATTCCACTTTTTAAAATTTTCTGCATTCTGTGTGGCTGATATCCATAGGTCTGTCGCAAAAACATTCACCTTAGCTTCCTTTGCAAGAAACATGCTGGTGATACCCATCCCGCATCCCAGATCCATAACTCGGCTGCCTTCCTTTAAAGGATATTTCTCAAGCATTTCATCAAGTAATCTTAAACTGTTAGGTCCCATTAAATAATCTTTTGTAAAAAAGTCTCTGTAATTATCACATCTCATATTAGTATTCATTTTCATCATCCTTTCAATAAAAAAACCATGATATCATAGCGCAAAGATATCATGGTCTAAAATTCATTTATTTACACAGCAACGGTCTGAAGCAATACAAAAAACATATCAAACCATTCCTGCCAAAAGCAAGGTATTTATCCATGATATTAAGCGCAATTAACAAAGCCACCAGTAAACACTGCCAACCTTAAATTAATTTACTGCAATTCTCGTGCCATGCCGAAAGCATATCAAGTCGTACATAGCTGATCATGCAATGGTTATCTTACCACGCTTAACATAAAATACCTCGTCTTTCTTTTTTATTTCATTTTCTTTATAACACAAACCCGGGGTCTTGTCAATCAGCTTTTCTTTTGTTCTCAGTTTGAACGAATTTCTCGTATCTGCACTGCTCTACTACCACCTTACCAAGCAATGTTATTGCCTGTTTGGGGCAGGAGCTTATGCAACGGTAACACATCGCGCACTTATCTAATGATATCGCTTTGCCGTTTTCAACCTTTAAATTTCCCATCGGGCAATTCTTAGCACATAATCCACAGCCCGTGCATGCATCACTTATTTTAAGTTTTTTGCTGTATCCCTTTGTCTTACCGTAAAACCATAGTCTCTGGCCAAATAATCCTGCCATATGTGCAAAAAAGCTTAAGCCTTCTTGGGGATAATTCCCTTTTCTTATCTCTCCCGCTATCTTCTCAAGCCTTATATCCGCTTCCCTGATTATTCTCTGATTTTCCTCTAAAGGTTTTTTCAGCATTTTACTGTCACATACAGCATCAGGCATTTTTACCTGAAGACCTCCTATGATAATTGCTCCGAACTTTTTAAGAAGCCTTGCCGCACATCCGGTACCATCTCCCGAGAAAAGACCCATGGTAGTCATGCAGAATACTTTCTTACCCTGCCATATCTCTTTATTCTCCTGTATAAAATCCCGTACCATAAAAGGTATGTTTGAAAACTGTGTGGGATATGCAAGATAAATAATGTCATTTGTTTTTATCTTTTGTACTGCATCTTTATTATTTTCTATCGGGACCAGTTCTGCCGAACTGTCCAGCATTAAAAGAAGCTTTTCAAGACAATGTTTTGTATTTCCGGTTCCACTAAGATATATTCCTACCATTTTTACTCTCCTTTTCAATCAGAGTGTTGGTTCTCTGATTGAATCAATTCAACTCTATATTATCCCAATCTACAGAAGTCTCAACGCCCGTCATACATGCTATTGCGCTCAAGCCATGTACTGAGGACCATATTTTTAGCAAGCCGGCTTCCTGTTCCTTATAGTCTATTTTCATATTTTTTTCTGAAAGATACTTCTTATATGTATTTTTAAGCAAAAGGAACGGCGGATAATCATCAGGATACTCTTTATCCATCCTCAGATGTGCGACTAATTTCTGACTTGCAAATAAGAATTTGAAATAATCCGGGTTATGGCTAAAGAAGGACACATAGGTTTGTCCCATAAAGAGAATGGCCTGTTCTGAATTTTTCGCCCTCTTAATTGCTTCTTCCAGTTCTTCCATGAACCTTTCGGTCACGCTGCTTTTTATGCCCGCCAGTAATTCCTCTTTATCTTTAAAGTGCGCATACGGAGCAGCATGTGATACTTCGCAGGCTGCAGCTACTTTTCTTAATGAGAGCTTATTCTCTCCCTCTTCATTGATTATCTTTACACCGGCATCTATAAGTGCCTGGCGCAGGTTTCCGTGATGGTAATTATCGCTCATAGTTGTATCCTTTCGTTTACGATTCTTCGCTTCGCTCAGAATGACATAGAACCAGTGAATGTTACATTTCGCTGTTTATGTATGTCAGAATTAGTTTTTTAGTTATTACACAGATTTTTAATCTTTATCAGTATGTTACACGTTTCTTCCGGATTCTCCCATAGAGGACTGTGGGCTGCATCAGGTATCTTATAAAATCCCTTCACCGGTGCAGAAAGTATATTGTAGTACTCTTCTACAAGCTCCCACGGACAGTTATAATCATATTCCCCACTGATAAAGAACGCCGGTATCTCTAACGACGTGATGCTCTGCCTGTAGTCAAAATTCTCCAGATTCTTGTCCAAAGGTGTATTCCGATACATCTTCATGCCTCTGATATAGTTGATTTTCTCAGGTACGGTATAGCAGCTGCATGTAAGAATGGGTATAACTATTCCGGTAAACTCGGATTTATTGCGTATGGTACCACCGCCTGCGTCATGAACAAGGTCTACGAAGTTGTACCATTCAGAGCATCTTACATTTCCATCCTCAAGCCTTTCAACCGAATTCTCAAGCTTTTTCAATGCACTGTTATCATTCCTCTCAGTAAATACCTTTTTCATAAAGTTATACATCAGGGTATCACGCTCATATGAATCGGTCACAGTCTGAGCCATGCCTATATATGCATAATAGTTTTCAGGATGTCTTTCTGCCTCACGAAGGGCTATCTGTGTACCTCCGGAAAACCCCATGATAAAGATTTTTTCTTTTTTAAATCTGTCCTTCAGGTATTCCGTAACCTGATATGTGTCATCCAACAGATTCTGCAAGGTAATACTCTCTGTATCCGCATCGCTGTCATACGCGATCCCCATCCATCTGTAATCCCAATATACAACGGTATAATCATCCTCAAGCCGCATATCCTCGTACTTGTCGGTAAACACATAATCATCTGTACCCGGTCCGCTTGACACAAGCAGCAGCACCGGATTATCAATGTTTTTGCTGTTGATGAAGAAGCCGTTAGGTGCACCGTTTATATCCATCACAAACTTTTCCGACAGACTATTAGGTTCAATATATGTCCTGATCTTTCCCGAGCTTATAAAGAACCATACAATGACCACAACAATCACCAGTGTTAACAGCCCTAAAAGAATCCATTTGATCATCTTTATTATCCTTTTCACACTATTCTCCCATGTCAAAGTCACCTCGAAAACGCCTTCAGCGTTTCCTCGGTAACACCTTCTGTATTTGTTCGATGTAATCTTAACACTGTCAACATTATAACACGAATCTTTACATTGTCAAGATGTTTTTTTGATCTTTTAATCGTAGGCTGACTTTATGGCTGTTGTAAACAGGATGAGACATGTGAGCTTTCTCAACAAATAATAAACTCAAGGGATGGTTATACCGTCCCTTGAATCATTTTTATTTCAAGTCAAACAAATTGTCCGATTCAAATTATAAGAATGGTCTTAAATCGGACATAAAAATACATTGAGTTAAATTTTATTCAGTGCTACAATTCGGCTTGTGTCAATCTGAGAATCAACTCTATGATTGGCTTTAATCGCTGATAAAATCCGGAAAGAAGGTGCTCACATGAGCGTTTCAATAATACTCCAGCAGATGGGTGTCATCTGTATATTAGTGGCTATAGGAATCTATTTGTACAAAAAACAGGTTATAGATGACCGTACCTCGCAAAAGCTTTCTACAATAGTAGTTGATGTCTGTAACCCTGCATTAATCCTCGGTTCCATACTTTCCGGGCACATGACAGCCACACATAACGATCTGCTCATAGCAATAGCTTTAGGAGCAGCTTTTTATGTGATCCTTGTCATCCTGGGCTTTGTGATCCCAAGGATACTTAAATCGGAACCCTATAACAGGAAATTCTATAATCTCATAACAGTATATACCAACACAGGATTTCTGGGACTTCCGATTGCCAAAGCAATCCTACCGGCAAACGCTATCCTGTATGTTATAGTGATAAACGTTTTCTACAGCCTGTTCTTCTATACACATGGAATGGCTATACTCCATTCAGGTATGAAAAATAATACAGTTGAATTCAAGGATAGGAATTCTAACATTAATTCTTCTTCCACTGCGTCAGATATAAACAGAACCGGGCAAAAACACAAACATCCTCTTCTGGCTATATTTAACATCGGAACCATAATGGCAGTTCTAAGCCTTGTAGTATTCTGGTTTGAGATTACTTTTCCACCCATTATATCAAGCACCATTGAATATGTGGGCAGTGCCACCGTATTTATGTCCATGACTCTGCTCGGTGTGTCCATAGCCAGATCCAATTTCTTTAAGTCGTTCAGAAATATCCGTATATGGCTTTATATAGTTATCCGCATGATAATTGTACCTGTCATTTTCGTAGCAGTCATGTACTTTACCGGCTTTAATAACGAAGCTACTCTTGCAGTATGTCTTATGGCTGCCGTTCCTGCCGGAAGCCTGCCACTCATCACAGCAGAAAAAATGGGTCTGGATACGGAGATACTGTCGAGCTCCATAGCCATGACCACATTCATGTCTGTATTCACAATTACCGCTATAATGTCAGTAGTTTCGGTAGTAATATAACAAAATCGAAGATATCCCTCACATCTCTGCATAGGTGGGTTTTTCGGCTTGATTATCTGTTCATCTTAGCTATAGATGAGATTATCGGTATACCCACAGGGCATACATCCATACATGAGAGTGATTTTGAGCATGTGTTGCCAAAATGCTCTCCGTATGACTTTTTTATTTCTTTTGCCTTTTCGTGGTTTCTGGCAGATACCAGATAGCAGTCATTTGCAAATGCTGCTCCGAAAAATGTTTTTCCGTTTACGTAATTAGGACAGACTTCCAGACATAGGCCGCATTTCAGACATTTAGCAGCAAGATACTGGTGCTCATGGTCAGTATCTTTAGGAGTTTTGTATTCTCCGATAAACATATTTGTAGCCTTAAGGTTATCCTGTATTGAGGATCTGTCCACCAGCAGGTCATGGATCACCGGAAATTTCTGCAGAGGTCGAATAGTGATCTCTTTTCCTTTTAAGGCCTTTAAAAATGTCTCACATGCAAGTGCCGGAACATTATTTATAACCATGGCGCAGGCTCCGCATACTCCCTGCAGGCAGGAACATTCCCATCCTATCCTCGTGGTCTTTTTTCCATCGGAGGTTATAATATCATCATTATAATTTATATGGTCCAGAAGAGCAGCTACCGAGATATCCATGGTTCCGTCATAGTTAAACGTTTCCCAGTACGGTTCAGAATCCGGAAACTGCTGACGCAAGATTTTAACTTTCATACTCTCTCTCCTTGTCCAACCATACTTTATAGTTTCCGTTATCATATGAAATAAGAGATGCACAGGCTAAAGAATCATCAGTATCCGGATAATCACTGCGATAATGTGCTCCCCTGCTCTCCTTACGCTCTTTAGCCAAGGTCATTGTAGCCCTCGCAATTGTGAGCAGACCTTTTAAACTGTAATTAAAATATGGAAGGACACTGCTGTCATATTTTATCTGATCAACCACTGACAGATCATAATCTATGTCTTCTATTCCTTCTGATAAAGATTTTTCGTCCCTGACTATCCCCAGTTTTTTCTGCATAGTTTCCGCAAGCATATCGCGGATATACATTGACGGGAACGGACTTGATGACTCGAGCCTGCTATAAAGCTCTTTCTTTTCTTCTTCAATAATATTTGTAAAATCGGGATGCTTTTCAATACCGTTTCGTCCCGATATCGAATCCGACGCAACACTTCCGCTATAAACAGCAGCCAGCAGAGAATTTCCTCCCAGGCGGTTTGCTCCGTGATACATAGAGGCACATTCACCTATTGCATACAGATTCTGAATATTTGTTTCATGATTTAAATGAACTGCCAAACCACCCATAAAGAAATGAACTGACGGAGAAATCGGTATCGGTTCCTTCGTTATATCAATATTTCTGTACTTCCTGCACAGATCACGTATCTCCGGAATGCGTTTATCAATTATGGATTTTTCAAGGAATGAAACATCTAAGAACACATCTTTCCCGGTAGCCTGAATCTCCCGGGAAACAATGTCTCTCGTCATCAGGTTACCGTTTGGACCGTACTTATCTTCCATAAAATAAACACGATTTTCTTTATTATTCTCATAGTAAAATAATCTTCCACCTTCACCACGTGCCGCTTCAGAAATAAGCATACGTTTCTGTGATGTTTCAAGAGTCGTGGGATGGTACTGGATAAACTCTAAGTTCTTAAGCACAGCTCCCTGCATAAAAAGTTTTCCGGCCGTATATCCATCACATTGGGTTGATCCTGTTGTCTTTCCAAACAGAGCATTCTGCCCGCCCGTAGCTACTACGGTAGCATCGGCATAGACCGCTTCCAGACTATAGGTATGCTCATCAAAAAAAACTGCGCCATAACACTTTCCATCCCTGATAAGTGCAGAATGGAAACAGCTGCCCAGCCTGCGTGTAATAATCCCGGCTGCTTCAAATCTTCGTATCTCCATTACCAGTGCGGACACTATCTGCTTTCCGGTAGATGAACCGCAGTAATAGGTACGTTTATGAGACTGTCCGCCAAAGGCTCTTCGCATAGGCTGCCCGTTTTCGTCTATTGAAAAGACCGTTCCTATGCTTTCAAGATAATTAATTATTCCGCCCGCATTTTCGCACAAGCCTTTTACAGCCTGTTTTCCGTTTATATAGCAGCCTCCCTTTAAAGTATCTTCTATATGGCTTTCAATAGAATCGCCCTGTTCATGTTCAGTTTTTACAGCATTGATACCGCCTGCTGCCATCACGGATTGAGAGCGTTCCGAAGGAAACGGTGATACCAGGGTCACATGCATACCTTTTTCAGCACATCGCACCGCACACATCATGCCCGATATGCCGCTGCCTATGATCAACACTTCTTTCATTTATTACCTCCAAAACATAGAAAGCTGTCCTTTTATAATTGAATAAGCTGCTATAGCAAGGACAAACCCGGCTATAAAATATATTATTTTGTCAAGCTTCTTCTGTTTTGCCGGTGATGAAAGAAGGCCTAAAGTAATCAGTGCTTTTGTAACTGATACAGCAGTATGGACTATAATAATGCCGTAGAAAAGGACCTGGCAGATAATTACCAATATAAATTTAGGCCATGATCCTTCTTCTGAACTTGTCTTTAAAATATTAAAGGTATTTAAATGCAGGATCAGCAACGGAAAAATCAACGCCGCAGAAACACGCTGAATGATTGTCCTGATATTCTGTTTCGGATAGGTGGTTAGCTTTGTTCCATCCCCCATCAGGAAAACCGCAAGCATGCCAAGTATTCCATGCAAGCATACCGATATCATAACAGGGATTGATGTAACTATTTTCAATGTCGGATTATAGTAATATGCCAAATAACAATATGTATTGTACCCAATATGTACAAGTATAAAAAGTGTTGTTAGTAATGCCAATACTGCATTAGTTTTCTTAAGCTTCAATTTATAATTCTCCCAACATCTGTGACGGATTATCTGCTGCCTTTACGTTTCCGAAAGCCTTTGTTATAATTCCGTTCTCATCTATAAGATATGTGGTTCTGACCACTCCCATAGTAACCTTCCCATAGTTCTTCTTTTCCTGCCATACACCATAAGCTTCAATAACAGTTCTTTCTGTATCGGAGAGTAAAGTAAACGGCAATCCGTAGTTCTCTTCAAACTTCTTATGCGATGCCACCGAATCCTTGCTAACACCAAGTATCACTGCACCCTTTTCCCTAAACTGCGGCATTAGTTCTGCGAAATTACATGCCTGCTTTGTACATCCCGAAGTATTGTCCTTCGGATAAAAGTACAGGATGACTTTCTTGCCCCTATACTCAGATAAACTATGCATTTTTCCATTCTGATCCGGTAGCGTAAACTCCGGTGCTTTTGTTCCTATTTCTAACATAATCCTTCCTCCCTAAAAACATTAAATACATTGAAGTTTTTTCTTCTCACGACTGATAAGCTCCGGCTCGCCTGCCGCTATCCTGTCTTCAACCAGTTTTCTAAGTTTTGTACACCATCTTTCGGTTTTCATGATGTCTGTACAATAATCTTTTTGTATAGCTTCACCCTCTTTGAGTGCTTCCTCATACTGCTCCTTATTAATATCTCCTGTCGCATATGCTTCCTGAAGCTCATCCATGTCCGATACGGATATCTCACCTTCGGGGAAGAAAATAATATCGAGATATTTATCTATGTATACAATGACTCCGTCGTCATCATACTCTGTGTTTTCTATTACATCCACATACCAGACCGACGGTTGAAATCTCTCATCAGATGTAACAGGATAATTCTTTCTCTCACTGTCATGGGTACCTTCAGGATAAAACTTACAGGTGATGACACGATTCATATTGTCGGGGATCAGCTCAAGCCATGACATCCCTGCTCCCGTCACCTGTACTCTGCCTGCCTTGGGAGTTTCCCAATAATTGTTTTCTCCATCGGTGAGTTTTATCAAACATGCCATACCATGAAAATCATCTGTATCTATACGCATCTGATAATACGGATAATACATAAATCCCCAGCCATCACGATTTAAGCGTTTTCTTTTCATTTCAAACCGTCTCCTTATATCACAGATAATCCCTCTGATTGAAGTACTTGGAGTAAAGAAGAAATACTCTTAACTCCATCCGGAACTTCTTTTCCGAATCTGTTAAGCCAAAGTGTATGGATGCCAAGAGCAGATGCCCCTTTGACATCACTGCTGATGGAATCACCTATATGGATCACTTCATCCGGTGCAAACCCTGTTTTATTTAATGCCAGTTCAAACAGTTCCTTTCGAGGCTTGTAGGCTCTCGCATCCTCGGAAGTAAATATGCCCACCGGTTTCAGATTATGAAATTCTATGGCTTGGTTTATATCATCCGTATCTATGTTAGAAACAATATAGATCGGTACCGGACTCTTTTCGAAAAACTCTTTTGAATCCTCAAATATCGGCGGCTTTATCCAGTGTTCAAACATAAGATTGCTGAGTTCTTTGGCATTGGCTGTAGACTGAAATTTAACTAATGTGTGCTCCAGTGATTTTTCTTCCAGTGCTCTCTGGGTTTCAAAGGTATCTCCGTATGAGTTCTGAAACATGGTCTGGAAATCCTTCCACCAGTATGAGTCAACCTCTGATTTATCTTTTACAACACCTGTTTCCTGA
>JAEEGH010019907.1_pt1 | contig 14019 bp, 9 predicted proteins | sample 9134181 | NCBI WGS metagenome assembly JAEEGH01 (sample SAMN16246544, study PRJNA631951) | gut metagenome | biome: gut microbiome; feature: rumen; material: DP-attached | host: Bos | place: Iran: Karaj | collected 2018-10
GGTACAAAGCCTACCTCTTCCATGATGTCTATCTCACCGCAGCGGGACCAGCCGTTGTTGGGCATGCGGTTGGCGGCGGGCATCATCCAGAAGGCGGGCCAGGTGCCTTTGCCCTGGGGCAGTTTGATGCGGGCCTCAAAATAGCCGTACTGCCAGCCGGTGCGGGCGTTTCCGTTCAGGCGGCCGGAATAGACTCTGTCATTCTCCTTGAAGCAGTTAATGCGCAGGGTGCCGTCCTTGACCTCGGTTACGGGAGTCCCGGCGGTAGTTACATGATTGACGTAGTTCTGGAGCTCGTGGTTGACCATTCCCTGGCGCATAACCACGTGGTTCCACTTGGAGGCATCGGGCTCTGTGCCCTCATTGAACTCATCCTGCCAGACAAGCTCGTAGCCTTTGGGCACATAACTCTTGGTGCATTGTGTCAACACCAACGGAAGACATGCAATAGCGGTAAGCAAAACGGATCTGTTCATATTCTATCGTTTTTATTTTGCCAAAGTGTAGATTGCGGCCATGTCATTTGGGGTAAGAACCTTGAACTGGCCTTGGGTTATCGTGTAATCGTGGCTGCACTTGCGTACCATCTCCTTGATCTGGTCATCGGTTATATCACGGCCTATGAGCTCGTGGATGTTGATGGGCATACCTATTGAATGGTAGAAGTGCTCCATTGCCTCTATGCCGCGGATGGCGGTTCCATCGGGGTCTGTAAAGTCATTCTCAACGCCCATTACGTTCACTGCAAAGCGAACAAAACGGCTTACGTTGCACTTATATACGTAGCGTGCCCAGCTGGGCCATACGGCGGCCAGACCTGCTCCGTGGGTGACATCGAACATTCCGCTCAGCTCATGCTCCAGCTGATGTGTTGCCCAGTCACCTATGCGGCCGCAGCCTGTAAGGTCATTGTGTGCCAGCGAACCGGCCCACATTACCTGGGCGCGGTAACGGTAGTTCTCGGGATCCTTGAGAACCATAGGTGCACAGTCAATCATAGTCTTGAGCAGACCCTCGGCAATGGCATCGGTTATATTCATGTCATCATCATGTGAGAAGTAGCGCTCCATGGTGTGCATCATGATGTCGGTTATGCCGGCTGCTGTCTGATACGCGGGCAGCGTGTATGTGCGTTCCGGGTTCATGATGGCAAACCTGGGACGACACAGGTTGTTGGAATAGCCTATCTTGACATCACCGTCCTCATTGGTAATGACGCTTGACTCACTCATCTCGCTTCCGGCAGCGGGAATGGTCAGGACCGATGCCACCGGCAATGAGGTTACCGGAGTGTATTTCTGCAGATAGACATCCCAGACTTCGCCGTCGTAGGGAACGCCGTACGCGATGGCTTTGGATGAGTCTATTACACTGCCGCCACCCACGGCAAGGATAAAATCAACCTTCTCCTTACGGCACAACTCAATGCCTTCATGCACTTTTGAGAGCCTTGGGTTTGGCACTACGCCGCCCAGTGTGACATACTCAATGCCGTCCTCACGGAGCAGGCGCTCAATCTTGTCCAACAAGCCGGATTTGATGGCGCTCTTGCCACCATAATGAACCAGTACTTTGGTGCCGCCGTACTTGCGTACAAGCTTGGCAACCTGTTCTTCCGATTTCTTACCGAAAACCACCTCGGTGGGTGCGTAATAATTAAAATCTACCATATTCTAATATTTGTAAGGTTAACAGTTTGTTATCTTGTTTGAATATACGTACCAAATATAGCCTTCCACCTGATTGTAGCCCATCTTGCGCAGAAGGTCCATATATTCCTGAACCTGATGGAGGTACTCTTCGCGCTCGCGGCCGAACTTGAAATCCACCACAATTGCGTGGCCGTCGGGGGCTATCATTACGCGGTCAGGCCGACGGGTCTGTAGTACGCCTCCGTCACGGTAAATGATTGATGCCTCATTGAACAGGGTGTAGGAACCGTCAAACCATGACTGTACTCCCGATGCGGCTATATGCTTGGGAATCATGCTTTTAATGCTCTCTGCCTGCTTGGCTGAACTTATCAGGCCTTGGCTGAGCATGTTGTCAACCTGTGGCGCAATGTCCTGCTCTGTACGAATAGTCGCAAAGATGCTGTGCAGCAGCTTGCCGGTCTGGATGTACTCCTCCTGCCGGTCATCGGAATCATCGGTGGAATGGACAAAACGTGTTGATTCGCCCGATTGGCGGAAACGGGCGTTTATGGGGTAGGAGTGCAGGTTCAGTTCCTGTGGGGTGGGCTTGCAGTCAAACGGGTTGTCATCTGAGACGTTTGCCTTGTCAGTATGAGGCAATATCTGTCCGTTCTCATAAATGTAAGATTCTTTCTCATCAGGCTGGCAACCGAATTCTGATGACAGGGCATAGATGAGCGTGTCTGCAATGGATGTTCCCTTGGTCTTTGAACTGAGAACAATGAGGTTACTTTCAGCGCGGGTCAGGGCCACGTAAAGCAGGTTGAGGTTATCAACGGTCTGCAATCCTGCTTCCTGCAGGTATTCTGCATTGAAGTCAGAGTTTTTGAGTTTCTGAGTGAAGCCCACCGGCAAGAGGGGTATTGTGCTGAACGGTTCCGTTTGAGGATTAACCCAGATGCGCTCGTCCTTAAAACCGCTCTGATAGTCAATGATGTTCCAGTTGCAGTATGGCACTATGACGGTGTGGAACTCCAGACCTTTTGACTTATGGATGGTGAGCAGGCGTATTCCGCTGGCATCGGTTGCGGGTATTGAGGTTGTGCAAAGTTTCTCCTCCCATTCCGTGAGAAAAGCCGATGGCTCTCCCGGGTTGCGGCTCAACCACTGGCACAGGGTGTCAAAAAATGACATTACGTACTGATCCTGTCCGGGTATCCGGTCAAGTTCCAGAATATTGTAGAGCTTTTCTGAAAGTTCATACAGCGGAAGGTTCTTTAATGACTCCAGTTCAGTGTTGAAACGGGCGGGCAGGCAGTTCTCAAGCCCTTTGGCAATGAGCCCGTCAAAAGGTTCTCCCGTCTTGACTATATTGCACTCGCGCTCCCAAACCAACTGTGCCAACGCTATGCGGTCTGTGCTGTCGGTGAGCCATTTGAGTGCGTTTATGAGTATCCTTACAGAGACCGATGAACCCAGTTGGAATGCCTCGCCCGAAATCATCCTGTAGTCCGGACGGTTTGCGGCAAACCACTCGGCTATCTCAGTTATCTGACGGCCTTTGCGGCAGAGTATGGCTATGTCAGTCTGTTTTACTCCTGCGGCGGCAAGACGGTCAAGCTGTTCTTCGATCTGTAAGAAAATCTTATCGGCAGAGTCGGGGCTTTTATCGGTCTCTGTATCAACCCGGACATATACATAACCGTTGGCATCGGTCCTGGGACTCCTTTGCTCTACGGTTCTGTAGGCCTGGATTAGGGCAGGGCAGTCGGTGCCTGTCTCGGCGTTGTAGTTCATGGCAAGCATCTCAACCGCTTTGGGGAACAGTCTGTTGTTGAAATCAATGATGTTCCGTTGGCTGCGGAAATTGCTAGCCATGGATATCACCTGTGGGTTATAGGCGGCAAGTTTCTCCTCCATTATGGAGTTGAGTATGTTCCAGTCGCTGTTGCGCCAGCGGTAGATGGATTGCTTGACATCGCCCACTACAAGGCAGTCCTTGCCGTTGGCTAGGCACTCCCAAAGCAACAGGTAAAGGTTACCCCATTGCAGGCGTGAAGTGTCCTGGAACTCGTCAATCATGAGATGCTCTATGAAGCTGCCGGTCTTTTCATATACGAATGATGTGTCACTGCCTGATAGCTTGCTGAGCAGTTGTGGAGTATCGGCCAGAATGAATCGGCCCTGCTCCTGACTCTGACGGTCAATCTCGGCGCGTATGCTGAGCAGCAGGCTCAACTCATGAACATATTGCAGAGCGGCATCATATGAATTGCGGTTGTAGTTATACTCATCATAATGCTCCTTGGCTTTGGAAAGCAGGGGTGCAAGACGTTCTTGGGCCAGGTTTGACAGATAGGGTGATTTCTTGAGCGTTCCCTTGTCGTAGAACTTATCCGGATCATTCAGACAATTACCCAGTGTCTTTCCCTTAAGGTCCGCATCTACAAAAGTTCCGTTGGCAATTTTCTCAACTAAGGGCTTTACAAATCTGTTCAACTCATCAAGTGTTGAACCCGCCGATGAAATTGCACTTACCATATCCTGACCGGTAGCTTTCACTTTCTCAACAATGCCGGGCAGGACGGAGTCACGTGCAGTGGTAAGGTTCTGCTTGTAGTCCGATATGGCATCGGGCTGGGAGAGAATCTGGCGGAGTTCATCGCCACGCTCCATGAATATCTCGCGAAACAGCTCCTTGGAGAATATCTTGAGTGTGATGTCAATGGACCAGTTCTTGTCATTGTCAATGTTGTTCTCAACGAACTCCATTACGTTGCGCTTATCCTTTGATGCTTGCTCAATACCAGCCAGAAATGAATCTACAGCCTCATCAATGACCAGTTCCGTATCCAGCTCAAGGGTGAGATTGGCACCGATATGGAGCTCACGCGCCAGGCTGCGCAGAACTGTCTGGAAGAAGCTGTCAATGGTCTCAACGCGGAAACGGCCGTAGTCCTGCAGTATCATGTCAAGCGCCAGCAGGGCATTGTGCCGAATAGTCTGCTCGTTGTATGTTACGGCTTTCTTGACCTCAGCATAATAATTTGCAGAACCGGGCAGGTTGTGGCCTATGCCATAGAGTTGTGACAGTATGCGCTGTTTCATCTCGGCTGTAGCCTTGTTGGTAAAAGTTACGGCTAGTATATGGCGGTAGCTCTCAGGCTCACGTACCAGCATGATGATATATTGTACGGCCAGACGGAAAGTCTTGCCCGATCCGGCCGATGCTTTGTACACAGAAAAGTGTGATTTGTTATCCATAAAAGTATAAACTATCCAAAATTAGTAAATCCTCTTGATAAAAGCGTTATCTTCGCGGTCCAATTATATATACTGGTTAGTACGGATAATTTCAGATTATTATGGGATATATTACTGAGGACAAGCGTAAAGTGACCACACAGCGTCTCAGGGAGATGAAGCAGCGTGGCGAGAAGATTGCAATGCTTACGGCATATGACTACACTATGGCCAAGATGGTTGACGGTGCCGGCATTGACGTTATTCTGGTAGGCGATTCGGCATCGAACGTGATGGCCGGCAACCAGACCACTCTTCCTATTACTCTGGACCAGATGATTTATCACGCAAAATCTGTGGTTCGCGGCGTGCAGCGTGCCCTCGTGGTGGTTGACATGCCTTTCGGAACCTATCAGATCAACGACTCGGAGGCTGTGACCAACGCCATCAAGATAATGAAGGTGTCTCATGCCGATGCCCTGAAACTGGAGGGTGGTGAGGAGATTCTGCCGTCAGTCCGTCACATCATAGAGGCCGGCATTCCCGTAATGGGTCACCTGGGTCTTACCCCGCAGTCAATCAATAAGTTCGGAACATACGCCGTTCGCGCCAAGGAGGAGGCCGAGGCCGAGAAACTCATATCCGATGCTCACAAGCTGGAGGAGATCGGTTGCTTCTCGATTGTGCTTGAGAAGATTCCTGCCGCTCTGGCTGAGCGTGTTGCAAAGGAGGTGAACGTTCCTATCATAGGCATAGGTGCCGGTGGCGGTGTTGACGGTCAGGTACTGGTGTGCGCCGACATGCTGGGTATGAACAATGATTTCAGCCCCCGTTTCCTGCGCCGCTACGCCAATCTGTTCGAAACCATCACCGACGCCGTAGGCCGCTACGTAGAGGACGTCAAGAATTCTGACTTCCCCAACGAGAAAGAACAGTACTGAATAAACTGGGCCTATATGGTCCAAAAACCATCGACGCCCGTGTCGTGTGAACGGGAGGGGCCCGCGACAAAAAATATCGATTCTGGAACAAAGTTTCGGAATCGATATTTTTTGTTGTGGGAGGGAAGAGCGAAGCGAAGTTTTGGGACCATATAGGCCCAGTTTATTCAGTATTGTTCTTGGGCTTTTTGTAGAAATGCCTCTTTCCTTTATGGATATTATTTCTTCTGGGAGATTCGGATTTGTATTCCGGAGCGTCGCCAAGCTCGGCTGGTAGAGGGACCTTATAGACGTCCTTGCCCAGGAAACGCTCTATCTGGCGGAAACGGCTCTGGTCATCAACGCTTATAAAAGTGATGGCGCAGCCCTCGGCTCCTGCGCGGGCGGTACGGCCTATGCGGTGTACGTAATCCTCGGGATCATGCGGAACGTCAAAATTTATTACCAAATCAATATCGTCGATATCAATTCCGCGTGAAACAATATCAGTTGCCACAAGCACATTGATATGGCCGTTGCGGAAACGGTGCATAATATCGTCACGCTCGGCCTGTGTAAGGTCAGAGTGCATCTCGCCCACGTTCAGTCCTATGCGACGCAGGGATTTGGTAATCTCCTTAACCTTGAGTTTGGATGATGCGAACGCTATGACTCTCTTGGGAGCGTTGTTGCTGAACAGGCTCTGTATGATGGGGAGTTTCTGAGGTTCGTAGCATACGTATGCTGCCTGAAGAATCTTGTCGGCCGGTTTGGATACAGCCAGTTTTACCTCAGCGGGATTATGCAGAATGGTGCGGGCCATGCGTTGGATCTCATCGGGCATGGTGGCAGAAAAGAGCATGTTCTGGCGCTTGGCTGGCAGCTGCTTTACAATCTGCATTATGTCATCGTAGAAACCCATGTCAAGCATGCGGTCGGCCTCATCAAGTATAAAGAACGATACCTTGCTAAGGTCTATGTTGCCCAGGCTGATATGGCTGATAAGGCGGCCTGGGGTGGCAACTACGATATCGGCTCCCATAGCGAAGCCGCGTTTTTCCTGCTCAAAGCGGATGCCGTCATTGCCTCCATAGACCGCGGTGCTGGAAACATTTGTAAAGTATGAGAATCCCTCCACCTGCTGGTCAATCTGCTGTGCAAGCTCGCGGGTGGGCACCATAATCAGGCAATTCACCGCGTTTTCGGGGTAGCTGCCGTCTGAAAGTCTGTCTAGTACTGGAAGCAGATAGGCGGCGGTTTTGCCGGTTCCGGTCTGTGCAATACCTATCAGGTCGCGTCCCTGAAGCAGTATAGGTATGGCTTTTTCCTGTATGGGGGTGCATTCCTGGAAATTCATTGCATCTATTGCATCCAGAAGTGCAGGCTGGAAATCAAACTCGTCGAATCTCACGGTGAAACGGTTATTTTGGTGCTTTTATGTAAAGGAATACAGCTATCGGTACGTATATGAGGTTAGGCAGCCATTCCGCCCAGAACGCAGACATGGCACCTGTTATGGCAAAGTTTGATGATACCGTCTGGAACAGTATATATCCGAAACTGAGTCCCAGACCTATGCCTAAGTAGAGCCCCATGCCGCCCTTGCGTTTGCGGCTTGAGAGCGATACGCCCATGATTGTGAGTATGAATGCCGCGAACGACATGGCATATCGTTTGTGGTATTCAATCTCAAAATCCTGGATATTACCCATGCCGCGCTGTTTCTGCCGTTTTATGTATTCGCGCAGCTCGGCCGATGACATTGTCTCCTGCTGTCCGTTCTCTATCAGGAAATCGGCAGGCTCAAAGTGTATGACAGTGTCCATCTCAGAGCCTTGGCTAATGGACTCCACCGTACCGGACAGGTCACGTATCAGGTAGTTCCTTACTTTCCAGTGATATTTTTCGGCCGCCAAGGTATCATACGTGGCGCTGCGTGCGGTCATGTGTGATACCAGTTTCTTGCCGTCGAATTTGTCAAGGACAAAACGGTAGCCGGTCTTGTTGTAATCCTGATAGCTCTCAATATACGCAATCACGCCGTCTTCTACCTCCATCTGGATGTTGTATGTGCCGCCGGAGTTGTCACGGTCATAATGGCTCAAATCCCAACGGTTCTCAAAATTAAGTCTTATTATGCTTCCCTTGGGTATGACCTGTGAACCCAGATAGAGGGTAAAGACTGATATGAGGGCTGCCGAGATCATATATGGAATCATCAGCCGCCTGAAACTCATGCCTGTGGAGAACATGGCTATAATCTCAGAGTTTTCGGCCAGTTTGGACGTGAAGAATATGATGGCAATGAACACGAACAGCGGGCTGAACAGGTTGATGAAGTAGGGGATGAAGTTGAGATAAGAATCAAAGATAATCTCCTTGGCCGGCGCCTGGTTGAGCTTGTCTATATGCTCATTATAGTCAAACACAACCAAAATAATGACAATCAGCGCGATGGTAAAGAAGTATGTGCCCAGGAACTTCTTTATGATGTACCAGTCAAGCCGTTTGAGCAGTCTATGTCTGATAGTCTTTGCCATAACTCCTGATTATAACCTTTGCATTACACGTTTGACCATAATCTCCTTCCAGGTGTGGTAGTCATCTGCCAGGATATGCCTGCGGGCCTCACCAACCAGCCACAGGTAGAAAGCCAGGTTGTGTACGGAGGCAATCATCAGGGCCAGATACTCCTGCGCCTTGAACAGGTGGTGCAGATAAGCCTTGGTGTACAGCGTATCCACTGCCGATGCCCCGTCGGCCTCGATGGGCTCGAACACATCCTCCCACTTCTTGTTACGTATGTTTATTATGCCGTCCTTTGTGAACAGCATGGCGTTGCGGCCGTTGCGGGTGGGCATGACGCAGTCAAACATATCCACTCCCAATGCAATGGCCTCCAGTATATTTGCCGGAGTTCCCACGCCCATAAGATAGCGTGGCTTGTCCTGCGGCAGGATGCCGTGTACCAGGTCAATCATCTCATACATGACCTCGGTGGGTTCACCAACGGCCAGTCCGCCTATGGCATTTCCTTCAGCCTCTTTTGATGCGATATACTCGGCTGATGCAGAGCGCAGGTCCTTATAGACACAGCCCTGGACAATGGGGAACAGGGCCTGGTGGTAGCCGTATTTGGGCTCTGTCTCGCCAAAACGCTGTACGCAACGGTCCAGCCAGCGGTGGGTACGCTCCATGGATTGTTTGGCGTATTTGTATTCGGCAGTGCCGGGGCAGCACTCATCGAAAGCCATCATTATGTCCGCGCCAATGGTACGTTCTATGTCCATCACACGCTCCGGAGTGAACAGATGGCGTGACCCGTCAATGTGTGACTGGAATGTCACGCCCTCCTCAGTCATCTTGCGCAGACCGGTCAGGGAGAATACCTGGAAGCCGCCGCTGTCAGTCAGCATGGGGCGATCAAATCCGTTGAATTTGTGCAATCCACCGGCTTTTTCCAGAACCTCAAGGCCCGGACGCAGATAGAGGTGGTAGGTGTTACCCAGAATGATCTGGGCTTTTATATCGTCCTTCAGCTCAGGCAGATGCACGGCCTTGACGGAGCCTACGGTACCTACAGGCATGAATATGGGAGTCTGGATAACTCCGTGGTCTGTAGTTATCTTTCCGGCTCTGGCGTGGCTTGTGGCGTCAGTATGCTGAAGTTCAAATGTCAGTTTATTCTCAGACAAGGTTTTACTTTTGAGGTTCTTGGATGGGGACTATCTCCTGTGCGTTGCTTACCTTCTCGTCAAGCAGTGCAATCTTCCAGACTTCACTGATCTCACTGACGTAGTGGAACTCAACGCCTTTCAGGTACTCGGCGGGTATCTCCTCGATGTCGCGCTTGTTCTCGGCGCAGAGTATGATATCGGTAATGCCGGCACGTTTTGCAGCCAGAATCTTCTCACGGATACCACCTACGGGCAGAACCTTGCCGCGCAGCGTTATCTCACCGGTCATGGCCAGGTTAGCACGGACCTTACGCTGTGTGAAGGCCGATGCAATTGACGTTGCCATGGTGATACCTGCTGACGGGCCGTCCTTGGGGATGGCACCCTCGGGTACGTGGATATGTACGTTCCATGAGTTGAATACCGCAGGATCAAGACTCAGAAGGCCTGCGTGTGAGCGTATGTACTCCATGGCAAGCATGGCAGACTCCTTCATTACGTCACCAAGGTTGCCGGTAAGGGTGAGCTTACCCTCCTTGCCGCGGCTCAGACTGGTCTCAACGAACAGGATCTCACCGCCTACTGCAGTCCAGGCCAGACCCGTTACGACACCGGCGTAGTCATTGCCCTGATACTTGTCGCGGGAGTAGGGCTTGGTACCCAGAAGTTCCTTAAGATCTGTAGGTTTCACCGTCATTTTAGCCTGCTCGGCGTTATCGGCATAACGGCATGCGGTCTTACGGCATATCTTGCCGATTTTCTTCTCGAGTTCACGAACGCCTGATTCACGGGTGTAGTTCTCGATGATAGACTCAATTGCAGGCTTGGTGATGGCCAGAGAGCCTTTCTTGAGACCGTTGGCGTCCATCTCCTTGGGTATGAGGTGGCGCTTGGCAATCTCAATCTTCTCTTCAGTGATATATCCGCTCACCTCAATTATCTCCATTCGGTCCAGCAGAGGAGCGGGGATGGTGTTGAGGTTATTGGCGGTGGCTATGAACATAACCTTTGACAGGTCATAGTCAATATCCAGATAGTTGTCATGGAATGCGTTGTTCTGCTCGGGATCAAGTACCTCAAGCAGGGCCGATGAGGGATCACCCTGGTTGGTCATCTGGCTCACCTTGTCAATCTCATCGAGAATGAAGACGGGGTTGGATGAACCGGCCTTGGCCAGACCTTTGATGATACGTCCGGGCATGGCGCCGATGTATGTCTTGCGGTGTCCGCGGATCTCGGCCTCGTCATGCAGACCACCCAGTGAAATACGTACGTACTTGCGCTTGAGGGCGTTGGCAATAGAGAGTCCCAGTGATGTCTTACCGACTCCGGGAGGGCCGTAGAGGCACAGAATGGGTGACTTGAAATCACCGCGCAGTTTCATTACTGCAAGGTGCTCAAGGATACGCTCCTTAACCTTCTCCAGTCCGTAGTGGTCCTTGTCAAGGGCCTTGCGGGCGTTGTTCATGTCAAGGTTGTCCTTGGTATATTCGCCCCACGGCAGACTCAGTACGGTCTGCAGGTATGAGAGCTGTACGTTGTAGTCAGGTGACTGTGAGTTGGTGCGCTCCAGCTTGAGGAGCTCCTTGTCAAAGATCTTGCGGACATCGGCACTCCATTTCTTCTGGTTGGCCTTGAGGCGCATCTCCTCGATATCCTGGTCCTGGACGCTTCCGCCCAGCTCATCCTGTATGTTCTTGAGCTCCTGCTGCAGGAAATACTCTTTCTGCTGCTTGTCAATGTCCTCATGGGTGCGGCGCTGGATGCTCATCTTGAGCTCGGCCAACTGTATTTCGCGGTTAAGCAGCGAGAGCAGTGTCAGGGCGCGGCTCGAGCAGGTGCCTTCACGCAGCAGACGTGCCTTCTCCTTGATGTCGAACGGCAGGTTGGCGCAGATGAAGTTTATCAGGAACAGGCCATTGGATATGTTCTTGAGGGCAAATGCCGCATCGGGCTGAACGTTTTCAGATAACTTGACGTATTTGATTGCGGCATCCTTGCATGAATCAACTATCGCTTTGAACTCTTTGCTGCGGGTAGGGGGCAGAACCTCGGGAAAGAGTTCGGCTACACCCATCAGGTAGGGATCAAAATCCACTATGTGCTTGAGCTTGATTCTCTGCATTCCCTGCAGGACGACGGTGGTGGTCTGGTCCGGCATATCGAATATGCGTATCACCTTGGCCAGCACGCCTACTGAATACAGGTCATTCAGGTCGGGTTCTTCAATGTCAGGGTCTTTCTGGCAAAAGACGGCAATCTGTCTGCCGTCTGCTGATGCGTTTTGTATTAGTTTCAGTGACGATTTGCGGCCTACGGTTACTGGCATGACGACAGTGGGGAACAGCACCATGTTCCTGAGCGGAAGCACGGGTACCACCTCATCCAGTTGGGAGTCAAAAAGCCCGTTTTCATTACCGTCAAAATCGGCAATCATTGAGAATGCCGGATTCGACTCGTCAAAAGATTCTTCAGATTTTTTCTTCGTCCACATAAATCATTCTGCAAATAATCTGCAAATTTAGATAATTGCGCGCACGTAACAGCTATTTGTGCTGTCAAAAGGGGTGAATAAAACAAAAAAAGTAATTTTGCAGTGTAAAACGCCATCCGCTATGTCCAATCAGTACTTTGATTTCAAACGTTTCAGGATAGAACAGGACCGATGCTCCATGAAGGTTGGGACCGACGGGGTGTTGCTGGGTGCGTGGTTTCCGATGGAATGGGGGAAAACCGTGCTGGATGTGGGGTGCGGCACCGGACTGGTGGCAATCATGGCGGCTCAACGCGGCGCCGATAGCGTAACGGCGGTTGAAATTGATCCGCAGGCCTCGGAGCAGGCATCCGGAAATGCGGCGAATTCCCCATGGAAGGACCGGATTTCTGTTCAGTGTGCGGATTTTGCCCATTTCACCGCAGAATTCAGGTTTGACCGTATCGTTTGCAATCCTCCTTACTTCCGTGACTCTCTGCGCTGTCCCGATGAGGGCCGGAATACAGCCCGTCATAACGATTCCCTCAGTTACGAGACTCTGGCCCGATGCTCAGCCGCTCTGCTGGCGCCGGACGGACTGCTGTGTGTAGTGCTCCCGTTTGATGTGGCGGGCGATTTTACCAGATGCGCACAGACGTTTGGCCTGAACCTTTATCATGAGACCGATGTCATAACCGCTCCGGGCAAGCAGCCCAAGCGTTCATTGCTTGCGTACGGTTTGGGGTATTCGGAACTCAGAAAGGACGTTCTGGCTATTTGCGGATCCGATGGGAAAGAGACATCGGACTATATCAATCTTGTAAGGGAATTTTACTTAAAATTCTAAATTTTCCGGCGCTTGTCGGGGATGAGAACCCTGAGTCCTCCCTTAATCATTCTCACATGTATTTGCCTGCCCAGCGTCACGGGCTCACCGTCATAGTGGGCCGGTCCTTCGGAGTCACGAGTTATTGTCATTTCGGAACACCTGCGGAGCGTCACTTTGGGGTTCCTGTCAATCAGCCTGTTGAACAGCTGGAATGCCATGAGCGGAGCGTCCAGAGGTGTGAACGGATGTATCACGACTACGTCCATCAGACCATCTTGCAGGGATGCTGTGGGCGCAATGAATGCATTGTTGCCCCATTGCTCGGCATTGGCGCAGGTTACTATGAAACACTCGTATGTCTCGCTGGAGTTGTCAAATGAGAGTTTGTAGAGCTTGTCCTTGTAGGTGGCTATCTCTTTGAGGATACTCTCCATGTATGTGAGTACCCCGCGGGTTCCCGCTTTTGAGAACGTATCGGTTACTTTGGCATCGAACCCTACTCCGCAGGTGCAGAAGAAGGGGTGGTCCTCAATCATTCCGTAATCGATTTCGGAGAATATGGATTTGTCAAGCCATTTTACTGCCTTGAAGGGATCCATGGGGATTCCCAGATGGCGAGCAAGACCGTTGCCCGAACCGCAGGGTATTATGCCTAACGCGGTACCTGTTCCTATCAGTCCGCAGCCAACTTCGTTGACTGTTCCGTCGCCTCCTACGGCTATTACGGCGTCGTAATTCTGAGCGGCGTACTGACGGGCAAGTTCGGTGGCGTGTCCGCTGTATTTGGTTGATACTATGCTGAAATCATAGAGGTCGCGGTTTACAAAACGCTCTATAATCGGAATGACAGGTATGAGCCTGATTGTTCCCGATGTCGGGTTGTAAACAAACACTATTTTCCTCTTGGGATTCATGAATTCAGCATAATTATAAATAGCGGTGCGAAGATAGCGAAAAAGATTGCAGCAATCGGCAAAATGACTAATTTTGCGCCGTTATGAGCAAACTTAGCGAAAGATGTGCACAGTATACTCTCCCACAGGAGGGTAAGGCACAGGGCATATATCCGTATCACAGGTGTATCTCAAGCCAGCAGGATACGGAGGTTATCATGGAGGGACGCAAGGTCCTTATGTTCGGTTCCAACTCTTATCTTGGCCTGACCAATCATCCAAAAGTAATTGAGGCTGCAGTAGAGGCTGCAAAGAAATACGGTACCGGTTGCGCCGGTTCACGTTACCTG
>JAEEGH010019908.1_pt1 | contig 14018 bp, 12 predicted proteins | sample 9134181 | NCBI WGS metagenome assembly JAEEGH01 (sample SAMN16246544, study PRJNA631951) | gut metagenome | biome: gut microbiome; feature: rumen; material: DP-attached | host: Bos | place: Iran: Karaj | collected 2018-10
GCCACGAAATCGTGCACAACAAGTTCGTGGTGGATACCCTCAAGTCCAAGGGCGTTGTCTTTGTCGATGAACTGGACGAAGTCCCGTCGGGCTCGGTGGTGATTTTTTCTGCCCACGGAGTCGCCGAAGAGATTTATGCCGATGCCGAAAAACGCGGACTGCAGGTGCTGGATGCTAGCTGTCCGCTGGTGCTCAAGGTGCATTTCAGTGCCAAGCGCCATTACGCCGCCGGCCGCCATATCATTCTGATCGGGCACGCGGGCCATGCCGAAGTGGAAGGTACTTTGGGCCAACTTCCGCAGGGCGCCATCACGCTGATCAAGAACGAAGCCGACGCACGGGCGGTGGAAGTCCCCGCTGACAAGGAACTCGCCTATATTACGCAGACCACGCTTTCGGTGGCCGAAACCCGCAAGATTATCGAAGCGCTCAAGGAACGTTTTCCCAACATTATCGGTCCCGATGCGGGGGACCTCTGCTATGCGACGGGCAATCGTCAGGCGGCGGTCCTCGATCTCTGCTCCAAGGTGGACATGCTTCTGGTGGTGGGCGCCAAGAATTCCTCCAATTCCAGCCGACTGATGGAACTTGGCCTTGAACAGGGAATTCCGAGCCATTTGATCGCTTCGGTCGAGGATTTGGAAATGAGTTGGTTCGATAAAATTGAATCGGTGGGTATTTCAAGTGGTGCAAGTGCTCCCGAAGTGCTCGTTCAGGGGGTGGTAGACTGGATAAAAGAGAAATTTGCCCCCGTAGAAATCGAAAATTTCGTAAAATTGGTCGAATCTACCAAATTTAACCTGCCAAAGGCATTGCAAGATTGATAATTTAACCTTGACGGAATAGCGATTTTTTTCTAAAATTGCGTCCGTTATAAAACAACGGAGTTTATTATGAGCCGCATTTGTGAAGTTACCGGCAAGGCCGGCCTCGTGGGCAACATGGTTTCCCACTCTAACCGCAAGAAGTTGATGAAGCAGCTGCCGAACCTTCAGAAGAAGCGTTTCTACATTCCTGAAGAAGACCGCTGGGTGACCCTCCGCGTTAGCGCTGCTGGTCTCCGCACGATCAACAAGCTTGGTATCCAGGCTGTTGCTCAGGAACTCGGCATCTAATCTAGATCTCTAAGGTTTGCCAAGATTCGCCGCCTAACGGGGTAATCCCTCGCTAGGTGGTTCTTTGTGTTTATGTAAAAGCGCCATTATCGGCTAGTTCTCCGGCATTGTCGGGGATTTTTTCTTTTTTGTTGAAAAACAATTACGAATAGCCAATAACTAGTGGCTTTTTATGCGTCTAAAAGCCCGTTTTTTGCTATTTTAGCGTTATATGCGCAAATTTGCCTTTTCTTTTATTGCCTGCGTGGCAAGTGTTTTTGTAGCCCAGTCCTTTGCCCAGCCTCGTGACCTTTTTGCGGAATTCGAGGCCGAAGCCGAAGCGGCTCAGTCCAGTGCTGCCGTCCAGGCGGCCCCCAGTTCCAGTAGCGTTGCGGCCAAGCCCGCTCCTGCAGAAAAAGCTCCTGCCGTAAAAACTCCGGCATCTAGCAGCAGCGTCAAGGTCTCCTCTAGCTCGGTTGCTTCTTCCAGCAGCGTCAAGCAGTCCTCTAGCAGCGTGGCTGTTTCTAGCTCTAGCGTCGCTCCTTCTTCTAGCTCTGTCGCCGTCTCGTCTAGTAGCGAAGCCCCTGCAGATTCCGCCGCGGTGGCGGTTGCCGAATCTCCGGTCGAAGCGGACTCCGCGCTTGTCGATACTCTCGCCGGCGATTCCGTCAGGGAAATGACTCCCGAAGAGGCTTACGCCGCCGAAATGAAACGGCATAACGAAGAAAACCGCATCCGCGATTCGCTCGCGATGGTGGCAAGTTCTTCTTCTGCCGCTGACGCACCGTCTTCTAGCAGCATGAACCGTCGCGAATTGCTTGGCCCGGTAAAGGTGTCCAAGGTGAACGGTATCGACGAAATGAAGGGCCGTTACAAGAGCCCGCGCAAGGCCTTGTTCATGTCCCTTGTGATTCCTGGCTCTGGCCAGATGTATGTGGGCGGTTCTGGATTTACCTATGCCCGTGGCGGCGTGTACCTCGCCTTGGAAGCCGCTTTGTGGGGCAGCTGGTATTATTTCTCTGTGCACAAGTACGATCAGCAGGTTAAAAAGTACAAGAAGTTTGCCAAGGCCCATTATTCCATTGGCCGCTATGAACGTGGCATGCGCGACCTGTACAATGCCGATGCCGTGAACTACGAGTCCGAGTTCCGCCGCCGTTATTTGGGAACGCGCGAATCCTTCTGCGAAGGCATCTTTGGAACGGCGACCATGCATGGTTGCTATGACCGTGACAAGCTGTATAAAAACGAACAGTCGTACTACAATGACTTTGTGAATTCTCCCAAGAGCCTGAAAAAGGAAATGGAAGAAATCTCGTTCGATTCTCCGTCTGAAGTTTACCAGCTGATAGCGGACAACGCCTATGTGCTGGGTTGGGATGACGTAGAAGATGTCGCCATTGCGACGGCACTGGGCCTGGAAGACCCTGATTCTCCCACCGAAAAGTTGGGAACGTCCAGCAGGCAGAAGGAATATCGCAGTCTTCGTAGCAAGGCTAACGACTATGCCGATATGCAGGCCTGGTTCTTTGGCGGCCTTATTCTGAACCATATCATTTCTGCTGTCGATGCCGCCTTGTCTGCCAATTCGCACAACAAGGCCCTGTACGAAGAAGACCTTTCTTGGTACGACCATTTGCATTTCGATAGCGGACTCTCTTTTGTAGATGGTTTTGGCTTTAACGTGCAGGCAAGCTGGGGCTTTTAATGAAGTTGCTCTTGGTCCTGTTGCTCGCTGCTGCATCTGCGTTTTCGCAGGTGGTGGTGTCTGTTGACGAAAACGTGAGCAAGAACTCCGACAAGAACTGGTTGATTGCCATGGGATCGTCGGCTTTGTTGCCTGGTATGGGTGAACTGTACTTGGGCGAACGCCAGTTTGTGCGTCCTTTTGTGTGGACTGATATCGCCCTCTGGTTTACGGCGATCGGGTCTTACGCCATTGGCGAACGCTACATTACCTCGGCTCATAGCTATGCGGTGCGGCATGCGGGGCTTACCTCGAACAGCCGCGACGTGAGTATGCTGAATACCGTGGGCGATTACCGTAGCCGTAGCGGTGTGGCAGGGCAGAATTCTTCTCCCGACATGGATGAAGACTACAACCAGGCCATGCTGCGAGCTGACAAGAAAATCGACGAAGACCTTGATGAAAGCATCCAGTGGGACTGGGGCTCCAGCGACAATCCCGAAACTACCGAACATATCGACGAGTACAAGAGTCGCTTGCGTCATTACCGCGTGAGCCGAATCGTGTTCCAGGTGTCCGTGGGTGCACTGCTTTTGAACCGCGTGGTCTCGATGCTCAATACGATCCGCGTTTATCGCGCTACGTCGTCTAAGGCTTTTACCGAGCGCATGGAGTTTGTACCTGAATTCTACGAAGACGGCAGCGGCCTGATGCTGAATGTGAAATTCTAGAGAGGTGGGGAATGAAGTACGTGAAGGCTCTACTATCATTCCTGATATTTCTCCTTGTTGCTTGCAGCAATGATGCTGTGTCTAGTCACGAAGTAGTTCCTATTGCTGGCGATGTAAGCAGCAGCGCAGTCACGACGTCTTCGAGTTCTAGGGAGATTGTAGAACATAGCTGTTCTTCGAGTGCAGAGAAGCTCTCGTCTGCAGAAGAATCATCATCTTCTTCTGAATTACTTTCGTCAAGTGACGAAAGTGTTGAATCAAGTTCGTCGTCAGTGTTGCAGGAATCTTCGTCTAGTAGTGCGCAAGAAGAATCCTCGTCATCGAAGGAATATATTTTTTATGGAGAAATGACTGATGAACGGGATGGCCAAAAATATAGGACAATAACATTTATATATGAAGATGCTTGGATTAAAGTCTCTAAAACATGGCTTGCTGAAAATTTAAACTATGCGTATTTACAACCGACGACAACACTGGATTCGTCAAGCTGGTGTTATAATAACGATCCAGATAACTGTGCTAAATATGGAAGGCTATATCTTTGGTCTGCCGTGATGGATAGTGCCGGTGTGTTTGGCTCGGATGCTAAGAGTTGTGGGTACTTTCCCGAGGCGGACGGTTGGTATAGATGCAATAATGAAAAAATTGCTCGTGGCGTGTGCCCTGAAAACTGGCACGTTCCTTATGAAGATGAATTAGATTTGCCTATGTGGTCTCCTAATTTATATGCAGGGATTTATTACCCGAATAGTTTGCTCTCCCCAGAATGGAATGGTTATGCAGATAATACGGTTGGGTTTGATATTATGCCTGCCGGATACTATGATTCTCATAAAGCAATCTTTTCTTATGTTGGGGAAGAGGCTTATTTATGGTTTTCAACAGAAAAATATTCTTCTTACGCGATTGGCGCGAAATTCCCATATAGTGAGATGGAAAGACGGAATGATCCAAGGCTTAGTTATCAAAAATACGCGGCGTTTTCTGTTCGTTGTGTAAAAGATGAAGAAGTAGAAGAATGAAGAAGCATGCTCTTTTGACAGTTGCTTTGTTGTGTATTTTATTTGATGCGAAAAATCTTTTTGCATCGGTTCCGTCTGTACAATTGTTGAGTGAAAGATTTCGTACAGAGTGGAATTGGGTCGAATACAGGGTTGCGTTGATAAACACCTCGTCTGAAATTGTATTTAATCCAGAAATCGGCTATTATGCAAAAGATGATATGCTTGTTCCTTATTCTATATTGAAAATGCCGTTTGAATTTGTAAATTGATGTTTTTTGCAACTAAATGAGTATGGTATGCATCTAAAAGGCGTGAAAAATATTTTTTTATTTATCTTGATTTCGTTGATTGTTGTTGCCTGTAGCGGTGGCGATTCTGCTCCCGGTGCAGGAGCTCCTGGTAAGGGGCCTGGTGGTCCGCAGGGCAAAGGCGGTCCCGGTGGTCCGGGAGGCAGACCTGCTCGAGTAATTGCGGTGGAAGGCTACATTGCCGAAGCCCACGTAGCGTTGAAGGCTTTTACGGCCATGGCGACATTGGAGCCCATGAACCATGTGTCCCTTACGGCGGCCATGTCGGGGCGCCTGACGAACCTTTACGCTAAAGACGGCGCCCAGGTGCAAAAGGGGGCGCTCCTTGCTAAAATCGATGATTCCGAACTCCAGGCCCAGCTCAAACAGGCTGAGTCGAACCAGCAGCTGGCCCAGCAGAAGTTCGATCGAGTCAAGACGCTCTTCGAAAAAGACGGTGCTACCAAGGCCGATATGGAAAGTGCCGAAGCCTCTCTCAAGTCTGCCGAGGCCTCGGTGGAGCTGATCAAGGCCCAAATTGCAAAAACAGAAGTCCGCGCGCCCTTTGCAGGTAAGCTCGGCTTTGTAGATGTTTCGGTGGGGGCTTGGCTTACTACGGGAACGCCCATTGTATCTATTAGCGAAGTGAAAAAGCTGAAGGCCAAGTTTGCGTTGCCGCAGCGTTACGCTTCTACCTTGAAGGTGGGGGATGCCGTGGAACTTCGTGACGAAGAACGTGGCGTTACGGTAAACGGTAAGGTCAAGGCTCTTGAAGCGGCCCTTTCGGAATCTAGCCGCACCCGCCAGATCTTGGTGGAAGTAGACAACGCAAAGGGAGACCTGTTGGCGGGTTCCTACACCAAGGTGAGTGCCGCCATGCAGTCCGGTTTTGCAAAGAGTATTCCGGTGCCGGCCGAAGCGTTGACTCTTGATAAAGACGGTGCCTACGTTTATATCGTAAACGACGGCAAGGCAAAAATCAAGCATGTTGAAACAGGCCTCCGTACGCCTATCGCCGTAGACGTGGTAAACGGCCTGGACGAAGGCGATACCGTAATTACGTCGGGATTGATTAGCCTGCGTGAAGGCGCTGCGGTGCGAATCCGTGAAATCCGCCATAACACCGATTACGAAGTGGAGTAGGTAAACGATGAGTGTCGCGAACCTGTCTGTACGTCGTCCGGTGCTCATGACCGTGATGGCGCTTGTGATTATTTTGCTCGGCGCCTTCGGTGCGTCTAACTTGGGCGTGCGCGAATACCCGAACGTGGACTATCCGCTGATTCAGGTGCGTACTTCTTATCCGGGCGCAAACGCAGCCGTGGTCGAAGCCGAAGTCACTGAAATCCTGGAAGCCTCCATCAACAGTGCGTCTGGTATTAAAGCACTGACTTCTACCAGCCGCGACGGGTTTTCCTTCATTAACATCGAATTTGAAACAGGCATGGACCTGGAAGCGGCTGCCAACGAAATCCGCGACCGCGTGAGCCGCGTGCGCCGTAGACTCCCGGACGATGTGGATGAACCGACGGTGTATAAGTCCGATAGTGACAACGACCCGATTCTCATGGTGAGTCTCGTGAGCGACAAACTGGATCCGATGGAAGTTTCGGAACTGGCGAATAACTTTGTCAAGGAACGTCTGCAGACTATCAACGGTGTGTCTGAAGTCGCTATATGGGGTGAAAAACGCCCGACGGTGCGCTTGTGGATTGACCCGGTGCGTATGCAGGCTTTAGGTGTTTCCGGCGCCGAAATGTCGGCGGCGCTTAAGAAGGGTAACTTGGAACTGCCTTCGGGCTCAATCGAAGGTAGTGAAACCACGCTTTCGATTCGTACGCTCGGCCGTATTCTTGATCCGAAGTCCTTCGAAAACATTGCGGTGAAGACTGCGGAAGACGGAACCGTCATCCGCATTTCCGATGTGGCAGATATCCATTACGAACCGAAGGATACCCGTACGGGCTTTAGGCGCAATGGCAAGAATTCCATTACGCTCGCGTTGATGGCGCAGCCTGGTTCGAACCATGTGGAAATCGCCGATGAATTTTACAAGCGAGTCGAAGACATTCGCCGTGAAATTCCCAAAGGCGTTGATGTTCTTTATGGCCGCGATACTTCTATCAATATCCGTGCTTCTATTAAAGAAGTGGTGGAGACGATTTTCATTGCATTCCTGTTGGTGATTGCGATTATCTTTGCTTTCCTCCGCGAAGGTCGCACGACGCTGATTCCGATGGTGGTGGTACCGGTATCGGTAATCGGTAGCTTCTTTGTGCTTTACTTGTGCGGTTTCTCGATCAACGTGCTGACTTTGCTTGCGATGGTCTTGGCGATTGGCCTTGTGGTGGATGATGCCATTGTGATTGTGGAAAACATTTATCATAAGATTGAACGCGGCATGACGCCTAAGCAGGCTGCTGTGGCGGGTACGAATGAAATCTTTTTTGCTGTGATTGCAACCTCTGTGGTGCTTATGGCTGTGTTTGTTCCGGTGCTTGCGCTGGGCGGTACCACGGGACTTTTGTTCCGTGAATTTGTGGCGGTGATGATTGGTACGGTGTTCCTTTCGACGCTTTGTGCCTTGACTCTTTCGCCGATGCTTTGCTCCAAGTTCTTGAAAAAGCAAAAGCAGGGTTGGTTCTTCCGAGTCACGGAACCGTTCTTCGATGGAATGAACCGCATTTATTCGGTGCTTCTCGGCGGATTCCTTAGAATGCGTTTGCTCTTGTTCCCGATTGTGGCGGGCCTTTTGGTAGCGGCCTATTTCTGCTTCAACAACATGAGTAGCGAAATGGCGCCGACCGAAGACTCCAACGCGGTGATGGTGAACTTGAATATGCCTGAAGGTGTCACGCTTACGCGTACCAAGCGTATGGCCGATGCCTTCGCCGAAGAAGTTCTTTCGATTCTAGACAGCAATGAATACACGGAATTCCAGGCGGGTGCGTGGAATGCAGGCAATTCCAGAATGCGCTTGACGTTGAATGACGACAAGAAGGCGCGTCGCCCGCAGAGCGTGATTGCCCGTGAAATCCAGTTGTTGGGTAACGAATACCCCGACTTGCGTGTGATGGTATTTGAACCCCAGAGCATCAGTACGCAGCGCGGTGGCCTTCCGGTGCAGTTCGTGTTGCAGGCTCCGAATATCGAAATTCTGCGTACGCTTGTTCCCAAGTTCGAAGAAGAAGCGAGCAAGAGTCCCGTGTTCAGCGTGGTGAATACGAACCTCCGCTTTACTAAGCCTGAACTGCATATCGAGATCATGCGTGACAAGGCCAACGAAGAAGGCGTGTCGGTGAATGACATTGCCCAGGCGGTGCAGCTGGCTATCAGTGACCAGAGTTATGGTGAATTCTACAAGGATGGCCGCCAGTACGATATTATCGGTGCCGTGGGTTATCAGTACCGCAGCATGCCCGAAAACATTTCGATGCTTACGGTGAAAAACCGCAAGGGCGAATTGGTGAGTCTTGATAACTTTATCCGTTTCACTGAACAATCCGCATCGCCGTCGCTGCCGCGATTCAACCGCTTTAGCGCCGCGACGATTCAGGCGGGCCTTGTGCCCGGCAAGACGATTGGCGACGGCGTCGAAGAAATGCGCCGCATTGCAAAGCATTTGCTGAAGGATTATCCGAACGTGAGTACGGCTTTGAGCGGTTCTTCGAAAGAATTCGAAGAAAGTTCCAGTGGTCTTTACATCGTGTTCCTGTTGGCGCTTGCGTTGGTGTTCTTGGTGCTTGCGGGACAGTTCGAAAGTTTCCGCGCCCCCTTCGTCATCTTCTTTACGGTGCCGCTGGCCTTGGCGGGGGCGCTTACCTGCTTGTTCATTACGGGGCAAACGCTGAATATCTTTAGTGAAATTGCACTGATTCTTTTGATTGCGCTTGTGACGAAGAATGGTATTCTTATTGTGGAATTTGCAAACCAGATTGCAGCGAATACGGGCTGCAATAAGTTGGAGGCGGCTCGGATGGCGGCGGAACGCCGCTTCCGCCCAATTTTGATGACGAGCCTTTCGACGGTATTGGGCGCCGTGCCCTTGATTCTCACGGGCACCCCGAGCCGTATCGCGATGGGTATCGCTATCGCAGGCGGCTTGACCTTCGCCACCTTCATGACCCTGTTCATTGTCCCTGCTGCTTACAGCTTCTTTGCGGGCAAGGCTTCGATGGATGCCATGAAGAGCACCGATGCAAGCAAGATGGCTTAATTTTTTCTTACATTTAAAGCGATGAGCTTTATTAAGAAAATTTTAGGTCTGATGTTGCTTGCAACCTTGGGCATTTTAATCAGCCTTGTGGGTGTAATTCCTTTTTATCCAGTTTCTTGGGCAATGAGCATAGCCCTATTGGTTTTTGCCGTAGTCCAGCTGGTTTATTTCTTGATGATTGAAAATGCCAATCTTGATTGTGCCCTGCGCAAATGGGAAATGGTCGTTTTCTGTTCTGTGGTAATTCCTGTTGCCGCAATACTTGTTTCTAGGGATTTAGATTTCTCTGCACCAATTGCGTTGATATCGGTTTCTAAGAATATCTGCTTTTGGTTGTTGCCTGTAGAACTGCTGTTGTTCAAGCGGTTAACCATGGCAGGCCCGGTGGTGACAAATGTGGAATCACCTAAAAAAGTGGGTGAGACAAAGAATGTGCATCCGGTCAAAAATTTTGTCAAGAAAAATATTGGCAAGTTTTCTTTGTCCAAAGCGGATCGCGAGTTGTATTCTTTAGTGGGACTTGCCTCGGTAAAAAAAGAAATCCTGTCTTTGAAGAACATGATTGTGGCTCAAAACAAAAGGGCTTCGGCGGGGTTGCCAGCGATACCCATGTCTTATCATTGTGTATTTACGGGAAATCCAGGAACCGGTAAGACGACGGTGGCGAGGATAGTGGCCGAAATATACAAGGACCTGGGGATTCTTGAAAAGGGACATTTGGTAGAATGCGATCGTTCTTCACTTGTTGCGGGCTATACAGGTCAAACAGCAATCAAGACTAATGAGGTCATAGACAAGGCTCTCGACGGTGTTCTCTTTATTGATGAGGCGTACACCCTTGCGCGTAACAATGGTCAGGATCCTTTTGGACAAGAAGCTATCGATACACTATTGAAGCGGATGGAAGATGACCGCAGTCGTCTGGTCGTGATTGTGGCCGGTTATACTGATGAAATGAAGGCTTTTATTGAAAGCAATCCTGGGTTGTCTTCTCGCTTTAACCGCTATATAGATTTCCCTGATTATAGCGAAGTTGAATTGCTTGAAATTTTCAAGCGCCTTGCCGAAAAGCAAAAATTGGAGTTATCCTCTGAATTCAAAAATGCTTTGAAGGCTTTGTTCTCCCGCATTATCGCCAAAGGTGATTCTTCTTTCGGCAATGGACGTGGAGTGCGCAATTTGTACGAAAAGACCCTTGTGAACCAAGCGAATCGTTTAGCTCAAAAGGATTATAGTGTTTCGGACTTGATGAAGCTTTTGCCCGAAGATTTACCGGGCGACTACTAGGTCTTATTTCACCATCTGGAATACGCGCTCGCCTTTACGGCTCATGCCGTAGCGGGTGCGCAAAAGGTCTTCCTTGTACAGGGAATCTTTCTTGAGTCGTTCAATCTCGATGTTGCAAGAATCGATGGCGTGCTTCAGCGAATCGATTTGCATTTCGTACATCTTGATATCGTGAGCGACCTTTTGTTGTTGCTTCAGACTGTTTTTTCCGAACATCAGCTGCGAAACGACAGCCGCTACCGTGAGGGCTGCCACAAGCAGGATAATCCAGAAAAAACGTTTATTCAAGTCAGGTTGCTCCGTTAAAGTAGAACTGGAAGTTGTCCGGTGTGTGGACTAACCCTGAAAGTTCTAACTCTGTTAATATAGCTAAAATGTTGGTGGGCTTAAGGTTACATTCGTTCTGCAACTCCTGAAAAGTCTTCTTGAACCCGTTGAATTGCTTAAAAAGAGTTAAGGCGTCGCTAGAAAGGTTGCAACCGGCTGCTTCGATTTGGTTGAGGCTGATTGCGGCGGGTTCTTCCGAATCCGTCTTGATTTTGGGGAGACCGGCAACGGTTCGCAGGCTTTCGGGCATAAAGACTGGCATGGCTTTTCCTTGGTCCAAGTATTGATTTGGCCCCGCGGCGTTTTCGCTATCGAAGTTTCCGGGGATGGCCAATAGAAGCTTGTTTTCTTGCAGGCAATAGTCGGCGGTAATGAGAGCGCCCCCTTTTGCCTTGCTTTGTACCAAAACCGTGGCGCGGCTGAGCCCGCTGATAATCCTGTTCCTGGCGGGGAAGTTCCCCTTGAAAGACGGGAAGTCTTCTTCGTATTCGGTCATAATGCAGCCGCCGGATTCGATAATGCGGCGGGCGAGCGTTGCCCGGTCGCCGGAAATGGGAATGCCCAGTCCCTGGGCGATTACGGCTATGGTGGGAATCCCGTATTCAAGGGCGGCCTCGTGGCAGTAGCTGTCGATTCCCTGAGCGAGTCCGGATACGACAACGGCGCGGGTGCCTTGCAGCGATTTGACGAGTCGTCTGCACAGCTCGCGGGCAGAAATGGAGGGGCGGCGCGTTCCTACCATTGCTATTCCGATGCAATCGCTTGCGGGCAAGGTTCCGCGGTAGTACAGCAGTGGCGGAGCTAATCGGGATTCCCTAAGCGAAAGCGGAAATTGTTCAGGTTCAAGGGTCTCGTACTTTCTATCTTTGTCTGTCATGAAATATTCCTTTGATGACTTGGTGAAAATTATGGCGACCCTGCGTTCCCCCGAGGGTTGCCCTTGGGACAAGCAACAGACTCATCAGTCGCTGCTCCCGTATTTAGTCGAAGAGTCCCATGAATACATCGATGCTGCCCAGGCAAACGACAAGGCTCACATGGCCGAAGAATTGGGCGATGTGTTGTTCCAGGTGGTGTTCCATTCGCAAGTCGCGAAAGAAAACGGCGATTTTTCAATCGACGACGTAGTGCAGGGAATCTGCGAAAAAATGATCCGGCGCCACCCGCATGTCTTTGGCGATGCAAAGGTTGATGATTCGAAAGGCGTAGTCCGCCAGTGGGAACGCATCAAGGCGCAAGAAAAAAACAATCTAAAAATGCAAGGCAAGTCCGCTATGGACAAAGTAAGCAAAAGCTTGCCGACGCTTGCCCGAGCCCAGGAACTTCAGCGTCGTGCCGCCAAAGTGAGCTTTGACTGGACCGAGGCTGAACCTGTCTTTGACAAGGCCGTGGAAGAATTTAGTGAATTCCGCGCCGAAATGCAAGCGGCTTCTCTGGAAAACCGCAACGTAGAACGCATGGAAGACGAATTCGGCGACATCATGTTCAGCTTGGTGAATGTGGCGCGTCACTGCGGATTCAATGCGGCTCTGGCGCTGGAACGTGCGAATTCCAAGTTCGAACGCCGCTTCCGAGTGGTAGAACAGATGGCTCGCGACCAAGGCAAGGAAATGAAAGACGTCGGCCTCGAAGGCCTGCAAGAAATGTGGAAACAAGCGAAGGCGGCATCCAAGTCGTTCTAATTTGGAGCATTCCATGTTGGAATACGAAAGTTGAAAAAATATTTTCGCATTCCAAATCCCGATGGTATATTAAGTAATGTGCTTCCAGTCAATTCTGGTTTAGCGAAGGGATGCTGGAGCAAATCACGGGGTAGAATAGACCGGAAGCACGCTTGTTTTCTTCTAATTCCACTTTCCCGCAGGGTAAAACCTGCGGGATTTTTTACTTGAACAATCTCATGAAAATGTTCTTGCGATGCGTCGATTTATTATTGGCAGCCATCTTGTACAGGGGAGAGGGCTTGTCGTAAATGATGTCTTTGTCGTTAGTCATGCCGAACAGATCCGTTAAGCAGTCACCGAATTCGCTGGAATTCTCATGTTCGTAGTAGCTTGCATAATGAAGATAATTGCCGCTTGCGTCTTTGAAGGATTCGGTCTCAAGGTAATTGAGGTTTTCTTCTTTGCAAAGGTCCTTTGTGACTAGGGCGGAGATTTCGTAAATACCGGTGCACTTTTTTACGTCAGATTCAATTTCGACTGCTATCACATGGCTATTGCCGACATCTGTGTATTCGGGGACCGTCACGGTGTAGGTCTTTCCGTTATACTTGAAAGATTCGCCCTTTTTTGTAACATACGACACATCGATGTTCGCGTAGGTAGCGTTGCCTTCTCTGGCGGCGGTAAAGTATAGATCTTCAACGGAGGGGAACCAGGAGTATCCTTCGTCTAAGGCTGTGAGCAACTCTTCCCTGAATTCGGATTTCGAATAATTAAGATTACTGCTGAGATTCTTTTGTATGCTTTCCGCGGAGTTTTCCGTGAAAATGAGCATGCCGTCAAACGAATCGTTGCTGTAGCATTCAACCTGGTCTAGGGTTTTGTTGTAACTGCACGGGGTGTATTTCCAGGTGCCAATGATGCTTCCTGCTGTGCCGCCAACGTACATAGCTCCGTCCGGGTAGAAGTCTTCATCATCGCTATCCCAGGAGTACAAGACGAGCGTGTCGCCTACGAAGTCGTACATGAAGGTTTGTGTTACGGGATTTGGTGAAACCGACTTCCATTCGACTTGGTCGTTTTCGACGATACAGGCCATGTTGGCTTGATCTGCCGGTGTCAAGGTAAAGCTCTTTGCCGCTTTGTCGAGAGTCATGTCGTAGTTGAGCCTTACGCCTCCTTCAAATCCTGCGGGTAACGGTTCCTTGTTGTTTTCTGCTCCGTCATTTGAATTGCTGGAACCGCCATTCGGAGCGCCGGTTCCGCCATTCCCGGAGTTCTTGTTGCTGCCGGTTCCGTTGTCTGTTCCGTCGTCGCTGCTATTGATGGTCACGTCGCCAGTGCTGGAACTGGACGGATTGTCGTTATCCGAGTTCGGGTTGGAACTGCTGTCGTCGCCGCAGGCGGAAAGGGCAATTGCCGTTGCCAGGGCGCAACCCATAACGATGTTTTTCTTGAAATAGATGCTCATACAAAACTCTCAAAAATGTTTTCTAGAAAATGTAACATATTCATCTTGAACGAAAAAAAGAACCCAGTGCAGTGCACTGAGTTCTTTAAACTTCTAAGAAGTTAGGCTAGAATTAAGCTCTTGCCTTGGCCTTGTCGCCGTACTTCTTGATGAGTTCTTCCTGGATGTTCTTCGGAACCGGGAGGTACTTGCAGAATTCCATGGTGAATTCAGCCTTACCCTGGGTCATAGAACGAAGGTCAGTAGC
>JAEEGH010019909.1_pt1 | contig 14017 bp, 5 predicted proteins | sample 9134181 | NCBI WGS metagenome assembly JAEEGH01 (sample SAMN16246544, study PRJNA631951) | gut metagenome | biome: gut microbiome; feature: rumen; material: DP-attached | host: Bos | place: Iran: Karaj | collected 2018-10
AGAATGCGGCCGTCTTTGATGAGCTTCTGGAGGCGTTTTTTGTTTTCAGGGCGCATTTCGACGTAGTCGGGCAGGACGGTTGTCTGTCCGTCGAAATGGAAGTACTTGAAATCAGGGTTTTTCTCCATGAGATCCAGCAGTCCGTCAACCAGTTTGACGAAGAGGAGACGGTACTCCTGGAAGGTGCGGTACCATTCACGATCCCAATGGGTTCCGGAAATATAATGTGCGTTTGCCATAGTTTTTTTCGCTCGCGGCAGAGCGCGAGCGTCTCCATGCTTAGAAGTCCTTTGTTGCGGTGGCGAAAGAGCCGTCGGCGTTGGCGACGGCGCAGACAGCGGTGACAGGCTTCTCGAACTCCGCGAAGACACCGCCTTTCGTGCCGAGGATGAAGTCGCAGGCTTCTTCAGCAGTCATGGGCGTGAAGTTCGGTTCGTTCTGGTCGTCGGCGGGACGATTCTTTTCGTAAGTTGCGACGTAGTAGGCTTCACCGGGCTTCAGGGCGAATTCGCGGACGAGCAGGGCATCCTTGCGGACGATGGCAAGCCAGCCTTTGCTGCCGTCAGGCGTGACGACGGCGGAGATACGGGGCGTGTCCAGTGAGTCATGCTCATAGTCCATGGAGAGCATGACGTAGGCGAGTGCGTCGCGCGGAGCCATGCCGGAGGCGATTTTTTCCGCGATGGGATCGGTCTGTGAACCGTTGGTCACGATGGCGTAGCTATTCGCGAGACGGAGGCAGTCGTATGCGATGTAGGGGTTCTTCTGGATGTCGTTTTCAAAGCCTGGCTTAGGGACGATGGCGACAGCGTTGGCGAGCGTTTTGGCCATGCGGTTCGGGAAGGAGCGGGAAGAAACACGATAGAGGGCGGCTCCGCGGTTGTCTTTTGTTCTGGCGATGGCGACGATACGACCGATGTACATGGTGGGTTCCTTTGGTTGTTGGTTGTTATGAATATTGAGAAAATATCAACGATTATGAATAATGTAGCCTCTTCCTTCGACAAAGGAAGTGGCTTCGCGGAATTTTCCGTTTTGATATTCCCAAGCGATGATGTTCGCGGGAACGGCCTTCGTCTCAGATGGGGCATAAAATTCCCATTGCTCACATGGTGGCATGCTGACAGTAGCTGGCGCGCCATTGAGAACGGAAACTGCTACATCGGATTTCGCGAAAATCCAATAGGCGACGCCCGGCTTGATGTCTGCTGTTTGGACGATAGCTTTTGTATTTGGATCGTATGCGAAAACTGTATGGTTTTGGAGAACGTCGTTGATACTGGACAGTGTAAGATAGGACGGGAAGGATACGAGATTCCAGCCGGGAGAGAGGGCGATGGATTCTTCTCCTGAAACGTCCGAACCAAAAATCCACATTTGCGTGGCGGCGGTAGCCGTGACGGATACCGGCTTACTGGGGGAAAGACCAGTGACCACGGCGCGGACTAGCGCGGTGGCGGAGGTTTGTCCAGCCGCTGCTTTGAGGTAGAATGTGCCGTTGAAGTTTTGATAGGTCTGGCCGCCGTCATAACTGACCTGCAAGGTGGCGTCTTGTGGTGCGGTCGCATTGACGGTCAAACCTCTGCTGTTGGAATAGACATTGTAGGGTTCAATCTGCCCTTGGTCATTCAATACGGTGACGGTTGGTGCAGCAGTCTGCTGAAATGAGCGTTCGACGACATCGCTATCCAACACACCTTCACGTCTGGCGACGGCTTTAAGGATGCAGTTATCGGTGATAGGAACACCAAGCTCGGGATCGTAAAGTTGGCCTTTCTTCGTTGGATCGGAGCCGTCAAGCGTATAGTAGATTTGGTTTTTATCGACGAGTTCGCCTGACTCTTCGTCGATGCATGGATTTCCGTTGACGTCGATGAAGACTTTCGGCACGAGATAATCCGTCTGCAAGATGACTTTGGTGGAGCCGTCTGGTTGTTTGAGGGGATAAATGCCCGGTTCGGACGCCTTGACGGTAATGGTCGCGGAGATGGCGATTTCAGGCGTGTAGGCGGCCGTTGTGCTTTTGAAGACTTTTGCGCGGATGGTCATATTTTTATCGACATTGATGGTGTTTTCGACTAGGCCGCCGTCAGCTTCATACGTGAAATAGCGCGGAGACTGGGCCGTGGGGGTGGAACCATCCGTCGTGTAGGTGACGAAATATCCGAAATCCAGCACGTTCGTGATGAATGATACATCGTAGTGGTCGCGAATGGTGGTTGTCGCGAAGTCGATTCCGCTTTGAAAGGTGAGCGTAGGCGTGTCTGGCGTCCATTGGAAGTGATCGAGCCAGATGCAGTTATAGAAGGAATTGTAGATTGCGAGTTCGTCTTCGTATGTTTCCCTATCGAAGGGGTCGTTCATGTCGAAATCCGATTTGTCCGGTTTTTCAGGGCCTTCAACCTTGTCGTATTTTCCGTCCCAATAGCTTGGGCCGCTCTTGAGGAATTCGACGATGACTTCATGGTTGTACGTGCCATCTGGAGCGGTGCCGCCCGGAATCGTGATATCGACGGTTTCCCATTCCTGATCCACGCCGTATCCGGAGATTCCTGTGGCCTCAATGGAATCCTCTCCGTCGATATAGACATTCAGTGTATCGGATTCCGTGGCGGTCTTGTATGCAAAGGAGAATGTGCCTGGGCCGAAGAATTGCAGATAGAGTCTTGTACAAGTGCCGTCGGTTTCGGCTTTTGGCGTACGAGAACCGAGCTTCGAGCGGACACAGGATTTTCCGTAATAAGGCGACGTGTCATCCTCTTTTTTGGACTGGACTTCCCAGTAGGAGTCGTTGTTCTGCTTGGCGATGACAGGCTTGTCGTTGGCGTCATACACAAGATCGCCCCATTTGTCATATTTGTATTTGATATAGCCCTGCTTAGTGAAATACGACGCGTCCATGTCGAGGGCCGCGGCGATATCCTTCAGACTGGCGGCCTGAAGAAGCGTGCATACGCCGAAGAGGAGGAATGAAACGCAGAAAAAACTGACGGATTTGATTTTCATAATGACTCTCCAAGTGGTTTTCCCGTGGTTATCGGAAGGCCAGCCATATCATAAGGACGCCGAGAAGCGCGAATAACAGCGCCATGATGATTTTTGTCGGAAACACATGATTTTTCGCCCAATCGCCTAGAGCTTTTGCGCCGACGCCATAGGCGGCGAGCACGGTGATGGCGGCGAGCGGGAGGATGAAGAAAAGGTTGTAGCAGGTGAGCATCCAGATGAACCGCGCATTGAAACCTTGGGAGGACATGGCGGTCAACGCTGGAAAATAAACCTGCCCTGTGCATGCGAGTTCCATGGACGAAACCATGCCGCCGAGAACGACGGCGGCGGGGCCCATCAGCCATGTCCGATAAGTTGTGAACTTGCGGATTTTCTCATGGATGCTGCGGTGTGTGTCTTTGGAAAGACCCATGTCCATGTCACTGGCCTTGCCTGTGCGACGATAGCGGAAAGCGTCCCGCAGATGCAAGACGCACAGGACGATTCCGGCGATTCCGATACCGCCATAGAGGGAGATTTTCAACCACCGCCAGTTCTGAATTTGCCGCAGGATGGATGACAGGGCGAGACCGAAAAGAAAATAGGTAATGAACACGCCGATGCAGAAGCAGGCTCCGACGACAATGATGTCGCGGCGGCGGCGTTTCAAATAGAGCAGATAGCTGATAAGAAAAATGGATGTTGCGAAAGCGCAAGGATTTATGCCGTCAAGAAGACCACCGAGCACAATGGTTGACCATGTCAGTGTTTTCAGAAAACCGCTCAGTCTGTCTTGTTCGCCGTTGAGTTCGTCTTGTGTCAGCGGAGCAAGCCAAAAGACGGCATCCTGCGGTGCGGTAGCGAGTACCGACTGGATTTCCTCCGCCGTGGCGAGACGTCCTGTGATATAGCCGTCACTCCATGCGACCATGGGAGCCAGATTTTTATCTTTCTCGTTGATGTTCAAGGCTTTGCGTGCGCGTGACAACATGGCCTGACCTTCCAGTGTCGTGACATCATAGGCACTGATTTGTAGTCCAGGAAGGGTCTGTTGAAGCAGTGTGAATTCACGGCGTTGGCGTGAGCATTTCTGGCAGCCAGGCTGTTCGAAGAAAAGGAGATGAAGCGTCTGCTGCGTGGAGGGCGTCTCCTGTGGCGTTGTCGCGACGGTTTCCGCCTTCGGTGCCGTATATTCAACCAAAGACGCTTTTGAACTGTCCGCTAGAGCCTGAATCGGTTTGAAAATCGGTTCGTCCGGCAGTTTTTCCAGAAGCTGTGGAAGGTCGTCCGCAACATCGTCGAATTCATCCATTCCTTTCAGAAAACGGCGTCCTACGAGCAAGATGGGAAACGAACTGCCGCGATCCGTCACATGAAGTGTCTTCTCGATTTCTGCAAGAAAACGATAGTTGTCTTCATCTTCGACATTGATGAAAATCAAGAGCGGTTCGTCCGGTTGCGCATATTCCTCCTGCCAGTTTTGCTTGAATTCTGCGCAGTCGTCACAGGCAGCCGTTCCGAACAGCAGTATCCATGGGCGCGCCATGAGGCCTGCGCACAAAAGGATCAAATAGACGGCTATCCGGATATGTCTTGGCATACAACAGTTTGTAAGACAGAATATTAGCGAGCCAGAATCTGCAACGCCCCGACGCGGGACTTCCCGTAGGTGGGAGAAAAAGCGAAGGCTTTACGATTTGTGAAGAAGCCTGGGGGGATGACGATATTGAAGCGGATGCCCTTTTCAAACGGAATTATTTCGGCGGTGATGCCTTCTGGCAGGAATCCAGTCGTGAAATCCTTCGCAAATTCCTGCCATGTCTTCAGTTCCTCCAGATTGCGAAGCTGTGCTTCTTCAACGGAGACGGGCTGCTTTGTGACGAGTTGAGGCTTCGCCTCCTTTGTCTGGCGGTATTGTTTTTCGATGGGAAAAACAACAACCTCCGCCGTGACGGTTACTGGCTTGTCTTCCGGCAGATCCGCCTTTTTCAAGACGACAGAACGGCTTGAGAACATGAATTTTCGTGGGACGATGTATCCTTTCATCGCGATGGCGATGGGGCCGAAATCCTTAATTCCCTCAACTGGAATGATGAATTTTTCACGGAGGCGTTGTACAGGAAGAGGCAGTTTTTTGGGCGTCACTTCAATTTCAAACGTCTTCGGTGCGATCTTTTTTACAGTGAAATTGAACAACGGATTATCCTTCGGCTGAAGGAGTTTCAAATCGTCATGCTCAAAACGCGATTTCAGACGGTAGGTGCGTTTGAAGGGAACATCACCGTAGAAAGCCCCAAGATCAATGCAGACGGACGGATCATAGTCGATGGACTGGGCGACTTCGCCAAGCACGCCCATTTTGACGACTGGAAAACCTTCGACCGCGACCATGAGAACGCGGTCAAAGCGTCCATAGCCGAGATGGGTGGCGTTGACGGTAAAATGAACGGGCAGCTCCTCCCGAGGCGCGAGCGTCTTGTCTTGTATGGGGGCGGCGAGTTCAAGACATGGGCATGTCGATTCGATGTGGTTGATTTTGATCGTGTTGTCGCTGATGTTTCTCAAAGTGAACAATACAGGCTTGTGCTCGTATTCCTGTAGCTTGCCGATGGCGGAGGCGTTCTTCTCTTTAATAATAAGTGGATATTCTGGCGGGATGATTCCCATGGTCAGGACATAGTTCGGCTTGCCTTTTGGCTGTGGCACCAGTTCTTCTTCTGTATTGTTTTCATCGTCTTCCGCCATGGCGGTGAAGGGAATGATGGATGCCAAAAGCACGAGAATCCATCGGGACAAGTCAAATTTTCTGTTCATAATGCAAATCATTGGGGGCCAGTTGATTAAGATATTGGGAATGGATGCCCGCCGTATTTAACGGCGGGCATGATGAATGGTGTGGTTACGGACGGTAGATCCAGACGCCGGTGGTATCCGCCGCTTCGCCTGTCAATTCCACAAATCGTCCGTTTCTGTAAACATACATGATGGTTTCGGCCATCAGGCCTGGATACGCCATCATGGACCATCCCTGCGGCACCGTCACAGGAACCACGGGGGGGGCCTGCGGGAAGCCTTTGATGGAGAAGGATTCGTTGACGCCGAGGAAGACCCAGTAGGCGGCGCCTGGAGTGACAGTGCCGCTGTAGATGGTCATGTTGCCGTTGGCGTCGGTCGCCCAAATCTGGTCGATACCTTCAAAGGAGGCGTTGGGCATGAGCTGCAAGGTGGATGGGATGCCGATGAGATTCCAGCCGGGCGTCAGTTGGACATCGACGTCCGCTGTGGTTCCGTAGGTGATCATGCGGACGGCTGCTGCCGTGGCCGCTTTGCTTTCAGCGGCGGGCTGGCCTTCCAGATAGGGAAGACGTGCATCAATGCCCAGATTGCTGATCTGCCATGCGTATTCGCCGTCCAGATAGAGTTCAACGGAGTTGGAGCCGTCGTCCCATGTATAGACATAGAATTCGTTCGCTTCGTTTTTGCAGAGAAGCGCACGGAGCGGCGACGCGAGACCGTCGATTGGCGGTACGGTGCATTGGACGACATGGATGTCATGGCCGTCGATGGTTTCAATGTTGGCGGTGGTGACGGTTGGCGTTGCGAGTGTGGAGTATGTCTGATCCGCGAAGATACGGACACGATAGACGTTGTCGTCGAAGGTATAGGAACCGTAGCCGACGGCGATGTTGGCACTGCCGCCGCAGCATTGGTTGGTGGTCGGAACCATGAGGCCCGTGAAGGGGACGTTCGCGTAACGCACAGTTGAACTATCTTCGTCATTGGCGACGAGAACGGTGAGCGTTCCTGCAAACGTGCCGTCTTGCGAATTGATGACGATATTGGAAAGTTCCTGCGCAAGAGGACCTTCCGATGCATTTGAAAGTGTCAGCGCCCTGTTTTCCGACAGTTTCACGTAGCTTGGGACGTATGCGCCGTAGGGGCATTCGGCGACGAAGTACATGACGGATGTGCCGACGCAGTAGGCGATGGATTTGTTCTTGAGGAATACCGTGCCCGTTGGTGTGAGCGGGATGATTTCGCCCGTGTCGAGCATGAACTTGGAGAACATGTCTTTGCCGCTGGAAATCCATGTGTCTGTGACGATGTCAGCCGTGATTTGACGTTCGGAGGCAGGCATGATGGTAAGCGTTCCTGCGATTTCGCCGATGTAGCCATCGCCTCTGGCGTTCGGATAGGCGGGCGCGTAGTAGAAAATGGTTCCATCGTCGTTGACGCAAGTATTGAATTCGATGGTCGTGTTCAGACGGTTGAGATGGAGCTTCGCGGTTGCTACACCGGTGGAGTTGATGTTGTAGGAGAGCCAGCCTTCCGTGAGGCCGTCTACATCGTCATATTCGCGAAGCGCGACATTGTACTGTCCTGTGTATTCCGCCGGAGTGAGCGTGACCGGATGGAGGGTGCCGATGTATTCCTTTCCTTTGGCGGAGAGGAAGGTGACGGTTCCCGTGGCGTCTTCGCCAGCGGAAACGGTGATGGTTTCGCCGTTGTCGGCCGTGGCGGTGAGGGAAAGTGTCTGCGTCTGCCCATCATAGCTTGACCATCCGCTGATGGCGGTGGCGGGAACGATACTGTCGCGCGTCGTGACGGTGATGCTCATCGTGGAATCGGCGTTCTGAGTCATGAAGAACAGACCGTCGAAGGCGCCGATTTCACTGCCTGTGCTGGGCGCGAGCGAGGCGCTGAAGGCTTTCGTGCGGGCCAGCCGTTCACTGGCGTTGACGACGGAGATGGTAAACGACATGGTATGCGGTTCGTCGTAATCGATGAGATAGCCACTTGATGTCAGATAGAGCGTGGAGGCAAGGGGCTTCGATGTCGTAGTGGTCGGGATGCCGACGATGCTGACGCGCGGGTTGTCTTCATCGTCAAGATTATTGACGAAGTTAAGGCCGCGCGGCAGGTTCAGGCTGGATATGTCGCAGCCAGGGTTGCTTCCTGCGCAGACAGGGAAGTCCAGCGAAACAGTGACGCCGACGGGTACCGTGAAATCACGTGTTGCGGGTAACGGGCAGAAGGCGGTTTCCGCGAAGACCATGATGGTGGTTTCGCTGACATCGCCGATGACGCATCCGCCGTTGTCAACCTGATGGAGCGTGACGGTGACGTTTTTGTTTCCTGTCCATGGGATGTGCATGTAGGGGATATTCAGCGGGATGGACAGCTGCGCGTCCTCCGGCCAACTGCAGGTGACGTCCTCTTCGACGACCTTGATGTTGGCGCTCTGGGAGACGACCGTATAACGGAAGGAGACCGGTGCGGTGGTTTCCTGGAAGTCACGTCTGAGCAGCGGAACTTTGACGATATTGTTCTCACGCTGGACGCTGATGACGGATTTAGCCATACTGACTTCGGAAAGCAGTGCTGACTGCCGGTAGGAGAGCTCGCCGGTGACGAAAGCGTCCTGTCCGCTGATTTCGACGCAGAGCCAGTAGGTCGTGTCGGCGGCTTCTTCCGAAGAGAAGGCGAAATCGCTACCGTCGTTGAGGGCGGTCGTGTACTGGCTGATGAGTGTCTGGCCGTCTTCGCTATAGACGGAGTAGGTGATTTGCGCTGCATCGTCCGCATTGGCGGCGGATGCATTGAAAATCCATGTGAGTCCACTGCGTGCAGTGAATTTCATCCACTGCGCGGCCGTCTGGCGGCCACCGTAGATGGGCGCGGGGGAGTTGCCGGTGAGCGGTAGCGACATGTTGTTGTATTTGGTGTTTTCAAGCGTGTCCGTGTAACCGGCCCGCCACAAAACGTCCCATTCGGCGAGTGTGGCGGCGACGGCGGTCGCGTCGCCCATGTCGCTGTCGCCACGTTTGACGGGCTCTAGATGGTAGGTCGCGGCGGTGGCGCGTGTGGAGTCTTTCACGACGCGGCACAGCATAATCGTCGGATAGCCAATGGCACCGTTTTCCCATCCAACCTTGACGAAGCCCGGCGTGGCGAGAGCCTCTTGGATGGCACGGTTCGCGGCGAGTTTTTCAAGGCCTTTTGCGGCGGTCGAACCGACGCCTTGCAGGTATTCCTTCTCATAGATGAGCAACGATGGGCCGCGACCGTTGCGACGGCGGAAGTCGAGTAGGACATTGTAGTAGCTCTTAATGGCGTTGGTGAAAGCGGTCTGCGAGAAGACGTTAAGCTCCATGCCCGCGCAATAGGGGCACCAGCCAAGGCCGCTGAAATACAGGAGGACAGGCTTGTTGGCGTTGTAGGCGTTGTTCATCGCCTTGTCGATGTCCATGGTCCATTTGCCTAATGTCGCACCAGTCCAGTAGGGGCGCGTCATGCTGCCGGTCGTGGGGGAGGCGACGGTCTGGTGCATGACGAATTTGAAGGTGTCCTTTTGTGAGGACGTTCCGCTGGCGGTGATTTTAATATAGTATGTAAGGCCAGTGGAGCTGCCGGCCGCCGTATCGAACCAGAAGCCGTTGTTGAATTCCGTCATGGACGCGAACGTGAATGACGCGAAGGGGGAGCTGGAGAGGGCATTGTTGTCGACGGTATAGACATCGACAGTGTAGGCGAAATTGGCTTTGACGGCCTCTTCTTCGCAGTTGGCGTAGCACCAATAGCGCTTGCCTTGGTTGCCTGTGAACTTCAGCCATTGCGTGCTGTTTTTCGCCATCTCGATGTTCGAAGATTGGGCCAAGCCTGAACCGCCGATTGCGGGCAGGGCGTTCTCCCACGGGACGACGCCGAGATCGGTTGCGGTGGGCAGGGCGGGTGTCTGCTGTTTCCAGTAGTCTTTTTCGAAGCAGTCGTTCGGGAAGCAGTTGTTGAGGATGTTCTCCGCCATGGTTTCCGTCCATACGCCGGAATTGCTTCCAATGGAGACATCGAGAATGTTCTTGTTGAAGACGAATGTACGGCCTGTGTATTTGACAGGATCCGACGTGTTCCACGTGACCTGCGGTAGCGTGACTTCTGGATCGATGAAAGCCTTGTAGGATTCGTCGTCGAATGTGGCGCCTTTGTTGACCTTGAAGATGAAGAACGTGGGAGCACCTGTGGTATCGACGATCTGGTCCTTATAATAGGCGTTGATGCGCAAGTTATTGGAGTTAACTTTGTTGCGATAGAGAACGAGCTGCCGTTCGATGGCGTACTGCTTGAAGGCCTGCGTTTCCCATGCGATTTCCTCCAGCAATTCGCACTTGGCGCAGTTCGTGCCTGCGTAGAAGACAGCGAGCAGCGGGCGGTTGTTTTCGAGGGCGTAACGTTTGGCGTCTCCTGCATTGGTGAGCCATATGCCGAGCCATTTGTCGGTGTCGATCAAATCGGACGGGTCGACAGGATCATCTGGGACATCTGGATTATCCGGATTGTCGGGATTATCAGGATTATCAGGATTATCAGGATTATCAGGATTGTCAGGATTGTCCGGATTGTCAGGATTGTCGGGATTGTCGGGATTGTCGGGATTGTCGGGATTGTCGGGATTGTCGGGATTGTCGGGATTGTCTGGATTGTCTGGATTGTCTGGATTGACAGGGGTGGTTCCGCCGCCAGTGACTTTCATGGATTTCCAGCAGTCGTTCGGGAAGCAGTTGTTGATGATGTTCTCCACCATGGTTTCATTCCACACGCCCGCATTGCTACCCACGCTGACGCCGAAGATGCTGGTGTTGAATGCGAACGAGCGGCCCGTGTATTTGATGGGATCCGACGTGTATCCTGTGACTTGCGGGAGGGTCACTTCGTCTTCCGTGAAGGCCGTGTAGGTCTCGGACGTGGAGGACGCGTTGCTGTTGACCTTGAAGATGAAGAAGGTGGGTGCGCCCGTTATCTCGACGATCTGCGGCTTGTAGTAGTTGTTGATGCGCAGGTTGTTGGAGTTGACTTTGTTGCGATACAGGACGAGCTTGTTATCCGTCGCATACTTCTTGAAGGCGGCTGTCTCCCATGCGACGTCCTCCAGCGTCTCGCACTTGGCGCAGTTCGTGCCTGCGTAGAAGACGGCGAGCAGCGGGCGGTTGTTTTCGCGCGCGTATTTCTTGGCCTCGACGGCGCTGGTGAGCCATTTGCCGACCCATTTATCTGTATCCGTCAGTTCCTGCGGATTGTCCGGATCGTCTGGATTGTCCGGATCGTCAGGATTGTCAGGATTGTCAGGATTGACAGGCGTGGTTCCACCGCCGCCAGTGACTTCCATGGATTTCCAGCAGTCGTTCGGGAAGCAGTTGTTGATGATGTTCTCCACCATGGTTTCATTCCACACGCCCGCGTTGCTTCCCACGCTGACGCCGAAGATGCTGGTGTTGAAAGCGAACGAGCGGCCCGTGTATTTGATGGAGTCCGATGTGTACCCTGTGACTTGCGGGAGGGTCACTTCGCCTTCCGTGAAGGCCTTGTAGGATTCGTCGTCGAATGTGGCACCTTGGTTGACCTTGAAGATGAAGAACGTGGGCGCGCCCGTTGTCTCGACGATCTGAGGCTTGTAGTAGTTGTTGATGCGCAGGTTGTTGGAGTTGACTTTGTTGCGATACAGGACGAGCTTGTTGTCGATGGCGAACTGCCTGAAGGCGGCCGTCTCCCATGCGACGTCCTCCAGCGTCTCGCACTTGGCGCAGTTCGAGCCTGCGTAGAAGACGGCGAGCAGCGGGCGGTTGTTTTCGAGGGCGTAGCGTTTGGCGTCCCCTGCGCTGGTGAGCCATTTGCCGAGCCATTTGTCTGTGTTGGTCAGTTCCTGCGGATTTTCTGGATTATCAGGATCTTCAGGATCATCAGGATCTTCTGGATTGACAGGTGTGGTTCCGCCGCCGATGGAGGAGCCGAGTTCCATGGATTTCCAGCAGTTGTTCGGGAAGCAGTTGTTGATGATGTTCTCCACCATGGTTTCATTCCATACGCCCGCGTTGCTTCCCACGCTGACGCCGAAGATGCTGGTGTTGAATGCGAACGAGCGGCCCGTGTATTTGATGGAGTCCGATGTGTACCCTGTGACCTGCGGGAGGGTCACTTCGCCTTCCGTGAAGGCCTTGTAGGACTCGTCATCGAACGTGGCGCCTTGGTTGATCTTAAAAATAAAGAACGTGGGGGCGCCCGTTATCTCGACGATCTGCGGCTTGTAGTAGTTGTTGATGCGCAGGTTGTTGGAGGACACTTTGTTGCGATACAGGACGAGCTTGTTGTCGATGGCGTACTGCCTGAAGGCGGCTGTCTCCCATGCGACGGATTCCAGCGTCTCGCATTTTGCGCAGTTTGAGCCTGCGTAGAAGACGGCGAGCAGCGGGCGGTTGTTTTCGAGGGCGTAGCGTTTGGCGTCTCCTGCGCTGGTGAGCCATTTGCCGAGCCATTTGTCCGTGTTGGTCAGTTCCTGCGGAGTCTGCGGATCGTCCGGATCGCTTGGATTGTCCGGATTGACTGGATCATCGGGATCATCCGGTTCGGTTGGCTGAACAGACGAACTGTCGGAAAGGGATGACCAGCAGTTGTTCGGGAAGCAGTTTCTGATGATGCTTTCCGCCATGGGTTCATTCCAGTTGAGTGTGCTACTGCCGATATTGACACCGAAGATACTCTTGTTAAAGGTGAACGAACGTCCTGTGTATTTGACGGGGTCCGACGTGTTCCACGTGACCTGCGGGAGAGTCATCTGGTCGTCTGTGAACGCCTTGTAGGTTTCATCCGTGAAAGTGGCGGTGTTTTTTACCTTGAAGATGAAGAAGGAGGGGGCGCCTGATGTTTCGACAATCTGCGACTTGTAGTGTGCGTTGATGCGCAGGTTGTTGGAGTTGACTTTGTTGCGATAGAGGACAATCTTGTTGGCTTTCGCGAATTGCTTGAAGGTGGCCGTTTCCCATGCGACGTCCTCCAGTGTTTCACATTTGGAGCAGTTCGTTCCAGCGTAGAAGACGGCGAGGAGCGGGCGGTTCGTGCTTTGGGCGAGGCGTTTCGCGTCCGCCGCGCTTTCCGTCCATTCGCCGTAGCCGAGGGCATGGAGGAAAGGCGTCCAGAGGACGGCGAACAAGACGGCCATGCATTTGACGATGCATGGCCAACCAGCCGTCTTTTTGGCAACCAAATTAGTAGAGATTAAGTGTTTTCCAGCGGTGTAGGCCATGGGGCGGTGCTCCTTGCTTTTGATTATATTATAATGTTTATTGTTCAGCGGAATCTTCCCTTTTTAATAAACGTTTGTTTGGCTGCGTTTATTGTTTAGGCCAGAGGCCATTGGGGAAGAAAACGGTGGTGACGGGATATTTCTTGGAGAGCTCTTGCGCATAGGCGTTGAGCATGTTCTTCTTTTTGTTCGGGAGGAATTTGACGCGGAGAGCCTCATCGTCCGTCGGTTGTGTGGCGAGTTTGCCAACGAGTATCTGCGCGACGCGGATTTTCGGCTTGTCGCCTTCTTTTTCCGGAGGAACTTCGCGAAGGACACGCATGATGCGGTAGCAGGAGGAGGATTCGAGCATGGGCGTCGTTTCGCCGACCTTCCAGTCGAAGGCAGGTAGTTCGAGGGCTTTTGCGAGTTCGTCGCGTTCGAAATCGTAATCAAGTTCGCCACCACGTGCGCTTTCCGTGCCTTCTGAAATTTCCTTGGCGTTTTTGGCGAATCCGTCGTCGGTTTTTATTTCTGGATCGTCGGCGAGTTTGGCGAGAGACTGGCGGTGCTGTTCGTTCTGCTTGTTTACATTATTATTAATGGTATTAAGATATTGACGGCAGACTGCTTTTTCCTGCTCTGTCAGCTCGAGATCCTTGAATTTCTCCTTGTCGAGCTTGATGACGAGGAGGGTATCGTCGAATGAGAGTTTCACAAGGCGGCTGACGGTCACGTCAAAACGACGCATGTACTCCGCCTTATCCTGCTTGCGGAGCTTAAGGATCTGTTCGAGCTCATGCTCGAAGTCCTTTTTGTTTTCTTCCGTGACGGTTAGGCCGAGGCTTTTTGCCTCTTGGAGAAAGAGTCCACGGGAGGCAAGCTGGATAAGATAGGCGCGGAGAGTCTTCAAGAGATCCTTGCTGTCAAGCGTCTGGTTGTTGCGCTGCGCCTTCTGTTGCTGGAGACGGATCCATG
>JAEEGH010019910.1_pt1 | contig 14015 bp, 10 predicted proteins | sample 9134181 | NCBI WGS metagenome assembly JAEEGH01 (sample SAMN16246544, study PRJNA631951) | gut metagenome | biome: gut microbiome; feature: rumen; material: DP-attached | host: Bos | place: Iran: Karaj | collected 2018-10
TCCGATAAATCTGACTGATGCTCTTCTCGTCATTGAGCAAAGCCGCCTCTGACTCAGGCTTAAAGAAACCAAGTTCTTTGATGAGAGCCTTTTGCTTGTCAGTATGTGTCGCACTGTTGGTTCCAAGCACGTCCGTGTATTTTGTCTCAATGGCGATGAAACACGATAGACCTTCTGTATCTGTATATCTAATGATAGCATCCATTGCCGTGCGGTCATTCAGGTAATTCTCAACTTTTGTATGCAGATACTCCAGTTCTATCTCAGTCACTTGCCCAATGTTGAAGTCTGGAAATATTGACTGGACAATCCTTGTTGCCAACTCGTCCTTTCCCTCTTTGAACATCTGTATTAGTGGGCAGAAAAGGTTGAAGGCCATCGGCTGACTGGAAAGAAGATTATTGAACAGCCGGTATTCATCTATCGTCTCGTTCTTCTTCTTTTCGGCAATTCTCTGTTTGGCATATTCAAAAGTGAAGTCGTTGACGAAATTCCTGCCGGTATTCTCGCCATTGGCTATCATGCTTATCTGTTCTTTTGCTGATGTTCTCCAAGGACCAACTCCCATTGGCTCCTGGATTTCCTCACGAAAACAGCTCTGTAAACGTCTGCATTTATCTGTGAATGCCCTAATATTGTCCATACTTAATTACTTTTCAAAGTTTCTTCTCCATCCTGAAACAGGTGAATGTCTCGCCTACTATTTTCTTCGAGTAATCAGCTACATAGCCCATCTTCTCGTAGAATGGCATCTTGTTATCACGGCTTTCCACGACAGCAGTATGAAAGCCCAGCTCATTAGCCCATTTCTCAGCCTCCTTTACCACGAATGTACCTATTCCCTTGTTTCGACACTCAGGAAGCACAACAACCCGTCCCAGCATGACTTTCGTGTCATCAATGGCATACAAGCGGCACGTCGCTATTGGCAGGTAGTCATCAACAATGACAATGTACTTGGTTTCTGGAGTGTCATGTTCGTCAAACTCTACATCAAGCGGAATCTGATGCTTTCGTGCCATAGTCTGTATGCGGACATAGTAGGCTCCTGCCTGATGTGCTGTCTTTGTCGCTCTGATGATTTGAATGTTCGACATTTTCAATTGTATTTATTATTCTTTCTTTATAATAGAATCAGTATTATCTTCTATCTGATTGGAGAGAGCTTTTGTAGTCCAACGAGGATGATCATACTTATCGTTACCTAAGTATTTGGCAATAAGAAGGTCACCTTTTTTAAAGTCATTTTTGTCCTTGAAAAGATGCTTTTTGTGAATTATAAACGATCCACTTTGGATTCTCACAATAAGTCCAATTGGCATAAAGGATTTCACTTTAGCTTCATATTCCATACCGATAGTTAATTCAAAAACATGAGAGGCCTTTTGACTTAAATACTGTAACGACATCACTTTCTTTTCACCTTTCGTATTTGTCACTGTTACTTTTTTTTCTTCATCAAAATCAGAAATCGAACAATATTTGCATGGGAGAATCGTCTTTAAGGACATATCAATTATACCATATTTCTCTTCTTTAATTGTGTCTGTTTCATAATAAGTATACGGATTTCCATAATGGCCATAGCCCGTTTTACGTACTCGAACTTTTTTAGGTATCGTTCGAGATACAACAAATAATTGATTTCCAATAGGTCTGACAGATTCATATATTTGCTCTGTCTTTTCATTGGAACAATTACCAATAGTTACTTTTTTCCCTTTCCATAATGCAAATAATCCATCATTGTCCAACAATTCTATTTTTGAATAGCCAGAAGGGATAATAACTTCATTTTCTTCATTAACGACAGAATAAGTATCAAACGAAGATAGCAAACTACCTCCATATGTTTCACGTTAGGGATTTCATTCCCTGTATCGTCCAACCCACCAATGTTATTATTACGAGTCGCTTGAATAGAACCATCTTCAGTACAAGTGATACTAGAATACTTGAAATCAGTCAATGGGTTCCCTTTAATATCGTACAAAGCAACATTATAGTCCTTTTTCACAACTAGCAGATTCCGTACTAAATAAACTATAGAAGAATAATTAGGTGGAATTAAAGTGCTTCCATTGGAATCTTTTAAACCATATTTCTCTCTTTTTACAAATACACTTAGACCATCTTCTGTGATGGAAACTGATGATGATTCTATATATTGTCCTTGAGAGTTAATATGTCCCTTTATGTTATCTTCTACCACAGCATAGCGATCATTGGCTTCATAAGTAATTGTCGAGAATTGATGAGATGTAAGTTGTCTCCCATCAATGGAAAATAGAGCATATTTTTTATAGGTATAATACCCCATTTGAGACTCCTTAGAAGCAATAAAATGGCTATTGTCAACAACCTTTATATCAAGATAAGAATATTCGGTTGTTGGGCCTGAATATCCGCCAAAATCAAATTTCCCCCAAAAGTTGCTAAACTTAAACATTTCGTTGCCCAAATGCTCTATATGTGTACATCTTTCAAAATACACACACGTATCATTAATAAAAAATCCTAAAACACCTTCAGTGTTTTTTACAATAGCAGCCGTTTCGGTGACAAAGTTTACATATAGAAGATTATAGTCAACAAGTACCTTTTCGCTTAATGATAATATTGAATATAAATCTCCAGAATGTCTGATAAGATATTGTCCAATTTTTTGTTCCGTAAAATCAATATCTCCTTTATCATTTAACAAACATAAGTTTATACCATTGTCGATATATGACGGTATGTTCTCTTCAACTTTCCATTTCCTTGAATATGATTCTAATGTCGAAACTTTAATGCTTCCAGACTCGAAACCTCTGATATAGGTGTATTCTGCTTCGTGTAGAACATTTCCAAATCGATCGCAAATGCCCCAGAGACGTTCTTTGCGAAATGCGAAACGTTCCGAATTTAAATATAGTAGTGCTTCATATTGAGGTTCAATATATTCCCTTCCTTGATAATCAATCACACCATATTTCCCGGACTCATTCGTGTATTTGACAATCAGATATTCGGTTTCTGTTGGTATCAGTCTTGCGTATTTGAATTCTGTTATGATATTGCCCTGGATGTCAATGACTTCCCACAAATTAGTTCTTATATCTTTTGCGATGAAAATTTGGTCAAAACCAATAGATTTTATTTCAGAATATTCTCCATTAACAACAGAAAGACGATTCTTAGACAACAAGTACGTTGTATTATTTACCCATATTATACAATACTCTTTCTCTTCCATAAGAGAGAATAGATTTGATTTTGAGTAACCAGCAAAATTTTTATGGCAGATGGGATGATTTCCATAATAACTTTGTGAATATGAATAGTTATATGTGCTTGTTTGAAGAATGTAATTTGTCTTTCCATTCTCGGATTCTTTGATAACACTTTGATTTTTATCGTCAAATTCGCTTCTCAGAGTAAAATGCTCATCACCAAGCCAAAGATCAATTCGCTTGTATTGAGCCATAATGATACCATGCCGACTGTTTATCACATCAATATTCCTATACTCTACAGGTACAATTTCCTTTCCATCCTTTCTTACCAATCCAATTTTTCTGTTGAATCCCACTTCTGCATAACCATTTTCATCAATGGCTTCTGCACTTGTGTATTTAGCTGGAAGAATTGTTGTCCCTTCATATTGGTAACCATATTTTGTTCCACTACGAAAACGTTCTACACATTTGTCTGTATTCAATAATTCCAATTGCAGGTTGGCACGCTCTTCCTCTCTTTCTCTTTCAAGTTCTTCTTCATGCTTTTGGCGTTCCATTAACGCTTTCAAAAGATATTCGCGAGAATTTTCCAATTGTTTTCTACGTTCAATATTTTCTGGATATTTTTCTAAATATGCTTTATCAGCATCAAAAATGAACGGTTTATGATACTCTTCGTCATATTGGAACATTTCTAATGTTACATATTTATCAGGGCTCCAAACTCCGTTCTCGTCAAGCCAACGACATTTTAGAACAAGCTCTCCCTTTTCTTTCGATTTCTCTTCTGCATCAGCATCAAAAATGAATACATTACGTTTATTTGCATAATAGATGTCCTTGCACATGAGATTGTACAAGTTGACATACTCTTCGTTATCTTCAAAATTGAAAATCCAAATTAAATTATAATCATTTAATCTGTAAAATATATCCCTATCCACGATGACACTAACAAATGTTGTAGACAGTTGGAGTTCAAAGACATATTTGCGACCATTGTATTCCGCATAAACATCAGGCCTTCTCCATTTTAGATAGGGAATATCACTGTTGATACGTTTCTCACATTCTACGTTTTCAACTCCCATTTCTCTGCTCTTTTCTCCTTGCAGAGCCGTGGCAATTACAGACTTTAATCGCTTATGTCTTTCACTCTCCTGAACCAAAGAATACTTCAGTCTTTCAATTTCTTCTTTCGTTCTATTTGTGCCAGTTTTATATGGGCAGTCATCGGAATCTTTAAAATGTGCAAAGTAGCATACTCTACCTCTTAATAATTTATGCCCACTGATTTTTACTGGTTGTTTACATTCAGGACAGATGAAGCGAGCATGTCCCATTAAATATTCCTCTTGCAAGTTACGACGCCATAAAATTAATTCATTCTCGTTCTGACTGAAAAAATCTCTAGAATTAATGATTTTTTCTTCTTTGATATCATATACTTCAGGGATAGACAATTTTTCTGCAGGGATCAAACCATAATCATAGACGAATGGAAGAGAATTGTCTTTTAAAACATCATCCTCATCTTCTGACTCATCTGAGGTATAGGAGGTTCCTTCCTGGTCATCTTCGCCGCTGTCTGTAGCACCGACGGAACTGTCAGGGTCATTCCTTTCAGAGGAATCACCCTCTTCATCTGACTTGTCTGGGGACTCAGAGGTGTCTTCTTGGTTCTCTTCGCCGCTGTCTGTAGCACCGACTGAACTGTCAGGGTCACTCCCTTCAGAGACATCACCCTCTTCATCTGACTCATCTGGGGACTCAGAGGTGTCTTCTTGGTTCTCTTCGCCGCTGTCTGTAGCACCGACGGAACCGTCAGGGTCACTCCCTTCAGAGATATCACCCTCTTCATCTGACTCATCTGGGGACTCTGAGGTGTCTTCCTGGTCATCTTCACTGCTGCCTGTTGCACCGACGGAATTATCAGTGTCACTCCCTTCAGAGACACCGCCCTCATCAATTTTTAATTCTGGAGTTCTTGGAATGGTTTCTATACGTGAAAGCTCAATTATCTTGTCTTGCGCTTCTTGTAATTGTGATTCTAACTCTTCTACCTTATTGAGATAATTGCGTTCGTTTCCTTGCAATGTTTCAGTTTTTGACATTAGTATAGAAACCTCATTTTCAGTTTCTTTTAGTTTTGTTGCAATATGCGAATTCTCTTTTTCCAAGTTGATAATTCTTTCATCCAGATCTTTCTTCTCGGATTCATGTGATGAAATTATATCAACCTGCTTTGAATTGGTTTCTCGTAAAGTCGCATTATCTTGTTCTAACTTCTTGCACTGTTTGTCGAACTCTGAAATTCTATTTAACAGTATCTCCTTTTCTTCTAGAGCATTCTTTTGAAGCTCAGTGTATAAGATATTTATTTCATCAAGTTTTTGTTTAGCGGATTTCGTTTCATCCCTTTCTTTTTCTAATTCTTCATTTTTAAAGCCGATTTCTGTGTTTAGTCTTCCTATCTCTGCAACATTCCTAGCGTTAATAGTTTCACTTTCTTTAAGGGCTTTTTTAAAGTCCTCAGTCTTTTGTGCTAGTATGGACGATTCCTCTTGTAACTTGGTTATAGTTTCTGTCAGTTGGTCTTTTTCCTCTTGTAGACTTGATATTTTATTATCCCTTCTAGTGATCTTAGCCTTTAAAGATGTATTATCTTTAGAGAGAGACTTCTGTGTTTCCAATAGAGTTCCATTCTGAGACTCTAAAGAGGTTATCTTTTCCTCTGACTCAGATAATTTGATGGCAAATTCCCTTTGTTTATTTTCTGCAATTGAAACTTTGTTCTTTTCACGAGTTAAATCCTCATTTAGAGTTTCTGTTTTATTCTCCAAACGAGTAATTCTAGCCTGTTTTCTTGAATTGTCATTATTAATTCTCCTAAGATTGCTTTCTAATTCTGCAATTATACTGTTTAGGGAATCTATATCGACACCGTTAATTATATGCTTTAATGTAGATAGAATATCCATGATACAAAGTTTTACGGTTTGGGTTAATGAATCCAATCAAAATTATCTATTCCGGCACCAATCTCAAAGTGGTATTTGGCAATGCCTAAATCCATCTTTGTATAGCCAATCATGGAGATCCCCTTCTTGGCTCTCACTTGATGGAGATTGTTTCTCATGCCAACATACTCAAACGAGAACTTCTGCTGGTTTACGGCAGTAGGAGCAAGCAAAGCTGCTTCCACACCTTTTTTAAACCACGACGGGGTGATGTCGCTGGCATTGCTTACTTGCTCAACGGTTTTGATCTTATGGCCTACACCCTGTGTTTCACCATAGCCGATGGCAATGTAACAGGCAATCTTTTCGTCTTCGTCAAGCATATAGGTTCCTGGCACCTTCGAGTAGCTGAGTCCAACCCAGCAGGTGTTCAAGCCCAGTGTCTGGGCAAGTAAGACAAGATGCTCACCGTAGTAGCCTATGCGCTCATCAAGGTCATCGGCTTTCTTTCCTGCCATGACCAGATAGTTGTTGGCATTACGGAACTTTCCATACTTGGCTAGTGTCCCCTGAAATGCCTTTGGCTCGTTCAGGATCAGTTGTGCGTGCAGACAGCCCTCTTCGTTTATTTTCGCGATTTCAGACTGCAGGGAGTTTACGATAATCTCACTAAGTGGAACATCCTTATAGCTCCTGACGGAATGACGCAGTTGAATTGCTTCTTGTATAGTCATAGTCTATTCTTCTTTTGATGGTGAGTCGTTATTAGCATTTCTCTTCCTGATGGGACCTGAATGTGGCCCACGGTTCAAGGTAATGCCGTATTTGTTTAGAATGCGGAAGATGGAACTTCGGCTGCGGAATCCGCTTTGGCGCCATATGTCATCGATGGCGTGACCGCCATTGTACATGTTGACAATGGTTGCCTCTCTCTCTTGGCGTGACTTTGTTGACTTCGTCTTGACTTTGACATGATGGAGCTTCAAGATATGAGAAGAAGCCTTCCGTTGAATGGCGACTTCCGAAGGAAGCGACCCGAATATATTTAGGAAGGATTCTGATGATAGAGGAGGGAAGACCTCGTCTTTGGAGTCCACCTTGTCGTGAATCGAAATAATGCGGACGACCTTGATGCGGCAGAGCTCAAGGAAGAATGACAACTCCCTCGCACCGCGAAGGGCATTGCTGAATTTGCTGATGACAATCTCATCCCCCCGCTCCAGAGCCATCAAGAGCGTCCTCCATTCCGGACGCGACTTTTCGTTCTCTACTTTCTCTTCAACGATCCTGATGCAGCCGTGATCATTCATCCAAGTCTTGTCTTGTTCCAATGATTCCAGTGTGTCTGCCGCGAAAATATATCCGACTTTAGCCATATAGTTATTCGTTTGATTTTTCAGTTGTAAACAGCTGAAATCCGTTATTTATGATGCAAAGATATGACTTTTCCTTTATTTGAATATCATACTCGAATAAGATTTATGAGAATTTAATCTTTCATACTCGGCAGAATTAAGTCTTCGAGTATGATATTGTGTTTGTGTAAGTATGATTTCTATATATAATTAAAGTTTGATATTAGGTGGTTCTTAATTCAAGAAAAGAATTTATCTTTGCACACGGATTCAATATGTAATAACTTTATAAAATGTTAGTAATCAATTAAAAACAAATGTACAATGAAGTACTTGTTTAGTATTAAATCAAAGCATATAGAAGCAAATCAAAGAATAAGAAATCATACTCGATTCTTATCCATTCTGTTTGCCACGCTATTTGCCATTGCATTCTTTGGTTCTTGTGCCAGTGGCGTGTCCAATTATCACTTTAAAGATAGCAATGGTGCCTTGAAAGAGTATGATGATTTTCTAATTGGTCTTCGTTCAAAAACCAAATTGACTTCAGAAGAACTCAAAGCGAGTATGACCAGCTGGGTCGAGCTGGCCGATACAGTTTCGCGATTCTTGGAAAGAGACTCCGCATACCACACACATAACTACCTGTCACAGACTTTCCTGGGTATTCATGACTCCATACGTATAGAGATGTACCGACTATCTTCTATGCAGAGACGGACACTCAAAGACATCTGCATCATAAAGGAGGCATGCTCATCCTACAAGAATGATGATGAAATCAAAAAAGAGAAGGTTATATGCGAGAAGTTTTATGCCGCTCTTGATTCTACCAACATTCTTGGAACGGACCAGATGAAGACGCTGGCTGTCTATAGAAACTTTCTCTCGGAGGTAAACCAGAGTGGGGTGGTTTCAACTGACCAGCTCATGGAGGTCATCAAAACAGAGGATGTCATCTTCAGGACATTCCTGTCACATCTGGACTCATATGGTGACGTACCGGTGGATGACATTACGAAACAGACGAATGAAATGTGCAGGAAGATTTTCCAAAATGCTGTTGCTGGTAGGATAGACAGCAAGAAAGCCCTTGTGCTGATGTCGATGCGTACCAACCGCCGCCTTATCCTGAATGCCATGACGTGTATTGAGAATTGCCGCACGGGGCATCGACTCACAGATGCACAGCAGAATGCCTATTTCTGGATGATCATCCAACCTTATATAGCCATTGATTCTTTTGGGATGGCAGTACTGACCTCCTCCCAAAGGGATCAGCTCCTTGGGATGGCTGAAACCATCAACAAGCTATATACCACCCACAAGCTGAAGAGCTCGATCCATTCACTTGATGAGATCTGCGATTTGATACTTAAACTCTATATCTACTCAATTTAGGAAAACATGCTACAACAAGAAGTTGAAAAATTCAAGGAGATCGCTCCGCTCATCCTGCCGGAGCTGTTAGGAAATGCCGAGATGGGAGAGAATGATCTTGTCGGGGATACAGGGCTTATTCCCTACACCCTGAGTGGCGAGTATGAACTGGAAGAAGTCATGGACATGCTTGAAGACCAGATGGAGCTGACAATCCTCTATCATTTTATGCCGTCAAAACAAACGGACTTCGGCCATCAGTGCTGTGCTTACTCAGACCCCACATTCGGACACATGTTCAAGATCCATGTGGTCACAAACGGTGCGGGAAAAGTGAACGCGATGACGGTGACTGTGTTCGATTCGCTCGAAGTGATGTGTACGAATCTCATGGAGGACATGGACTGCCATGAGGGGCAGGGAAGGTTCCTTTATAAACGGAGCAAGCAACAGCTGCTGGCCGAGTTCTGCTAAACATGTCGTGCTATGGAACATGCTATCTATGAACATATGGCGGAAACAATCCAGGAACACCGAACCTGGGTGACAGCCGAGCTGTTGCATAAAAAGTGTCCATTTCTGGTCTTGAAGAACGGGATTCTGTGTATTGTCTATAGCGAGCCCCTCCTGCTGAAAGTGTACCATCCCAAATATGGATACTACTTAAACCAGAGGTTTCTACGGATGGAAGAAATGTCTGAGTCTCTAAGCTCGTTTGGGAAAGACTGTTTGATGAAGAATGCCCGTTCTTCACCAGGCCATTTCAGACGTTCCCCGATATTCCAGGCAAGATGCCGTAGATCTAACGTAGAAAGTTTTCCGTTTGTCAAGGTCGGTGATAGGGGAGCCTCTTGGGAATACTGCCATAAATCAACGTTCTTGTATAAGGTTTCAATATCCTCGTCCTTCATATAGGGAGGCAGTATGCGGAAAAGATAATCATGAATGCAGCTCATGACCTGTTGCCGTAAGATGATTTGCTCTTGCAGATGCCTGTCTCGAATGTGCTGCATACTTTCATTGGTTTTAGATGCCTCTAAACTGGTTAATTTGTCAGTAGGCGGTTCTGTGCAGGATAGCCCTTCGAGTGGTAATGACGGTAGCAACTTTATTTCTTGCTTGTCGTTACGAGGTATTGATGGGCTGGATAGTCTTCCTATCTGGTAACTGACGATGATAATTTTCGTGATAGCTACCAGAACTAAAATGGTGAATAGTATGGGAAAGACCATTCTTGCGGTCTTCTCATAAGAGTAATCGCAATTGATAACCTGTTAGAGCCATTGGCTTATATCAATCCATCCGAAGGAGTCTGCAATGTATATACAAATTGCAAGTCCTCCCCAAAATATTAAAATATTCTCCTTAATTTTATTAGTCATACTTACTCTGATTTGATTGAGTTTTCGGACTGCAAAGTTAAGGAGAATTTTTGAATTACTGAAAGATAACCTCTTTATTTCACAATATATTACGCAATTTTAATATAATCATCACTTTTGTTGGTTGCAACTGCCATACTTATTATATAAGTTGTGAAATATGCTCAAAATATAGAGCATTACTTAGCTTTCTTTTCTTTGCCAAGCACCTTGGATGAGATTCTTGTTGCCGTTTCTCGCCTTTTCGGGTCGGCATGGCAAGCATATATCTGTGTAGTTGTCACGCTCTTATGAGCCAACAGCTGCATGACAGTATAGAGATCTGTTCCAAGTTCTACTTGCAATGAGGCAAATGTGTGCCGGAATGAGTGGAATGTGATTCGCTTCTTGATTCCTGCTTTTCTGAGCCATGCTTTCAAAGGATGCTGCGCCATGATAATCTCGAACCCCTCGAACACTTTTCCTTTGATGCTTTTCCTGTCTTTGGCAATCAGCTTGTAAGCATCTTCGCTGATGGGGATGATATTACGCGCTTTTGTCTTTTGGGCATAGAATTCCACATACTTCCCTCCATCTGAATACGATTTGATATTATCCCATTTCAGGTTAATAATGTCACTCCTACGCATACCAGTCAGACAGGCGAAGATGGATGCTCTTTTTAGAACGTCTATTTCGCATGGTGTCTTGTAGAGCTTTTGCAGTTCTGCCAATGTCAGACTTTCCTTGTTAACGGGGACAGTGGGTATTTTTTCAAGGAAGTCGTTTGGATTGGTGCGAATCATCTTGTCTCTGTATGCGATGTTGATAAACCCACGGAAGGTGGACCAATAGCCAGCGACAGAGTTGATGAACATAGGTTTGCCAGTTCTCAGGTTCTTGGCGGTGAGAAGATACTTACGGAAGATGTTGCAAAGGTCAAAGTCCACCTCTTCGCATCTGCATTTGCCACCGACAAAATACTTGAAGTGCTCATAAACGAACTTCCACTTGGGGTCTTTTCCCTGAAGTACCCTGTTGAAATAGTCAAGGAAATCTCCCTGCATCTTAGATTTGTCAAAGAAGTCGTACCTTTCGTTGACAACGCTCTCAAACCTACGGCATCGAATGGCTTCAGCCTTTTCAGTCATGATCTCGTTGAACTCCTTTTCTCGTTTGTTCTGAGGGTCTGCATAGATGTATATTCCCAGTGACTCATGGCGGATGGTCTTCATCGTAACGATGTCACGATAGCCTGGATAGTAATCCAGGTAGAATGACAGCATCCCATTCTTAATGGGGCGTGTCCGAAGTGTTACTGTCTTACAATACTGCATAGTCTTTATAATTTAATTTGGTTGCAAATGTCTTTACTTATTTGATACTGATAACATTCATTTATCTATAATTTAGGGTAAGGTTTGAATAAGTCCGAATAATTGGCAATCTTATTTGTACTGCCTTTCGTGTATCATTCTTATGATATCCTCTTTGAGGAACAAAGCGAACCTGCCTTCATGGACTTTTCTTACATCGCTATATCTTAGCATCCCATAAACCTTATCTCTGTCCATGTTGAACTTCTCACAGATTTGCTCCACGGTGTAGTACTGGTCGCTGTATTTTGCCAACGTGTTGTTTACATCTTCAATGGCCGACCTAAGATAATAGGCTATACCGTGTTCTTTCTTGGATGGAATCTTATGCCGTGAGACGAACGACCTTCTTGCACTAGTCGTAATGTCAAGCATTTCTTCTACATCGGTGCCAGATAGCCATTCTGCACTTTCGTCCTTTTGCAGTTCCTCACTGGCTTCATTCTTGGCAAACAGAGCTTCAACGGCCTTCAGTTCGTAGAAGTTGACATGCTTCACCGTTATCTTTGGAATGTTTGCCTCTCTGGTTCGCCCATGAACGTGATGAACCGTGACCTTGAAGCGTTTGGCAATCTCCTGTGCTGTGATATAGTCTTCGGGAACCTCAAACTTCTCTGGGTCTCTGTTGAAAAGCTGTTCAATGGCAGCCTCGTTATAGTAGTTCAAATGCTTGATAATAAGCTTTGGCGTTTTTGCATCACGAGTCTTGGCCTGGACATGTTTGGTCGTGACTCCATATTTCTCTGCTATCTGTGCAACGGAAATATAGCCATCAGGAATTTCATTGAGCTTCGGCAGTTTTGCCCTCCGTTCTTTCTCTTTTTCCAGGGCATTTGTTTCCATACGTTCCTTAATGATACGGTCAAACTCCTTTCTGTTGATGACCGTAAAACGTCCCTGCTTATGATTGTCTATTTCATAGTTATGGACATAGTAAGAAACCTGGTCTTTTGAGAAATGGAACTTCTCCATGATTTCAGCGTATGTGTAATAGTTCGGATCGATGGATTCACGTTCACCTTTTATCGTATCGATATGCGCCCTGGAGTAATAGACAGTTCTCCCTTGTGTGATACGTGGTATCTTGTATCTGGTCACAAAAGATAATACGGATGCGTGGCTCATCTTGTACTTCTCCTCCAGTTGCGGAATAGTATAATAGTCACGTAAGTCAATTTCCGCAATAAGTTGAGCAAAATGAACATCAACCAGAGCACGGTCAAAGAAGCAGTTGCGGCCTTGATATACTTTGGGGATATTGTATTTCTCAACTCTGGTCATGACTGCCTTCTTGGAGCATTTGAACTTCTCCATGATTTGCCTGAAGGTATAGTATTCACGCTTTTCCTGCTTCTTCTCCGAATGTGATTGATAGGCAGGGGGATTGTCGAACAATCGTTCGATGTCTTTTCGTCTGACGATAGTCTTTCCACGTAGCTGGACAGCCTTAATGGTTCCATTGCTCATATAGCGATAGAAAGTAGCACGGCTCAGTCCAAGTAGTGATGCCCCTTCAGTAGGGGTGAGGAATTCCTTGCCCCCAAGAATATCTACCTTGGGAGTCTTCTTCTTTTCTTCCTCCATGAATTCAGCAATCTGCTTTTCGCGGATTGCCTTCTTGTAATCCTTATTATTGCACGAAGGTGAGCAATAGATAGTGTTCATCTTATGCGCAATAAAGGATCTTCCACAGTACTTACAGCGTTTCTGAATTTCCATAAATGTTGCACTTGTTAGTGAATTTTCTCCTGCCAAAGTGTCTCATAGTGTCTCACCACGTCTCATGGTGTCTCACGTTGTACCCTCGATTGCATTTTGGACTTTTCTCACTGCGTCTCACGCTTGTCCCTATGATGTCATCTTGGTGTGAAATCGACTTTCTGTTTTACACTCGCGGTAGAAATACGGTGCAAAAATAACTGGAAAAACTGTAACTAACAAATATGCAACTTGAAGTGTTAAAATGCAAAAAGTCCCTCATTCAGAGGGACTTAGTTCAAATTACTCCAAGTTGTTCAGAGTTGTTTATAAGGGGCTACTTGCCCACGCAGGAAATGTAAGTCACTGAAAATCAGTTAGTTACAACGAAAAGGTAGAAATAGGGTAAACCCTTTCTAAAAATTTGTTTTTGAGAGACTTACGAATGCCTCATAGTGACGGGCAGTGGTGGTTTTGTCTGCTTTGTCCGTAGTTTTTACAGATTCTGGCCTGATGTCAGGAAATTTCAGTTTTAAGCAAGTTTAACCATCCGTTTTCCCGTTTTGACTCGAATCGATCTCTTACCATCGATCTTGTCGGTTGCAAAGGTACGACTTTTATTTTAAAGAGCCGCATCTTTGCAACTGTTTTTTCGGTCAAAAGA
>JAEEGH010019911.1_pt1 | contig 14015 bp, 10 predicted proteins | sample 9134181 | NCBI WGS metagenome assembly JAEEGH01 (sample SAMN16246544, study PRJNA631951) | gut metagenome | biome: gut microbiome; feature: rumen; material: DP-attached | host: Bos | place: Iran: Karaj | collected 2018-10
CAGGAAGAGGCTGCCCATGATGACGGGGCTTAGTGTGGGATGCCCGACACTCATGGCGATGACGTAAAACAGCATGGGCAGCAAAGAACTCTGGGTAATCATCTTGTGCCGGTAGAGTATGCTGTTGAACAACACCCCCTCGGCAAGTACCAGAATAAATGCCACGATTGTGGCAACAGCAGGTTTCATGCTGCCAGTGATCCAGAAGTACAATTCTCCACCGCATTCGGTGGCGGCACTTAGCGGGTGGACAAAACTTTTCATCCACATCAGTGCCGCCACCACTAATATGATGGCAATCTGCACCGGAATATTGGTTCGGAATGTCTTCAGCATTGCTGTCGGGTATGTGATGTGGCTATGACATCATGACTGGTTACTTGATCAGCCTGGTGTTGCGGGCGCCGCATTTAACGATATATACTCCGTGGGGCAATCCTGAAATATCGATTGTCGATTCCATCACCACTTGCTGTGAAAGCACAAGGGTGCCGTTTATGGCGTAAATCATGACGGTTTCAGGGGTGTGGCGGCCGGTCAGCACTGTCACCTGCGAGGTTGCGGGATTGGGATAGACTTGCAGGGATTTGGCAAACCACTCCTCGTCGGCCTCTTGGATGTCAACATGTGCTAACGCCTCGTTGACGGCAGCCAGGGCGTTCACTTTGCCCCATCCCCAAATATCGCTGATGCTGTCGTTCTCATGCAGCGGGCCGGTCTGGCTGTCGTTGCGGGTGGTGGCGCACAATATTTCGCGTACTTGGCGGGGCGATAGTCCGGGATTGGCTTCCAGCATTAGGGCTACAATACCCGTCACGGCAGGGCCTGACATCGAGGTGCCCGACATTCTGGCCCATATATAGTCGCGTCCGGCATAGTTGTAGGTCATTATTGCTGTGTAGTGTTCCTCGGTATATGAACTGAGTGAGGATATGACATTGATGCCGGGAGCCGACACGTCGGGTTTTCTCCGTCCGTCGATAAGGGGGCCGTGGCTCGAAAAAGAGGCTATCACGCCGGGCTCTATTTCCCCGTTGGGCTTTTTGCTGTCGGCATTGTGCGCGGCCACGGCGATGCAGTTCTCTGCGCAGGCCGGCTCACCGATGCCGCTGGCGTTGTCTCCTTTGGTGTAGTTGGGATAGTAGCTCTTGGAGAACTCGGCGCCCATATTGCCGGCACCGTTGGCCAAGTCGGCTATGTTCCACACGTGTATGGTGCCTTCGTTGGCGGTAACGGCAAGATGAATTTCATAGTTGGCGTTCTTATACACGGTGAGGAGTACATGCGGACGGCCGTTAAAGATGTTGGCGCTCTCTACTGTCATGCGGAAACGGATGGTGTCGGTTCCTGCCACCAGTGCGCTGTCGAGGGTGTAGCTGTAGCCATTTCCGCCAGGGGTGGCCATCGTCATGTATTGCCAGGGCAGGCACACCGAGTCGCCGTTGCCCACCATGGCAAAGGAGACGCTGAACAGGTTGCCGGGCTCACCCCAGATGACGATGTCCTGGCCGATTTCTGTATAGTTGTAATATTTTGCTATGGAGCGCAATGTGTCGGGCTGTCCAGCGACGAAAGTCTTCGACAGGTGGAACAAGTCGTCGCCGCAGTTGCCGCCGCTGGTGACGAAGACGATGCCGCTGTCCGAAAGGTTGTTGATGGCTTGGCTGGCCAAAGAAGTGCCGTCGATGGGGCCGAGGGTGTACATGCCCCAGCTGTTATTGATTACAAGGCGCTTGCCCTCTTCCTTGGCTACGTTTTTCATCCAGTCAACCGCATCAAGCCACGATGCAAGGTCGAGACGGAACGAGGCGAACAGGAGGTTGGCGTAGGGGGCCTGACCCACATAGTTGCCGTCGATGCCGCGTCCGGCACAGATACCGGCCACATGTGTGCCGTGGGTGGCGTAGCCGTAGAGTCCGGAGGTGTCGCCACCCGCCTGCAGCAGGTCGTGACGGCCGACAATCTCAGTGCCGTAGTCAAAGCCCTGCGGGGCGGGACCTTTCAGACGGAACTGGTCCCAGGCGCGCAGCAGGCGGCGGTTGTCCTGTCCGTTATTGTTGAAATTCGGGTGCTTGTAGTCGAATCCCCAGTCGGTGATGCCGATAATGACATCCTTGCCCGTATAGGCCTGGGGCACTCCAAGGCCAGCCTGCACACTGTCCGTGCGGGTGTCCACGCGGGTGCGGTTCATCGTCGGGAAAATGGTCTGGGAGATTGTGTATTGCAGGATTTCAGGACAATTCTCCAGAACACTGATTTTTGATATGGGGACGCGCAGGGTGACAATGTCGCCCGCTTTGGCACCGGTCACAATGCCGTATGCCTTTAATTTATCAGCATTGTATTGTGCCGATACCTTTGCCAGAAGCCGCACCTCGCTGGCTCCGGACTTCTGTTGTGCGAGTTGGTCCAGTTTCACCTGCGACACGGCATCACTCTTGCCGTTTGCAACCAGGTTGATACGCTGGCCATACACTTGTGTGGTTAGCAGCAACGCTACTGCAAATAATACTTTTCGACTCATTGTTCTGTTTTTTGCTCTGGTTTGTTTTCAGGTTGATCTTCTATTTTCTTCTCCACCTTGCCGTCTTTGTAAATGGCATGCGTGACGTTGCCACGGCTGTCGGTGTAGGTGCCTTCACCATTCTGTTTTCCGTTGACCCATTGGCCTGAATAGCGGGCGCCGTTCTCAAACACATATTCGCCCGTGCCGTTCATCTTGCCTTGGTGCCATTCTCCTGTGTACTTGGCACCGTTGGGCCACACACGGGTGCCAGTGCCTTCGGGTTCCCCTTCAACCAGGTCGCCCTCGTAGTAGCCGCCCGTGGCATAGGTGAACTTGCCGTTGCCTGTTTGGCTGGCACCATCGGTAAACTCAGCTTCAATCACATCTCCGTTGGGATAGTAGACAAAGCCTTTGCCTACCATTTTGCCCTTTTCCCACGTGCCCTCGCAACGGCCGCCGGTAGCGTAGGTGTATATGCCTTTACCGTGGTACATGCCTTTTTGCCATTCGCCGTCGTAGCGGTCGCCGTTGGCAAACTGCATCGTGCCGTAGCCCGAAGGACGTGTGGCTTCGTCGAGATTTCCATTGTAAACATTCCCGTTTTTGTATTTAATGGGACGGGAGACCTGTGCTGCAGCAAACTGGCTGAACAGCAGAGTCGTTAGAATTAGGCTGACAATTAGTTTAGTTGTTTTCATGAGTGCATATTTTTTTGCAAAAGTACAAAAAAAAAGACATCCGTGGCTTTTTTTTATTCAAAAATCAACTAAGTGATTAATTGATAGAGTTATGTATTGCTTTTGTGTCTACACTCCCTTTCCCTCTTTTCCCGTCGGTCATACTCTTTCTTTTTGTGTTATCTTTGTCGGTGCTAAAGTTTGGCAAGTTTCACCCTTTCTTCCATCATCGTTGTCCGTTGAAAAAAAATTGAAAGTTGAAAGTTGAAAATTGAAAATTGCTGCCGCACCTGAATAGTTCTCAACTCTCAACTTTCAACTCTCAACTTTCATCATAGCAACAATTCAGTGAGACGTTTGCCGTTTCGCGCGGAAGTTACGTTTTATTCTGCGATGGATTACGCCACCTTTCGCCAACTTACTCCACAGTTCCGATAGTTTCGCATATTTGTCCCCAACGTTCCTCTGTGCCCCTTCCGGACTCGATGTTGCGTCGTTCTTCATTTTATCGTTTTTCGATATGTATCCCATCGTTTTCCCTTTCTGAAACGGAAAACGAGTGGAAAACGATCGAATAACGAGCGAATAAATGACGACGCTTGAGTGATTGCACGAGGGCTTGAATGATTGCTTGAATGATTGATTGTGTTAATGCTTGAGTGAAAAATATTCAAACAATCAAGCAATCAAACAATCACTAAAACAATCAAAGACTGATTATACTTGTCAATTATAATAAAATTATCTTTAATTATTCAGGAAAAAGATGTACCTTTGCAAACTCAAAAATGCAGCTATCGAATGGGTAGAATCCTTGCAATAGACTATGGCATAAAGCGTTCCGGCATCGCAGTAACCGACCCGCAACGCATCATTGCCACCGGATTGACGACGGTGGCCACTCCCACCCTGCTCCAATTCCTGAAAGATTATTGCCAAAAGGAGCCCGTCGATATGTTTTTGGTGGGGCTGCCCAAACACATGGACAACACCCCGTCGCAGTCGTCCGCCATCATCGAGCCGTTTGTACAGCAGCTGGCGGAGGCATTCCCCGACAAGGAGATTGCCCGCATCGACGAGCGTTTCACATCCAAGCTGGCATTCCAGGCCATGATTGACGGGGGCTTGAAGAAAAAGCAGCGGCAGGACAAGGCCATGATTGACCAGGTGAGCGCCACCATCATGCTGCAGGATTATATGAGAACGTTATAAAACACTACATCGCAAATGATATATCCCATCGTCGGCTTCGGCCATCCAACACTGCGCAAGGTTGCGCAACCCATTGACAAAGACTATCCCGGCCTCGACCAGCTTATCAAGGACATGTATGAGACCATGTACGCCGCCGACGGCGTAGGGCTTGCCGCGCCCCAGATTGACCTCAGCATCCGCTTAGTGGTCATCGGTTTCCGCCCCTACGACGAGAAAACCGACACCTACAGCGACCCCGTGGAGGAGCATACACTCATCAACCCCGAGATACTTGATTTCTGCGGTGAGAAGCAATACTTCAACGAAGGATGCCTGAGCATCCCCGACATCCACGAGGACGTGCTGCGCCCCGAAGGCATCGTCATGCGCTGGTATGACGAGAATTGGCAGCTGCACGAGGAGGAGGTGCACGGCATGTTTGCCCGTGTCGCCCAGCACGAGATAGACCATCTGGACGGCAAGGTGTTCACCGACAGGCTGAGCCCTATACGCAAAACCATGATTAAGAGAAAACTGAATGATGTCGCCGCCGGAAAGGTGAGGACGGCATACCGCATGAAACCCGTAAAAACAAAAATAAGATGAAAAGAATCGCACTTATATTGATTATGGCGGCTATGGTGGCCGCCTGCGGCCCCTCCCGCGAAGAACGTATCGACCAGATAGAGGACTTCGAAGACTCTATCTTTGAACTTGCCATTGCCGCAGACTCTGCCACTGCCGACGAGCTGACAGAGATGTATGTGGCTTTTGCCGACAAATACCCTGCCGACTCGCTTACACCCGAATTCCTGCTCAAGGCCGCCGAGGTGCAGAGCAATGTGCTGCACACCGACCGCGCCATCGAACTCTTCGACCGCGTCATTGACAACTACCCCGACTTCGAGGATGTGCCAATCTGCTACTTCCTCAAAGGCAAGGCCTATGAAGACAACTCGCAATACGAAGAGGCCAAGCAAGCCTACCAGACCTTTGTGGACAAGTATCCCGACCACTACATGGCTGAGCAGACCCGCCTGATGATTCCCTGCGTCGGCATGAGCCCCGAAGAGATGCTTTCCAACATCCTGGCCAACGCCAACGACACCCTCATCAGGCAACTTCACCAGTCCAGTCAAAGTGAGTGACATCATCAACATACTGCCCGACAGCGTTGCCAACCAGATTGCCGCAGGCGAAGTGGTTGACCGTCCCGCCTCGGCGGTGAAGGAGCTGCTGGAGAATGCCCACGACGCCGGTGCCAGCAAGATACAGCTCATTGTCAAGGATGCCGGACGCACACTCATACAAGTCATCGACAATGGGTGCGGCATGAGCGACAGCGACGCCCGCCTCTGTTTCGAGCGGCACGCCACATCCAAGATACACAAAGCCGACGATCTCTTTGCCATCCGCACCATGGGCTTCCGCGGCGAGGCGCTGGCCTCCATTGCCGCCATCGCCCAGGTGGAGATGAAGAGCAAACTGCACGACAGCGAACTGGGCACACATATCATAATCGAGGGCAGCGACGTCAAGGAGCAGTCAACCTGTGCCTGTCCCAACGGCACTTCGATATCGGTCAAGAACCTCTTCTTCAATGTGCCGGCACGGCGCAACTTCCTGAAGAAAGACAGCATAGAGCTCAGCCACATAGAGGAGATCTTCAAGCGTGTGGCTCTGATTAATTACCAGACCGACTACACATTCCACAGCAATGGCAAACTGCTCTACGACCTGCATGCGGGCAACTTTGCCGAACGCATCAGCCAGATATTCGGCAACAGCCACCGCGAGCATCTCTGTCCCGTCAACGAGCAGACCGACATTGCCAATATTCAGGGCTATGTATCCAAGCCTGAATATGCCCGCAAGACACGCGGCGAGCAGTACCTCTTTGTCAACCACCGCTTCATCAAGCATCCCGCCCTCAACGCCGCCATCGAGAAGGCCTACGCCGATGTCATCCCCGAGCGGCATTACCCCAGCTATTTCATCCACATCAGTGTCGACCCTTCGCGCCTTGATGTGAACATCCACCCCACAAAGACAGAGGTGAAGTTCATCGACGAGAGTGCCCTGTTCTCCATCCTGCGTGCCGCCACCCGCAAGGCTATAGGCCAGTTCAGCCTTGCCACCGAGTTGCAGTTTAACCCCATCGAGGAAGTCGACTTTCCTCCCGCACCGAAAGGATACATTCCCAAGCCACCACAGATTCACTACACCCCCGGCTACAATCCCTTCGGAAGCACCTCGTCCCACTCTCGCAGTGCCCAGGGCACTCCGATAAAAAGTGCGGCTCCCGTCGACCCCAAGTGGACCTCATTCTTCGACATCAAGTCCCAAACAGAGAGCAACCCTGACACCCCTGCCGACAAGCAGACAACAATAGAGAGTCCTGCCGTCCTGCCATCAGAGGAAAGACCCTCCCCCATCAGCCAGCAGACCCCGTGCCTGCAGCTCAACAACAGCTATATCGTCAGTGTGATGCCCTCCGGCCTTTTGGTGGTTGACCAGCAGGCCGCCCACGAGCGCATCCTATTCGAGCGGCTCACCAACCGCAAAAGCCCTGCCCATTCTCAGCAGCTGCTCTTCCCGGTCAACTGCCAGTTCACGCCCGCCGACGCCGAGGTGCTCAACGAGCTGCTTCCCGACCTCAAGGAATACGGCTTCGAGATTGGCTCTATCGGGCAGACCACCTTTGTGGTTACAGCCACCCCCACCGATGTCAAGGAGAGCGAGCTGCAGCCCTTTTTCGACCAGATTCTCGTGGACTATAAAAGCTCCATGATTCAGAAGTTCAACAACCGCGCCCAGAGCCTGTGCCGCTCGCTGGCGCATCAGATGGCAGTAAAGAAAGGCACTGCCCTCCAGCAGACCGAAATGCAGCAACTTGTCGCCGACCTGTTCTGCTGCCAAATGCCCACTGTCAGCCCATCGGGGAAGAAGACAATGGCCATTCTTTCCCCCGAACAATTGCTAAGTTAAACCCATTCTTACAAAAACATTATGTCCGACTACAGCCCCCAAGGATTCCGCATGTTGCCCACCGTGGTGAAAAACCTGCTTATCATCAACATCATCATTTTCCTTGCCACCATGGTACTGGAGAAATACGGCTACAACAACATCACCTCCATGTGTGCCCTCAACGCGATCCCCACCGGACGGTTCCGCCTGTGGCAGCTTGTCACATACATGTTCATGCACGCCAACTGGAGCCACATCCTCTTCAATATGTTCGCCCTTTGGATGTTTGGATATGTACTTGAGAACTACTGGGGTTCACGCCGGTTTCTCTTCTATTACCTGTTCTGCGGCATTGGCGCGGGATTGTGCAACCTGCTTGTCCCCGGCTGGTACCTCACCGTGGGTGCGTCGGGAGCCGTTTATGGCATCCTGCTGGCCTTTGGCATGATGTTTCCCAACGAGCGCATCTATCTCTATTTCCTCATGCCTATCAAAGCCAAGTGGTTTGTGATAGGGTATGCCGCCATCGAACTATTCGAGGGCTTTTTCCATGCCGACGGCGTAGCGCATTTTGCACACCTCGGCGGCATGCTTTTCGGGTTGCTGCTCATCCTTTACTGGCGCAAGCATCCGTTCTCCAGATTCTGAAAAGCTACCAGCGCGGCATCTGCTGCGAGAGGCAGTGGAAGGAGCCCAGACCCCACACAATGTCGGTGCTGTCTATTCCCACAATCTCCCTGTCGGGGAAGCAGGCCTCGAGGATATAGGCCGCCTCGTTGTCGGTCAGGCAGCGGTAGGTGGGGAAAATCACCTTGTTATTGGCAATATAGAAGTTGGCATAGCTGGCGGGCAGCCGCTGGTTGTCGTAAAACACCATGTCGGGCATGGGCAGCTCCACAATCGTAGGCTGTTTGCCATTGGCCAGACGGCACTTCTTTAATGTCTTCAGGTTGTTCTGCAGCATCTCGTAGTTCTCGTCCCAGCGGTTTTCTTCCACCGCCGTGATAATGGTGTCCTCGGAGATAAAGCGGCTCAGGTCGTCAACGTGGCCGTCGGTGTCGTCGCCCACAATGCCGTCGCCCAGCCATATTATATTCTCCACACCGTAGTAGCTGCGCAGATATTCCTCAATCTGTTCCTGGTTGAGATGGGGATTACGGTTAGGATTGAGTAGGCAGGAAGTGGTGGTCAACAGATCTCCCACCCCGTTCACGTCAATGCTGCCGCCTTCCATTACAATGCCCGGCTCGAACAGCTGCAGGGCCTTGTCCTGCTGCGAGAGGTATTCGTATATGCGCACGGGTATCTGTGTGTCCAACTCATAGGGGTACTTGCCGCCCCAGGCGTTGTGGTTCCAGTTCACCATGGCATGCTTGCCGCTCTCCTGCCTGTTGAGCAGGAAAGCCGGGCCATGGTCGCGGCACCAGGCGTCATTTGTGGGGAACTGGTGGAAGAAGATGCGTTTCATATCCGTGCCAGCGGCAGTCAAAGCCGCTGTCACAATGTCCTGCATTTTCTGGTCATCTACATTGATATGCACGTCCTCGGCCTCGGCCAGTGTCTTGATAAAGATGTGGTACGACGGGAAGATGGTCTCAATCTTGCCCGGCCAGGAATCCTCGTTGTGGGGATAGCTGAGCCAGGTAGCCTGGTGCTCTGACCATTCGGCGGGCATATAGTAGCCTTGATCTTTTGGAGTCATGATTGTTATTTTCTGAGTAATCGGATTATTCAGATTATTCTGAGAATTCGGAATATTCCGAAAATTCCTACTAATTAGTCAATATATCGTTTCAGTATGGGGGCGTAGCTGTCTATGCGGCGGTCGCGGTAGTAGGGCCAGTGGCGGCGGTAATGGTCGCTCTCGTCCAAGTCGAGTTCCTCGACGTGCAGCGCCTCTTCCAGATGTGGGGCCTGATACAGCACACGCCCGAAGGCATTGGTGATGAAACTGCCGCCCCAAAACTGCATGCCGCCTTCCCGTCCGGTGCGGTTCACACTGATAACAGGCACCCCGTTGGCCACAGCGTGGCTCCGCTGTATGGTCTGCCAAGCCTCGTACTGTTCCCGGTTGTCGTGCTCGTTCTGCCGCACGTCCCAGCCGATGGCTGTGGGGAAAAACAGCATCTGGGCACCCATCAGGCTGGTGATGCGTGCAGCCTCGGGATACCACTGGTCCCAGCATATCAGCACACCCAGTGTGCCATATCGGGTCTTGAACACCTTATAGCCCAAGTCGCCGGGAGTGAAATAGAACTTCTCGTAATAGCCCGGGTCGTCGGGTATATGCATCTTGCGGTACTTGCCCAAATACGAGCCGTCCGCATCAATCACAGCCGTGGTATTGTGGTAAAGCCCTTCGGCACGTTTTTCAAACAGGGAACACACCAACACAATGCCCAGCTCCTTGGCCAAAGCCATGAAGTGTTGGCATGTGGGGCCTTCCGGTATAGGCTCCGCCAACTGGAAGTTCTGGTAACGCTCCTCGTCGCAGAAATACAACGAGGCAAAAAGTTCCTGCAAACAGACAATCTGAGCACCCATGGATGCCAGCTCACGCACCTTCTCCGTGTAGCGTGCAATGTTCTCCTGCTTGTCAGCCACACACGACATCTGGGCTATACCGACTTTGACTTTCATAAAGATAATAGTTTTTTACGTTACTTTTCAATTTGCAAATATACGCTTTTTTTACAAATGATGTTATTATTTTGCACAATATTTCTAAAAAAATTCAATAATCAAAAAAAAAAAGTATCTTTGCAAAAAAATTAAACATGAAAAGAGACATTATAACCATAGGTGTTCTGACCCTGTTATTCCTCAATAGTACTTGGGGACAGCCGACATCACGATAAGTCCTCTCGAAGACTAACACAATAGAGACATGAAAAACATAGCAACCTTCGCCATCGTCCTGCTTGCCATGTTCATCCACGCCAGAGCACAGTCATACGACACTGTCACTGGCCCGAACGGCAGACTTCCCGGCTACCATTACACCGAATGGTTCGACACGTGCGATGTCTATTTCGACACCAATTATTCACCTTCCCACTATCCTGCTTGGTATGAGCATGGGGCATTATATCAACATAGTCATTGTACCCAAGAAAGTATTTGGTGGGTTCGGCCCGAATACGTTAACCATCCCGCTGCCATCACCGGCGTCGGTGTTTGGCAGACCGACACCTTCCTTGATCCACTCTTCCATCCTTTGCCGAACCACGGCAATCCTCGCGTACCTGAATATATAAACATCCTCAAACCTGTCAACGACACTATTCTATTGTTTGATTCCATCCGATGGGACACCGCCACTCCAAAACTATACAAAATCCCTTACAACATCGACACCGTCACCTATGGATTCAAATACTGCCTCCTCTACGAAGCCCATCTAAAAAACCCCATCTATGTCGACTCGCTCTTCTATCTGGCTGGCACCTTTAACAATAATGAAGTGGATGACATGTTTATGTACAATTCAAAACCGACTTGTTACACCGATCTATGTGTGATTAATTCCTTTGCATGTGGCGATCCTTTAGTCGTTACGTGGTTTCGTCCAGAGGATTCATTATGGATAATTAATCCTTGGCATGATAAAGAATTCGGCTTTTTCCAACCCATGATCGACTACGCCATGGTGCACACCCTCTCTGCCGACAGCACCATGGGCACCGCCTACCCCAACTGTGAACTGTCCATGCATATCAACCAAACAATTTACGCCACCCCTGCAAGAGGATACAAATTCGTCTGGTGGAACGACGGCGACACCTCCAACCCCCGCACCGTCTTCGTCACACAGGACACTACCTTCATCGCCTACTTCTCCGACAGAGACTACTACCACGTCACCGCAAAGCCCGACTATCCCGTCCGCGGACACGTTGACGGCAGCGGCACCTACTTCGAGGGCGATACGGTCACCCTCACCGCCATCCCTACCAACACCTACCGATTCCTCCGTTGGAACGACGGCGACACCTCCAATCCCCGACAATTCATCATCACGCAAGACTCCTCTTTCACCGCCCACTTCGACTGGCATACCGAAGGCATCTCCTCCCCCGACAACAAAAACACCCTCTTCACCCTCACCCCCAACCCCGCACACAACTCCGTTACCATAACAATCAACTCTCAAATCTCAATTCCCAAATCTCAATTCTCAATTACCATGACCGATGCCTCTGGCCACGAACTCCTCACACTCAAAGTCCACCAACCGCAATTCACCATCCCCCTCGACAAATATCCTGCCGGCACATACTTCGTCACACTCTACTCACCACAAGGCACCTCTATCCAAAAGCTAACCATCTACTAACCCTTATCCCGACAAAAACCGACCCCGCAATGCACTGCACTGCGGGGTCTCTTTTATGTCTTCAAACCAGACAATGCTTATACTCGCAAACACTTTTATCGACGAATCACTGCCGTGGTGCCCTGGGCGTTGGTAAGGGTCACTGTCGTGGCATGGGTCTTGCCGTTGCGGTAGTAAGTGATATCTACATGGTCGCCGGGGGCATGACGACCCACCTCCTCCATCATCTCGGCAAAGCTGTTCACCTGAACACCGGCAATCGACAGCAGCAGGTCGCCCTTCTGCAAACCGGCCCTGGAAGCGGCACCATCAGGCACCACAAGCGCTACAAGCACACCCTTCACCGCATTCAACCCCATCTGCGTGGCCATGTCCGAAGTCATCTCCACCACCTGCACGCCCAGATATCCGCGCTGCACATGCCCGTAGCGCTTCAAGTCGTCGGTCACCTTCTGCGCCAGATTGGCAGGAATGGCGAAACTGTAGCCCGTATAATATCCGTCGGCGGAAGCTATGGCCGTGACAATGCCTATCAAGCGCGCCTGTGCGTCCACCAGCGCACCGCCCGAATTGCCGGGGTTTACCGCCGCGTCGGTCTGGATGAACGATTCTATCGGGCTCTCCATGCCACGGTTGTTGTCGATAATGCCCACATTCCTTGCCTTGGCACTGATAATGCCCGCCGTGACGGTGGATGTGAGATTAAACGGGTTGCCGATAGCCAAAACAGGCTGCCCGACACGCGCACTGTCCGAATTGCCGAAAGGGATAGCCTTCAAATCCTTGGCATCCACCTTGATGACTGCCAAATCCGTGGCCGGGTCATTGCCCACCAGTGTGGCAGGCAGCACACGCTTGTCGTTCAGCGTGACTGAAATGCGCTCCGCATCCTGCACAACGTGGTTATTAGTCACAATATAGCCGTCGTCGCTGATAATCACTCCCGAGCCGTAGGCGCTGTATTCCCTGCGCTGCACTCCCTGATTAATGATAAAACCGAAAAATGACTGGTACAACGGCGTGAGACGGGTCTGCACGGTGCGTATGTGCACCACGCCGTCTATCGTCTGAGCCGCCACATTGCTGAAATCGGCATACATCACACCTTCCGCCGGAAGCGAAACCGCACGGTTCACCTCAGCCTGCTGCTGCGTCTGCCCCGAATGGCATCCCATCAGAGCCAATGTCAATACAAAAAGAAGTTTCTTCATGATAGTATAGTATTTAATATTTTGAATTATGTTCAACTTTCAAACATCAAAACAAAATATGCACGAAATTATTGTATGTTTAATATTTTTTGTATTTTTGCATGTTTTTTGATTATTATTTTTTAATTACTAATTCACTAAACATGCACATCATCATCGTCGGCACAGCATACCCCTATCGCGGCGGTCTCGCCGCTTTCAATGAGCGTCTCGCCCTTCAGTTCCAAGCCGAAGGGCACCAAGTAGAGATGTACACCTTCACTCTCCAGTACCCAAGCTTCCTCTTCCCCGGCAAGACGCAGTTCACCGACGGCCCCGCACCCGAAGGGCTCGCCATCCGGCGCCGCATCAACTCCTGCAACCCCTTCAACTGGCTCAGCGTCGGCAACGAAATACGCAAAAAGAAACCCGACCTCGTGGTCTTTGCCTACTGGATGTCGTTCATGGCACCCTGCTTCGGCACCCTGGCACGCCGCATCAGCCGCAACCGCCACACACGCTGCATAGGACTAATCCACAACATGATACCACACGAGCCCAACCTGCTCGACAAGCTATTCCCCTCCTACTTCGTCAATGCCATGGACGGTTTCACCACCCTCTCGCAAGCCGTCATTGCCGACATCAACCGCTTCGACCGCCACAGCAAACCCAAGACCTGGGCACCACACCCCATCTACGACCACTACGGAAAACTCATCGACAAAGGCGAAGCCCGACGACAGCTGGGGCTGAAGGAACAGGGCAGATATGTTCTCTTCTTTGGATTCATCCGCGACTACAAAGGGCTCGACCTGCTCATCGACGCCTTCGGCGACCTCCGTCTGCAGGACATGGGCGTGAAACTCGTCGTGGCGGGCGAGTTCTACGGCGACCCCAAACCCTATCTCGACCGCATCCGCACTCTCGACATCAACGACATCGTGGTGCTCCACAACGACTACATACCCGACGACCGGGTGAACCTCTACTTCTGTGCCGCCGACATTGTGGCGCAGCCCTACAAAACCGCCACCCAAAGCGGAGTGACGCAGGTGGCCTTCCACTTCGAGAAACCCATGCTCGTCACCAACGTCGGCGGCCTCGCCGAGATAGTGCCCGACGGCAAGATAGGCTATGTG
>JAEEGH010019912.1_pt1 | contig 14014 bp, 12 predicted proteins | sample 9134181 | NCBI WGS metagenome assembly JAEEGH01 (sample SAMN16246544, study PRJNA631951) | gut metagenome | biome: gut microbiome; feature: rumen; material: DP-attached | host: Bos | place: Iran: Karaj | collected 2018-10
AATCATCTTCGGGAGAATCGTCTTTGTGATTGTCACCGGGGCAAAATAGTTGACATCCATAACCTTGTCAATCACATCCATCTGCGAATCAATAGTATTCGACCGCTGGCTGATTCCAGCATTGCAGAAGAAAATATCAATTTTACCAAACAACGACCAAGCCCGCTCCGAAACCTGCGCCAAGTTTTCCAAACTTGACAAGTCGGCAGACAAAACCTTTGCATCGGTAGCACCGTCGGCAAGACATTTTTCGCGTACCTTTTCAAGTGCCGACTCGTTGCGTGATGTCAACACAAGGCTTGCTCCTTCCATTGCCATACGGTAGGCTGTTGCCTCGCCTATTCCCGACGAAGCACCCGTAATCCATACTATTTTGCCTGCAAAGCGATGTTTCATACAACTATTGCACTGCCACTCATTATTTATTTTGCATCAACCTCTGCCTTGAATGCCTTTGCTCTTGCAGCACCTTCGCCAGTGTTTATGAGAACGGTCTCACCATTTCTGATACGACCTTCCTCGAGAGCCTTGTAGAAGCCAGCAAAGCAAACTGCACCTGCAGGACCGAAGTAAACACCCTTTTCGTTCTTTGCAATACGTGCATAGTCGGCAATCTGCGATTCCTTAATGCGAACAAAGCAACCGTCGCTCTTGCGAACTATCGGAGCAACAATAGGATACATTCCTGGATTACCAGCCGAAAGTATCGAAACCTTGGTCTGCGGATTGTCGATTACCGGATAATCCTTTTCGTAGCCTTCTGCAAAATTACTCTTTACGGCACGCTCCCAACCCTGAACCATCGGGTCGCAGGTGTCCTGCTGAACCAAAATCATGCGCGGCAACTTCACTTCGGGATACATTCCGCAAATTTCGCGTACGCCCTTATCTAGTGCAATAGGTCCAGTACCGCCGGCAACTGCCTGAACATAAACATCGGGCATCTGTCCCAACTGGCGCATAAACTCGAAAACCATAGTCTTCTTTGCCTCAACGCGTATCGGGTCGATGTTGCCAGCCGAAATCATCACCTTCTGCTCCTTGTGAAAGTTGGCTGCAACTTTCTTTGCTGCGCCATAGTCGCCTTCGCAAACTACAAGGTTCTGACCAAGCGAACGAATTTCGTCAATAGTGTCCTTGCAAACACATCCTGGGACAAAAATATCGAACTTAACGCCAGCCATTGCCAAATACTTGCTGTATGCAGTTGCCGTATTTCCGCTCGAAGCAAGGCAATACTCCTTTACACCGTTCTCCTTGAACAGCGAAGCAGCCAACGAAGCAGCTACATCCTTGAAAGTATTGGTTCCACCGTTAAGGTCGTTGCGGTAAACGTATGCCTTGCAGTCGATTCCATACTTTTCCTTTGCTACACGGTCGAGAAACTCCCAGTGTTCGACAGGAATAGCACCTTCACCAAAACTTACAATATTCTTCTTGTCCTCGAGAGGCAAAAAGTCGAAGTAATGCCAGAAACTTTCGGGCTTTCCCTTGTAGAGTTCGGGAAGTGTCGAGTAGTCGGCATCGTATTTCACCTCAACATGATTGCTTCCACATTCTGGGCAAAGCTGGTCATTTTCAAACCATTCAGCGAAATTATTTATTACAGCGCCACATTTTTTGCATATTAAATTGTATTTCATGCACTTATCATTTAAAGAAGGAAAAGCATCCCGAACCAATCAGGACACTTCTCCCCGTATTTTTACAAATAAAAATTACCTAGTGAAATTCAGCATTGGAGCTGGCTCATCGTACTTTCCGCTTGCCAACTTTTCCTTAATCTCCTTGAATGCATTCAACGTATAATCAACATCCTCGATGCTATGAGCAGCAGTAGGGATAATACGGAAAATAATCATTCCGACAGGAATTACAGGATAAGTAACGATCGAGCAGAAAATCTTGTAGTTTTCGCGCAGGTCGTATGCCATATTAGCTGCCTGGTTTACACCACCCATAATATGAACTGGAGTTACACAAGCCTCAGCCGGACCGATTGAGAAACCAAGGTTGCGGAAACCTTCCTGCAAACGACGGGTTACAGTCCACAATTTCTTGCGGAGTTCGTCACCCTCGGCACTGCGGATGATTTCGAGACGCTTCAAGCAACCTTCTACTATCGGCATAGGAAGTGCCTTCGCGTAAATCTGCGAACGCATGTTGTAGCGAAGGAAGTCGATGATGTACTTCTTTGATGCAACAAAACCACCGATGCAAGCCATCGACTTTGCGTATGCACCTATATATATATCAATGTCATCCATTACATTGAAGTGCTCGGATGTACCGCGTCCGTGTTCGCCCATAACGCCAAAGCCGTGAGCATCGTCAATCAAAATGCGGAAATTGTATTTCTTCTTCAAAGCCACAATCTGGTCGAGGATACCAAGCGCGCCAGTCATACCGTAAACGCCTTCGGTGATAAGCAAAACGCCACCACCCTGTTCATCGGCAATCTTGCATGCAACCTGCAACTTCTTTTCGCAGCTTACAATATCGTTGTGCTTATATGAGAACGACTTGCCAATATGCAAGCGCTTTCCATCGAGCAGACAAGCGTGAGCCTCAGCATCGAAAACTATCACATCGTGACGAGTCATAAGGCTGTCGATAACCGACACAATACCCTGATAACCAAAGTTCATCTGGAAAGCAGCTTCCTTCTTTTCGAAGTCGGCAAGTTCGTGCTCCAACTGTTCGTGCAAAGCAGTGTGACCAGTCAGCATACGGCTTCCCATAGGATAAGCCAAGCCCCACTTTGCTGCGCCATCGGCATCAGCCTTGCGAACTGCAGGATGATTTGCCAGACCAAGATAGTTGTTCAAACTCCAGCATAATACTTCCTTGCCCTGAAACTTCATGTGAGGACCGATTTCGCCTTCCAACTTTGGAAATGTGTAATATCCTTCAAACTTTTCCCTGTACTGTCCGAGCGGACCGCCCGACGACTCGTGAATTCTTTCAAATATGTCTTTCATAAACAATCTGTTGGGTTCATTAATTTAATAAAAAACATCTTGCCTTTCTTCAAACAAAGAACCCGATTCTGTCTGAAAAAAAGTTGTGCAAAGTTAATCTAAATTTTTGAGGCAATGAATTTCTAAAACATTTTTTGGGCAAAACAAATCCTACGACATTTTTTTTCGTAACTTTTACATATTTTTGCAACAGATATGAAAGACTTTGCAGCCATAGATTTCGAAACCGCCAACGGAGAATGCAGCAGTGTATGTAGCGTAGGTATTGTAGTTGTACGCAACGGAGCCATAACCGACTCGTTCTACAGCCTCATAAAGCCAGAACCGAACTACTATACATATTTCTGCCAGCGTGTACACGGACTAGGTAGGAACGACACCGACACCGCCCCTATTTTCCCCGAAGTGTGGAAACAAATAGAACCCAAAATCGAAGGGCTTACGCTTGTTGCACACAACAGTCAGTTTGACGAAGGCTGCCTAAAAGCCGTTTTCAGAACATACGGCATGACATACCCCGACTACCAATTCAAATGCACCTGCAGAGCCGCTCGCAAATTTTTCGGGAAAACACTTCCCAATCACCAACTGCACACCGTATCGGAAGCCTGCGGCTACATACTCGAAAACCACCACCACGCACTGGCCGATGCCGAAGCATGCGCAGCAATAGCGATGAAGATTTTGTAACTAAACAAACTGCCGACAACTTCCGTATTATCACAACAATCACATCCGAAGAACATTACCGTGTAAAATTTAATCGGTTTTACAGAATAGGTATTTACTAATTACGTTGCAACTGCTTTTTATTATTTCTGCAATAGGTCTGTAATATTCCCAAAATACTTTTGCTGCGTCAACAAAGCTAAACTTTGCGCACAAGTATGAATAAGGAAAAAGCGGAAAAAATTATCAGAGTTTACAATTTGCTAAGAATGATTCTTCTTTTAGCATTCTTCATTTTTTTATTTGTTGGATTGCTTAGTGCGCAGGATGGAGACGATAGGCTTTACTTGTTGGAACAGAGAGTGTCGAAACAGGAGAACAGGAGTGCATACAAGCCGCAGATTCATGGAATTCTAAGAGGAAAATATGAGTTTGAGCCGCAACTCATGGCATCGCGCTTTGAGGTGCGCAATGCTCGTTTGTCGGCAAGTGGCAAGTTTTTATTGAGGTCGGAATATAAGCTCGAGGTTGATTTGTGCGACGAGTCGTCGATAAAGATGAAGGATGCGTGGGTTAGCATCAATCCGTGGCGTACGCTAAAACTGACTTTAGGACAGCAGCGCATGCCGTTTTCTATAGATGCGCATCGCAATCCGTCGGCTCAGTATTTTGCAAACCGTTCCTTTATTGCCAAGCAGGTGGGCGACATGCGCGATGTAGGTTTCCAAGTCGGTTACGATATTTTAAATAGGAAAAATAGAAAAGTACTGTCGATAAATGCCGGAATATTCAATGGTAGCAATCTTGACGAGCAGAAAAAGGCTTGGTTCAAGACTCCTGGATATTCGTTGCGCATACAGTTTTTCCCCATTGAGGGACTGGCAATTATTCCGAGTGTACAGCATCAGCTTATCGCACAACGTAAGGCTTCCTACACATCGGTTGACTTTGGCTTTTACTATAAGTGGAATGGCTTGCACGTAGAGGCAGAATATCTGCATAAGTATTATGCCAACAATGTGTTTCCCGATTGTAGCGCCGTTGATGCCATGATTGTTTATCAGCACGAGATTAAGAAAGAGAAGTGTTATATAGAACACATTTCATATCAGTTGCGCTACGATTATATGCAGGACCATTCTTCAGGGAAAAGCGGTTTTGCAAACGATGAGGCTGGCAATCAGACACCTTTCCTTTTGCTTACCGATGCTGAGCGTCACCGTGTAACCTTTGGTGCAACCTTCAGGGTGCGCAATCCTTATTTCCCTACCGACATACGGCTCAACTACGAAAAGTACTGGTATCCGCATGGTGGAGCAAAGGAAAGTGAACAGGATAAATTAGTATGTGAATTGGTAATTAAATTTTAGATAATGGATTATAAAGAAAAAGACCCTCGGGACGGCTTGCCGATGTATTGTGACGATGACGATTTTTCAATAATGTTCGACGATGACGATTGGGATGACGACTACGATGATGATTAGAGAAAAGAAGATAATTTTTTGTATATGGAAAAATATTTAAGCAAAATAGCAGAGGAGGCTAAGTCTCCGAAAGAGCAGGTGGTTGAGGGTAAGATATTGGCGCTTGTTGACGATATTGTACAAAGGTTTGCCGATGGTGACGATTTTTTGCGCCGATTGGCTGGTATTCTGCTAGGCAGTGCCGAGATAAAAGCCATTCAGGATTATGCAAATGTTGTGTCTATCAATAGGGTAGGTCTGAACGATCATGGCCCTGTTCACATGAAGATAGTATGCTGCAATGCTCTGAAGATGCTTAGCATTCTGCACGAAGCAGGAGTCAAGACATGCCTCGAAAATGAAAATGCAGGGACATTTGCCGATAGCGCAGCTGCCGTTATGATTGCTTCGCTTTTGCACGATAGCGGCATGACAATAGGCCGTAAGAACCACGAATTGTATTCTGGAATTATTTCCTTTTCGCTAATTACCGATGTATTGAATCAAGTTTTGCCCGACGACAAAGATGTCGTCAGGCGAACGGTTATACGATCGATTGCGCTCGAGGGAATCATGGGACACATGGGAACTTTGCCCATACATTCTATCGAAGCCGGCATTATCCTTATAGCCGACGGTTGCGACATGACTAAAGGCCGTGCTCGCATACCTCTTGAAATACCTAGCAAGCCCGCCGAAGGCGACATACACAAATATTCGGCCCATTCTATAGAAAAGGTAAGGATATGCAAGGGAACTGAAATGCCCATAAAGATCGAGGTACAGATGAAGTCGGAAGTCGGATTTTTCCAGGTAGAGCAGGTGCTTATTCCCAAACTCAATTCAAGCCCGGCAAGGCAGTTTATAGAACTTTATGCAGGAGTGGAGGGGGAAGATGTTAAAAGATACATTTAATGAATAGGTAAAAAATAACAGTTATGAATATTTTATTTTTTGGAATAGTATTGTTTCTGATCGTTCTTGCAATCTTTGACCTTGTGGTTGGAGTTAGCAACGATGCTGTCAATTTTCTGAATTCGGCCATAGGTGCAAAGGTGGCAAAGTTCAAGACTATCCTTTTGGTTTCGGCAGTCGGAGTATTTGCCGGGGCTGCCATAAGCGACGGTATGATGGATGTGGCTCGTCATGGCATAATGATGCCGGAGTATTTTTCGTTTTACGATGTGATTTGCGTATTCCTCGCAGTGATGGTTACCGATGTCATATTGCTGGATATTTTTAATACGCTAGGAATGCCTACATCAACAACCGTGAGCATGGTATTCGAACTTCTTGGCGGTGCTTTTGCCGTTGCCGTTGTAAAGATTGTTGGCGGAGCTACCGATGCGGCTGGCGTACCACTTAGTTTTGGCGACCTGCTGAATACCGAAAAGGCGCTAAGCGTCATGCTGGGTATATTTCTCAGTGTTCCCATTGCTTTTGCCTTGGGTACGCTTGTGCAATGGATTGCGCGTATGGTGTTTTCTTTTACATATAGGGTAAACGGCACCACAACCACAGTAAATGGCAAGGTTGGCGGGCTTGCGAGCTCTTCAATCAAGATAGGTATATTCGGTGGCATCGCAGTCACAAGCATCATTTGGTTTTTGCTGATAAATGGACTGAAGGGCTCAAGCATAATGACTCCAGAACTTAAGGCTCTCATTAACGAATATACATGGTGGATATTAGGTGGTGGGGTCCTCATATTCTCTATCATTATGACAATACTCAGTGCACTTAGGGTGCCGGTTCTGAAGGGTATTGTCCTGTTGGGAACTTTCGCCCTTGCAATGGCCTTTGCGGGCAACGACCTTGTGAATTTTGTTGGCGTTCCCCTTACTGGTCTCGATGCCTATAACGATTTTGCTGCCAATGGCGCAGGAGATGCTTCCTCCTTCATGATGACCTCGTTGATGGATTCTGCCCAGACACCGATTGTTTTTCTGCTGATTGCCGGTGTAATAATGGTTTTGTCGCTGGTATTTTCGAAAAAGGCGCAGAATGTGGTTAAGACATCTGTCGACTTGTCGCGACAGGACGAAGGTGACGAGATGTTTGGTTCTAGCAAGACCGCAAGAATTCTTGTCCGTACTACGCAAAAATTCGCAACGGCAATTTCTGCCATCGTTCCCAAGAGGGTTTCCCATTGGGTTGATTCACGCTTCAATTCCGATTCGGTTGTACTGCCCGAGGGTGCTGCCTTCGATCAGATTCGTGCGTCTGTAAACCTTGTGCTTGCCGGTCTGCTAGTTGCCTTCGGCACAAGCATGAAACTTCCGCTTTCAACCACTTACGTAACCTTTATGGTAGCTATGGGCACAAGTCTTGCCGACCGCGCCTGGAGTCGCGAGAGCGCAGTGTTCCGCATAACTGGCGTCCTTAGCGTTATTGGTGGATGGTTCATTACTGCCGGTGCCGCTTTTGTCATGAGCTTCCTTATTGCCAATGCCATATATTTCGGTTCTTTTGTGGCTATGGGAATTGCTATTGCCATTGCTATTTTCCTGATTATACGCAGCAATCTGAAACACAAGGATTCTCATAAAGGCGATGAGACCGAAATACTTTTCAAGAAAATGAACCGCTGCGAAAATATGGCCGAACGTTGGGATATGCTTAAGAAACATGCCATTTGCTCTTCACTTAGTCATCTGCAGTTTGCAAGTGCCTGTTACCAGAAAGCTACGACTGCCTTCCTGCACGACGAATACATTCCATTGCGTCAGACGACTCACGAAATTGACACTGCACGCAAGCAGTTTAAGCGACAGCGCAAGCAGGAAATTATGGTAATGCGCAATGTAGAGCCTATTCTTGCACTGGAGAAAAATACTTGGTTTTTCCTTGCCAGCAATTCCGTAGAACAGATGCTTTACTGTCTGAAACGCATCAACGATCCGTGCCGCGAACATGTTGGAAATAACTTTTTGCCAGTGTCGGATGAGCTAGTCGGAAATTTTGACAGAGTTAGGGATAAAATTATGGATTTGTTCCGACAGACCGAGGAAGAATTGAGAAGTCCTATCATTAGCGAAGACCGCGTTAAGGAAATACGTAAGCACGCAGAACAGCTGCAATTGGAATTGTCCAATTATCGCAAGCAGGTTATAGATCTTATGCAGAAAAAGTCCGTCAATATAGAGTCTACCATAGTTTATCTGAACATTATCCAGGAGTCGGAACAAATCATAAGCTGTCTCCGTCACATACTAAGAGGTATGGCAAAATTCTGTGCGTAAACAGAATTACCTATTACAATTCGGTTAAATGTTTGCATTTGGAAATATTGTTGATGTATTCTCAGTAACTTTGCCTGCAAATTTATTTACTATGGAAGCTATAAGAATATTGGTTGTCGACGACGAGGAAACTTTATGCGAGGTTCTGAAACTCAACCTGCAGAACGAAGGTTACGAAGTGGATATTGCCAACAGTGCCGAACAAGCCCTAACCTACGATGTAAAAAGATACTCTCTCATCCTACTCGACATAATGATGGGAGAAATCAGCGGAATACAGATGGCCAGTATTCTGAAATCGGAGCCAGCAACAGCATCTATACCAATAATCTTTTGCACCGCCCGCGACACCGAAGACGACATGATTCGTGGTCTCGACCTAGGAGCCGACGATTATATCATGAAGCCATACACCATACGCAACGTTATTGCTCGTGTAAAAAGTGTTCTGCGTCGTACGGCCCGACAACAGGATGAGGTCGACAAGGAAGCAGGGGTACTACTGCAAGTAGAAGGTTTGCAACTCGATATGAATTTGAAACAATGCTTTGTTGACGGGAAACTTGTAAACCTTACAAAAACCGAATTCGAACTGCTTTCATTCCTCATGTCCAATCGAGGGAAAATTTATTCTCGCGACGAGATTGTTCACCGCGTTTGGGACAATGTTATCGTCCTCGACCGCACTATTGATGTAAACATAACAAGGCTGCGCAACAAAATAGGGCATTATGGAGTTTATATTATTACACGCTTAGGTTTTGGTTATGGATTTCAGAATTAGACTTTCATATCACCAGAAGCTCTTCCTCTTACTGCTGGCCTTTTCATGGACAATGGTTATATGTTTCGTAATTTTCCAATGCTATCGCGAAAAGCAAGCGAAATCGGAAATACTAAACGCCCAGCTGCAGATCAACAACCGGCATTTGCTCAAGGACATAGAAAACGATAGCGACTATGTACGCAATCTTGACACGCACGAACTTTATTGGGACGACATGAGAGTCACCCTAGTTGATTTTTCCGGCAAGGTCCTATACGACAATATGCTGACCGCCAAGTCGCTTGACAATCATCTTGGTCGTCCCGAAATAGACCAAGCCATGAAAAAAGGTTCTGGATACAATATCAGCAGGCATTCTGCCAGCGACGGAAGACTTTATTTCTATTCGGCTACCAAGGGCAACCGCTTTATATTGCGAACAGCATTGCCATATACAGCTCCATTGTACGAATTGCTGCAGGCCGACTGGGCTTTCTTATGGGCAATTTTTATATTCAGCATTGTGATGAGCATGCTCGCATATTTCGCAACGCGACGAATCGGGAAAACTATAGAGCGTCTAAATTCATTTGCCGCCAAGGCAGAGCGCGGCGAAGCTTTCGACGAAACAGAGGAGTTCCCTCACGACGAATTGGGATCCATTTCCAACAATATTGTTAAACTTTACAACCATAAACGTCAGTTGACCAATAACATAAACCATGAACTTAAGACACCGGTTGCATCAATACATGTATGTCTCGAAACCTTGCTCTCTGGCATTGACCTTAGCGAGGAGAAACGCCAGGAACTCATTGGTCGCTGCTATGCCAACACCGAACGCTTGCGCCGCTTGCTATCCGACGTATCGCTCATTACGCGTATGGAAGACGGCAGCCAGCTTATCGACTGCGAAAATGTAGATGTCAACAACATACTTAACGAAATTGCCGAAGAATTGGCATCGCTTCCCGACGATCAGCAGATGGATATGCATCTAGACATAAAGGGCTCTATAGTTGTTTATGGCAACCATTCCCTAATTAGATCCATATTCAGTAATCTTACCGAAAATTCACTGGCTTATTCTGGCGGCAAGAACATATACATATCACTACTCTCACATGAAAATGGTTATTACCGTATTTGCTTCGAAGATGATGGATGTGGTGTTGATGAAGAAAAACTATCACGTCTTTTCGAACGTTTCTATCGTGTTGACAAAGGTCGTTCGCGCCAAAAGGGAGGCACTGGCCTAGGCCTGTCAATAGTCAAGCATGCTGTGCTTTTTCATTGTGGTAGCATTTCAGTAAGCAACAGGACCGAGGGCGGACTGAGTTTCGTATTTACTCTGCCCGACAGTTCAACCCAAATGCAAAAAAAATAAATTTTAGGAAATCTTCTCCATCACCTCAACGAAATTCCTGGCTAACACCGAATATGTATGATGCATAAGCACATAATCGTGACCTTTTCTGCCCATTTCTTCGCGTTCGCTTGCTGAAACTGATGCAAGTTTCACAACTGCATCCGCTATTGCTTTGGGATTTTCGGGTTCTACACTAATTCCGCATCCAGCCTCCGCCACAGGGTCGTTTGCTGCTTCTACTGCATGAACAATAGGCTTTCCCGACATCATGTAGTCGAAAATCTTATTGGGAGATATGCCAAACCTATACAACGGATTTTTATTCCATCCTATGAAAAGCGAATCCATGAGCGAAAGCAACGATGGAACTTGTGTCTTTGGTATCGGATCGAAAAAGAAAACATTTTTTATTCCCTCAGCGGCAACTCTTTGGACAAGGCGTTCCTTCTCGACTCCGCTTCCAACCAAAACAAAAGCGACACGCTTTTCCGACAATATTTTCGCCGCATCTATAAAAGTATCTAGACAATTCGACACCGCATGACCACCAAGATAGCCAATCACGTAGTCTGATTTTGCTTTTATTGCTTCTATTTCAGAACGCAATTCTACACTTATGTCTTGTGGACTTTCCCAATCTTCCTCCACTATTCCGTTGGGGACATAAAAGAATTTTTCGCGTGGCAAACCGCGCTCCTCTGCATGGTCGATAGCCTTCGGCAACATCGACACCACTGCATCGACATTTGCGTAGGCAAAATCCTCGGCACTCTGCATAACACGGATAAACGGATGCTTGGGACTATATCCGCCAAGTTCCATCGGCGAAAGGGGCCAAAGATCGTGAATCTCGTATATGTACTTCGCTCCATAATAATTGGCAATTTTCTTTGCCGGATAATTGTCGAGAGGATATGTAGATGATGCAATTACAATGTCGGGGACAAAGCCACGAAGAATCTTCTTGAACCTATACTTCAACTGCCATACAAATGAAAACATCGACCTGATACGACCAATGCCGTTGCCCTTGTAGGCGTTAGTATTCACCCAGCGGTAATTGACTCCGTCGATAACCTCATCGCTTGGCTGCGGCTGACGCTTACGCAAATGTGAAAATGTCGCTCCCACAATAAGCACCTCGTGCCCTGCCTTTTGCCACTCCCGCGCCATGTAATAAGGACGGAACTCCATGCCTAACTGCGGAGAACCTGCATAATGGTTTATCAGAAGAATCTTCATCGACATTCGTTTTTCGAACTGCAAAATTAATGGATAATGGGCAATTTGCAATGGATAATTAATAATGAACAATGGATAATTAACAATGTATAATTAACAATGGGCTAAAAGAAGAAAAGGCTGAAAGGCTAACAGACGGTTGTACAGACGCAAAATTTTGCGTCTCAACAGAAACGCCGCAGGCATAAAAACTTGAAAAAAAAGCGGCATTACACCGCTTTTTTTCACAAATATTTCAAAAAACTTTTTTACAGATAAATATCTCTTTCGCCGCCATCAATCTTTTCGAGGTTTTCGTTGATAGTATTCTTCAACTGCTGGCTTTCAACTTCGGCGACAAGCTTCTTTATCAAAGCCTTGCCTTTTGCCTTGGTTTCGGGCGAAGCAAAATCGTTGAGGTACTCGTTGAAGGTAAACAATCCGTTAGGCATGCAGAACTGCTTGATAAGTCCCGGCTTTGCCAAGTCCATAAAGTCGGCACCAACACGACCCTTGCGGTAGCATCCTGTGCAGAACGAAGGAATATAACCGCCGTCTATCATGTTTGAAATCACATCGTCCATAGTTCTGTGGTCACCAAGAGAGAACTGGCTGCCAGTACCTTCTTCCTCTTCGCTGTATGCACCAGGATTGGTACGCGAACCTGCCGAAATCTGGCTTACGCCGTACTCAATAAGTTCCTTACGCATCTCATCGTTTTCGCGGGTGCTGAGGATAATACCAGTGTAAGGCATTGCTATACGGATGATTGCGATAATCTTCTTGAAGTCGAAATCGGAAACCGGATGCGGAATGTGATTGGTGAACTCTACGCCGTCGGCCGGTTCGATACGTGGGAAACTTACAGTGTGAGGTCCACAACCGAAAACCTTCTCCAAGTGAGCGGCATGTTCCATAATTGCCAATATTTCGAAACGGTAGTCAACAAGTCCGAACAAAACGCCAAGACCTACATCGTTGATTCCGCCTTCCATAGCGCGGTCCATAACGGTCAGACGGTTGAGGTAGTCAGCCTTCGGTGTGCCTGCCGGATGGAATTCTTTGTAAGCAACCGGGTCGTAAGTTTCCTGGAAGCAAACGTAAGTACCAATCTTTTCGGCTTTCAGACGCTTGAATTCTTCGACTGTCAACGGAGCCAATTCGACATTGATACGGCGGATGTAGTTGCCGTTGTCGCGTGCTGCGTATGTACGGCGGATAGCTTCGCAGTAGTAGTCGATGTCGTTGCGTGGCGACTCACCGCAAATCAGCAGTACACGCTTGTGACCTTCGTGGAGCAACACCTTGGTTTCCTGCTCTATTTCGTCCATTGTGAGCACTTTACGCTTGATAGCCTTGTTGTCGCGACGGAATGCGCAGTAAACGCAGTTGTTTACGCAAACATTACCAGTATAAATAGGTGCGAACAAAACGAGACGCTTACCGTAGATGCTTTCCTTGGCGAATTTTGCTGTCTCCATTATCTTATGTATCTGGTCGTGGTCGGTAACACGCAGAAGCACAGCTACATCCTCGAGCGACAAGCCTTTAAGTTTACGAGCCTTTGCAAGCACTGCATCGAGTTCCTGTTCGGTAGGGATGCTACCATTTACCAAATTATAGAGTTTTTCTCTATCAATGAAATTTTTAAACTTTTCGTCCATATCATTTATTCTTTTATGCTGTTGTTATTAAAGTTGATTTCGCTTTTAATCCTTTGAGGCGACCGAGTTTTCCTGTCAGTGAATTTATTGTGTCGCCATCGCTCTTTACCACAAGTGTGATTATTGAAATATTCTCATCGCGAAGCGGCATTCCGTTGCGCGACAATATTATGCTGCCGTACGAACTAAGCAACGCGTTGACATCATCAACGACATTTGTGTCTGTAATAAGTATGTTTATTGTGCCAATTTTCTTCTCCATCAGTACGTTAACTTTTGAATCAGTTAATTTTCAGATATCTTTGAAAGCGATAAATCCCTTCCGCAGATTTCGAGGCAAAGGTAATTGGTATTTTCTTATCTGCAAAATGTTTCACAGCATAATTTAGAAATTTTTTTATTGCTCATTTTGTTAAAAAGTAACATAAATATTTCTTGTGAATCACCAATAAACAATATATTTTTGCAATCTAGATGCTTATAAAAAATGGAAAAACCGTATAAAACAGACGAACCTACAGTATCGGAAGCAAATGAGCCCGTTGCGATCTATCAAACGACACAACAATTTCAGCCGATTTTGACGACTGAAATTCCAGACGGTTATATGTCATTAGACGTATTTGCAGAAAAATT
>JAEEGH010019913.1_pt1 | contig 14013 bp, 8 predicted proteins | sample 9134181 | NCBI WGS metagenome assembly JAEEGH01 (sample SAMN16246544, study PRJNA631951) | gut metagenome | biome: gut microbiome; feature: rumen; material: DP-attached | host: Bos | place: Iran: Karaj | collected 2018-10
GCGGCGACGGAGGAGGAATACAACGTCGGCCAGAACGTCAAGGGCCTGTACCTGCGCTTCGCCCCGAGCCGCCAGGATGCCAACGACCTGTCGGCGAAGAGCCTGAAGAAGCTCGCCACGTTCCTCAACGCCAAGAATCTGATCGAGCCGAAAAAGAAGGCGTCGGACGATGGCGAGACGCCGGAGCCGTAAAAGCCCCCTTCTAACTCCCCCCAACTGGGGGGAGAACTTCTTACCTCTTATCACTCATCACTAAACACTCATCACTAACCTATGAAATCACTCAAGACCTGGAAAGCCATTATTCAGTTCATCATCACCGTACTCACGGCCATCGTCAGCTCGTTCGCTGTGCAGAGCTGCATAGGTCACTAACCTCTCTCTTGTCACACAGATCCCACAGATCTCGCAGATTTATTTTCTCTTCATGCTGTTTCCGGGGCTTCTGGATTATCTGTGGGATCAGTGAGATCTGTGTGACTAAAAACTTATGAAAGAATCTGTGTGATTAATTATGCGAAAGATTGATTTGATTGTTGTTCACTGTTCGGCCACGCGCTGCGACCGCCGGTTCTCTGTCGAGGACCTGATAGCCTGGCACGACGCCCGCTTCGGGTTCACCGGCTACCACTACTACATCACCCGCGACGGACGGATGTACCAGACGCGGCACGAGAACCTGGTGGGTGCCCACGCCGTAGGCTACAACCAGCACTCCATCGGCGTATGCTACGAAGGCGGACTGACGCCCGACGGCCGACCCACCGACACCCGTACGCGAGAACAGAAGGCCGCCCTGCACGCCCTCCTGAAGTCGCTAAAGGTGGACTATCCCGATGCCGTCATCCTTGGCCATCGCGACCTGCCGAACGTCCACAAGGACTGTCCTTGCTTCGATGCAAAGTCGGAGTATCAGAATCTGTAACTCCTTAATGTCACGCTCAGCGAGTGAAGCGAGACGCTAGAACCATCAAAAAAGAATGATTATGCATTACATCAGAGACCAACAAAAATGATAATGAGGATTAAGGCATCGCCATATCCTTAATCATCAACAAGGGAGATTAACCATTCGTTGGCTAATCTCCCAAATTCTTTAAAGAGGGGACTCGATCACGTTTTTATCTATTACCAAGGTTCTGGCTCATGCTCTTTCTCCGTCTTATCCCAGATATCCTGGAATGTTGTCTGAGTTATCAGTTCAAACGAGTCGGAATACTCCAGTCGGTCGTAGTCGCCAGTCACGATGTCCCACATTCCAATGTCAAACTTCAACTCATCTGAGAAATCAAATCGCTCATAACCATTCTCGCCCATAATGACGGCCCGCCGGGGATACCACCACATATCACCTTCAAAGTAGCAGACATCGTCGTTATACTCAGACTTGAACCAGACGAAACTCTCGTTGGGAACTTGCTCGCTGTGCATTTTGAAGATTACATCCTTCAACCGTTTCAGTTGCTCGTCAGAAACATCTGCCACAGGAATTGTCACTTTTATCTGCATAGAACCTAATCTGCTTGGTTCGTATGCCTCAATTGTAGCAATATTCTTTAGAAAGTCCAGCCTTGACAATCGCTTTCTGTAAACCGACGTCACATCCTGAGTATAAGGATTGACGAACGTGTTTATCCGAAACTGTATGACTTTGTTCTCTGTGTCATAGTCTCCTGAGAAGCCATATTCCTCACTAAACTGATCAAAATCACCCGTCGGAGCAAATATGGATGTTATTCTTTGAACCAACGTCGTGACATCATCAGCGGCAGTCAATTCCATATTATCTGCTTTTGTGACTGCTTTCTCGGTCTTTTCTGTTTCAGAGGTTTTACGATTCGATTCTTCTTGATAAGGATATTTTAAAGTTCCTTTATCCCATTCTTTCAAGATTGTCATAGCATCAGAGCCGTGAATGTTACTAAACTTATTTGAGATATCTAACAGTACAGTTTTACATAAATCTTCGTATATCGGCAATAGAGCGTAAGCAGCAAAAGACCTCACTCCAACATCTTCATGATTAAGAAAATTTTTCAGGTCAGAGAGATGGCCTTGTTGGTAAAGATAGGTCAACGCCTTCATCTCTTTGTCAAAATGCTTGTTTCCTACTTTATAATCACCAGTTTCTGTTGCCCTTGACTGAGCAGCAGCACTTTCCTCTATTACTCTAATTGCTTCTTCTATACTTTTCATAATTTCATTTTTTACAAAGATATACACATTTCACTGAATCACAGAGGGGACAGGTTTTGGGTTCTGTTCCGCTCTGCACCCTTTCAATTCCCGGCATAAAAGAATTAACGGTTCTTGTTCTCATATTATTAACGGCTTATATCGGCATTTATTGCGGGAGGAATCAAAAACCTGTCCCGCCGATTCGGCTTTCTTGCTTGTCGTGGCATCTTGCGTCGTTTTTCTTGTTAGACTATGCAAAAGTAATAACATATTCTTAAGCTGCCAAATTATCAGGACGAAAAATGATCACTGGATCGTCCAGGTGACTTTCGTCTAACCGTCTCATACGCGTACGCGCTCCATTGTTTGTATGATTTATGACTATTTTTGTTTGCAATTGAAAAAAAATGCGTACCTTTGCCGTCAGTATAGAAACCTAAAGTAAAAAAGACTACGATATGAAAAGACTTCTGACGACTCTTTTGCTGGTCTGCGCCGTGATTACGGTGGCAGACGTGGCGGCGCAGCCGCTGTTGAGAACCCACGTGGAGACGGGCGACGTTGAGGGCATTGCCGACGGGACGCTCGCCGTGTATAAGGCCATTCCCTACGCTGCTCCGCCCGTCGGCGACCTGCGCTGGCGCGAGCCGCAACCCGCCAAGGCGTGGGAGGGCGTGAGACTGTGCGACAAGTTCGGTCCGCTGCCCCCGCAGCCCACACGGCCCGGTCGCACGGCTGACATGATGAGCGAGGACTGCCTCTACTTGGGCATTGCCACGCCCGCCAAGAGCACCGCCGACCGGCTGCCCGTGATGGTGTGGATTCACGGCGGCGGCTTCCAGACCGAATGGTACGGCGGCGACCTGTGGAAACACCTCGCCCAGCGCGGCGTCGTCATCGTCAGCGTGGAGTACCGAACGGGAGCCCTCGGCTTCATGGCGCACCCCGAGCTGACCAAGGAGTCGAAGAACGGCCACTCCGGCAACTACGGTCTGCTCGACCAGATTTTCGCCCTCCAGTGGGTGCAGCGCAACATCAGCAGCTTCGGCGGCGACCCGACGTGCGTCACCATCTTCGGCGAGTCGGCAGGTGCCATCAGCTGCAGCATGCTCTGTGCCTCGCCCTTAGCCAAGGGACTCTTCCACCGCTGCATCAGTCAGAGCGGCGGCTCGTTTGCCCCGTGGAGCGACCAGCCCCGCAGCCTGGGTCTGGATGCCTCGCAGAAGGGTGCCGAGCTGCAGGGAATAAACTTCCAGAAGCACCTGAAGAAAAAGAACCTGAAGCAGATGCGCAAGATGGACGCGATGGCACTCTGTGGCAATGACGTGGGCTTCGGCGGCTTCTGGCCCTGTGTGGACGGCTACGTCATCTGCGACGACCAGTACCGCCTCTACGAGCGCGGCGAGTATAACGACGTGCCCGTCATCGTGATGACCAACTCTGACGAGGGTGCCCTCTTCTCGCCCGGCAACATCAAGGCCGAGAACTACCAGAAGCAGGTGCGCCAGATCTTCGGCTCCTGGGCCGACGAGGCGCTGAAGGTCTATCCCGGCAATACCGACGACGAGGCGTGGCACGGCAACGGCGACGCCTTCCGCGACATGGGCTTCGCCTGGCCGTCGTTCGCCTGGGTGAGTCTGCAGGCCAAGACGGGCAAGAGCGGTGCCTATGCCGCCTACCTGGCCCAACCCTCGACGCGCAGTTTTTCGAACGACCGTCGCCGCAAGGGTGTGGCCCATGCCGACGACATCCTCTACCTGAACGGTGAGTTCCTGACGCAGCCGGAGAAGTATCCCGCCGAATCGGCGGTTGCCGAGATCATGCAGCAGTACTGGGTGAACTTCGCCAAGACGGGCAACCCCAACGCGAAGGGACTGCCCTACTGGCCGACGTTCGACGACTCGAAGCCCACGACGATGCAGTTCTCGAACGGTGCATCGCTCATCATGCGCCCCAACCGTGAGCAGGTGGACTTCGTAGACCGCTACTACAAGGCGAAGCGCGAAGAGACGGAGGGGATGAGAAGTAAAAAAGTAAAAAGGTAAAAAGGTAAAAAAGTAAAAAGGTAAAAAAAGTAAAAAGGTAAAAAAGTAAAAAGGTAAAAAGTGAGAAATGAGGAATGATGAAGCGACTATTCATTACAATATGCTATCTGTCGTTCTGTGCGGTGCTTTTGGCACAGACTGACGACAATACCGAACGGCTGTGGTACGACCAGCCGGCGAAGATATGGCTCGAGGCCCTGCCCATCGGCAACGGCCGCTTGGGCGGTATGGTCTATGGCGGCACGCAGGTGGATGAGATCCAGCTGAACGAGGACTCCTTCTGGAGCGGCGGGCCGCACAATAATAACAGTACGGCGTCGGCCAAGTATCTGGAGCAGGTGCGCACCCTCATCTTCAGCGGCAAGGAGCAGGAGGCCGAGAACCTCATCAACCAGCAGTTTGTCAAGGGGCCGCACGGCATGAAATACCTGACGCTGGGCAGTCTGAAGCTGACACACTCGGGCATCAAGACGGCCGGCGTGAAAAACTACGAGCGCGAGCTGGACCTCAGGACGGCCCTCTCGACGGTGACTTTCGACCACGACGGCCACCACTACCGCCGCACCACCTTCGCCTCGATGCCCGACAGCATCATCGTCATGCGCTTGGAGGCCGACACACTCTCGACGTTCACGATGCGCCACTCCTGCACCTTCTCTACGTCGTACTCGAAGACCGCCGACTGCGCCATTGCCACCATCAGCGGCGTCGACCATGAGGGCATCGCCGCGAAGCTGAAGGCCACGCTGCGCTACCAAGTGGAGAGCGACGGCGAGGTGACCTACGGTGCCAGCGGTGCCGTGACGGTGAAGAACTACACCGTGGCCACCGTCTATATCTCGGCAGCCACCAACTACGTCAGCTACAAGGATGTCAGCGGCAAGGCGTCGGCCAGGAGCCTGTCGTGGCTCAACAGCGCCCGTCAGCACGACTACGACAGCCTGCTCGCCCGTCACATAGAGGCCTATCAGCAGCAGTACAACCGCGTGCATCTCAACCTGCCCTCGACGGCTGCCAACAGCAAGCTGACGACGGTGAAGCGACTGGAGAAGTTCGCGGGCAGCAGCGACTGGGGCATGGTGACCCTGCTGTTCAACTACGGGCGCTACCTGCTCATCTCGTCGAGTCAGCCCGGCGGTCAGCCCGCCAATCTGCAAGGACTGTGGAACGACAAGCGCGACGCCCCGTGGGACTCGAAGTACACCATCAACATCAACGCCGAGATGAACTATTGGCCATCGGAGGTATGCAACCTGATGGAGACCAACGAGCCTTTCTTCGCGATGATTCGCGACCTCAGCGAGACGGGAGCCAGGACCGCCAAGACGATGTATAACTGCGGCGGCTGGATGGCCCACCACAACACCGACCTCTGGCGCGTGGCCGGACCGGTCGACGGCGCTTTCTGGGGCATGTACCCCAACGGCGGCGCGTGGCTGGCCACCCACCTGTGGCAGCACTACCTCTACACGGGCGACACGGACTTCCTGCGCGAGTGGTACCCCGTCATCAAGGGTACCGCCGACTTCTACCTCGACTATATGGTGCCACATCCCGGCTACAACAACTGGCTGGTCGTCGTGCCGTCGGTCAGTCCCGAGCAGGGGCCGGCTGGCAAGTCGATGCCCATCACCGCCGGTTGTACGATGGACAACCAGATAGTGTTCGACGCGCTGTCGAACACGCTACGGGCCGCCCGTATCCTTGGCGAGGACGATTCATACATCAGTCGTCTTACGTCAGCCTTAGAGCAACTGCCCCCGATGCAGATAGGCAGCCGCAAGCAGCTGCAGGAGTGGCTCATCGATGCCGACGGCAGCGACCGCCAGCATCGCCACATCTCGCACCTCTACGGTCTGTTCCCCTCGAACCAGATATCGCCCTACAGCCATAACGAACTATTTGCCGCTGCCAAGCAGACGCTCACCGACCGCGGCGACGAGGCCACGGGCTGGAGTCTCGGCTGGAAGATCTGCTTCTGGGCACGTATGCTCGACGGCACCCACGCCCTGACCATCCTGAAGAACATGCTGCGCCTGCTGCCGTCGGAGGATGCCACAGGGCAGTATCCCAACGGCCGCACGTTCCCCAACCTGTTCGACGCCCATCCGCCGTTCCAGATTGACGGTAACTTCGGCGCCACGGCGGGCATCGCCGAGATACTGCTGCAGAGCCACGACGGTGCCGTCCACCTGTTGCCCGCCCTGCCGTCGGTATGGCGTCAGGGCAGTGTCAGCGGTCTGAAGGCTCGTGGCGGCTTTGAGGTTGACGAGGAGTGGAATGAAGCGAAACTGCTATCCGCCGTCGTGCGCTCTACCATCGGCGGCACGCTGCGCCTGCGCTCCTACGTTGAGCTGGAGGGCGACGGGCTGCAGCCTGCCGAGGGCGATTGCCCCAATCCGCTCTTCGCCCCTGCCGACGTGAAGGAACCGCTGCTGGCCAAGTCGCTCACGGCGAAGCCGAAGCTCGGCGTGAAGAAGGTCTATGAGTACGACCTGCAGACCGTTGCCGGCGGCGAGTACCGCGTATATAGAAAAGGAGAGATGACGGGTGTTGAGTCCCTTCACCCATCACCCATCACCCTTCACCCATCCCCGGTCTACGACCTGCAGGGCAGGCAGGTGCCCCATCCGAACAAAGGACTATTCATTATAAACGGTAAAAAAGTAAAAAGGTAAGAAAGTAAAAAGGTAAAAAGGTAAAAAGGTGAAAAGGTAAAAAAGTAAAAAAGTAAAAAAGTAAAAAAGGCAAAACGGTAAAACTATAATTAAGCACTAAGTAAACCAAAATGAAAAGAATTCTAACTACGGCGCTGGCCCTGTTCAGCGTCCTGCTGCTGAACGCAGCAAAAGTTGACAAAGCTGTCAACATCAAGGTGGGTAACAAGACCCGCAAGTATCGTTTGTACGTTCCCAACAACGTGAAGGAGAACACTGCGCTTGTGTTCTGCCTGCACGGCACGGGTGGCTCGTCAGACAACAAACAGCCCTCCTTCGATGCCATTGCAAACGCAGACGGTATCATTGTGGTCTACGGGCACGGTGAGAACGTCAAGTTCCCGTTCTTCGGCAACATGGAACTGCCCGGCTGGAACTCCACTGGCGAGTGGAGCGGCGATGTAGACTACATCAAGGCCATCATCGAGGATGTGGCGTCGAAGTACAGCATCGACCGCAAGCGCATCTACTGCTGTGGCTTCTCCAACGGCGGCATGATGACCTACACCGTTGCCAATCTCTTAGGCGACGTGTTTGCCGCCTATGCCTCCATCAGCGGCTATCCCATCAACGAGTTCCACCTCCATCATACCGGCTCGCGCCCTGTTCCTTTCCTGCATATTCATGGCACGAACGACGACCTGGTGAAGTCGTCCTTGGTATCGAAGATTATCGACAACATGGTGGCCCGCAATGGCTGCAACCCTGTTCCGGAGACCATCACCAAGTCGGGGAAGTTCACGAAGAAAGTGTATGCTGCCGGTGAGGGCGGCTTCCCCATCGTGTTCTACTCCATCAACGGTATGGGCCACTCTCCTGAGACCAATGCCACTGAGGAGGGCAACGCCAGTAAGACCATGTGGAACTTCATGAAGCAGTATACGCTCGACGCCCCCTGCGACACCACGCTGAAGTGGCGGCCCTGTATCGAACAGGAGGGCTGGACCCCGAAGAGTCATGGCTGGACCATCAACTCTGGCACGACTATCTGCTCCTTCGGAAAAGATCAGAACACCAGTTCAAACGCCAACGTCTATCCCTCACTGCAGTTCATAACCGGCAAGTACAAGCTCTGCTTCAAGTCGGCGGGTGAGGAAGGCAAAACCATCGGCGTGAAGATTGTGAAGCTGACGGGCAAGAAGAATGCTGTTCTCGATGCCACCGTCAACGTGGGCGAGCAAGTAGAACTCCCCTTCGAAGTTGCTGACGGCTGGGGCGAATACAAACTGACCATGACGCGCGAAGATGCGGCTGACGAGATTACCGTCACCGATATCGCTGTCCATTCTGTTCCCGAAGCGGCCCCTGATGCCGTTGCGGCTCCCAAGGCCAACGCAAAGGCCGACGGTGCCGTCTATTCGCTCAGCGGTGTCAGGCAGACGAAAAATCCCGCTGGCAAGGGTATTTACATTGCCAACGGGAAGAAGGTGCTGAAGAAGTAGGCACTATTCCTTCTTCTTCTCAGCCGAGAGGATGAAGCTGTAGTGGTGGGGCTTGTTGCCGTCGATGGTGTACTGCGGCAGCGTGCGCTTGCCCCAGGTGTCGGTACCGCCTACGCCGTGGATGTTGAGGTCGATGTTCAGATTGACGAAACGTCCGCGGCGTATTTCGTTCGGGTGCTTGGCTGTTTCGAGGTCCTCCTCGCCGTAGTCCCACGCACGGATGCAGAGCGGCTGGCAGCCGTCGATACGGAAAGCCCCCTCCAAACCTCCCCCCGTAGGGGAGGCTTTTATCTCAAACCAGCGGACGTCGCAGCGGTTGCCGTTGTCCTGCGGGTGGATGTACTCGGTCTCGTAGTCGCTGAGCGGCATTTCGTAGATGCCGAGGAGGGCCGACTGCTTGCGGTCGGGGTAGTTCTCCCACGGTCCGCGGCCGTAGTAGCGTATGTTGGTATAGTCGGCGGGCAGTCGCATACGCATACCGAATTTCGGCATGACGGGCTTGTTGGTACTTGTAGGCTGGTAGTCTACTTCGACCAGGATGCTGCGTTCGCTGAGGGCAGTGTATTTCACGGTGACATCGGTGGCATCCTTCCAAACGGCGGTGCGGCGGGCGAATCCGGCAGCGTTCTGGTTGTCGTTCTCGGGTTTCCAGAAATACGGTTCAAGGGGTGCCTGCAGTATCTCACGGCCGTCAACAATCCACGACGTGAGGGCATTACCCTCAACAGTGATGCCCGTGGCGGCCACTTTCTTTGCCGGAATGGTGGGAGCGGGGAACTCGTAGGACTTCAGCACAAACTGCTCGCGGGCAACAGTAAAGCCTTTCTCGGCCCAGGGCTTGTCCTCCTTCAGCTGGGCTTTGACATTGAGCACCGTCTCGCCGTCATAACGCAGCGTGTCGTAGCTGATGTCGTATTCGTCGAGGGCGGTGAATTGGTCACGGTTGACGAGGCGGATGTCATTGCCTTCGCGGATGAAGGTAATGGGCTGGTAGACCTTCTGCACCTCGTAGTAATGCGGATGAGGCTTGCGGTCGGGGGCGATGAGGCCGTTGATGCAGAACGGGCCGTCGTTAGGCTTGTCGCCGAAGTCGCCGCCGTAGAGGAAAGCCCCCTCCAAACCTCCCCCAGAAGGGGAGGCTTTCTGCCCCAGTGCTCCCCTCCCTTCGGGGGAGGGGGCGGGGGAGAGGCTTAATCCCTGATCCACCCAGTCCCAGATGGCGGCGCCGCAGATGCTGGAGTCGGCATAGATGACATCCCAGTACTCCTGGAGGTTGCCGCATGAGTTGCCCATGGCGTGGGCATACTCGCGCATCATGAAGGGCTTGTCGGTGACCTGCTGGGCGTTCTTGCGCAGGTCGTCGGGGTAGAGATAGCTGTCGTCCCAGATGGCCGAGTAGCGGCGGTCGCTGTCGTAGAAGGGTGGACGAGTCTGGTCCAGTTCGCGTACCTTGTTATACATCGCCTCGATGTTCGGACCGACGCCGCCCTCGTTGCCGAGGCTCCAAAGAATGACGCAGGGATGGTTGAAGTCGCGCTTCACGAGCGACTCGGCACGGTCGACGTGTGCCCGCTGGAACGTCAGGTCCTCGCCCATCACGTGGTTGGCATAGCCGTAGCCGTGAGTTTCGTGGTTGGCCTCGTCCATCACGTAGATGCCCCAGCGGTCGCACAGTTCGTAGATATATTCGCGGTCGGGGTAGTGCGACGTGCGCAGGAAGTTGATGTTGGCCTGCTTCATCAGTCGGATGTCCTGCTCGTAGGTGGCATCGTCCACGTAGCGGCCCGTCACGGGGTGGTGGTCGTGGCGGTTCACGCCGCGCAGCTTCACGTTCTTGCCGTTGATCTTGAATACCTCGCCGACGACCTCGACCTTCTTCACGCCGAGGTGGTAGTCGAAGTGCTCAGCCCCCAGGTCGATGCTGAAAGGATAGAGGTTGGGCTTCTCGGCCGACCAGAGTCGGGGCTGGCTGATGTCATGCGACACGGGAATGCCGATGGTGTCGCCGGGGAGAATCTTGCCTACCTTGTATGTCATCGTCTTGCCGTCGATGGTGAAAGCCAGGCTGAGGTTCCTGGCCGCTTTCCTGCCTGTGTTGCACACAAAGACGGTTCCCCTGACGGCGGCCTCCGAGTAGTCGGCATTGGGAACAGCCGTCACCCGGTAGTCGCTGATATGCACCAGGGGGCGCACCCACAGCTGCACGCTGCGGAAGATGCCCGACAGGCGCCACATGTCCTGATCTTCAAGATAGCTTCCGTCGCTCCAGCGGTACACCTCGACGGCCAGCTTGTTGCGGCCTTCGCGCAGGTATTTCGTCACGTCGAACTCCGCCGGCGACATCGAGTTCTGGCTGTAGCCCACCCGCTGGCCGTTCACCCAGACGTAGAAGGCTGAGTGGACGCCGCCGAAGTGGAGGATGAGGTTCTGCGAGAGCATCTCCTTCGTCACGTCCAGCAACCGGGCGTAGGATCCCACAGGGTTGCGGTTCTCGTAGGCTGTCCAGTCGCGGGGCGGCTCGGTGGTCACCTTCGGGCGGTCCTTGACGAACGGGTAGTTGATGTTGATGTAGATAGGTGTGCCGTAGCCCTGCGTCTGCCAGTTGCCGGGCACGGTGATCTTGTTCCACTGGCTGACGTCGTAGTCCTCGCGCCAGAAGTCCTTGGGCCGCTCTTCGGGGTTGCGGCTCCAGTGGAACAGCCACTGGCCGTCGAGACTCACGATTTCCTTACACTCCTTCTCGCGCGACGGCAGCTGGAGCGTGGCGTGGTAGGGCAGCTTGTTGATGCCGAGCACGTCGGGGTTCTCCCAGTCGGCTACAGTCTGCGCCTGAACATGAAGGGTCAGCAACGCGGCAATAGCCGCGGCTGACCCCTTTATGATTAGAGCTTTCATTATCAAGCGGTTATAACTGGTATTCGAGCATCACCATAGAGTAGGGCTGAAGGTCGATGTCAAACTTCTTCTTGGCCTTGATGGTCTCCGTCTGCGGGGCTATGGGCTGCTTGTCGAAGTTGTTCTCGTCGTCGGGCTTACCGGTGAGCAGTGTCTTCTTGGCGGTCTTCTTCAGTCCGAAGCGGCTCAGGTTGACGTTGGCCTTCTTGGCCTGGTCGCCGGCGTTGACGAGCTTCACAAACAGCTTGCGCGTCTTCACGTTCAGGATGACCGACTGTCCGTAGTGGACGTCCTGCTGGGGCTGCTGCACACCGGCAGCATCACCCTCGAAGCTGACGCAGTCGCCGTAGTAATACTGTCCGCTCGACTGTCCGAACATCTGCTGCACGTAGTAGCTGCAGGTCAGGAAGGGGCGCTCGTTGTCGAAGTAGATGAGGTCGGGGTTCCAGTTGGTGGCGTTCTTGCGGGCGAAGAGCGGGGCATACGAGGTCATGCAGACCACGTCGCCGTTGCGCTCGACGTGGAGCAGGTACAGACCCTCGGCCAGTGCGTCGATGAGCTTCTTGTCCTTGGCGGCATACTCACCCAGATAGACCTTCGTCTTGCGGTCGCGGGGGTACTTGTCGTACTGGCGGCTCGAGAGGAAGTACTTGTTCTGCTCGTAGTAGTGCTCGTCGATGATGGGCATGCCCAGCTCCTCGGCCAGTTTCCAGCCTGCCTCGTAGTCGGGATTGCCAGGGTGAGAGCCCGGGCCAGCAGTACCGACGATGACAATCTCGGGGTGAGCCTTCGTCACCTTATTATATATATACTTGAAGCGCTCGATGAACTCAGGCGATATCTTCTCCTCGTTGCCTAAGCCGAGATACTTCAGGTTGAAGGGCTTCGGGTGACCGGCATCGGCACGCATCTTGGCCCACTTCGACGTGGCGGGGTCGCCGTTGGCCCATTCAATGAGGTCGTTGGCCTCGCTGACCCATTCGTCCATCTCGCTCATCGGCAGCACGTCCTGGGCTTGTGTGGGCCACATGTTCCAGCCGCCGTTGGTGCCCTGACAGCTCACACCACAGGGCAGGATGGGTACGGGCTCCATGCCTAAGTCCTCACAGAACTGGAAGTACTCGAAGTAGCCCAGTCCCATGCTCTGGTGGTAGCCCCAGGTGTTCTTCAGACCGCGGCGTGTCTCCTTCGGACCGATGGTCGTCTTCCAGCGGTAGGTGTCCCAGAAGCCGTCGCCACCGCCATGAACCACGCATCCGCCGGGGAAGCGCATGAACTTGGGGTGGAGGTCGGCCAGTGCCTGAGCCAGATCCTTGCGCAGACCGTGTCCCTTATAGGTGTCTTGCGGCATGAGCGATACGACGTCAATATCCATATCGCCCGTCGTCAGCACCAGAATCTGCAGGGCAGCTTTCTGGCAGTCGTCCGTAGGCGTCAGCGTCACCTGCTGCTTCTGCCACGTGTTGTTGGCTACGTTGATGGTGGCCTCGGCCAGCAGTTTCGGGTCTTTTCCCCATCCCTGTGGCTCGACGAGCGCAATGCGTACCTGCTTGGCGTCGCCCTTCACGTTACGGAAGAAAGCAGAGAAGTCATACTTGGCACCGGCTTTCACTGAGATACCGTCGAAGCCGTCGTTCTGCATACCAAAGCCTCGCCAGCCCTTGTAGTCGTAGAACTCCTTGGTGCGCTCCACGTGCAGTCGCATATAGGTGGGGTTGTTGGGATGGATGCTTTCAGTCATGCGAACCTCGGGATAACCTAATGAGTGGCCGGGACGTATGCTCTTCCACGCTGTACCGGCTCCCCAGCCGTCGTGCTCTGACGGGTTAAACTCGAACGAGCCGTTCTGCAGGAGTTCAGCATACAGTCCGCCATCAGCCGAGTTGTTGATGTCCTCGAAGAAGATGCCGACCAGTTCGTCACTGATAGCCTTGCCGCCCTGTGGGGCGGTCATCGGTTTCTGGGCGCTCATGCCCAGCGCCGCTGTCGCCAAGACAGCGGCAAGAGTTGTTCTTTTGTTCATTACTATTGTTGTTGGTTTGGGAAATTGTTAAAGTCGAAACGTGGTGTCGGCTCCTTGCCGATATCCATCAGCAGGCGGAAGAGTGCACGGCGGCGCTGCGGCCATGTCGGGTAGTCGTCGGCCCGTAGTGTCCTGACCCTGAAGCCCGGCATCTGCGGCATGTTCGCCTGCTGCATGAAATCCAGGTTGCTGGTGGTGATGATGCAGGGCTTGGTCTTGCCGTCGGCTAACAGACGGTCGGCGATGGCATCGGCTCCGCCCACCTTGAACCAGCTCTCCATCGTGTCGTTTTTGCCGGGGATGAGCTGTATGAATGCGGGGATGGTGGGTGTCTGCGGCATGGCCGACATGTACCAGGCCTCCTGGCGCTCCACGTCGTAGCCCGTGCGTCCGTGCTGTATGTCGCCCATCGATGCGAAACTGAAAGGCGAGTTCGGGTTGTTGGTAATACTATACTTGAACCCCAGGTCGGGTGACAGGTTCATGTTGTTGGGGTCGGCGATGGGTGTGCCGTCAACGAGGAAGCAGTATCTGAAGGTCTCGAAGATATATTCGTCCTGCCTGACCGACCATACGCCGCTGGTGTCTCGCACCATGGGTTTCGGCTCCAGCAGCATCTCTGCCCAAAGCTCTACCTTGCGCGCCTCGGGAGCCTTCAGACGGAAGGTGATACCCTGCTGGTCGTACTCTGGCGAGATGTTGGGACGCGGGAA
>JAEEGH010019915.1_pt1 | contig 14012 bp, 11 predicted proteins | sample 9134181 | NCBI WGS metagenome assembly JAEEGH01 (sample SAMN16246544, study PRJNA631951) | gut metagenome | biome: gut microbiome; feature: rumen; material: DP-attached | host: Bos | place: Iran: Karaj | collected 2018-10
TAATAAAACCGCAAATTTCGGCATGAGGCCCGAAAGCCTCATACCGAAATCTGCGGTTGCCACAGCGCCGCAGCGCTGTGAACTTTTCGTTAATTATTTCACTGTCCTCTTGACGGGGAGCGGTTCAGATCACAAGTCCGGGGGATTTTTTTCTTGACTGCGACCGGGCGGGGTGAGAGAGATAAAAAGACAGACGGCAGACATGAGTGGAGGCTCGTGGGGGCCGCCTTTTTTTGTTTGCAAATTCATGTGTCAAATAGCAATGGCAAATGATAGGAAACAATAAGAAATTGCACCAAAACAAAACCCCAACGCCGACGGCGGACAAGCACTGCTTGTCCCTACAGGCCTCCCCGCCCGTCATTCTGAGCCGCAGGCGAAGAATCCGTTCCCCCGTCCCCCGGCGGCAAGTAACAAGTAACAATGTAAGCGTTCAGCAGTCCCATAAGTCGTAGGGGCGGATGCCCACATCCGCCCTCGTTTCCATGCCAAAACCGGCAAATAGGGCCGATGTAGGCATCGGCCCCTACGGGCTGCCCGGTTGAAACGGGCCGCGGGGCGTCCCCTAAAGGACTCGCTTTGCTTCGGCGGACGCCGCCCCCTACAGGCGGTGCCTATTGCCTGATGCCTGATCCCTGCTGCCCCTCCTTCCAAATAGAAATATTTTTTATTTTCTTTTCAACCTTTTCTCGATTATCCGCCTCTATATAGACAGAAGCCAGGAAAGAGGAGGCGAGGACATGGAAGACGAGTTCGCTGTGCTCTATCAGAAACTGATCTCCCGGATCGATCCCGATCCGGATCGGCTCCGCCGGGGTATGCAGGCTCTCAGCCGGGCCATCGCCGGACACGATCCGCCGGAGCATTTGACAAACCAGTTGCAATCTCAGAAAAAATGTGATATACCGGGTGCTGAAACAGACGCCCGATTCCAGGAATCAGAGGAAAGGGAAAAAGATCATGAAGGAAATGAAGTACATTGAAATTGAGCCGGAGCTGGTGCAGCGGGCGCAGAACGGAGATTCCGCCGCCTTTACCGAGCTGTATCAGAAGAGCGGCCCCATCATCTATCGCACCGTCTACTCCATGGTTCGGGACGAGGATCTCGCCTGGGACGTGCACCAGAACGCCTACCTGCTGGCCTGGCAGAACCTGTCTGACCTGGGGAACCCGCAGCTCTTCCTGCCCTGGCTGCGGAAGATCGCCGTCCGGGAGGCCATCCGGGAGCTGAAAAAGGATCAGCCCCTGTGCTTCTCGGAGCTGGCCAACGAGGAGGACGAGGAGCCCCAGTTCGTGGAGAGCCGGGAGGACTACCAGCCGGAGCTGCAGATCGACAAGCAGGAGGCCGCCCGTCTGGTGCGGGAGATCCTGGATCAGATGCCCCAGAAGCAGAAGCTGATCGTCGGTATGTACTACTATGAACAGTACAGCATCAAGGAGATCGCCGAGACCCTGAACATCACCCAGGGCACCGTCAAGACCCAGCTCCACCTGGGCCGGAAGCGAGTGGAGGCCGAGGTGCGGCGCCTGGAAAAGCAGGGTGTGAAGCTCTACGGGCTTTCCCCCATGGCCTTCCTGGGAGGCCTGCTGAAGCGTATGCCTCTGCCCGCCCGGGAGCCCGCCTACGCCCTGGCAAAGACCCTGACCAAAGCCGGAGCCGCCGCCGGAGCCAAGGCTGCCTCGTCCGCCGCCGCGCCTGTGGTGCTCCACGCCACAAAGCCCTTCTTCTCCACGGTGATCGGCAAGGTAGTTTTGGGCGTGGTGGCCGCCGGTGTGGTGGTCGGCGGCGTGGCCGGCTACCGCTGGGCAAAAAACAATCTGTTCACAAAAACCGGCAATATCCTGATGGTGGACACCGGCGAGAACCTGCGGAACGACCCCACCGCTCCCACCCTCCCGGTAGAGCTTGACGTCACCGGGCCCACCCTGCCCATCGAACGCGACGATACCTCCGAGGATCTGGTTTCAGGGCCCGCCGTCACGGGGCCTGCTGCCACCGAGCCCGCTGAAACGGAGCCCACGCAGCCGAGCAGCGCCGACATCGAATGCGGCGAGAACCTGACCTGGGACTTCGATCCCAAAGAGGGCAAGCTGACCATCACGGGCAGCGGCGCCATGTACGACTATGCCGCCGAGGAGGACGCGCCCTGGCACCGGTTCCGCAGCGAGATCCACTCCGTCGAGCTGCCGGAGGGTCTGACCGTCATCGGCAAGAATACCTTTGCCCACTGCAGCATGGGAGAAATATTAATTCCAGACGGCGTGACCGTCATCGGCGAAAGCGCCTTTTCCGGCTGTGAGAACCTGAATATCGTAAATATCCCCGAGGGCGTGACCCGCATCGGCGACGCGGCTTTTTTGGATTGTCAGTCGTTGAATACATCCTGCAGCTACGCCGGAGGAATTAAATCCAAGGTGGATCCGGCTTGTACGCTCATCTTCATCCCGGACAGTGTTGAGGAAATCGGTGCGCGAGCGTTTGGCTATTTTGACAACCCATATAAAAGCTTTTCCATCTTTGGCTCTGAGAACAGCGCGGCGGAGCGCTATGCCGAAGAGAACGGCCTCACCTTTGAACCCATCGTCGTGGTTGACGAGGCGTCGATCGTGGCGCAGCTTCAGAAGGATCAGGGCGTGCTGGGCGCGGAGGCCAGGCTGTCCTACTACAAGACGGTGGGAGATCGCTGCCTGGCCAAGGTGGTGCATCTTGATCCGATCACCCTGACGGAGGAGGAGATCCAGGCCGCCAAGCATAACCGCGTTCTGACTGTGGACGGAAAGGACTATCCCTTCACGGATTCCTGGGAGGATGCCGGCGAGATGGGCTTCATTCAGGAATTGTCGGAGCAGGATCCCGAGCCCGCAGGCTGGATCTCGGTGGACACCGGCGCAAAGCAGCCCTTTATGACACCGATCCTGCACCGGGACGACGGCCGCTACGTCATCAGAGTTTACGACCGCGCGGATATGTATTGGACTGATCATTCCTTTACCTCCCTGGGCTGGATCTGGCTGGGTATCGAGAACGTGAATAGCTTCCAATTGGAGTATGCGCAAAAATTCGGCTTGGCTCGTTTCCTGGACACAGTCGATTTTCAGGGCGTCTACCATATTCTGGAGCTTGACGGCGACGGGAATATCGTCATCTCCTCCCGGGGCGGCATGTGACCCTCGCGCCGCAGGGCGGCCATTGGCCGCCCGCGGCAACCAATGCGCCCCGTACCGTAGAGGCGGCCGCCCCCATGCCAAGGGGAAGGGAACGGATTCTTCGCTTCGCCGCGAAGCAAGTCCCTTCGGGCGCTCAGAATGACAGACGATCAAAATATTTCGGTTGCAGACGGCGCGGTTTTGTGATACAATACCCTTTGCAAAACAGAACACACCAAGGAGATGTGACGAAATATGAAATTAGGGATCGACGAAAGTCGCTTGATTTCATAAGTCATTATATCTCCTTATCAGGCAGTTTCCTTAGGAAATTCAAAGTTTTTTTCAAAGCACTTTTTCACGTAAGTCATCTCAATCCAGCACAATTCATTGCAAAATTGGTGCGCCAATTGGTGCGCGAATCGTGCTGATGCTCTTGGGTAAGCCTGGCGCGGATACAACAAATCATCGGAGCATATTTTGCTCTGAGAAGACAAGAAAAGTCACGAGTGGGATCGAGAAAGAATTCCGCTCGTGACTCTTTTTGATAGATTCAAGTATGGCACCCTGGATGTTTTCACTCTTTTATCGTGATTCTATTTCCAGCGCATAGTTATTTGCTGCGCTGCGAAGATTCTGCGTAACTTCCGTCACCAGACTTTCCGGGGACAGGATGCGGGTGTGGGGGCTGTACTGCACGGCCCAGCGGCGCATGGCGGCGAGGTTGACCGTGATACGGGCCGTGACCTCGTCCTCGCTCTCGTCGGAGAAGGCAATCTCAGCGCCGAACCAGTCGATCACGTCGTCGAGCAGATATTTCTTCATGCGGAAGGTCACCGGCTGGCTCGGGCCGGCGAACATGTAGACGTGCTCCGCCATGTGCTTCGGTAGGTCGACGCCGCGCTCCAGGCCCTGCACGGTCCTCGCGGGCCGGACAGGCTCGTCGGTCACGCGGATATCGGCGATGCGGTCCAGCCGGTAATGGGAGACGTTGTCGTGGGGATCAGTGCAGCAGATCAGATAATACCTGCCGTTGGCGGCCGCCATCTGATAGGGGCTGACGGTGTATTCCTTCGGCTTTCCGTCCTCGTCTGTGCGCGGGTGCCGCTGCTTGTCCAGACCGAAGGACGTATAGCGGAACGACACTTTTTTGCCCTTGCTGATCGCTTCGTCCAGCACTTCGATGGTATAAAACAGCTGCCTGTTCTGCGGCGCGGTGTCCGGAATAGTGCGGATGTGCTTCACGCGGGAGCGGAAATAGACGTTGGACAAGCCCTCCAGCTTCTCCAGCAGCTCTTTGCACTGGCTGTAAGGGATGTGCTTGGAGAACAGGAGGCTGTCAATCAGCAGCCGCAGCTCGGCGTCGGTGAAGTCGCGCACCAGATAGAAGTCCGACCAGAGATAGCTCTCCTCCGGTACGCCGGTCTTGGGGTTGGGCACCATGCGGACGGACTCGCTGTAGAATGCATCATATGTTTTTCCACCCCATGCTCTCACAACTTTTTGCAGGCGAGTTCGATGCACAGGGCGGCAGCATCCCCGTTCACGCCGTCAAAGCGATAGTCATAGACTTCTCCGTCAAAAATACCGTGTTTTCTCTCCAGCATCTGTGCCACCGGCGCAGGCAGGTTTCCGTGCATTCTTGCCTTGAAGCGCTCTTTGATGGTCTCGATATCAGCGTACACAAGGATTCTGACAGCGCCGTCCGGTAAGAGCTTGATCTGCTCCGGCTCAGATATCACATAAATGATGTTGGCTCCCGAAACGGCGTCCGCAAGCTTTTTTCGGAACAGGGCGGCCGCCTCGCTTTCGGACTTCGCCATCCGCAGATAGTCCTTGCCGGTGACTATTTCCGCATGGATATCTTTCTGGATTGCTTCTGCAAGCGTGGATTTCCCGCTGCAGTTTTCTCCGATGATTCCAATTACCATTCTTTGTCCTCCGTATGTATCACATTGATTCATATTATGGTTTTTTTCCTGCTGGATTTGCCGACTCACTCGATCCCCGTGAACGCAAATCCGTCGAGCCATTTCATTACCGTCTCGCAGATGGTTTCCAGGCATTCCTTTTCTAAAGGGGAATGCAGGCCGGCGTTCTGGATCATATGTTTGACCTCCACAAATACTGATTTGTCTCACAGTTTCAACACAGCGGGCATTTCGCCGTCGTCCTCATCATAAGCTTCGGGAACCTCTTCAAAGCCAAATCCCGCATACATCCTGCGAGCGACTTCATTCTCATTCGCATAGCACAGCCAGGCATATTTTGCCTTTCGGCATGGGCCGGAGCGGATGAAATCGAGTATGAGTTCCAGCGCTTGCTTGCCGTAGCCTTTTCTCTGATAGCGTTTATCTATCATAAAACGCCAAATAAAGTAGCTGTCCCTTGTAAACCAGTATTTTTCATTCAGGTCATCTTCCGGATCAAGTGGGATATCATATCCGATCATCACGAACCCAATCGGCTTTTCTCCCAAATAGATCCCAAAAGTAAAAACATGAAAGCCTGCTTCGCGGATTACGCCTGCCAGGGCAAGATTGCTGACATTGTCAGGCAGATAATTCTTCTGTTCTTTCGTCAAACGAAGATCTTCTACGTCGTGCCAGTTGAGATAAGTGATCTTTTCCAAATGCAATTGATTCATATCTTTCATGCTTCCATTCATTTGCGATTTGTTTATTTCCTTGTCATCAATGTCACGCACTCCACGTGCCTTGGGACAATAGCATGAATAAAAATGCCGTTATCAACGCTGTTGTCTCGACCCGCCTCGTAAAGCCTATGCCGTCGACCCGTAAGGTCGGAGCATGCGGATCGATCTCATTATCGCAATATTAACGTTATTCTTACAGCTTTTTGCAGGTGAAATCGTCGAACATCAGGCAGCCTTCGCCGAAGGTCAGCCTGATCATGCCGCCCTTGCGGCCGAACTCGTCCTCCCCGATGGGATAGAGGCGAAAGGTCATCTCATCTCCGTCCTCGTCGATTGATCTTGCGTAAAGCTCGCCGTCCTGCATCCAGACCTCGTCGACGAGGAACTCGGCGTCTTCGGGATGCTCGTATTTGCCGCAGAAGCTCTCCCACCTGGACTTGTCGGGATCCTTGACCGCGATATCCTCAATCGAGACGAGTGATTCTGGTTCCCTACCCCTTACGATTGCTTCCATGCCGGAATCAAAGGCCGAAGAGGCCCGCACATCTGTGAACTGACGGCAGCAGAGCTGGATCAATACTGCATCAATGTCGAGAAAGCGCTCGAACCATGTCCAGTAGCCCGGCACGCCGCCGCTGTGGCAGGCAATCAGCCCGAGTTGTTCGTCGTGGACGAGCACCCAGCCGAAGCCATAATCATCCTCGTCGCCTTCTTCGCGAGCCGGTTCTCCGTTATTGAGCGTCGCGGGAGTATACATGAGCTGTTGCTCCTCGGGTGTGAGGAGCGTGCCGGCTCTCAACACCCTGTCCCATTTGAAGAGATCGAGGATATTCGTGAACACGCCCATGTTGCCGTTCAGCCCATCATGAGAAATAACAAATCCTTTGTACTTCGAATCATCGGGAAGCTTGTATTCACCGTCCTCTACCACAAGACCTTCGGCAAGGTTTTCGATCCCAACATGATCCTTCCTGCGGTGGTAAACGCGGGTGGAACAAAGTCCTGCGGGCTCAAATATGTTCTTCTCAAGAAAGGCTTCGAACTTCTCGCACGAGACCTTCTCCACGATCTCGGCAAGGATCTGGTAACCGGTGTCGGTGTACTCGGCTCCTTTGCCCGTCGGGTACGTAAGCTCCGGCCTGCATTCATGAAGAATGCGGATCACAACGTCGCTGCCAGGAATCACGCCTTCCGCCTCTGAGATTCTTTCGATATCCTCATCAAGATCTGAAAACCCGCTTGTGTGGGTGAGCAGATGGCGGATTGTGATGCCTGGATACGGTACCTCCGGGAAAAACCGCGTGATTTCGTCATCGAGATCAAGAAGCCCCCGTCGGCGAAGGAGCATGATTGCCGTCGCTGTGAACTGCTTGGTAATCGAAGCGATGTCGAACACGCTTTCCTCCGTGACGGGAATCCTGTTTTCTATGTCACGGAAACCCAGCGCGCCTTTCGACACGATCTCTCCGTTTTCGGCATAGAGCCATGTGCCATTGAACGCGCCTTTTTCATATGCCGCACGGGCCAGGTTTTCCATCATTGTTTTCTTATCCATTTTGTTTCTCTCCATAAACTTCGATTTATCTATTTCTTTGTCATCAATACTACTGTCTCCACGTGCTGCGTGTGCGGGAACATGTCGACCGGCTGCACATGTTCGATACGGAAGCCGTAGGTCGACAGGATCTTCGAGTCCCTGGCAAGTGTCGCCGGATTGCAGGAAACATACACAAGCCGGTTGACGCCGCTTTCGGCGATCGCGTTGAGCACAGCTTCCTCGCAGCCCTTTCGCGGCGGATCGATGACGATCGCGTCGGGACGCATGCCCTTTTCCACGAGCGACGGAAGGATGTCCTCGGCAAGCCCGCACAAAAACAATGTGTTTTCGATTCCGTTCAACGCGGCGTTTTTCTTTGCGTCGTCGATCGCTTCCGGGACACATTCGATCCCAATCACGCTTTTTGCGTGCCGCGCAAGCGCAAGCGAGATCGTTCCGATCCCGCAGTACACATCGGCGACCGATTCGTCCGGCTTCGGATCGAGAAGCCGAATCGCGGTGTCGTAAAGGACCTTCGTTTGCGTCGGATTCACCTGCAGAAAGCTCTGCGGACTGACAAGGAACTGCAAATCCCCCTGCCGTTCCGTGATCGCGGGGCTGCCTTTCAAAAGACGGAACGACGGTCCGAACAGCACGTTGGTATTTCTGTCGTTGCGGTTATGATACAGCGATTCAGCGTCGATCATCCGCACAAGCGATTCTTCTGCGGGCAGTTCGCCCTTTGTGACGACGGCAACCATTCGTTCGCCGGTCGACGCGATGCGCACGACACAGGCGCGAAGGCACCCTTTGCCGGTCGTTTCTTCGTATACGCGCACATGATTCCGTTTCGCCCACTCCGTAACGGTCCGCGCGATCGCCGTGATGCGTTCATCCTCGATCGGGCAGTCAAACAGCGGGATCAGCCGATGGCTGCGCTCCGCATAAAAGCCGAAAACGACAGCGCCGTCGACAAAACCGACCGGAAAGCTGCCCTTGTTGCGGTAACGCCACGGATCGGACATTCCGATCGTGTCCTGCACTTCGACGCCGATGAATCCGCCGAGACGTTCGAGACAGTCGCGAACGATCTGCGTTTTCGTTTTCAGCTGTTCCGCATAGTCCATGTGCATCAGCGCACAACCGCCGCACTTTTCATACGCTTCGCAGAGCGGCGCGACGCGATGCGGCGATCCGGAAAGGATCTCGATGACTTTGGCGATACAGAAGCGTTTTTCGACCTTGATGATATGTGCCTTTACAGTCTCGCCGGGCAGCGCGAACGGGACGAAGAACGCGACGCCCTCGCTTCTGCCGACGCCCTGCCCTTCGCTCGTGACGCCCGTGATCTCAAGGATCAGCTCCTGATTTTTCTGAAAAGGATTCTCCCGGATCATTTCAGCACCACGTTTTCCTCTCCGAATTCGGCTTTCAGCGCCGCAAGCAGCGATTCGCTCGGATTCACCGCCCAGTCCTTCGGAGCGCCTTTGGCGATCTTTTTTGCGGTATCGTAAAGAACGACGGACGTGTTGCCCGAATAGGCGTGCGTCACGCGGCGAACACGCTTCTGCTGCTCGGCGTCGAGATACGGAAGACGGATATACAGCGTCTGCAGCGCGTCTTTCAGCGAGCGCAGCGAATCGACCAGGATCGAGTTTGCGCGGTCCTCACGGATCGACAGCCGCCCCGTGATCTCGACGATGTTTTCATCATAAAACTGACCGGAGCACGCCTGCAGCGCTTTCGGAAACAGCATCAGCTCCACCGTGCCGGAATGTCCTTCGAGCTCACCGAGCCCGATCAGCCCGCTTCCGCTCTTGGTGGGACGCTGTTTGCATGCGGACAGCATGCCGCCGACCGTGACGAGCGCGTCGTCCCTGATCTCGCCGGTTCCGTCTGCTTCGGAAAGCTGCAGAACGGAATACGGCATGCGTTCGAGGATCGCGCCGTATGCGTCGAGCGGATGACCGGACAGATACAGCCCCGTCGCTTCGCGCTCCTTTGCAAGAAGCATCGCATGACTCATTTCCGGCATGTTCGGGATCGTGAGCGACGCTTCCGCGGAAAGCTCGCTGCCGCCGTCAAGGTCGAACAGCGAAAGCTGACCGGCTTCGCGCGTTTTCTGCGCGCGCTGCGCGGCGTCGAGCGCCTGCGCGTAAACCGACAGCAGACTGCTGCGCGTGTATCCCATTTCATCGAAGCAGCCGGCTGAGATCAGTCCTTCGAGCATCCGTTTGTTGAGCCCGTGCGTGCGGTTGATGAAATCCTCGAAGCTCTTGAACGGCCCGTTTAGCTTCCTGTCCTGCACGACGTCGCGCATGACGTTTTCGGACACGTTGCGCACCGACGAAAGCCCGAAGCGGATCGCATCGTTTTCCACGTTGAACAGCGCCATCGAGCGGTTGACGTCCGGCGGAAGGATTTTGATCCCCTGCCGCCGCGCGCTGTATACGTACGCGGCGACGCTGTCGGTGTTCTGCCGGTAGCCGTTGATGGTGGCGGCGAACAGCTCCGCGGGATAATAGTGCTTGAGATACGCGGTGCGGTACGCCACGACCGCATAGCAGGCGGCGTGCGCCTTATTGAACGCATAGGACGCAAAGTCCATCATCTCGTCGAAGATATGGTTCGCGACGTCCTCCGGCACGCCGCGCTTGATCGCGCCGTCGACGCCGTCCGTGCCGTATACGAAGAAGGTCCTTTCCTTCGCCATCACGTCATGCTTCTTTTTCGACATGGCGCGGCGGACAAGATCGCTTCGCCCGTAGCTGTACCCTGCGAGCGAGCGCACGATCTCCATGACCTGTTCCTGATAGACCATGCAGCCGTAGGTGTTTTTCAGGATCGGCTCCATCAGCGGATGCGCGTATTCGATGTTGCCCTCATGTTTGCCGCGAATGTAGCGCGGGATCTGCTCCATCGGACCGGGGCGATACAGCGAAATCCCTGCGATCAGGTCCTCAAAGCAGTCCGGGCGAAGCTGCATCATGAACTGACGCATGCCGCCGGATTCAAGCTGGAAAACGGCGTCCGTATCGCCGGACGCGATCATGTTCCATACGCCGGGATCGTCGAAGTCGTTTTTCGAGAAGTCGGGGACGGGCTTTCCCTCCTGCCGGATGAAGTTCAGCGTATCGCGAATGATCGTGAGCGTTCTGAGCCCCAGGAAGTCCATCTTGAGAAGTCCGAGCTCTTCAAGCGTAGTCATCGGGAACTGCGTGGTCAAGGCGCCTTCGTTGCTCGTCAGCGGAACGACCGTATTCAGCGGAACGCCGGAGATCACAACGCCCGCGGCGTGAGTCGAGCTGTGCCGCGGAAGCCCTTCGAGCTTCATGGAAAGATCAAGCACCTTTCGCATTGTCTCGTCGGAGTCGTACAGCGCTTTCAGCTCGGCGTTCATCTGGATCGCGTCAGACAGCGTGATTTTCAACACGTTCGGGATCAGCTTCGCCAGCTTGTCCGCGTCCGCATACGGAACGCGCAGCACGCGCGCAACGTCGCGCACGACCGCTTTTGCCGCCATCGTGCCGAACGTAATGATCTGTGCCACATGCCCCTCGCCGTATTTCCGTCCGACGTAGTCGATGACCTCCTGACGGCGTTCGTAGCAGAAGTCGACGTCAAAGTCCGGCATGGATACGCGTTCGGGGTTCAAAAAACGCTCGAACAGCAGGTTGTACTTCAGCGGATCGACGTCTGTGATATCGAGGAAGTACGCGGCAAGCGACGCGGCGCCGCTGCCTCTGCCGGGACCGACCATAATATCGTGCGTCTTTGCATAATGGATGAAGTCCCAGACAATCAGATAATAGTCGACGAACCCCATCTTTTCGATGATCGAAAGCTCGTATTCCAGCCGGTCGCGCGCTTCTTTGCCCGCGTTCGGCATCTTGCGCTGCATCCCTTCGTCGCAGAGCTTGCGCAGGAACGTTTTGTTGTCCGTTCCGTCCGGCGCGGTAAAATGCGGGAGCCGACGTACGCCGAACTGAATCTCGACATTGCATTTGTCGGCGATCTCATTGGTGCGGTCGAGCGCGTCAGTGTCGTCCGGCAGCGCTTCCGCCATCTCGTCGTAGGATTTCAGGTAGAATTCCTCCGTCTCCATGCGCATGCGGTCGGTTTCGTCGACGAACCGCTGCGTCTGGATGCACAGAAGCACATCCTGCGCCTCCGCGTCGTCCTTCGTAACGTAGTGAATGTCGTTTGTGCCGACGGTTTTGATGCCGAGCGTCTTTGCGAGCTTCCGGAGTTTCGGAAGGACTTCCTGCTGCTCGGGAATGCCGTGATTCTGCAGTTCGATATAGAAGTCTTCTCCGAACATTTCGTGCAGCATCCGTGCGATCTCGTAGGCGCGTTCGTCCTGTCCGCGCAGAAACGATTGCGGAATATCACCCGCGAGGCAGGCGGAAAGACAGACCAGTCCTTCATGATGCGCGCGCAGAAGCTTATAGTCGATGCGCGGCTTGTAATAGAATCCGTGGATAAACGCCTCGGAGGACAGAAGCATCAGATTCTGATAGCCGGTCTGATTTTTTGCAAGTAAAATGAGATGCGCAGAATCGCGTTCCTTGCCGTCCGCCGCGTCGTAGCGCCCCCTGGCAACGTAGGTCTCCATGCCGAGGATCGGCTTGATCCCCTCCGCCTTGCACGCGCGATAAAAGTCGATGACGCCGTACATCACGCCGTGATCCGTGATCGCAAGCGCGGTCTGTCCGAGCGCTTTCGCACGCTTCACGAGATCCGGAATGCGCGATGCGCCGTCGAGCAGACTGTACTGCGTATGCACATGCAAATGAACAAACGGTTTCATGGCTTCCTCCGCATATTTCTTCATGATAATTATAGCATAGGAACCTCTTTTGTGCAATAAAAAAGAACGGCTTGCGCCGTTCAGAAAGACTCCGTTCAGTTCAGGAATTCGTTTACAAGATCGTCCATCGAATACAGTCCGTTTTGTTTTGTCAGAAGGAACTGCGCGGCTTTCAAAGCACCGTTTGCAAACACCTGCTTCGAGTACGCTTCGTGCCGTACCGAAAGCTCCTCGTCCTGTCCGATAAACCGGACTTCGTGCTGTCCGACGATCGTCCCTCCGCGAACGCTGTGGAATCCGATCTCCCCGGGCGAACGCCGACGGTCCTTCTCGCTGCGTCCGAATACATACGCATGCTTCGTCCCATCCGCCTCCGAGATCGCTTCCGCCAGCATCAGCGCGGTGCCGCTCGGCGCGTCCTTTTTGCGGTTGTGATGCGTTTCGATGATTTCGATGTCGAACGCGTCGCCGAGCGTTTGTCTTGCCTGTTTCAGAAGCACGCGCATGAGATTGACGCCGAGCGACATGTTTCCGGACCGGAAAACGGGGATCTCTTTGCTCGCCGCATCAATTTCGGCAATCAGCCCGTCCGAAAGCGCGGTCGTACAGATCACAGCGGGGATTTTGCGTTCAAGCGAGAACGCAAGGATCTCCTCCGTCGCTTTCGGCACGGAAAAGTCGATCACAACGTCGGCCGGAACGTCGATATCAGCCGCCGACGCAAAAACGGGAAACGGAAGATCGTCCGTGCAGAAAGGATCGACGCCGCCGACGATCTCGAATCCATGATCGGATTCACGTACCGTTTTCACAAGCGCGCGCCCCATCTGTCCGCCGATTCCGTTGATCAAAAGACGTTTCAATGGCTTATCCTCACAGCATTCCGTATTCGCGAAGCGTGTTTTCCATCAGTTCGTAATGTTCGATCGACGGTTTGACGAGCGGCAGTCGAACTTCCGGATCGCAAAGCTTCAAAAGCCCCATCATGGTTTTGATCGGGATCGGATTGACCTCGCAGAACGCCGCCTGCTGCAGCGGGAGAAGCGCAAGCTGCAGGCGCTTCGCCTCCTCGACGTCACCGTCAAAATACGCCTTGCACATCATGTGCATTGCCTCCGGATGGATGTTCGCAATGGTCGAAATAACGCCCTTGCCGCCGATCGACATAATCGGGACGACCTGATCGTCATTGCCGGAATAGATGTCGCATTCGGGGCAGATTGCGGCAAGCCGCGTGATCTGGCTGATGTCGCCGCTCGCTTCCTTGATGCCGACGATGTTTTCGCAGGAACGGACCAGCTTCGAGACGGTCTCCGGCTTGATATTCAGCCCCGTTCTGGAGGGAACGTTATAGATAATGATCGGCAGACGCACCTGTTCGGCAATCGAGCTGTAATGCGCCAGAAGCCCCTCCTGAGAAGTCTTGTTGTAGAACGGCGTCACGATCAGAAGTCCGTCCGCGCCGACCGCTTCGGCAAACCGGCTCTTCTGAATCGCATCCTCCGTGTTGTTGCTGCCCGTGCCGACGATGACCGGAATACGGTTGGCGACGCGTTCCACAACGAAGCGGATGACCTCTTCGCGCTCGTCCTCCATCAGCGTGGCGGCCTCGCCGGTCGTGCCCAAAGCAACGATGGCGTCCGTGCCGGAAGCGATCTGCAGCTCGATGAGCCGCGTCATTGCGGTAAAATCGACGGAACCGTCATGAAACGGCGTGATCAAAGCAACGGCGGATCCTGTGAAAATGCTCATTGTTTTTCCCCCTTTATCAATAGCTCCATGATCTGAACCGCGTTCAAAGCGACTCCTTTGCGAATGTTGTCCGCAACACACCAGAAATTCAATCCATTCTCGACGGATTC
>JAEEGH010019916.1_pt1 | contig 14012 bp, 10 predicted proteins | sample 9134181 | NCBI WGS metagenome assembly JAEEGH01 (sample SAMN16246544, study PRJNA631951) | gut metagenome | biome: gut microbiome; feature: rumen; material: DP-attached | host: Bos | place: Iran: Karaj | collected 2018-10
CGTGAAGCGCAGCCAGAGCGACTCGTGCAAGGTGGACCTCGTGCAAGCCCTCATCATGGCGTTGGACTTGTATGAGCGGTATGAGGGGAGTCAGCATTGACAAGTCGCTGCCAATGGGGACAGGTACGGTGGCATCAGCCAACGGCCATGCCACGTACCTGTCCCCTTGGCAGCGAGCGACAGCAAAAGTAATCAAATAAAACAGAAGGAACTATGAATAAGGAAGAAGGAAAGATATTTATCGTGACGTCGGGATCGTATTCCGACTACACCATCGAGCGCGTGTTTTCTACACGAGCGAAGGCCAACGAGTATCTAGATACAAAGGACGACGACTACAAGCTGGAGGTGTACGACATCGACGAGCCGATAGAGCGCACCAAGCAAGTGTACCAGATATGCTTCGGTCTTGACAAGAAGAAGGTGTATAAGGTAGACATCCGCGAGGGCAAGTATGCCGACCTGATACACGTACACCAGTGGAGCGGCATGGGCAAGATGAATATGATAAGCATATTTGTGGAGAGCGACAGCCGAAAGCGGGCGCTGAAGGTGGCCAGCGAGCGCTACGGGGTAATCATCGCCTGCGAGCAGACACTATACCCCTATCTGCGAGTGCCCGTGATTAATCGCTACTGCACCGGAGAGCCTGCCTACTTCAACTTTCACACGAGCGAGTTGGTGCTGCTCAAAGGTCAGCAGCTGGCAGTAGAGCTGCCCGACTTTATCAAGGTACAGGGCAATGAAAAATCGAAGACGAACACACTGCTCGACCGCATAGAAGCGATGCAGAAGCAGGCCCTCGAATTGCAACGCCAGCGAATGGAGAAGGAGCTGAAAGATTGATTGTAATTAAACGAATCAGGAACTATGAGCTATTGCAAGAAGAAAGGAATCCAGCCGACGGTGTGCTATTGCCTGGCTTGTGAGTATTGCCTGCCACCATCCGAGCGCATCGGTGGCAGAATGTGTGAGAACGAAGTAATGGATAACACATGTCAGGGGACTGTCCCCTGGCAGACGAACAATAAATTGAACAAAAGATATGATAGTAGAAAGCATGACCCACGAGGAGGTGTATGAGGAACTGGCGCGGGAACGCGAGGCGGTGACCGTGTGGTGGCGACATCAGCTGGACGACAATCGCCGACGGGCAATGAAGTGCCAACGGTTCCCTATGCAAATCTGGCGCGACTACACCTCGACACGACGCAACCGCTACGTGTTCTTCAGTCGTGTGTACGACAAACGGATGCGGCGCATACTGACGGGCTCGGCCGTCATCCGCCACACCAGCGATGGACTGACAGTATATACTACATGGCTGGGCGACCAGAAGCTCATCAGTCCGATGGTGCTCACGTCCCACATGTGGAAGCGATACGCCGAGCGCACGGCCACCGATCTGCACGGCATCGACCTGGTGAAGCACTACTTCACGCACAACCCGCACGGCAAGGACAGCGACAATCAGAAGATAGTGGGCCGATCGGTGAGATGGAACGGCGAGGAGCATCTGTCGTGCTGCGTGCCCGATGGCGTGCTGCTGGGGCAGGAGTTCGATAAGTACTACCTGGTTCGTACCTTCATCACCTACGACATGACGACAGGGATGCAGCAGCAGGAGTTCGAGGCCTGCCGCGGCAAGATAATGACCGACCAAGAGATGTACGACCGCGCGAAAGCGTTTTATTAATCCATGTATTCAAAGTAAACCGCGAACGCGAAAAACAACGATAAGTATGAAAGACGAAAAAGCATATAAAGGATGCGCGTGGAGCCTGATGGGACTGATAGCGCTGAGTGTGGCTCTGAACGTGTGGCTGTTGACGCGCGGACAGGTGGAGCCATCGGTTGTGGTAGAGCACGACACGCTGTGGCGAGATACCACCATCACCCACCCCACCCCGACAGCATCCACCCAGACGGGGGAAATAGTTTATATAAAAGTGCCCATCGTTGGCGGCTGCCAGGGGACAGGGACATGGCAGGATTCTGCCACGTACCAGTCCCCAGGCAGCCCACTGACATCTGAGCGCCCGGACTCGATAGAGGTGCCGATAGCGATAGAGCAGAAGCGGTATGACGACTCGCTATATACGGCGTGGGTGTCGGGATTCAGGCCGGCGCTCGACAGCATCCGGCTGCATCAGCCCGAGATAGTGACCACCATCACCAAGACGGTAGTGCAGAAGGCTCCACGACTGAGCGTCGGACTATCCGTAGGTCCGGGTGTATCTATCGACCGCGATCACCACATGGGGATATATGTGGGATTCACGGCGCAGTATCGGCTTTGGCCTAAATAATATATTAACCCTATAAAAACATCGAAAATTATGAAGAAATTTATTGCATTCGTATGCCTCTGCGCCTATGTGATGGGTGCCATTGGCGGTTTTGGTTACGCACTGTATGGTGGCTCTTGGCCCATCGCCATCGCCATCGTGGTATTGGCAATTATGGCATGGCCCACGGCCGTGAACCAGTGGCGCGTGCTCAACGAGTAGCACACCTGAACACTCAGAAACTGTTGATAATATATGCTAACGCCCCTGCCGCGAGGCAGCACGATCCACCCTGCGAAGGGCCGACACTTCTTTTTTTTATTATTATAATTGATTTTAAACAATCTTGGAAGCCCGTGCCGATTGGTGCGGGCTTTTTTTTGTGCCCATCATTTTCGTGCGGTCACGAAAATGATGGTAAACCCCCGACCGAAAAACGCGCGAGATGTGTATGGCAGAATTAGTAAATAGTTTTAGAGGGCTCAACGTAACCAACAACCGAGTGGATGCGCTCAGAGCCGACTTTTCGGGACTTGGAAATCTCGATAAGGTGGTAAATTCCGTACTCCGAAAACTGGCCCTTCGCGACAACGTGCAGCAGCAGGTAAGCATGGTGGGCAGTGGCAAAATGAGCCGCGAGAACTTCGACGGATGGTTCTCGGAGTTGGTTCGAGTAGAGCTGGGCAAGATTTTAGCCATTCAGCGTGCCCGTGCGGTGCAGAAAGCCCGCAATGTGGGTGCAGGATCGGCATCGAGCGCCGTGCTGCGCCGAATGTATCGCGAGTCATATGCTGGTAACATCAACATCGCCACCCCTCGCGGACGAATGAGCAGCCGCACCCGCAACTATCAGCCTGGATGGCTGAAGCAGCGACACGTGGGCGACCGCACCCGCAAGATAAACGAGTACTACGGCCCCGATCGAGGATTTATTCTGCGATTCCTCGAAGGTGGTACCGACGTGCGCACCGCCACCAGCTACGGCCCAAGCGGCAAGGGGTCGGGCGCCACATACGGAGCTCGCAGAAGCATCGCACCGCGCTCATTCTTCCACAGCATGAGCAGCGACATGGAGCAGGCGGCACAGCAGCTGGGTCACACCCTGAACGGCTACGTGGAGAAGTGGTTAGTTAGAACATTTAAAGAAGTATAAACGATATGGCAAAATCAGTACTTGAACTTGCCGTTGGCACAGGCCAATGGGATGCCGGACTAAAGAAGGCAAAGTCGGCACTCGACAACTTCACCCAGGCCAATGGCGGATTGCAGTCGGCTCTGAATAAGGACTCAAAGAGCATGCAGACCTTCGTGCAGATGATGGGACGCATGGATTCGACCGCCAAGACCGCCAAGGGGCAGATGAACGACTACAAGGGCACCATCGAGCAGCTCACAATGCAATACAACCGACTGACCGATGCTCAGAAGCAGACCATCGGCCAGGACTATCTGCGCTCCATCGACCAGATGAAGCAGAAGTACCAAGCCGTGGCCGACGAGGTGGCAAAGATAAACCAATCGCTGAAACAGACGCAAGAGATAGGCACAGCCGCGAGCAGTGGTGGTGGCTTGTTTGGTAGCGACAAGTTAGGAGGCATGCTCCAGGTGTTTGGTGGTAACCTGATGACTAAGGCTGCCGGCATGGGCATAGGATTCGCCAGCGAGCTGGGCGATATGGTGAAGCAGAGCATAGAACTGGCACGACAGGGCGAGGGCATCCGCATCGCCTTCGAGCGATTGGGCCGAGGTGACATTCTGGACGGACTGCGCCAAGCCACCCACGGCACGGTATCAGACATCGAGCTGATGAAAGCCGCGGTGAAGTTCAACGACTTCCGTCTACCACTCGAAGAGCTCGGCACCATGCTGGCCTTCGCCCAACAGAAGGCCAAGGACACCGGACAGAGTGTTGACTACATGGTGGACTCAATCGTTACCGGTTTGGGCCGCAAGTCGCTGATGATTCTTGACAACCTCGGACTGAGTGCTGCGGAAATCAAAGAGCGCATGGCTGAGACCGGCGACATGACCAAGGCCGTGGGAGAGATAATCCGCGAGCAGATGAGCAAGGCTGGCGACTACATCGAGACAGCTGCCGACCGCGCAACCAAGGCCAACGTGGAGGTGCAGAACGCTATGGAGCGCCTGGGCGAAACATTCCAGCCACTGACCGATGCCGGCACCTCGATGTTCAATAGCCTGAAGGTGGGCGCACTCGACTTTATCAACAAGGCCCTGCGCCCGATGATAAATCTGCTGACCGAGGCAGGCCGTATGCGCAAACTATACAACGCGCAGAAGGGCACCAACGATGCCAAGATACAGGACATGCTGGCTGGACTATCCAGCAGCGAACTGCCACAGCATCAGCACCGCGTCAATCTGGCCTATTGGGACAAGAATATCAACAAGTATCAGCAATACCTGGCCGACTATAAGACGTGGCAGAAAGACAAGACCGCCGTGGGTGCTTACGACCGCATGGCAGCATTCCAGAAGGAGACGGGATTGTCGATGTTTAGCGACGTAAAGGAGCAGCTTGAAGTTTTTAAGAGACAGAAGGCTGACTACGTGAAACTGTCGAAGGACCTGCTAACAAAGAAGGTGGAGGACAACAAGGTAGAGGAGCAAAGCATCGACTCGCTGAAAAAGAAGCTACAGGAACTGCAAGCCGAGCGCAAGAAGGCCATCGAAGCCGGCGACACCGATATGAGCAAGAGTCTGCTGAAGCAGATAAACCAGATAAAGACCGACATTAAGGGATTGGGCGGAAAAACTACCACCACCACCGATAAACCAAAGACCGAACTGGAGAAGAATCAGGCCAAGATAAAAGAACTGACGGAGGAGTACATCAAGCTGGGCGATAAAGAGACCGAGGCATCGCAGAAGCGCCAAGCCGAAATCAAGAAGGAAATAGAATTACTTCAGCAACGCAACAACCTGATAGGACTGCGTGCCGAACAAGTACAAGGCAAACTGCTTGGCGGCAATGTGCAAATGCCTGACTTCAAGAATCGCTCGTACATCATCGACCGCTCGCACCTATTCGACACCGAGGGTGGCCTTAATTGGCAAGTACTCCAAAAATACAACGACCAAACATCTGTGGGCGAGTATAAATGGAGAAAGAAGGAACGCGAAAAGGATGGTAAGAAGGAGGAGAAGAAGGACGACAAGTTGATGGACAACGTGACCAAGCTGACCAGCGGCGTGACGGGTATCTTCAGCGGCATCGAGCAGATGGGCATAGAGATACCCGACGGCATGAAGCAGGCGCTGAACGCCATCAATGGTCTAATGTCTATCGCCCAGAGCATACTGATAGTGGTAGAAGCCATCAAGGGGTTGGAAGCCATCGGACTGTTTAAGTTCGCCGGTGGCGGTGTGGTGCATGCCGCAGGTGGATATACCGTGCCGGGCAATCTGTACAGCGGCGACCAAGTGCCCGCAATGCTCAACAGCGGCGAGCTGGTTCTGAACAGGGCGCAACAGAGCACGCTGGCCAGTCAGCTACAAGGGCAGGACAAGCAGATGCACGTAGTGGGCGAGGTGCAGGGCGAGAAGATAATCCTGGTGGCCAACCGCACATTCCGTCGCAAAGGTCAGGGCGAGATAGTAACATGGTAGTAACAACATAAAGCGAACAAATTATGGCACTGAACGGAAACAAGGTAATAATATACATGGGCGGCACGGCAATAGCCAGCTGCCGAAGCACCGAGATACAGACGGAGTGCGGACTGATAGAGGTGGCCAGCGCCACAGAGCAGGTGTGGCAGAACTTCATAGCAGGACGCAAGACGTGGGCCGTGAATGTGGGATTCCTGATACTGGCCAACACCGACGTGCAGAAGCTGCTACAAGTGGGCCAGACGGTTACACTGAAGTTTAAGGACCGCAACTCGGCCGACTCGACCGGAGTGAGCGGCACGGCCATCATCCGCACATGTCGCATCACATCTTCGCAGGGCAATCTGGTGCAAGGGGCATTCTCGTTCCAAGGTACCGGTGCGCTCGCTGCCCCATCCACATAATGGTAAACCCCCGGCTCGTTTCTGCGCGATAGATGAAAGTACTTTTATATCAAGCAGAAATGGCCAAAAATTATACACTGACATTTAAATCGCTACGCGCGGGCACCGTCTATACACTGTATATAGGCGGTGGCACTGGCGATGCCGTGGCACTGAAGCCCGCCGGACAACCACTGACCACACAAGAAGACGACGATGCCGACGAGTATCTGCCCATTCGTAGACAGACGGGCTATCTGCGTATAGTGGACGACGGCACTTGCGCCGACGGCACCACACCACTCGACTGGAAAGACCTGATACCGCAGACGGACACAGCACGTCCCGTGAAGCTGAGCCACATGGAAGACGAGACGGAGGTGACGGACTGGGTGGGATTCATGCAGTCGCAGACATTCGGAGGTCAGCTCTACAACGCCCGCCAGGAACGCGAGTTCCCCATACAGTGCCCACTGAGTGTGACCGAGGGAACCGACATAAACCACAATCAGACAGCAATACAAAATTTTGCCTATCTGCTGAAGCAGGTGATCGACTCGATACCAGCAGCAGCCCGCCCCACCGAAGTGATGGTGCAAGGCGGCGAGCTGGCCCGCACCATGCTGCTGAAGATGATAGACTGGCAGAACTTTGCAACCGAGGGCGACAACGACACGATGGAGGCGCGATACTCGATGTATGAGTGCCTGGAGGATATGTGCCGATTCTGGGGATGGACAGCCCGAGTGTATCGTCAGACGCTGTATCTGACATGTGCCGACGACGCCAACATGTTCTACTTCCTACAGCTGTCGGCTACCGACCTGGCAACGATGGCAGCAGGGGGCAGCGCCGGCACGCTGACACAGCAGACCTACCTGGGCGGAGCACTCAACACGGGATTCGGCTCGATGGACAACGACGACGAGGTGATGCGCGGATATAATCGCGCCGAGGTGCAGGCCGACATAAATGCGGCCGACGACAACATCATCAACACCGACACCGACCTGATGTACCGACTGCTGACCAAGAACGGCTATCAGAACCTGACCGAAGATGCCCACGGCGCAAGCCGATACACAGTGGACCAGCTGACACTGGCCCACCCCACACTGACATTCAGTTGCACCGAGGGCAACGCCACGCTGAACTTTGCACAGCTGTACGACAAGGACAACAGCCAGAAGGCCGAGGTAAAGATGATAAGAATACTGAAGAGCTACAACGCCGTGACGCCTACGGTGCACGCATCGGTAGCGCTAAAGTACGACCACGTGTACAGCAAGAACTGGCTGGAGTTGCACGCCGACATATATCGCAAATACGCAAAGCTCGACACATCGGGCGACGCCGTACAGGGCACCAGCAAGATGTATGTGCGTATAGGCATAGCGAAGAACGGGTATCAGACCATGTGGCTACAGAGCGACGGCACGTGGGCCAACACCAACACCGCCATACAAATGAGCATAGGCAACGAGGACGACCGCCTGTGGTTCTACAATCCCAACCCGGTGAACGAGCCCGCCTACGTGGAGCGACGCGAGGTGGCCGACGGACTGAGCGGCACGCTGTTTATCGAGTTTATGGGTTCGGCCGATCTGCCCGAGGTCGACGGTGAGCGCTCGTTCGACATCGCCAGCCTGCGCGTGGTGATGTATCACGGCGACATTGCAGCCTACGCCTATCAGAACCACTACTGGTGGAAGTTTGAGAACGACGAGAACGTGAAGCGCACCGTGACCTACAAGGCAAAGAACCAGAATGCAGTGGACGAGCTATTCAATGCCGACTGCATATTTGCCAGCGACAATCACACCGTGTTTGGCTTCGGCCTGCTATCGAATCCCGACCGCACCTACTTCAAGGGCATGCAGTATGAGGAGCACGCCGCGCTTGTATTCCCCGAGCAGCACCTGGCCAACCGAGTGGCCGACTACTGGGAGACATCGCGCCGACTGCTGTCGATAGACCTGCGCTGCGATGTGTATATCGGAGTGTGGACAGGCGACCTGACACCACGCTACAAGGTGACCATCGACGGCACGCTGTGTCACATCATAGCCATCAGCCGCAATTGGCGCGACGATGTGGTGCGCTACACCCTGCTGGAGATGCCAAACATTCCCGATCCTGAACCCGAAGAATAAAGAGATATGAAACTGACAAGAGAAAAAATACAAAGAATGGTGGGCGGTTCCGGAGCCACAGCCGGAGGCGGTGGCGGAGTGTCTGCCAACGATGTGCAGCAGATGTTGTATGGTATGGCCTCGGAGCAGTGGGTGAACGACAACTATCTGTCGATAGACTTCTTCAATCGTCTGTTCACCGCCCACGGCACGGGCGACACGGTGGTGAAGGCCAACGACATGGAGAGCACCATCACCTCGATAGAGGCCATGTTCGGATTCTGGACCGAAGAATATATATCGGCACTGGGTCGCGGCAGCGGCGGTGGTGGCGGTGGCAGCAGCATCAGCCCAATCGACGAGAGCGCCATCACGGCCGAGACCACATTCAACCGAGGCGACGCGCTGGCCATAAACGGCACGGTGTATCGCTGCACCGCAAGCGGAACGGACAACATGCCGCTGGGAATAGTGGTGCAAGACGGCACCCCCGTATATCAGGCCTACAAGAATCACCGAGCATGGGTGATTGGCGACAACGCGCTGCAAGAGGGCTGGGAGGTATGGCTGAATAGCGGGCTCGACTTCTATATAGAATGGTACGGCGACCGCATATCGCAGGCCGAGCGCGACATTCAGGCGCTCTACAACCTCGTGGCCACAGGCGGTGGCGGCGGTGGTGGCGGCGGCAGCCTCGATCCCGCCATTATGTGGTCGCTGCTTTCATCGGGAACATCGGAGCAGATAAATATCAGCCACCTGACGGGAGCGCTGAACGACTACGCACGCCAGGACTGGGTGCAGACGTATGTGGGTCAGCAGGGATTCGTAACATCATCGGCACTGGCCACGGCACTGGCAGACTATGCCACTAAGACGTGGGTACAGAGTCAGGGCTACCTGACCGAGCACCAATCGCTCGATGGATATGCCACCGAGCAGTGGGTAAGCGCCAACTTCAACAACTACGTGCTGCCTGTGGCATCGAGCACAGCCCGAGGCGGTGTGAAGATAGGCTACACCACCAGCGCTACCAACCGCAACTATGCAGTGCAGCTGTGGAGCGAGAAGATGTATGTGAACGTTCCGTGGGTTGACACTAACACATGGCGCGATTGTATCGACAATCTGACAAGCACCGCTACAGACAAGAGCCTGAGCGCCAACATGGGCCGAGTACTCAACGAGACATTCGCCAACTATCTGCCGCTGACGGGCGGAACCATCACGGGCGACTTGACCGTGCAGGGCCTGCTGGCAGCAGCCACACGAGTGAAGATAGGTGACATCTATATAGGCTACGACAGCGCACACAATGCGCTGGAGGTTTATAAACTTGACACCGACAACACCACTCACGTATCGGCCAACTTCTACGCCCTCGGAGGTATATCTGCCCTCGGCTACGGCCCCGGCGGTGGTGGCGGTGGCGGAGTGGCGCTGAACCCCGTGGACGAGAGCACCATCACTGCGGCCACCTACTTCCACCAGAACGATATACTGGCCATCGACGGCACTATCTACCGATGCACACAGACTACGAACAATCTGCCCGTGTCGGTAGTGTTCCAAGGCAACAAGGTGCTCTACGTGGAGAACAATGGCCACCGCGCCTACGTCATCAACAGCTACTCGCTGCAATCGGGCTGGGAGGTATGGCTGAACTCAGGATTGGACTATCATATATCGGTGCTCTACGACATGGCCACCAGCAATCAGCGAGCCGTGCTTGACATAGAGCGACGCATAGGCACCGACGGCGACCTGGCCACCAAGCAGTGGGTGCAGGCGCAGGGATATATCACCCAGCTGCCCGACCTATCGCCATACGCCACTAAGACATGGGTGCAGAATCAGGGCTACCTGACTCAGCATCAGTCGCTCGATGAATATGCCACCGAGCAGTGGGTATATGCCAACTTCAACAACTACGTGCTGCCCGTGGCATCGGCCACAGCCCGAGGCGGTGTGAGGATAGGCTACAGCGGCAGCGGGCGAAACTATCCCGTAGAGCTGTCGAGCGAGAAGATGTATGTATATGTGCCGTGGACCGACACCACCTACAGCTTCAGCAATGCCGACGCAACACTGGCGTGGAGCCAGCGCACCAAGATAGCCACCGTGGGCGGCACCGACATATACGTGACCATGCCGGCCAACCCCGACACCAATACATGGCGACCAGTGGTGGACAACCTATCGAGCAGCGACGCCAACAGCAGCCTATCGGCCAACCAAGGTCGACTGCTGGCCAGCGGCAGCGCACGCGACAACACCAAGGTGGCCAAGGCTGGCGACACTATGACGGGACTGCTGAATGTGGCCACCGGCATAGGCATCAGCGATGCAAGCGGCAATGCGCTACTGTGTTACAAGCCCACATCGTGGACAGGCGTGGCCAACACGCAATGGGGCGTGGGCACCATCGACGTGCAGGGCGTGATCCGGAGCAGCAACACAGCCCTACTGCACTATCGCTACGGCGACAGCTCGTATGAGATAATCGACGCCAAGGGCGGACAGAGCATCGCCGGCTCATTGCAAGTGGCCAACATCTACCTGGGCCACACCAACGAGATAAATGGCGTGAACAGTGGCGTGCTCTATCTGCAAGCACGCGGCACGGGCAACACATATATCAACGCGAACAGCGGCTACTGCGGCATAGGTGTGACCAGCGCCAGCTACAAGCTGCACGTGGGCGGTGTAATCTATTCGAGCGTGGGCGTCTACTCAGCCGGCTACGTGACCGCCCTGTCTGACGAGCGCCACAAGCGCATCGAGGGCCGCACAGGTCTGGAGGTGGAACAGATAGCACAGATGCCCGACGTGAAGTTTACGTGGACCGACCGCAACGACCCAACGCAGTATGTGGGTACCATCGCGCAGAAGTGGCAGGAGATATTGCCGCAGGTGGTTCGCACCGCCAGCGACCGCGACCACACCCTGAGCATGGACTATCAGGCCGCAGCCCTCATCAGCGCCATCGTCACTGCCCGCCGAGTATGCGACCACGAGGCCCGCATCCGCGCCCTCGAGAGGAAGTGCGCCGCACTGGAGCAGGCCAACGCATTCCTGAAGAACGCCTACGAACAATTACAACTTAAAATAGCATAACGATATGGCATACAACGATCAGATAATAACCGAGCCCGTGACCGACGGCGACATCAAGAGTGCGCTGCGCACATCGGAGGTGAGCCTGGGCGACTGGTGTACCCACAACAACGTGAATCTGATGTCGAAGTTCAAGCCGACCGACTATCTGACGATCAACTTTAATCCGAAGATAGAGACGGGCTTGGCCGACAGTCAGTGGAAGGGCGAGCTGATAAAGCATAACGGCTACACTATCCGTGCCAGTGTTGGCATTCAGGTTCCTTATGGACTCATCCCTGAGTCAGAGTTCGACGGCGTAAGCGATTACAAGTTCTTCTACACAGGACAGTATCGCAGCGTGCCTGCCACGATTTTCAATAGCAAGTGGTCAAAAATCACCCCTACCAAGTTTCGCCAACCCGACTTCTGGAAGTACACCAGCCGCACTCCTGACTACCCGATAGCCCGCAACAAGTTCCCCATCTCGTTCTCGAACATGACGGTGCAGACGCTGAAGTACAACACCCTCGACCAGACTGGCACACTGCTGGCTGTGGCCGAGCTACACTTCGACTATAAAGACATCAGCGTGAAGAACATTGCCTATTGGCTGGGCGTGCGCTCGCTGCTCGATGCTCAGACGGGTGTGGCGTCACAGCATAATCTGAAGTTCGGATTTATGATAATCAGCAACCCGCAGGCACAGAGCATGCACTTTGCCATCACCGACGCTGTGGAGATGACATTGGACGACAGCTACGATCAGACCACAGGACTGGTGGGTTATCGCAACATCGCCCTTGATGGTGTGCCACTCATTAAGCCTGCATTCAATGACGGATTTCAGGTGAATGAGGAAGTATATATCGTGCCATACATCCGTCGCAGTTTGATGGTGGGCGATACCAGTTATCGCTGCTACTTCGGACTGAATGCCGATGACGACCATCTGGCCTATCAGAAGTTCAAGATACGCAACAGCGGACTGACCGTCCAGACAGTAAAGCTACAGAACGCAGCCATCACCGTCACATATCAGGTAGTAGAGACCAAATCGTCGAGCAAGGTCATCATGTTCAGCATCACCAATGTCAGCCACATGTCGTTCACATTCACGGCACAAGCACCAACGAGCGATCTGAACAACCGATTCTACTTCCTGACCAACGACTTCGCCATCATGCGCAACGACAGCAACGGCTATATGGTGGAGCAGCACTTTGCCACACTCGGTCTGAGTTACGACGACGACATCGGCGCTCGATATGTGCACGTGACGGCCAATCCGCAGAGCAAGAACGCCACAGGTCTGCTTAATGGCGTGAGCGATGCCACCAGTCTGGCTCAGTATTTCACCAAGTACGAGTACAGCAGTTCGCTGACATCGGCTAAGATAGGCGTACAGATAGTATTCCTGGACTTCGACAGCGGCACGGGCGAAATGATCCAGCGCAGTGTATCGTTCCAGGGCACCATCAACCCAAGCACTGCCGGTAGTACACCGCAGACCATCCAAATGACAGGTACAATTGTTTAACATATTTAAAACGTTTTTAGATTATGGAAGGAATACAAACAATCAATGCGCTGAAGGCGGTGCAGTCCGCACTCAGCTCCTTGCAGCCCACGGGAGTGCAGACCGTGATGCTGTTTGCTGCCGACGGAACACCCATCGGCAAGTACGAGGCCCATAAGCTGATTATCGATCACGCTTTTCAGGGATGTGCCTTCGGCACCTGCGACACAGCCGCCGGCACCGCAGCCAAGACAGCCACCATCAGCAACTTCTTGCTGCTGAAGAACTGCCGCGTGTCGATTAGATTCACCAACGGCATGACCGCCACCAGTCCCACGCTGAACATTAACAGCACCGGCGCCAAAGCCATCCGTCTGGGCACGGCAGCCCTCACCCCTGGTATGGTGAATGCCGGCGCCATCGTCACGATGGTCTACGACGGCACCTACTGGCAGGTGACCGCCATCCAGAAGGTGACCGCTCCCCCCACTCCCGGCGCCGTTGATCTCGGCCTGCCATCAGGCACGCTCTGGGCAGAGAAGAATATCGGAGCCAACAAGCCGACCGACTTTGGTCTATACTTCTCGTGGGGCAACGTAGAAGGCCACGCCGAAGGCTCGGGCTACGACTTCGGATCGAGCAATGACGGTCCATACGCATCGACCCCAGGCGCTGCCCTGACCGGCAACATCCCAACGGGCAACACATACGACGCGGCCCGCAAGAACATGGGAGCACCTTGGCGAATGCCAACCACATCGGAGTTCGTAGAGCTTAACAGCAATTGCACATCAGAATGGCTTACACAGGACGGCGTTGCGGGACGTAGGTTCACGAGCAATATAAATGGTAACTCCATTTTCTTCCCGGCGTGTGGTTACTTCTACGGTACGACACTTTACACCCAAGGCGAGAGCGGTTACTACTGGTCTTCATCACTTCAGTCCAGTGCCAACGGCTA
>JAEEGH010019918.1_pt1 | contig 14011 bp, 8 predicted proteins | sample 9134181 | NCBI WGS metagenome assembly JAEEGH01 (sample SAMN16246544, study PRJNA631951) | gut metagenome | biome: gut microbiome; feature: rumen; material: DP-attached | host: Bos | place: Iran: Karaj | collected 2018-10
CCATATTTGCCATGAACTGCTCCTTCCATTAAAAACTTCGCGTTAGCGACGCTGCATGGATGCAGCGAATAGTAGTTTTGCCAAAGGCAAAATCTACCATGAAAAAAATTACAGGGATGTAATTTTTTTCATATATCAGCTGATGTTATGAGAATAGCATATTTTTATTTTGCATATTTGATATTTTGAGTATTTTTTATACTCTTTCTACCGGGAATGTCTTTGCGTCTTTTCCCATATAAGCAACAATTTTACTGCCATCGTGGAGCATATCAACTGGAATAACTGCTGCATCAAGGCGCTTGCCGTCTACTTCGATGTATTCAATACCGCGGCAAACGTGCTGTGGATTCTTTACTTCGATGTGGAGGTTCATCTTGCGCCAGCGGCGTTCTACAGTGTAGCCGTCCCAGTCGTGCTTAATACATGGATCAATCAACAGACCGTCATACTGTGGTTTAATACCAAGCATGTACTGTGTGATTGCGTAGTAAGACCAGGTTCCTGCACCAGAAAGCCAAGATACGCGTGTGTTTCCTGGTCGCTTGCTGAATGTAGAATATGTTGTCTGGCCAACTACATAAGGTTCACTCTGGCGAATCTCTGCCTTGTCGTTGTAAGCAGCAGGAATAGCAGCCTTGCAGTATTCGTAGGCACGGTCGCCGTTTCCAAGCATAGTTTCGGCAATAATACCCCAACCCTGTGTATGGTTAAAGATACCTGCGTTTTCCTTAATACCAGGAAGGAATACTACAGAAGACATAATATCACTGCGGGTCATCTTGAATGGAGGAGCACAAAGCATAAGTCCATAAGGAGTTGCAAGCTTTTCTTTTACGCTTTCCATACAGATTTTTGCCTGTTCTGCAGTTGCAGCAGAAGACATAACAGCCCAAACCTGAGTATTAAAGTAAATCTGACCTTCTTCAATAGACTGAGTTCCGTAAACAGTTCCGTCTTCGCCAACAGCCCAGATAAACCATTTTCCGTCCCAGCACTTTTTCTGAATGTTTGCATCAAGTGTGTCGCGTTCCTTCAAAGCCCATGCAGCTTCATCCTTCTTGCCAAGGCGTTCAGAAATATCTGCATAAGTTGTAAGACCAAGACGAAGCTGGAAGGCAACGAACAAAGACTCTCCATGGTAACCCAATTTCAAACAGTCATTCCAGTCTGCAAGAAGTCCGCAAGGAAGTCCATCTGCACCCATGCGTTCAAGGTTAAAGTCAAGAGCGCGGCGCAGGTGTCCGTAAACAGTAGCTTCTCCACCATCGGCATAAGGAACTACTTTATTGTAAAAATCAAAGTTACCGCTTTCTGCAACATAACAAGGAACAGCATTAAAGAACCACTGACAGTCATCAGAACGGAATTCTTCAGGCTTTGGAGCCTTTTCGTGACCAGCGTTGAAGTCTTTAGAAATTACAGGAACAGCACCACCATTCTGGCACTGACCGCTTATCATACGAACAAGACGTTCTTCAGCCTCTTCTGGAATTGCTGCAGAAACACCAAGAATATCCTGTACAGAGTCGCGGTAGCCAAGACCATCACGTTCTCCGTTATAAACAAGAGAAGCCGCACGGCTCCAGGCAAAAGTGATAAGACAGTTATAAAGACCCCAAACATTTACTGTATGGTTAATATCTTCATCAGGTGTAAGAGCCTTGTAAGAACCAAGACGTGCATGCCATGCAGCAACAAGCTTATCAAATTCTTCATCTGCACGTTTAAAGTTTCCAAACTCATTTACAATTTTCTGACCAACTGCACGTGCATCGCCAATACCAAGCATGAGCATAAGTTCTTTTGTTTCGCCTGGCTGCAATTCCAAGTCTCCCTGAACAGTACCACAAGAGTTATCACCAAAAGCTTCAGAGTTTGTACATGCACCGTCTACAACAACCTTTGGATGCTCATAAGAACCGTATGTACCAATAAATGCCTCGCGGCTTGTATCAAAACCGGTCATAGGAGTACCAATAAGGGCAACCCACTCGCTCATATAAGCACCGCCAACTTCGTATTCAGGATGCTGAATATAAAGATTATCCTGAATTGAATAGCGCAACAGGTTATCCCCTACTTTTTCACCCTTTACAATAAAGAGCGAGTACTGAAGGTTTACCTGATCCTGAGTTGTATTCCACTGGTTTGTAAATTCACAATAAGAGAATACTCTGATTTTGCGTGGCTTATTAGTAGTATTAGTTACCTTAAGTCTCCAGTATTCAAAGTTCTGTCCAAGAGGAACATAATATTTTGTTTCACTCTTAATTCCTTTGTATTCAGAAGTAATTACAGTATAAGCAGTACCATGGCGGCATTCACTCTTATACTGATCAAGTGGCTTACCTACAGGCTGCCATGAAGCAGACCAGAAGTCACCGTCTTCCTGATCGCGCAGGTAGAAATAACGTCCTGGCTGATCCATAGGAATAGAATTAAAGCGAAGACGCATAAAACGTCCCTGTGCACCAGACTTATAGAATCCGTAACCACCTGCGTTGTTTGTAATTACAGCACCATAAACTGTTGAACCAAGATAATTACTCCAGCTTGTTGGAGTATCCGGGCGAGTAATTACATACTCAGCATTTTCATCATCAAAATATCCGTACTTCATAATTTCCTCATTATAAGTTTTTTATGTAAAAAAAAGGACTGACCAGATTGAGGGCAGTCCTTTCCAAAATTATTTGTCTGACATTAACCCTTTACAGAACCAAGAGCAACACCAGCAACGATGTATTTAGCAAGCAGGAAGTATACAATAATAAGTGGGAGCGCAGTAAGGGAAAGTCCAACGTAGATAGCACCGTGCTCACGCTTATAAATATCACCATTCAAAAGTCCAACCATGATTGGTAATGTATATTTTGCCTGTTTTGTAAGGATTACAGAAGGTCTGAACAATTCGTTCCAGCTTGTTACGAAAGTGAAGATTGCCTGAGTAGCAACAGCAGGTTTCATAATTGGAAGAACGATTGTATTGAATGTAAAGAATTCTTTTGAACCATCAATACGTGCAGATTCAACAAGTGAAACAGAAACAGCTGGTTTCATATACTGACGCATAAAGAATACCATACTCGGCGACGCTATTGCAGGTAAAATAAGTACCAGCAGGTGGTTGGTCATATGGACTCTATAAATCATCTGGAAGAAACCAATGATTGTTACAGTTGAAGGAATCATCATAACACCCATGATAAATCCAAAGAATGCATTCTTAAGTTTCCATTCATACATTACAATTGCATATGCTGTAAGTGTTGAGAAGTACAAAGAACAGATACATACACCAACAGAAACAAGGAATGAGTTCAAGAAACCTACAGCAGGATTAAAACTCTTACCAGTAAGAATCTTAAAGTTGTTCATCAAATACTTTGAAGGAATCAAAGAAATTGGATGCTGCTGAATCTGATATGTAGAACGTGTAGCATTTACAAGCATGATAATAAATGGGAACAAGCTCAAAATTGCTAAAAATATACAGATAACAAGAATTACTATTTTCAAAATTGACATACTTGACTTATTATTCATTTTCAACTCCTGTCTTTGCCTCTTTTATAGCAAGCTTAGCTTCTTTAGCTACTTTCTTGTTATATTTCTTGATGGCAACTTCGTCCTTATCGCGCATGAGGTAGAATACAATTGCAGAACAAATAACGATAATAAGGAACATGATAATACTAAGAGCCGAAGCCTGATTCTTAAGGTAACCACCGCGGAATGCAAGAGTATTAATAAGTACGCTTGTTGTCAATGTAGCGTTATCCGGACCACTGTTTGGAACAAAGAGGGCTGGAATATCGTACATGTTCAAACCACCAATCAAACTTGTGATGAGTGTAAAGAGCATGATAGTTCTGATACTTGGAATTGTGATTTTCCAGAATACCTGCCAGCCGTTTGCACCATCAATATCGGCAGCTTCAAAAATCTCTGGGTCAATACCAAGAACACCTGAAATAATAATAATCATTGTATAACCATACCACATCCATGTCTGGATGAAGATGATAATTCCCTGAGCCGTAGCCTTGCTCTGAAGGAAGAATACAGGCTTTTCGATTATGTGCATTTTCATCAAAAGGTCATTTACAGGACCCATTGGATAACCAAAAAGCGAATGGAACAAAATTGCTACTGTAGCAGCAGTAATAATGTTTGGCATATAGAAAAGTACTTTAAATGCACCCTGACCAGGAATTGACAAACGACGGTTTGTAAACCAGGCAGCGAGCAAAAGTGCCATAATCATCTGTGGAATAAAGTTACAAAGCCAAATTCGTACAGTATTTTTTAATGCTATATGAAATGTTGTATTTGTTAAAATAATTTTATAGTTTTCGAAGAACTGAGCACCTTTATAAAAATTAAATGAAATTTTTCCGGCACCGCGCAGATCTGTAAAACCGATTATTGCTGTATATAATGTTGGATAAAAATGGAATATTAAATACGCAATCATAAAAGGAATACAAAATATATAACCATATTTTGAATAACTGATTTTTCCTTTTTTCTTCATGTTGGACACCCCAAATCTTGACTAGACTGATTTTATAAAAAAAACATTTTTTAACTTATTTACAAATTAGGGCTGCCTCTCGACAGCCCTAATATATGTGGTTAGATACTAACTATTAGTTGATACCGAACTTATCAGCTACACCCTGCTTGAAGTCAGCAATTGCAGCATCGCGGCTCTTCTGTCCGTTAGCATAAGCACGAACCTGATCACGCCAGAGAGCGTTGATATCTGAGTCGTACTGTGTAAGGTTCTTACCATTAGCATAAGCACCAGCTGGTACGAAGTAATCGAACATGTTCTGGCCACCGAGGAAATCCAAAGTACCATTTGAAATGCTCATTACAGTTCCAGAAGATACTGTATCTTTTGTGTTTACAGATGGATCAGCACCTGTTCCGTACTTCCACTGGAATGTACCGTTAGCCCAAGAATAAAGGAGACCATCGCTTGTTGGATCAAGAGTAATCCATTCGATGATAGCCTTTGTAATAGCCTTCTTGTTTTCGTCCTTCAAAGCACCCTTTCCTGCGAGTACCCATGTACCACCCCAGAAGAATCCAACTGGAGAGTTACAAACAGCCCAATCACCATATGTATCGCCAGAGTTACCAGCCATTACGTAGTTGATGAGCCAAGCAGGTCCGAAGAATCCGAAACATGGTTTTTCACCAGCTTCCTGCATATCAGCATACCAAGCTTCTGTCCAGTCCTGTGTTTCGTTAGACCAACCATTGTCTGTAAGAGCTTTAGATGCATCGAGGAATGCTTCACGTTTTGGATCAAGATAAAGTTTTCCGTTTACGATCCAACCTTTATCAGCAGAAGCTTCATAAGCGTGCCAGATGTCTCCGTCACCAGAAACGATAGCTACACCCTTTTCTCCACATTTTGCAGCAGCTTCCCAGAATTTATCCCAAGTCTGTGAACCACCACCAATAGCAGCTTCAACAGCTTTTGGATCATCTGTTCCGAATACAGTCTTAGCAACTGTTCTGTTGTAGATGAAACATCCACCAGTAGCCTGATATCCGAGACCAACTACATCACCCTTAGGGCTTGTTCCGATATCTACTGTATAAGGAGCGATATCAGCCTTCTTGAGAGCTGCGTTGATATCAATACCAAGATCTTTATATGGAGCAGCGTAGTCAGCCATGTCGCCCTGTGTATATTTAAGAACGAAAGCAGCTTCTGCACCATAAATATCAACATCTCCATTCTGGAGAGCAGGAATAAGAGCAGGTTCATATTCCTGGTTTGTAGTAGCGATAATTGTAGTTTCAAGTTCGAAATTCAATTCTGGGTGAGTAGCCTTAAACTTCTCAACCATACCTGGGATTTCATCTGTGAAAGACCACAAATTAATCTTTGTTGGAGCTGCCTTAGCAGCAGGCTTCTTTGAACATCCTGTGAACAAAGCAGCGGCGATTGTGAGTGCACACAATACTGTTAGGATTTTTTTCATTTTCCTTCCTCTTGTAATTAGTTTTTTTATATTAGGGAATAACCCCTATTTATTACTATTGTATATCATAAGTGAATTTTTTGCAAAAAAAAAAACAAAAAAAGGGACATTTTTTACCACAGTTAAACGATTAACCAATGTTTTTTTTTACCATTTTTAAAAATCTGTGGTATTATGAATGTATTACAGGGTTAGTTATGAAGAAAAAAACTGTTAATCCAAAGGTTGCCATGTTTGTCTCGACCACAATTGTTGCAATTGTATTTGGAATAATAGTAATTTTGCTCGAAAATCTTGTATTTAACCAGCCTTTAGACAAAAATGCTTCCATTACATACCTCATAATCATCCTGCTTTTGTCATTTATTGAGATGAAAATGATGGATATCTTTCAAAAAAAGCAGATTTTTCCTATATATTATGATTCATTGACTAATTTATGGACCCGCCAGCACTTTGAACAGGAAGCAACAAAGCAGTTAAAGGCTAATCCAAAGGTAAAATTCATGCTTATAGAGGCAGATATCCGCGGATTTAAGTTTATAAATCAAACATATGGCGAAGAAGCGGCTGATAAGCTCATTGTTTATTATGCAAACATCGTAAATCATTTTGCAGAAAAGTTTCATGGCATTATTGGTCGAGGCTTTGCAGACAGATTTTATATTCTGGTAAGAGTTTCTTCTGTTCAAAATGCAATGAATGAGTTTAAAAAAAGTATGGCGCTTTGCGAAGAGATGACTGCAAAATCAGAGATTCCGTTTTTTCCTAAATTTGGAATTGCTTTTCTTTTGCCTGATAATAAAAAGCGTGATATTACAATTCAGGGATTAATAGGTCAAGCCTCGTTTGCAAAAAGCGCAATTAAAGATGATACCATTACCGCCTACTCTATTTATAACTCAAGACTTCAGGAAAGAATAAACGAAGAACATCATCTGGAAGAAAAAATGCAGCAGGCACTTGATGACGGAGAATTCTTTGTTGTATATCAGCCAAAGATCTCTCTCAAGGATGATAAAGTCTGCGGAGCCGAAGCTCTTGTTCGATGGAATAATCCTAAAGAAGGCTTTATGACTCCGGATAAGTTTATTCCTTTATTTGAACGAAACGGATTTATTAAAAAGCTCGACTTTTTTGTATACGAGCAGGTATTCAAGCTTTTGGAAAAGCAGATTAAAAATGGAGAAAAGGTTGTGCCGATTTCTGTGAACATGTCGCGCAATCATAATAAAGCAGAAAAATTCATTCATGATTTTTTGGAGCTGTTTAACAAATATGATGTTCCGCCGCAGTATGTTCAGCTTGAAATAATTGAACGCTCTTTTATGGGCAGCAACACGCTGGGAGAAATTACAAAGCGCCTTCACAACGAAGGATTTTCTGTAGCTATGGATGATTTTGGAAGCGGTGAGTCTTCATTAAATATGCTTACATCTATACCGGTTGATGTACTTAAGTTTGACAGAGTATTCCTGCTTTCTTCAATGAATGAAGATGGAACAATGGATTCTAAATCGGCAGAGTTCATTCAGATTCTTATAAACCTTAGCAAGAACCTTGATAAGCAGTCTGTTTTTGAAGGCGTAGAAACAAAAGAACAGCGCGACTTCCTAAAGTCAATCAACTGCGATGTAATCCAGGGATACTTCTATTCTAAACCACTAGTAGAGAAAGATTTTTTAGAGTTTTTGAAGCTGCACGTTTAAGAGCTCCGTTGCCTGTTTAGGATTAGCTTTACCCTGACTTTGTTTCATTACTTGTCCCATAAGCCAGCCAACAACATTTGTCTTACCGCTCTTGTAATCTTCTACAGCTTTTGGATTTGCAGCAATTACATCCTGAACAATTTTTTCAATTGCACTGGCGTCGCTTACAACTTCCATGCCCTTCTCTTTTATGATGTCTGCAGGCATTTTATTAGAAGCAAGCATTTCGGCAAAAACTTCCTTACCCTGCTTTGAAGTAATTTTCTGATCTTCAAGAGCATCGGCAAGCTGAGCAATATGTGCAGGTGTTATAGAAACATCATTGATAGTCTGTTTTTTCTCATTCAAAACTGCGAGCAATTCTGCAAGAATAATATTTACAGCACGCTTAGGATTCTTTGATTTTTTAGCAGCCTCTTCAAAGAACATAGCAAGGTCTTTAGAAGATGTAATAGTTTCAACATCAAAGTCGCTCATTCCATACTGAGCCTTATAGCGTACGCGTTTTGCTTCTGGTAATTCACCAACAGCTTCTTTTGCAGCGGCAATAAGTTCTTCGCTTACAGTAAAAGGTTTGATATCTGGTTCAACAACAAATCGGTAATCAACAAAAGAGTTCTTTGTACGCTGAACAACAGTTTTTCCTTCTTCGTCGTTCCAACCCATTGTTACCTTGAAGCCTGGGTTGAATTCCTGGCGGTCTTCCATAAACTCTTTGAGCTGACGCTTAGCTTCGTAAGCACATGCATCTTTAATTTTCTGGAAAGAGTTCAAGTTTTTAATTTCGGAAATTGGTGTATGCCAGAGCTTTCCGTCTTCCCAAACGTTGAGGTTGATGTTTGCATCGCAACGCATGTTACCTTCTTCAAGGTTACCATTTGTTACTTTTACATAACGAAGGATTTCCTGAACTGTCTGCATAAAGAGGGCTGCTTCTTCAGGACTAGTCATATCAGGCTTAGTTACAATTTCTATAAGAGGAGTTCCACAGCGGTTGTAGTCAATATAAGAGTGAGCACCCTGAAGGTGAAGAGACTTACCTACGTCTTCCTCAAGGTGGATTCTTTCTACGCGTACACGACGATATTTTCCGTCAATAATACAGTCATCACCTTTGAAGTTTTTTGTACGGCATTTTTCTCCGCCAGGTTGTTCATCCTTTGGATAATGAATAAGAGGAAGGTCAACATAACCGTCTGTACAAAGAGGGATATCATACTGAGTAATCTGATAGCCCTTTGCAAGGTCAGGATAAAAATAATGCTTGCGGTCAAATTTTGTATAACGTGCAATATTACAGTTCAAAGCCTGTCCTGCGACTGCACCAAGTTCTACATAGCCTTTAGAAATGCGTGGCATGGCACCAGGAAGTCCCAAACAAACAGGACAAACACGTGTATCTGGCATGCCGCCGTAACGGTTTTCGCAGGCACAGAAGGCCTTAGTTTTTGTCAAAAGCTGTGTATGAATTTCGCAACCAATTACAATTTCCCACTTATCAATCATCATTGACCTCTTAATAAATAATAGAAAATATTATATAGAAAAAAGGAATGATTCTCAATAGAAAAAAGAGAATGAGTTCTATAGAAAAAAACGCTACCGCCGAATTTCATCTTGCAAAAACCGGCGGTTAACCGCCTAAACGCTGAAGTGCCTTGGAACTATATACGTTGCCGCTTAGCGCGGCAGCACTTCAGAGTTTTTTTTGCAAGCTGAAATTCGGCTCCCGCGTTTTTTTAATACATTCAATTTTTTTTCTTTTATTTATCTTTTGTTTATTTTTTCTATTTAATATTTTCAATTAATCAACGTAACGTAAGTTTTACCAGTGCCGCCGTCTTCGGGTGGGGCAAAGTCAAAACTTTGTACTGAGGGGGAATGGGAGAGGTAGTCGCGGACGGCTTGCTGGAGGATGCCGTCGCCTTTGCCGTGGATTACGCTGAAATGTGGGAAGTTATGGAGTGTGCATAAATCTATCTGGTGCTCAAGAGCGTGAATGGCTTCTTCGGTGCGCATGCCTAAAAGACGCAACTCAAAAACAGGACGTTCTTCTTTTGTAGAAGACTGTAAATCATATGAAACATCAGGGGCAAGCTGCTTACTGCTTGAACGAACAAGTTTAAGATCCTTTTCTTTTACAGTCATTTTTACGCTGCCAAACTGAACGTTCCATACTCCTTTGCGGGCAAGATCAAGGAGGATTCCTTCGTTACGGGTGGTGCCTGCAGTAACTGTTGCACCCGGAGCAAAAACAAGAGGCTCTTCCTCAACAGAAGCTTTTCCAGAACCGGCCACTTCTGCAGCCATAACAGGAGTTGCATACTTTAGCGCTTCGGCATTACTGAGCTTTCGTTTTGTTTTTTTGTTTGAACCAGGTTCTTTTTTACGGGCTGCTGTTTCTTTCTGGAAGGCCTGCTCCTGTGCGGCAAGCTTTTCTTCTTCTATTTCAATTTTATTATCAAGACGATCTACATCATTTTGCAAATCAGAAATAAACTGTTTAACACCAAGAGTTTTTTCGCGGGTAAGCTCCCCTTCCCTGATTTCCCTAACAAGATTTTCAAGAGTGCGACGGCTGTGAATTAAAAAGTCGTGCATTTCCTGCTGATGACCTTTTTTAAGTTCATTTTCTTTTCGTCGAAGCGAGAGCTCTTTTTCTTTTATACGCTGCTCTTTTTCTTCCACTTCTTTTTGCAGCATACGTGCCTTATGCTGAATGCGGTCAAGCTCGGCATGCTTTTTGTTCAGGCCCTTTATGAGAGATGAAACATCAGCCTGTTCTGTTGCAATATAATTTTTTGCGTGATTGACTACTTCCTGCGGCAATCCTGATTTTCTTGCAATTGCAATTGCGTGACTTTCACCCGGGATTCCCATCATCAGTTTGTAAGATGGAGAAAGAGTACTTGTATCAAACTCAACACTTGCGTTTACACATTTTGCATTTGTGTAACCGTAGTTTTTAAGAATACCCATATGAGTTGTAACAAGAACAAAAGCATTTTTTTCTATTAAGGTATCAAGCACAGACATTGCAATTGCAGTTCCTTCCTGAGGATCTGTTCCGCTTCCAAGTTCATCAAGAAGAACAAGAGAATGTTTTGTAGCACCAGTAACTGCCTGCGCAATATTCTTCATGTGGCCGCTAAAGGTAGAAAGGCTCATATCAATATCCTGGCTGTCTCCAATATCGGCAAAGAGTTCTTTGAAAACAGGAAGCCTTGTGCCCTCTGCGGCAGGAAGAGGAAGCCCCGCCTGATTAAGCATAGAAAATAGTGCAAAGGTCTTAAGAGAAACTGTTTTACCGCCTGTGTTTGGACCAGTAATAATTAAAACACGCTTTCCATCCATAAAATAAAAATCAATTGGGACAGCCTTTTTGCCAAGAAGCGGATGCCTTGCCTTCAAAAGCAGCGGAGGCTCTCCAATTGCAGGAACCGCATAACAGCAGTTATTTTCATTACCCCAGCGGGCTGCGGCACAAGTTTGATCCATCAAAAGCATAACAGGATGTGCCTGACGGAAAAGCGGAATTGAAGGCTGAAGATCCTTAGTGAGATCGGCAAGAATTCGGTTTATAACCTGAATGAGTTCATTTTCTTTTTGAATAAGTTCATTACTGCAAAGCACAACATCCTGCGGCTCAACATAAACAGTCTGTGCTGTCTGCGAAATATCAATAATGATTCCGTTGATTCTATTTTGAAGACTCGCTTTTACCGCAAGCACCTGACGTCCGTTACGCAAAACAGGAACAGAAGATTCAAGCACACCCGCAAGCTTTGGATCTGTTGTATAATGTCGAAGCAGTGTTTTAATTTTTGTATTAAGAGAAGAAATCTGTTTACGGATAGCAGCAATTTCCGGGAGGTCACGCATCTGACCATCCGGTGTTATTATATGAAAAATCAGTTTTTCTGTTTCTGTAAAATCAGGAAGCTTTTGAGACTGTTCCAGAAGATTTTTTAATTCAAGATCCTCAGCATGAAGACTAATACACTGTTTTAAATTATTAGTGCTAAGAACAAAATCGCCTAACGCTTTTACCTGCTCAAGCACAAGGCTGGTTCCCTTTGCTTTAATTACATCAACCAGAGGTGCAACAGGCTCCCAGAACAAAATAGGATTTTTATGAGATGCCTCAAGATATTTTGACCATTCACGGCTAAGATTTTTGAGTAATTCTATCTGTTTTGAATCGGTAAAGGGTTCGCGCTGCAAAAAAGCATCTTTAGCTTCCTGAGTAATACAATAAGCTGCAACTTCGTCGCGAACACGATAAAAATCAATTTCCTGTAAGGCTTTTGAGTTCATGAATGTAATCTACAAAAAATAATTGCTTTTGTAAAGAAAAAAAAACGGGCAAAAAAAAAGAGACCGTACTCTCCAAGACGGTCTCACAATAGTTTTTTAATACCCCGATATCCAGTTCTAATGAAAGCTAGAAATAATCTTTGTCAAACACTTTTTTACAGAACTTTTGGGTTTTCTTATATGTAGGATTATATAACAAATTATTTAAAATTTGCACTACATAAAAGTGTAGTTTTGTGATTTTTTCTATATAAGTCCTATCTTCTTGGCCTTGAACACAGCTTGAGACGCTGAAGTTACTCCAAGCTTTGGATAGATTTTTTTAATATGATAACGAACTGTATTTACAGAAATAAAGAATATTTCAGAGATTTCATCATAAGTTTTACCCTGCTCCAGAAGCCTTAGAATATCCTTTTCCATTTCGGTGAAATTTGTATTTGATTCCTGCGAAATATTCAGATAGTTTGGATACAAAACTGCTATGTGTCTTGTTATACCAATTACTTTTGTAAGGAAAGGTGTTGTTCCCCTGACTTTTTGATATTCCTGTAAAAGTTTGAACATAAGAACGCCTTCATCGGCAATGGTTCTGTAAATGCGGTATTTTTCGGCCTGTTTCAAAAATTGATCAACAAGCTCAAAAGCTTTTTCTTTATTACCTGTCTTATACCAGCTCATAGCCTCTATACAGGAAATTGTTATTAAATCCATATGACGGCGGCTTAATTCAAAATAGAACTTCAACTGTTCGGCAAGTGCAAGCAAAGCAAGGTGCTTATCATAAAGAAGATAACATCGGAGCTTTACAAAATATCCGTATGTTTCCATGAGGTTAAATTCTCTATTTTCATCAGGTGCCTTTTTTTCGAGCCATTCATTTACATATTCAAGATTACAGTCATAAAGAGCAAGTCGAACACTCATAGCGTCGATGTTATATTCAAACGAACTTCCCTTAATATCCTTAACCCGATCTTTAAGATGCGACATGATGATTTCGGCAGATTTAATTTCACCATTAATTGTGAGGATTGTAATCTGCAGATAAAGGGCAACAACAAGAAAAACAAAAGCCTTCTGGCGTTCAAGAATTGGAATTGCACTTGTGATTCTTACCATGGCGTCAAAGCATTCATTCCGCTGATAGTAAATCTCGGCAGAAACAATATCATAAACCTGACGGGCTACATCACCATATAAAACCTTAAGAAGCTCCAGAGATTTTTCTTTATGCTTAAGAACAAAATCGCCGTAATAAGAAAAATCGCGAAGACCATTTAAAATACTAGGGCGTCCCGGGGCGGTACTGTAATATGGTTCAAGCGAAACGCCAAGATATCCAAGCTTAGAAAGTGAATGAAAAAAGTCTCTGTTACTTACAGTTGGAATAATTGGTTTAATAAAATCTTCAAAGCCAACGTCTGGCAAAAGATTCATAAGATGAGGAACAGCTGCAATGTCGCCCATAACTATACGCAAAAGAATTGCTGCAGAAAGATCATAAAGAGAGGCTTTATACTGCTCATCGGTGAGACTTAAAAAAGAATCTTTATTTTTCCAGAGCTCTGGTATACAAAAAGAGATGTTTAATTTTGAAATAAGTTGCTTTCTCTCTTCTTCCGATAACATTAGTCTTCCCAGCTTCCTGTTTTTATTTCTTCACTAATACGTTTCCAGCTGTCGTAGCGTTCTGGCGTGATTATACCATCCTCTACAGCTTTTTGCACTGCACAATCCGGTTCTGTATTATGCCTGCAGCCAAGCCCAAATTTACATTTTCCTATAAAAGGCTCAAACTCCTTAAAGTACATTTGAACGTCATCGGCCTGAATATCATCAAGCACAAAACGTCTGATTCCCGGTGTATCAATTATATCTGCTTTTCGACCTTTTATTCCATCAAGAAGAGATTCATTTAAGGTAAGGTGAATCAAGTTTCCTTTTGTTGTGGTATGACTTCCGCGGCCATATTTT
>JAEEGH010019919.1_pt1 | contig 14011 bp, 9 predicted proteins | sample 9134181 | NCBI WGS metagenome assembly JAEEGH01 (sample SAMN16246544, study PRJNA631951) | gut metagenome | biome: gut microbiome; feature: rumen; material: DP-attached | host: Bos | place: Iran: Karaj | collected 2018-10
AGACCTTAAAAGAAAGAGATATTTTTCGACAGGAGTATAGTGCCGTGAATTTACATGATAGAGATTTAATTAGAATGGCAAAAAGAGACGGTATTGAAGAAGGAAAAACTCAGGCAAATCTTGAAGATGCTGTAACTGTTGTTAAATCTTTCAACGTAAGTCCTGAAGTTGCTGCAGAAAAACTGAACGTTCCTCTTGAAAAACTCCAGGAAGCTTTGAAAGAAGCCTAAATTACTTCATCAACAAAATCAGTCCCAGCTGAGGCAATACTACAATTGCAAAGAAAATCAGGCTAATCCAGGTGAAGGTCTTTATAAACTTGAAGCCCTGGCCTGGATATTCCCTTACATAAATTCTTAAGTTTATAACGCTTGCAAGGGAACCTATAATTGAACACAAGCCTGCTGAATCCAGTCCGTACAAAAGTGCCCGTAAGTTATTTGTAAAATGCCACAAAACAATTGAAGCAGGGACATTTGAAATCACCTGGCTTAATAAAATTGACCAGATATATTCATGCCCTCCGACTGAATTTTTAAGAAATTCCGAAACTTTTGGATTCGAACAGATTGACGATGAAAAAACAAAGAAACAGAAGAAGGTGAGTAAAAGTACATAATCAGTTTGTAAAAGAATCTTTCGGTCAAAAATTAAAAGCGACAGAGCTACTGCAAGTGTTACAAAAGGCCAGAAGCGGGTTCTTGAAACAATGCTTGCAACAACTACTAAAAAAAGTGTGATATAAAGAATCCGTTTTCCCTTTCGTTCTTTTTCCCATTCCTGGCAGACTTCCTGTTTTTCAATGGTGATAAGTTCCTTCTCATCCTTGCGGTACAAAAACAGAATAAAAAGATAAAGCAGTACAAAACTAAAAAGCCACAAAGGAAGCATTGTAAGCAAAAATTGTGGTGTTGAAATGCCGCTCTGACTGTACAAAAAAAGGTTCTGTGGGCTTCCAAAAGGAGTCAACAGAGAACCACGGATTGCGGCAATATTTTCAAAAGTAAGAACCGGCAGAATGTATTTTTCCTTGCCGCCCGCCCTAAAAAGAATGATTGTGAGTGGAACAAAAATAATCAGGGAAACATCATTTGTAACAAACATTGAAGAAAAGAAAACCGAATAAACAAAAAAACAGGTTAATCCCTTCATACTTTTTAGTCTGATTGTTTTCTGTAAGAGAGGCGAAAAAAGATTTTCCTTCTTGAAACCTTCCAGAACTGAAAGCAGCATAAATAAAGTTGCCAGAGTTTTCCAGTCTATATCTTTTAATAATTGTGTACTTGGAGGGGTTATAAATAAAGAAAGAATTGCTGCCAGTAAAGAAACACTAGGCATCAATTCCTTCTTAAAAAGTGCAATAATTTTTTTGAACATAAAATCCACCATAAAGCTTGCCGGAAAAATCCTGCTGAAAAATCCTGCCGGAAAAATCCAGCAAGCCTATTATAGTGTTTTTTCTACTCGAATTTAAACCACTTAAAGTCAAAGTTACAGCCTGGCAGGAATACAAAACTGATTTTCTGACCGCCGCTAACTTCTTCTATATCAAAAGTTTTTTCTTCGTAGTCGTCTGTGTGGGCAAATTCTATCACCTGTGTAGAGTTCTTTCCGTCAGCACCAAAGAATTTTATGTTGATTGTATTGTTTTCGGTGTTAGATTTTCCACAAATTGTAAGTTTCTTTGCCTTGCCAGAGCCAAAATCCATATTTGCAAAGTCAAGGTTTACATTGTTTCCAATTCCTTCTACCGCCAGTTGGGTTTTTGTGAAAGAATCCCCGGTTACAACATCTGCATCCAGAGCACGGAGTTTTGCAAAGGCCTTTGGAGTTTTGTCAAAATAGAAACCGTGGAAATAGATTCCGTCTGGAAGTACAAAACTAAGAGTATGAACACCAAAAAGACGTCTGCTCAAGGTGAATACATTTTCTGAATATACATTGTAGATAGATTCGTGCTTGTAGGTGAATTTTCCAAGACATTCTCCACCACCTTCTGTTACTCCCTTTTCTGGAGCTTTAGAGCCGTTCCAGTCGGTTCCAAGACCTGGTTTTCCATCCCAAACTTCAAGAGGAAGTTCTGTGTTATGACTGAAAATTGGAAGATGGATTGTATCAGCACCATCTGCACCAAAATCAACCTTATCAAAACTAATCCAGGTGTTACTTGATTTTCTGGTAGAAATACCGCTTTCTAAAGAAAGTTCAGGTTTTTCCTTGCCTTCAAAATCATCCCAGCCATTGAGACGGCAGGCTTCCACCAGCTCGTAAGGATTTACTTTGTGAGTACCAATTCCACTTACACTAAATGGTAAATCGCTCAAAACTTCATCATATATAGTTCCGTTATGAGCTGTACAACGCAGAATACATTCACCATCACCAGCTGCTTTTATAAGAGCCTTTTCAGTTCCGCTTCCAATACCCTCTTTGTCGCAAACTTCAATGTTGTCACTTGCAACACATTCCTTAAGAACAGGATTCCAGTTTATTTCTTTGATAGAAGCATTTTCTGGTAAAACTTTTGCAGTTACATGAACTTCTCTGCAATCGGCATTTAGTTTTGTTCCACCATCAGCCTGAATTTCTATTTTACGGCTTGGAATAAAATTGCTTTCTGGACGAATTGCCATATAAGGTGCAACCTGACTCCAGGCATTTCCATCATATTTCATAGAAACATTTGGAAGATCCTTGCTGGCAGCAGTTATAACAAAAGATGATTTTTCGCTCTTAGCACGAACAATAGCAATCAGACGGTTTGCAAAAAGCTTTCTTGTATGACTTCTTGCTCCTCCGTTTCCTTCATCGGCGGTGTATTCGTCGTAATCAGTTGAATCTCCATTGTCCATTCCAACCAGTTCAGCATCCCCTGCAACATTGAAGGTAATAAGATTTCTGGCATTTTCAACAAGAGTTCCGTCTTTATCAGCAGTCATAATCTGAATAAAGAACAAGTTTCCAGTTTTTTCTGTTTCTGGTTTAAGGATGATAGATGCAGGGTCTCCAAATGACTTTTTAGAATCTTCTGCAATCACATTTCCATTTTCATCATAAGCAAGAGCCTTAATTTCACCCTTGTGGTATTCCAAAATCCAGTGACCAAAAGGTTCTTTTCCATCTTTATGATTAATTTCCTGCTTACCCAAAGAATTTCCATTAAAGAAAAGTTCCACTGCCGCAGCGTTAGAGTAAGCCTTTACATCAACCAGCTGACCTTCGTTCCAATCCCAATATGGCAAAAGATGAACAAAAGGTGCCGCATTTTTTCCAGCCCATTCAGACTTGAAGAGGTAGAAAGTGTCTTTTGGGAAACCGGCAGTATCAATCTGTCCAAAGAAAGAAGATTTAGTGTGATAAGGAGTAGGCTCGCCAATGTAATCCCAGCCAGTCCAGATAAACTGACCAGCACTAAAAGGACAATCGCGGTCGTTTGCAATTACAGTCTGAGTGTTTGCACAGCCCCAAGGAGTTGTACAGTTTCCAAGAGTTGAACACTGACCATCGCTGAAAGTTACCAGCTTAAGACTGTCAGGGAAGTGGTAAATTCCACGGCTTTGAACAGTTGAGCCAGTTTCAGAACCATAGATTTTCCATTCAGGATATTTTTCATGATGTTCATCGTAAAGGCGTTCCAGATAGTTGTAACCAACAGTGTCAATTTCTGTGCCACAATGCTGGGCTCCATCAGTCATCATATAGTTTGAAGCAATTGTGATAGGGGCATTCTTTTGGGGATCATGCCTTTCTACAATTGAATAAAGCTTCTTTGTAATTTCAAAACCATTTCCAACGTGAGTATCGTAAATTTCGTTACCAATAGACCACATAATTAATGATGGATGATTTCGGTCCTTTCTAACCCAGGAAACAGTGTCTTTTTCGCACCAGTCGTTAAAGTAGTTTCCGTAGTCAAAGGAGGTTTTTGGTTTTTCCCACATGTCAAAGGCTTCATCATCAATCATAAGACCAAGTTCGTCAGCCAAATCCATCCAGGCTTTTGGTGGAGGATTGTGAGAACAACGTACCGCATTTACGCCCATTTCTTTAAGGCGGAGGAACTGACGTTTCTGAGCATTTTTATCAAAAGCAGCACCCAAAGCACCCTGATCATGATGCTGGCAGGCTCCATAAATCTTTACATGTTTACCGTTGAGGAAAAAACCTTCATTATTTGTAAATTCAGCAGTTTTGAAGCCTAAATTCTGGCTGTAAGAATCGATTACTTTATCATCTGCATCTAAAAGCTGGCTTGTAACAGTGTACAAGTATGGATCATCAAGATTCCACAGGTGAGGAGCTGATACAGAAAGTTCTTCTGTAGTTCTTGAAACTGAATCAAAAGAAAGACCAGGAACTACACTGTGCAGATAATCAGACTCATCGGGATTAAGCGGAAGTGGCGATACAGGAAATTCTGATTTAGCAAAAACTTTGCCTTCTTTATCAGTAATAATGTTGATAACTTTGTGTCCTTTTACAGGACCTGCAACTTCTACAGAAGCCTTGATATTCCAGCTGCCGTCAAGTTTAGATTTGTCATCAGGACGATTTACAAAATAAGTTCCGTCAGAAACCAGGTAGGTGGATGGACTTTGAATTAATGATACATCACGGAAAATTCCAGCCCCAGAATACCATCTTGTATTAGGACTCTGATAAACTGCAATCACCAGAATTTCATTTTTACCCGGCTGGACAAGTTTTGAAATATTGAATTCAAAAGTTCCGTAACCGTATTTCCATTCACCGGCTTTTTGCCCGTTCACCCAAACCGCAGAGTTCATATAAACCCCTTCAAAACGGATTGCAGTGTGACGGTCATTTACATCTTCTTCTTTGAGGGTGAAAGATTTAGTGTAACATCCCACACTGTTTTTGTATAAATCTTTAGTGTGGTGAATCATCCAGTCATGCGGAATTCTGACATTTTTGTATTCTGCTTTTTTTGCAGCTTCTAAAAACTGATCAGGAGTAAAGAGAACAGGTTCTTTATCCTTGTACATTGAATCATTGTCTAAAGGAATTTCAGAGAATTTCCAGTTATCATTAAATAAAGTAATCATAGTAAAAATTATAATAGGGAAATTGCAAAGAATATAGTGAAAAACCTTGTACAAAAATATGTAATTTTTGGATGATAATATAATGTTTAAAAAAAAAGAGGCCCAGATAATCCCAAGCACAGCTCTTAGCGCATACCGTTGCTGGATTCCTCCTCTGGCGGGGTTTTGCGAAAGACACTTGAAGGGCATCTGAGCAACATGAATTTACTATATTCCGCCCTTTACGTCAACTAGCCCGCCGAACAAGCGCATTATAATGCATTTGCTCTTAAAAAATCTGATGGGCGGGAGCAGAGGTGGGGCAAAATGCGACATCTGAGCGTTCGCGAGCCGGCGTAGCCGGCGATGTCGGATTCCTATTACGCTCAGCCGGAGCATTCTTGCACCACCGCCGCGGTAGCCCATCAGATTTTTTGCTACGGTGAATCATAATGCGCTTATTCTAAGAATAGTCGCTGCGGATTAGTTCGTTAAGCTGTTCAATAGCCTTATGCATAAAGTCCTTTTCTTTATACAGCTCTTCGTCCGCCTTTTTAATAGCTCTCTGAACAGCAAAAATACCGCTTCCAATAACAGGCGCATAACCAACACTTACAGTAATGCGGTAAGGCACTTCATTTCTATTATTCAAAAATTCAAATTCACGGTAAAGAGTAACGCGAAGCTTTCCTGCTTCTTCAATTGAACAGGTATAGATAATGGCAAACTCATCTCCACCATATCTGCACAAGAAAGAATTGGTTGCACCCAAAACCTTCTTTAAGAGATTGGCAGTAATAATAAGGGCATTGTCTCCTTCCGGGTGCCCATACTTGTCGTTTATCTCTTTGAAAAAGTTTATATCCAGCATAAAAACGTGGTTCTGAATTGCCTCTTCATCTTCGCTTTCCAGGGCAATCTGCTTAACTTTTGCATCAAAGGCATGGCGATTGTTCAGTCCGGTCAGCGAATCACGGGAAATCTGATCAAACTGAACTTCTATATATACAAGAAGGAAGGCCAAAGTAAGCAGCTGCCATACAACACGCACACTCGGGAAAAATGCGTGTAGAATTCCACCCATCAGAGGGCAGAAAAGGAAAGAAAAGAAAGTTACATAACCGTGATAGTAAGATGGCTGCAGTTTTTTTGTAAAAAAAGATGCCAGGGCAACTGCAGAAGAAAAAGTAAAAAAGCCGTAAGTAATAGCGGACTGCAAAGGAAACATTTTTCCTTTCTGGAAAGTATTAGTTGCAGGATCAATATAAAAAAGCAGATTAGAAAAAGGACTGGACAGGGTAACCAGAATATAAAACATCATTGGAATAAAAGAGATGTAATAAAAAGTTCTGTTTACATTATGAGAACCCATCATGTAGTAAAGAATGTAGTCTGTCCACAAAAAGGCAATTACGCCGGTTACAATATAGTAAAGAACATTTAAGCCCCAATTTAATTCATAAAAGCCAGGAGCCTTGGAACCATCAACAAAAATTAAAAGAGTATCTATGATAAAAAGACCTATTGTCGTAACAATAACCCGCAGATACATAAGTCTACGAGTCTGTTTATCGCTCCAAAGTTTTGAACGGTAAGCTATCCACCAGAGAATGAGCAGACAGATTACATTTACCTCGGAACGGTAAAAAATCTCATTCATATTCTTCTATTATAAACCACATTTTCATAAAACAAAAGAAAAATACACTAATTACCTAGGTTTGACATGCAGAGCCAAGACTTTTATAATCTGCCTATGATTAAAACACTGTCTGTAACTGTACTGCCAAAAGACGAAAAAAATGACTCACTTATCCGCTCTTTAATTACAAAGGAGCTTAAAAAAAGCGGCATTTCTTACAAAAAAATGACTCCGGTTTTTGAAAAAAAGTCCATCGATGCAAGACACGGACAGGTAAAGCTGCATCTTAAATATTCAGTTTTTTTGGACGAAGAACCTGGGGCTGATGGTTCCATCGCCCGAAACTTTCTGCCGGAATGGAAAAAAGCAGACGGTAAACATTCAGTTTTAATTATTGGCGCAGGGCCGGCAGGATTGTTCGGTGCCCTTAAACTTTTAGAGGCCGGCATTAAACCAATTATCCTTGAACGGGGAGCAGAAACTTCTCAGCGCAAAAAGGACATTGCCCAGATTAGCCGTGCCGCACTTGTAAATGAAGATTCAAACTACTGCTTTGGAGAAGGCGGAGCCGGAACTTTTTCTGACGGCAAGCTTTACACCAGAAGCAACAAACGCGGAAACATTCCCGAAATTCTAAACACCTTTGTGCACTTTGGTGCAGACCCAAAAATTCTTACAGACGCCCACCCTCACATTGGAACAGACCGGCTCCCTCAAGTTATAAACGCTATGCGTGCAAAAATACTTGAGTGCGGTGGAGAGATTTATTTCAACACCCGATGTAGTGAACTTATTCTGGAAGGCGACACTGTAAAGGGAGTGAGGGCCGCAGGCAGGGATTTTTTTGCGGATGCGGTTCTGCTGGCAACAGGGCACTCTGCTCCGGATATTTACAATATGATGGCACGGTATACTCCGCAAAGTTTGGAGGCTAAGACTTTTGCGGCGGGGGTTCGCGTAGAACACCCGCGCGAGCTTATAGATAAGATTCAGTTTCATGGGCGCGAGGAACAGGCGGCTTTACTGGGAGCCGCGGAGTACCGGCTTATTACCCAGGTGGACGACCGCGGAGTTTACTCTTTCTGCATGTGTCCTGGCGGGTTTGTGGTTCCGTCATCTTCTGGGCCTGATGAGATTGTTGTAAACGGTATGTCGGCTGCAAAGCGTAATTCCAAGTGGTCCAACGCCGCTATTGTTGTAGAGATTCGTCCTGAGGATATTCCGTCTGAATACAAAAAACAGGCTGATGAGGCAGGTTGCCCGGCCCTGGCGGGGCTTTTCTTCCGCACGGCAATTGAGCACGCCGCCAAAGAAAATGGCGATGGTCAATCGGCACCATCACAAAGGCTTACCGACTTCCTTGCTAACCAGAAATCAAAAGATTTTCCGCCAAGTTCTTACACTCCAGGACTTGTTTCTTCTAACTTGAATGACTGGCTTCCTCCTCATATCTGCAGCCGCCTGCAAAAAGCCTTCCCGGTTTTTAACAACATGATGCGCGGCTATGTCTGCAAAGACGCCCTTATGATTGCCGTAGAAACCAGAACCAGCACCCCGGTTAGAATTGCCAGAAATCCGGAAACTCTAGAATCTACGGCTCTTAAAAACCTTTACCCTGCAGGAGAAGGCAGTGGTTATGCCGGCGGAATTGTTTCCAGCGCTATGGATGGTCAAAACTCTTGCAAAAAAATAATGCAAAAATTTTCCTAATATGTTATAATTTTTGGCATGAAGGAAAACTCAGTTAAGGCTGAGAGAGTTGTATCCATTGCAGGCTTTGTATTTCTAGTTATTGCAGCACTTGCAGGATTCGCATTTGATGGTGATCAAGAATCCTTTCTAGAGTACTTAGCTCCCACAGAATACATAATTCCATATACGCACGTTATCTGTGCTACATTGGCTTTTGTATCCATTATTTTTCCAAGCTATTTTATCATGGTTGCAATCTTTATGATTGAAAGCATACTCACCATCTTTACCCACTATGATATGCTTGGCATTTTCTTTTTCTATGCAGCAATTATTCTTCTGCTGGTAAAAGAAATTTTTACAAAAAAACATACTCCCATAGTAATTGTTCTCTTTGTAATCCACTATCTTTCTCTTTTGGGAACTTTAAACCGCGGATGGAAGTACACCCTAATTTCTTACGGTTACTCTACCTTCTGTATGGTTTTCTACATCTGGATTTACAAGATTCTAAAGCAGAAGTTTTCATGCTACATTCCGTCTAACATTGCAGACAATTCTGCCATGACAGGAATTAAAAAAGGTGGCCATCTTAAACTTTCTGATTATGATTTAACAGAAACTCAGATTCAGTTTATTCTTTCTTACATGCATGAAAACCTTTCTTTTAAGGAAATCAGCAATAAGTTCTTTGTAAGTGTTTCTGTAGTTAAGCACGAATTTGTAAAAATCTACAAGGTCTTTGCTGTAGACAATCTTTTTGAACTGCGCATGCTCTTGCTGCAGTATCAGCTGGAAGCATAAAAAAAAAGGCATTACTGATCCCTCCGGTGTCAGCAATGCCTTACTCTACCCGATTTCTCTCCTTCCGATAGAATACAACGCTTAAAAAATATATAGGAACAAGCTGCGAACAGCTTTTAATAATCCTAGGTTGTAATAACTTTTTGCGATGTATCTTTTTTAATATGTTTTTATTATATTCGAAACTACAACGTTTTCAAGGTGCTATAAACAAAAAGAACCGAGGTTCATATAAAAAGAACCGCGGTTCATGTAATTTTATATCAAACTTATTTGATTTTTCTCTTGTTATTCTCTTTTTAAGCTCTTTTACAGTACAGATTTTAAGAACTGCTGAAGGCGTTCACTCTTAGGATTCTGGAAAATCTCTTCTGGAGTACCTTCTTCTTCTATGTATCCGCCGTTCATAAAGAGTACACGGTCTGCAACTTCGCGGGCAAAGCCCATTTCGTGAGTTACAACAACCATTGTCATACCCTCTTTTGCAAGGTCCTTCATTACGTTCAATACTTCACCAACCATTTCCGGGTCAAGGGCAGAAGTTGGTTCATCAAAAAGCATAACATCCGGCTGCATTGCAAGAGCACGAACAATTGCAATACGCTGTTTCTGTCCACCAGAAAGTGTAGAAGGATATACATTTGCTTTTTCTGTAAGACCTACACGGTCCAAAAGCTTCATTGCTTCTTTTTCTGCTTCTTCCTGAGCCTTAAGACCAAGTGTTACAGGAGCAAGTGTAATATTCTGCATTACAGTAAGATGTGGGAAAAGGTTAAAGTTCTGAAAAACCATTCCCATCTTTCTGCGAGGAATATCCAGATTTGTTTCTGGAGAAGTCATGTCTTTTCCTTCAAAAAGAATGGTTCCTCCACTAGGATTTTCAAGACGATTCAAACAGCGCAAGAAGGTACTTTTTCCGGAACCAGATGGTCCAATCACTACAATCTTTTCGCCCTGCTTAATATGAATAGAAACATCTTTAATTACATGCAGATCTCCAAAGCTTATCTGCAGATTTTTAACCTCTATCACTTTTTGCCATCCTTTTTTCAAAAGCACCAAAGAGCTTTGTAAGCCCTACAGTCAAAACAAGATATATGATTGCACAAGTAAGAAGAGGAATCCAAGCATTGTAAGTTGCATTTCTAATCATATCACCTGCTTTTGTCATATCCATTACAGCAATAAAGCTTGCTACAGAAGTTTCCTTAATAAGAACAATAAATTCACTTGTATAAGTTGGCAGAACTGCTTTTACAGCCTGTGGGAAAATAATTTTTCTTAATGTCTGCCATTTTGTAAGACCCAAAGAACGGCCTGCTTCCATTTGTCCGGCATCAATTCCCTGAATACCTGCACGGAAAATTTCTGTACAGTAAGCGCCGGAGTTAAAACCATATGCAAGAATTGCAACAAAAAGGCGGTTCAAGCCAAGAGGAGCAAAAATTACAAAGTAGAAAATCATAAGCTGAGTTGCCAATGGAATTCCGCGGAGAATGGTTGTATAAAGATTTGCAAAGAAGTTCAAAACCTTATTATCAGAAATCTTCATAAGAGCAAAAATACCGCCCAAGATAGTTCCAATGAGAATAGCACAGATAGCAATCAGCACAGTGATACCAAGACCATCAATTATCAAAAGATAACGCTGTCCGGCAATCATAGTGTCATAAAAAGATTGAAACATTAAAAATCCTTTAAAAAATAAATAACTGGCTCGCTATTGCAAGCCAGTTTTATAAGCTCTCTTCGATTTTAGGCTTACTTTCTTACGATAATTACCTGCTCTGATTCAAAGTATTCATCAGAGAAGTCTACATTCTTTTTTCTTTCTTCTGTAACAGACATACCAGCTGCAATAAAGTCAATTGTACCAGACTGCAAAGCTGGAATAAGGCTGTCGAATGCCATATCTACAATTTCAAGAGTACCTTCTGCCTTAGCAGCAATTCTCTGTCCCATAGAGATATCAAATCCAACAATTTCTTTTCCGTTTACATATTCAAATGGTGGGAATGTAGCGTTAGTTCCAAGCTTAATTTTCTTTGAACCGTTAGAAGCAAGTGCAGCAGGAATTGTGATGTTTCCATCAGCTGGCATAAATGCGTTTACAAGTGCTTCATAGTCACCATTGTTTTTCATTTCTGAAATTACAGAATTAATTGCCTTCAACAAAGATTCGTTTCCTTTTTTAACGGCAATTGCATATGCTTCTTTGTTATCTGCAAATGACTGATCGTGAATAATCTTAAGATCTGGGTTTCTTGCAACAATCTGCTTTGCAGGAAGTTCATCAAGAACTACAGCATCAATAGAACCGCTCTTCAAGTCCAATGCAGCATCAATTCCACTCTTGAAAGAAGAAATTTTTGCATTTTCTACATTTTCCTGAACATAAAGTTCACCTGTTGTTCCACTCTGAACACCAATCTTTTTTCCTGGCAAATCTGCAGCAGAATTAATTACTACTGTTTCTTTTGCACAAGAAGCAAAAATACTTGCAGCAAGAACAGCTGCCAATACAAGGTTCATCTTTTTCATACTAGTCTCCTGAAAAAGCGCTCTTGGGCGCTAAATCATAATAAATATACACTATATTAGCAAAAATTACATATTTATGCAATTCATGAGTATATTAGTGTAAGATTATTCATTTTTGTGATGGTTCTGTTTTTGTTGTTTCTGATAGTACCACGGCCGCAAAAATAAGAACGCAGCCACAAAGCATGCGCACTGTAAGCCTTTCATGCATTAAAAGGGCGCTGAACAACATTCCAAATACAGACTCAAAAGATAGTACCAAAGACGCCACCGAAGACTGTACATATTTTAAGCCAAGGTTCTGCAGACTAAAGCCCACCATTGTGCTGAACAATCCCAAATAAAGCATAGAAAGCACAACACGGGAAGTAAATGCCGTTGCTGTTGGGAATGCACCATCAAAAACAGGGGCAAAAAGCCAGCCAAAGACTGCAACAAAAACAAACTGAAGCAGGGTCAGAAAAAGAGGGTCGCCGCCTTTGCGGTTAAACCTTTCTGTAAAAACTATGTGCAGGGCAAAAAAGATTCCACAGATTAAAGTAAGAACGTCGCCTTTGTTTACGCCCGTGGCATCATCAGCCACAAGAGCCAAAAGACCAATACCTGTTATAGACATTACTGCCGCAATAAAGACAAAAATTGAAGGCCTTTTTCTGGAAAGCAGCCAGGTTATAAAAGGAATAAGAATTACATAAATTGTTGTAAGAAAAGCGTTTTTTCCTGCGGTAGTAAATTTACAGCCGATTGTCTGAGTTGCATAGGCAATAAAAAGAAAGGCACCTGTAAGGGCCCCGTGAATTAAATAGTCGCGGTTAAAAAGCTTCCATTTCTTAATAAAGATAAGTGACATAACCACAGCCGCAATTGTATATCTGTAGGCAACCATGTACATTGCCCCAATGTAGTCCAGGCTGTCTTTTACTATAACAAACGAAAATCCCCAGATAACGGCCGTCAAAACCAGGCCCGCACTTGCAAGCAGGGAGGTAAGCTTTTTATTCATGAAAAATGTATACAAAAAAAATATTCCCAGGTCAACACCCTGGGAATATTTTAGACACTAAGTATTTTTAGCTGATTGTCCAGTTTACTTTTTCTGAACAGTTACCTTTTTCAAGTGCCAGATATCGCGAACATAGTCTTCAATAGTTCGGTCAGAAGAGAACTTTCCGGCATTAGCAATGTTCTTCAATGCCATCTTAGCCCACTTTGTCTTATCTCCATATGTTTCTGCAATCTTTTCTTTTGCTTTGCAGTATGAATCAAAGTCTGCAAGAACGTAGTAAACGTCTGGGCGCTGTCCTTCAACACCAAATACCAGAGAATCGTGAAGTTCCTTGAACAACTGGTGTGTTGGGTCGTATGTACCATCAACAAGCTGTTCTACAACTTTTGCAAGAGCTGGGTTGCAGTCCAGGTATTCCTGAGGGTTGTAAGAGTGGTCTGCTTCCATCTTCTTAATTTCTTCTGTAAGAAGACCGAATACAAATCCGTTTTCTTTTCCGGCTTCTTCAAAGATTTCGATGTTGGCACCATCCATAGTTCCCAAAGTGAGGGCACCGTTGAGCATGAACTTCATGTTTGATGTACCAGAAGCTTCAAGTCCGGCTGTAGAAATCTGCTCAGAAACATCTGCTGCAGGGAAGATTTTTTCTGCAACAGAAACGCGGTAGTTTTCTACGAATACAACGCGAATCTTTCCGCGAACACGGCGATCGTTATTAATGCGCTCTGCAACTGTATTAATCAGCTTGATGATAGACTTTGCACGGCGGTAACCAGAAGCAGCCTTTGCACCAAAGATGAAAGTGCGTGCAGGTGGGTTATAGCTTGGGTCTTCTACCAGGCGGTTGTAGATGTACATAACGTGCAGAATGTTCAAAAGCTGGCGCTTATACTCGTGAAGACGCTTAACCTGAACATCAAAAATGCTTTCTGGGTCAAGGAATTCGTTCTGAGTATGCTTGAGGTAGTCAGCAAGAGCCTGCTTGTTTTCTGTCTTAATTCTGATAAGTTCTTTAATTGATGCGTCATCATCAATGAACTTTTCAAGTCCCTTAAGCTGAGACAGGTCTTTTTCCCAACCGTGTCCAATTCTGTCTGTAATGAACTTTGCAAGCTGTGGGTTTGCGTTCAAAAGCCAGCGGCGCTGTGTAATACCGTTTGTCTTGTTGTTGAACTTTTCTGGGTAAAGTGTGTACCAGTCTTTAAGTTCTGCTGTCTTCAAAAGTTCTGTATGAAGAGCAGCAACACCGTTTACGATGAAGCAGGCATGAATTGCCATCCA
>JAEEGH010019921.1_pt1 | contig 14010 bp, 9 predicted proteins | sample 9134181 | NCBI WGS metagenome assembly JAEEGH01 (sample SAMN16246544, study PRJNA631951) | gut metagenome | biome: gut microbiome; feature: rumen; material: DP-attached | host: Bos | place: Iran: Karaj | collected 2018-10
ACAATATGACAACAGTAACAGTGAATGCCAAGAAGAATGAAGTTTCGTCCTTCACCAAGAAATTGATGAGCGGCCTCGACCTCTCAATGCAAAGGCTTATTGCCATGCGTTGCCGCCACAACGGTTCCTTCTACCTCTGCGATGCCGATGGCAACATCTACACCGTAAAGGCCAAGGAAGTCAGAGCCATGATGGAACAGGAATAATCTCCTGCATCACATAGAAAACACCAACCACGATTTACAGCTTTTGCTGCGAATCGTGGTTTTTTCGTTTACATCTGATAACATTGCTATTGAGCTATCAAATCACCCACTTTATTAACCACCTTATACTCCAAATCCTCAAACTGCTTGAAATGTGCTTCTCCGCAACGGATTTTCTTTCTTTCGCTTGGATGAAGTTTGTTCAAATCCACCTTAGGCGTTCCTGTATCTTTGGTTTCGGCGACAAAATACACCTTCTTTTCTTCTTCAAACACGACTGCCCAATCGGGATTGTAACTTCCAATCGGAGTGGGAATTTTGAACCATTCCGGCAACTTGAAATAGTATTTCACTTGGTCGCTCGTTTCGCAATCGCGGGCAAACTTGTTTTCCACTGAAGAATCCAAAGGGACGTATTCTTCATAGATGGTTTTGTCCGACTTCGAAACCTTGAACGTGAAATCATTCAGATAGATTTCAAGTTCTTGCTCTTCAAAGAGTCGCATTTCGTAATCCGAATCGCCAATTTTGTGATACTCAATGCCGTCAATCATCAAATCTTGCAACACTATTTTGATTTTATCCACCACCATATCCATAAACAGTTGCGGATTGACAGCCAAATCATCCAAGCGGCCTGACTTCCCCAAAATTTTCCAAATGGTTGAACGGGTCAACTCGGTACGATTCTGGACATAACCCAATATGTCGGGAATGAAATAATCTAACGAATGGGTAGTAAGTTTGTCGCCTTTGTATTCCGTTGTCACACCTTTTTCGGTGATGACAATTTCCGTTTTCACAGAACGAATGGTCCGTGCCACAATGCGAGGCATTTCCTTGATTTCGTTGCCTGCTTTTTCGATGAGAACATCGGTATCGAAATTCACGCGATAAGTGGTTTTAGCCTTCAGTTTCTCCCAAATAGAGAGGAAAAGTGGGTCTGCCTCAAATCCCTTCTTGTACTTCACTGAAACCCTATCACGTTTAGGCTTGATACGGTTGCCGAAATCAACTCCACAATCTTCCTGCAACTCGGTTTGCAAGGCCTTGGCAAAATCGTTGTAGGATTCGTTGGCAACCACCGTCAAACGGTTGATGTTCCTGTCATAACAACGCACACCTTCCTGATTGACAGGCAAACGCAAACCCCGACCGATTTCCTGACGTTTCTTGATTTCCGATTTCGTTTCGTTCAAAGTGCAGATTTGAAAAACATTCGGATTGTCCCAGCCTTCTCGTAATGCTGTATGCGAGAAAATGAAACGGAGCGGATTCTTCATATCCAGCAATGTTTCTTTATCCCTCATAATCAGATTATAAGTGTCGTCATCGGCTTGTGTTTCACCAGAAGTGTCTTTTATGCGACCTTTCTTATCCTGGGAGAAATAGCCGTTATGGATCTTATCCAAAGGATACTGATTCAGTGACTTAAACTCATGGCGTTCAATCAATTCCGAATAAATCTCCTCAAACCAAACAGCGAATTTCCCTTTCACCTCATTGCCGTGCTCATCGTATGCACGATAATTGGCCACCCTGTCGATGAAAAACAAAGACAACACTTTTATCCCTTGCCTGTTCAGTTTCAATTCCTTACGCAAATGTTCCTCAACAGTGCGGCGAATCTGAAATTTCATCACCTCATCATTCATTTCATCCTTGCGCTGGCCTTGATAAAGCGTGTCACCATTTGAAAAAACAACGCATCCGTTTGAGGCATCAATTTCCTCAACAATATAGCCGTTGCGGTATATTTCGCGGTTCTCGCTTTTTGCGTATAGGTCGTCGCCCGCCCGAAACGTGACCGATTTTCGTTTGACACCGCTTTTGTCGTTGACATCGATGGAAATTTTAGCGGTGATTTTTGTCTTAGTCGCGGTAATGGATTCCAATGCCACAAAAGCGCCATTCAAGGCATTCTCTTCCAGCACCGAATCCACCTCTATTTGCTTGACCAATCCCAAATCGTAAGCCTTCACGGGATTTAGGCTGTAAATCAGGTTATAGCGATTGCGGTGTGTGGCTGAATAACGCAAGGTGCACAGCGGATTCAGATTCTTGATAGCCGCCGCCCTTTTCTCCGACTCCATATTTTGCGGCTCGTCCACAATGACAATAGGCTGAACCTGCTTGATGAAATTGATTGGCTCCTGCCCATTCAATTTGTCGTTAGGCTTATTGATGACATTCTCGTCTTTGGCGAAAGAATCAATATTGATGACAAGCACTTCGATATTATCTCCTGCCGCAAAGCCTCTCAATTGCGATATTTTATTGCGGTCGTAAACATAGAAGCGAATAGGTGTGTTATCGTATAGCGTTTGGAAATGCTCATGCGTGATTTGCAGGTTTTTCAACACGCCCTCACGAATCGGGACAGACGGAACAACAATCACAAACTTCTTGAATCCATATTGCTTGTTCAACTCATAGATTGTGCGCAAATAGACGTAAGTCTTGCCCGTGCCGGTTTCCATCTCGATGGAGAAGTGCATCCCGTCCAATTGCTCTGACGGTGTGATTTCATTCTGACGTTGCACATTTTGCAAGTTGGAAAGCATCTGCTCTTCCGACAACACCAACTTATTGCCAATGCCATCTATCAAACTCGCCTGCTGTTCATTCAAATCGTATTGAAACACAGAGTCGTCCTGAGCCTGCCCCTCAAAAAGCCCGACTACCGCCTGAATGGCTTCCTGCTGATACTGTAGGTTGGATTCGAAGGAGAGTTTCATACCGTAAAATCAAATACAAAATGACTAATCACACCAAAATTCGGATGGGTAGATTCAAAATATTGATTGTGAATGTTGTGTGGTATTCTAACTAATATCTCACTATCACGGTTATTCTTCACCAATATTCCATTTACCTTTTGAATAGTATTATCAACATCGCCTTCCACCAAATAACCCAGCAATATACCACAAGGGTATTTTTCAAATACATAATTGTCTATGCCTGTGTCAATGTATCTATTCAACAACTTTGAATCTTTTTCTTTCAATAGTTTCGCTTCAACATAAAAACAATACTCTTGTCCATGCGAGATATTAGATAGTTTCATGTCAATTCTGTTCTCTTTATTAGCATACCCCTTCTTGTTCTGAATAATATTATTATGGAAATGATGTTCGACATGACATTCTATTCTCCAACCCCAAATTAAACGTTGTGGATTCTGATTTATATATTTATCAAGCATACTTGTGAAATCGTTTTCCATCCATTTTATCGAATAATCAAGATTTGTAATAGATGTATTATAAGCAGAAACAAGCAAAGAAACGCACTTTTCTTCAAAAGACTTTTTAAAAGCCTCTATTACATAAGAAAACAATCCCATATCAGTCCTCCTTATTATTCAGTATTTCAATAATGAGATCCGATGCGTCTTGCATAGCCATTGATTGTGTCCAGAAACGTCGTTGATTAGGACGAATGATGTATATGCTATCTCCGTCATAATAATTCAATTTCTTACGGAAATAAATACCGCCTCCTTTTTCTTCCCATAGATGCTTGTCTATCTTTTTCAATTCTTTTTGAACATCCAATTCGGATTGCACAATCTCTTGGTTTTTTTTGCCAAATGAGATTTTCGCCATAGCAAGTGGAGAATGTTGTTGCGTAGTATATGTGGTTCCATTGACAAATAATCCTTGACCATCAACAAAACTGTTTAGTGTCAGGCATATCTGCTTCACATAATCAAGATTATTCTGTATTGGCAATAATGCAATAGATTTTTCTTGCTTTTGGAATAAATCTATTCTCATAAGAGTGTCTTTTACAAGAGAAGCATAGTCAGTTCCAAGCTTATCGTAAATAAAATCATCCACCTTTTGCCTTATTTGTGCAATATCCTGCCAATTCTTTTTGGCCACAACTATTTCACCAAAGCAACTCAACAAATATGACTTGTCATCATCATTTAGTTGATCAAACAAATACCTCACTTGAAATAATTCCTTATATTTCACAACATCTCTTTCAATCCCCCAACTTGATGTTGCCAGAAAAGAATAATATAGAGCGAAAGATGAGTTGACGAAAAGCGTTAATAGCTTCAATGCATCATCATCATTATTTAACGATGCTACTCCAACAATGCCTTTAACATAGGCACTATAATAATCCACAAATGAAGATGTTAGTTGCAACCGGGCATCTTCTCCAACTTTTATACCTTCATTAATAATGACATGGTTCCTCTGGTATACATCTATCATACCAAGCCGCCTAAATTTATTTGTTTTTACAGACTTTGGAGGAATATCTGTAAAATACAAATCTACATTTTGGGGCCTATGAATCGGCAATTCCGAAATCAAATCACACGTCTTATCTGCTGGTGAAGTTGTTTCGAATCCCACACCACATATTAAGTCGTTTTCATTGAGATATTGGCTCAATGTAGTATGCGCATTGAGACCCGTCTTGATTAACTCAAAATCTCTATCCCCGCCCCACATTGCAATTTTCCAAATCTTCGTGTCTGGTTTTTGACATTCCTCGCGAGGCAGATATTTCACATCCGAACTATCTATCACTACCCCTTCAAGCACATTAGACTTGATGTATGTCTTTGGAGCATAATAAACGATTCTACCCGATTTATTATCAGGTTCCTCTTTTTGGTAAAATGCAATACATATAGGTCCTATGGCTGAGCCAAATAATTGCCCGCCAAAATCTTTCGGCGCATTTCTCAGAATTGAAAAATTATACACCTTTTCCACATAGCAATCATTAAACAGCCATTTCCTGAATGATTTGTATGTGCTACTTGTATTAGTCAACAACTTTGTATTGAAAATCATGGCAATCTTCCCTTTAGGCGAAAATTTGACAGCCTTGTGTAAAAAGGGGAGCACCATCTCTTTAGCAAATCCGTTCTGATTGCAGTAATTACGAATAGAATCTGACAACACAACTCCTTTCGACCTGTTTTCCGTTCCAAATGGGGGATTTCCCACAACTAAATCAAATGAAATCCCCTCAATCTCATCATTTGTTGCAATTGTATCTGTGCAAAACAGGTTATGGCTTTTCTTAGCCTTCACAATATGGTCGGGATCATTGACCAAACAAGGGAGCTTTGCCGAAATCCAAAGAGTTTTGGGATCCAAGTTATCCACTAATGCCAAATACAAACTGAATGCTGCTACAATGATAGCCTGGTCATTCTGTTCTATTCCATATATATTGTTTAACAGGATGTTTTTTAGTTCCTCAAAATCAGTCGGTTTTTTATGATGGGCATTCTCATAGCGCTTCAACAAACGCTTGTAACTTTCTACCAAGAAAATTCCAGACCCACACGCAGGGTCAAGAATTTTTACATTGTATTCCGTATATTGCTTGTCTGTAGGCAGAACTTCGTCCAGCATAAGTTCAACCAAAGAGGTTGGAGTATAATAGGCTCCAGCTCCTTTTTTCCCTTTTGGATTCGATTCCTCCAAAAACTGCTCATAGATTTCACTCAAAAGCTCGATGCGAATGATTTTGAAATCAAACAAGCGCCAATCTTCAAACAATTCTGTCTGTCCATCATTCTCATACCCATTAGTGAAACATTTCCTTATCACTTTAAGATGCTCTACGGTCACACTTTGACGCTCACCTTCCTTCACAGAAAAAACATTGCCATTAAACTTCTCTTCCAAAATGGCATACAATTCATAGGTGGCATCAACACTATCCAACACATCGAAATAGGTCTTTGCACCTGCCTTTATTTCACCGTAAAAATCAACACTTGTTGCCTCTCTATCTTCCAAATACAACAAAAACAACGAACGCAGAATGATCTTGTGAATAATTGAAATGTCAGTAAGTCCGAGTTCCTTCAATCTATCAGTAGTACGTTTCAAACTCTCAACAAGATATTTGTCAACTCGTCTTTGAATATTGATTTTTTTCCTGATTTCGAATGCGTCGGCCAATGTCCAAATGATGCCACTATCGACAGCAATTGATGAAAAAACTGACACCAAACGTGCAATCGCTTTGTCATCTGAAGAGTCAGCCTTAAACATTTCCAAGTTCTCCAATTCTTTGCCATAATTGGAGTTCTGTAATCTTGCAAAGGGTTTTTCTACACAATTATAAATCCTTATTTCCGTGTCATTATAGACATACAAAAACAAAACTTTTTGATAGTTCCACAGTTTTTGCTGTAACTGGGAGATTTCCTTGATGGTTGGCTCGTCAAAAGCAACAACTTTTTTCAAAAAAACTGCAGGATAACTCTTCGTTTCATCGGTGGAAAAGTATATTTCATCAATGCCAAAACCTTCTACTAGTTTGGCAACAGCAAGTTGACTATCTGTCATTTGTTCGGTATTAGAAAGATTAATGCTTCTTTCTAACCCTAACAGTGCCTTGAAATCTATCTTCTTCATATCAGTTTTCCTTTCTTATATCGTCCTAAACTCCACTCCAGCGTCTCTCATCTGCAGGGCGGTGTTGGTTTTCAATTGGTCGTTGCCTTCGAACAGGTTGTCGAGGGCGATGACTTTCTGCGGATGCTCGGCGAGAACGGCATCCACTACCTCCTGCGTGGCGGATTCGAGAATCAGTATCAGTTCCTTGCCGTTGATGGCATAATAACCATTCTTATGCTCTATGCTGCTATTTAAGCTCTTGCCGCTCTTCAACAACAACTCATACACCATGTTATCAGTTGTAGCATTTTCGGCAATGGGGTTAATGAAGTCCAGCATCTGCTGTTTCCATTCCTCTTTGTTGGAGCCTTTTATTTCGCGCCACTGCTTGAAGTTGCTTTCCAACAACTTAAAAACCTTGAAACCTAAGTCCGGCATTTCTATGGCTTGGTCTTCATCAAATTCCAATTGTTCCTTTCGCTTGGCTTGTTCTGCTTCCACTTCCTCTCGGATTTTCGCACTCGCACGGCGTATCCTCTCCTTGCTTATCTCCGCAATAGTCTTATATCCTGCCTTGTAAGCCTCGCTTTTCTCGTCGCACAATTCGGGCAACTGCACACAAATGAATTTGCGGTGTCCGCCATCCTCCTTGTTGAGTTGCATTACTGCATGGGCGGTAGTGGCACTGCCAGCGAAAAAATCAAGAATAATAGAATTTTTATCTGCTGCACCAAGTCTCAACATTCTCATTATTAAAGATTTTGGTTTTGGATATTCAAAAATATCCTTACCCAACAAATCATTTACTTCTTTTGTTCCATCATCCAGTGTGCCTGTTTCTTCATAATTCCATAGATTGACAGGAACAATTCCTTCATCTAGTTCAGATAGGAATCTTTTTAATCTTGGATATTGATTGTCACCATTCTGTCCCCACCATAAACGGTTATCCGAAGCATGAAATAAATATTGATCATAACTATACTTCCAAGCATTAACTTCATGAACGACTTTCTTATTGTTATTTGGATTAATTATTTCATACGACAGATTTGGTCGTTGCTCTTTCGTTCTTTGACTGACATAGGATACACTAGTCCATACACCGCGAGGATCATTATCGGGATTTGAATAAATCGAATTCGACTTTTCTGTTCTATTTTCACGCAAAATAGTGATTTCATCGCTTTTTCGATACAATAAATTATGATCATATAATGATGAGATTAATTTTGCGTCATTATTTCTCGTATAGCGTTTTTCCCAAATAATGTCGGCCACAAAATTCTCCTCCCCGAAAATCTCATTCATCAACAAACGAAGGTTGTGCACCTCGTTGTCGTCAATGGAAACGAAAATCACGCCATCTTCGCGCAAAAGACTCTTGGCCAAATATAGGCGTGGCATCATCATATTGAGCCAGTTGCTATGGTATTGTCCGTTTTCCTTGCTATTTCTACGGAACATGCCTTCACGAGTCATATAGCCGTCTTCGTCCTTGTCGCCCACGCGACGCAGGTATTCCTCCTTGGTCTCCGAAAACTTGTCGGGATAGATGAACGAATCATTTCCGGTATTGTACGGCGGGTCAATGTAGATCATTTTCACCTTGCCGAAGTAACTCTTTTGCAACACCTTCAGCACTTCCATATTCTCGCCTTCAATGAAAATGTTTTCAGTTTGGTCAAAGTCAACGGATTCTTCGCGGCAAGGCACCAAAGTAGCCGATGAAGATTGCTGCATGACACGGAAAGCATCACTTTTGCCTGCCCAATTCAGCACATAACGTTCGTTGGCGAAATTCACCTCTTCGCCAAGCGTTGCCTTCAACTTTTCCCAATCGATCTTGCCTTCGTCAAAGACTTCTGGCATAAGTGATTGAAGTATCTTGATTCGTTCCTCTTGCGGGGTTTGTGATTGTCCTTTCATCCAAAGAATCCATTTAAGTTGATGCAAATATACAATATATAATATCTTTCCATAAAAGATTTAATTTAAATTTATTAACACGGCTGTAAGGAAAAAACTATTCAAACAGCAATCAATATCAGACTTCTACTCAAATATCTCCTTCGAAGTTTTCTTTTTGCCCATAAAATGCTTGAAAACAATACTTCCGCAGTACATTCCGGTGATTTCCGATGAGGCTCTGCGCGTTACAGCTAACCTTTTCTGCTTCATTTTGCGCTTGTTCTTCAGAAATGCTCCGTAGGCACGGAAAACTGCGTGACATTCCTTGAAATTGCCTTGGAAAATCATTCTTACTGCTGCGACAACATCGAGGAAGAAGCGCACAAACAGCACCCAGCCGATTTCGTTGTCGGGCAGATTCTTTACAATAAGGTAAAGGTTGTTGCGGAAGTTTAGGAATGTCTTGAACGGATTGGACTTAGGCAATGCACCGCCACCGACATGATAAATCGTCGATTTTGGCTCGCATACAACGCGGTAACCCGAATTTTGCACCCTCCAGCAAAGGTCAATTTCTTCCTGATGTGCAAAAAAGTCATCGTCGAAACCACCAACCTCAAAAAATAACTTTGAACGTATGAATAATGCCGCTCCACTTATCCAAAGGCAATCCTCGCGCGTGTCGTGCTGACCGTTATCGGTTTCAAGACACTCGAAAAGCCGACCACGGCAGAAGGGATAGCCATACTTGTCGATATAACCGCCAGCCGCACCTGCGTATTCAAACTTGTCGCGGTTGTTATAGTCGATGAGCTTTGGTCCGCACACGCCTATGGTCGGGTCGTTATCCATAAGTTCCACAAGCGGCGTAATCCAGTCCTTGCCAACTTCTACATCGGAATTGAGCAGCATGAAATATTCTGCATCAATTTCTTTCAGTCCACGATTGTAACCGCCAGCAAAGCCGTAGTTCTTGTCGAGTTTTACAAGTTGTATCTGCGAGAATTGTTCTGCAAGGAAAGCCAGCGAACCGTCGGTAGATCCATTATCTATAATGCATATGCGGGCAAGGTCGGGATTGGTGTTCTCGACAAGCGTATGCAGAAACTGACGGAGAAATTTTTCACCGTTCCAATTCAATATTACGATTGCTGTACGTGCTGGCATCTGTCATTAAAATCGAAGCGCAAAAATAATAAAATAAATTTGTGTCATGACAAATGTACTTGCCTTTACTTAATATTTTCGTACAATATTGACTTGTATGTAAAATTTTATGTAAGTTTGCGCGTTATTTCTAACGATGAAAAGACTTGTAATTATAGTTATACTCTCAATGATTTGTCTTTCTGCATTTTCGCAGAACGGCGGAGATAAAACATACAAGTTCCTCAACATACCAACATCTTCTCGAATTTCGGCTCTCGGTGGATTCAACATTTCGCATATAGATGGTGATCTGAGTTTTGTGAATGCCAATCCTGCTATGCTTACTGCCGACATGCATAATCAATTTACATTAAGCTATACTAATTATGTTTCAGACATAAATCTTGGTTATGCAATTTATGCACGCAATTTCGAAAAGGCTGGGATTTTTTCGGCTGGTATACAATACCTTAACTACGGAAAATTCTATAATACAAACGAATACGGAGAAATTCTTGGCAAATTCAATGCAGCCGACTATGCAATAAACATTACGTATGCATATCCACTGAAGAAATTCAATTTTGGCGGAACACTGAAAACTATTGTATCGGACTACTGGGAAGCAACATCATTTGGTGTAGCAGTCGACCTTGGTGCAACATACAAGGATACAGCCTCTCTATTTTCGGCTGGAATGGTTGTGAAAAACCTTGGTTTCCAAATTAAAAGATATACTAAAGGTGTTCGCGAAGGTTTGCCTATTGATGTACAACTTGGAATTACAAAGAAATTCAAGCACGCACCTTTTTCACTTTCTCTCACAGCAATAGACCTTGTAAACTGGAGTCTTCGCTACGAAAGTACATTGCGGACAAATTATGACAGTGGTGAAGAAAAGCAGGAAAACTTTCTTAACAAACTTGGTCATGCAGGCGACGAACTTATGCGTCACTTTGTAATTGGTGCCGACATTACCATTAAAAATGTATTTTACATTTCATTAGGTTACAACTATCGCCGCCGTGCAGAACTGGCACTTCCAAACAAAGGTAAGATCGTTGGATTCTCGGCAGGTTTTGGTTTATGCTTAAAGAAATTCAGTTTGGAATATTCTTATTCATCATACCATATTGCAGGTTCGGTGAACTATGTGTCGCTGAAGATAAATCTGGAAAATATAATGAGAAAGAATTAAATTGAATAAACATTATCCATAGGCTCTCTTCTTACGTCCCATAATGCAACTATTAGAATTCTAGAATCATCTACACGATATATTATCTTATTCAAATAATTAACAACTATGCTTCTATATGTTTCAGAAAAATCAATTAGTAAAGGTTAAATTTGTCCAATATAAGGACTCGTTTCTAATAGTTTGGCTGTTTTAAAAACTTCTTGAAGAAAATTTTTCATATTTTTTTCTCCAAATCTTTCAAAAATATATTCAGCAGTTTCTTTTAAAGTATTTTCAGCTTTTTCAGACCAAATTACAATCATATAACTACAATTTTAATTCTTTTTAACTTGAAAATACTTCTTCTGTAGTCTTACATTTTCCTTCTGAAATTTGTCTTTCCCCTTCTTTGATTATGTTATAGATGTCTTCTTTGGTGTAAATATCTTTTTTTGCACTTTTTGCATAAGATTCTAACTGACTAGCCAGCCATAGCATATTTTCTGTAGATAGCGTACCATACAGATAATCCCTTAAACTCGTTAATGTTTCTAAACTCATTTAATAACTATTAAAAAGACGATGTAAAAATACAATAATTATTCTATAAACAAGATTTAAAAATCATCAATCAACTTAATCTCCTTGATGTCACATTCGCAAAGCTGGCCAGATACTGCCTGTACTACTATCTTTCCCGATGGCTTCACATCAACAATGCTGCCGCTAATCTCATCCTTTATGCCCTGAATTTTCCACATCATAATCTTACCAAAGCAGTAAAGGTTCAGCAGATAGTCGAGACGAAGGTCGACAAACGGAACATCCTTTATTTCGTTGAGCTTCTTTTCCACCATTTCCGATATGCCAGTTATAAATTCCTTAGCATCGTAGTCCTGACCGGTAATGTTCTTCAATGAAATAGGATTTGGTAACCATTTAGGAAACTTCTCCTGATTGAGATTTAATCCTACACCTATAACAGATGACTTTACAACATTGCCGTCTAACTTATTTTCAATAAGTATTCCGCCGAGTTTTTTACCGTCGTAATAAATATCGTTCGGCCACTTGATCTTCGTCGTAATACCCTTTAATTTCAAAAATTCATATATAGCCATTGAGGTTGCCAGACTTACCTTGAAAATTTCTTCCGTTTTTATTTCGGTGAACAGTGCAATACTGAAAAGCGCGTTCTTATCGTTGTCGCTTACCCAGATGTTCTGTCCCATTCCTTTTCCTTTGGTCTGCGAATGGGCGAATACTGTTGTCGGTTCAGTTATCTCTCCAGATGAAAGTCTTTCGGAAAGGTAAGCGTTTGTCGAGTCAATCTCGTTGAGTTCTATATATTTCATAGTTTAAATCTTTTTGTAAAATGTTTAGCAAAGGTAGGGAATAATTGATAATTGACAATGGATAATTGATAATCAATCGCCCCTTCGATGCTTCGACTTTGCTCAGCAACCGAAGCTCAGGGAGCTAAATTCTCTCCGCCCACTGAGCGTAGCCGAAGTGAAGGAAAACAGTAAGTTCTTTTTCAAAATTTTTCTTCCGCCTAAAATCACATTATCATAATTACAATAAATAAATATTTAATTAAATTTAATTGATGATTATTATTAATACCTGTGAATAGGTTAGTAAATTTGTGAAAATTTGTCTTGCAAGTTACCTATCAAATGTTATTTTATTGCAGCGAAAAATGTGTAAGATATTTATAATTCAGGATTTTTATATTCGCAGAATTTGACATTTTTCAGTACACCCCTGATGAAAAATTTTACCTCTCCGATTGTTCAAATTGAACCATTTTTCTGTTGAAAAAAATGCATCAAAAAATAACAAAAAATTCTTGCTTAAATCCAACTTCCATATAGTCGAGCACCTTACAATTCTGCAAGAAAAATTTAATATTTTTTATTCACAGAAATAACCTTTTGAAAACATATTCTGTTAATTTCGATTTATTTTTTCAATCAATGACTTACGAAAAAAGCGATTTTTCAATGATTTTTCATTCAGTAAATTAACCGCATTTTTGAAAAAAGTTGATAAGTTTGCTTGCATATTTCAAAGAGCGTGGAAGTCAAATTAATAATTGATAATGTACAATTAACAATTGATAATTATTTTTACAATTCCGCATCCTGAGTTTGTCGAAGAGGATTGCTAAAATCCTTCACTTCGACAGGCTCAGTTGGTGGATGCTTCTAGTTGAAGAATTTCTTCACCTCGTTGGCAAAGTTCTTCTCCACTTCTTTGCCGTCGCGGGTCTTGGCGAGACCAGCCTTGCCAGTTTCCTTGTAATCGACATTCAGGCGTTCACCAACTTCGCGCATAGTAAGCACAACTTCGTCAGGCGAAACAAACGACTTCACTCCGCTAAGTGCCATAAGTGCCGCACTGATTGCATGTGACGAGTAAATACCGTTACGCTTTACGCAAGGAACCTCCACAAGTCCGGCAATAGGGTCGCAGATAAGACCAAGAGAATTCTTTATTGCAATGGTAAAACCTTCAATCATCTGTTCTACATCGCCACCTTCGAGATAAACCAAAGCTGCTGCTGCCATTGCTGCTGCCGAACCAATTTCTGCCTGGCATCCGTAGTCAGCTCCAGCAGTTGAAACATCACCGAACAATATCATTCCGAAGAAACCAGCAATCATCAACGATTCGAGTATCCTGTCTTCTTCCGGCTTGTGAATTTCGTTGTAGGCCTTCAGTACGCCTGGCAAAATTCCGCACGAACCTGCAGTAGGACAAGCGATTATAACACCCGACTTTGCATTTATCTCGTTTACAGCCACTGCGTATGCCACTGCCTTTCCGTAAATATTGTCGAAAATCTTGTTGCCTTCGCGGTACTTGTTGATATTCTTCGAATCTTTGCCAGTAAGTTTGAGCAATGTAAGTTCGTTGCTGCGGATTCCATCGTCAACCGATTTCTGCATAATGTTCCAGTAACTGCGCATCTTATCGTAAACCTGCTTGCGGTCGGTATTCTGCAACTGCCTTTCAATGTCAAGGATAAGATCAATGAGATTTATCTTTTCCTCGTTTACATATTCGATAAGTTCCTCGAAAGTGTGGAAAGGCATCATTGGAAGTTCGGTAGCCGAATTTTCGTTGTAAATCTTTGCAATTTTTGGCAGATTTGCGTTCTTTTCGT
>JAEEGH010019923.1_pt1 | contig 14009 bp, 12 predicted proteins | sample 9134181 | NCBI WGS metagenome assembly JAEEGH01 (sample SAMN16246544, study PRJNA631951) | gut metagenome | biome: gut microbiome; feature: rumen; material: DP-attached | host: Bos | place: Iran: Karaj | collected 2018-10
GGAGCTTATAATCAACCGCGTCGGTCAATCTCTTGTTATTACCCCGAAGGATGCGATTCGGGAGACGTTCTATTCCGGCTTGACAATGTTTACCGAGGATTTCATGGCGGACGGCAGGCCGGAGGAAGTGCCGAATGAGAGGATCGAGCTGTAATGTTCATGCTGGATACGAATATTCTGATCTTCTCCATTCGACACCCGGATTCCGCGTGTGCGAAATGCTTGGCTGACCATGTTGGCCGGGATGTGTGCATCTCGGTCGTCACTTATGCGGAACTGGTCTACGGGGTGGAAAACAGCAGCGATCCTGCCCGGAATGCCGAGGCACTGAACCGTTTTCTGGCGGGGATCAGTATTCTGGATTTCGATATGGATGCCGGAATACACTACGGGAAAATCCTGGCAGAGCTGAGACAGAAGCATCTGGACAAGCAGAATCAGGACAGAGACAAGATGATCGCGGCCCACGCGCGGTCTTTGGATTTTACCCTGGTAACGGACAACACGAAGGATTTTGCCGGTATTGCAGGCTTGTCACTGGACAACTGGCGCGAACCGGGAGATTTGGAGAAATCCTGAGCAGAGGAAGAAACAACGGAAGCTATCCTTATTGATTTATTATATTGATGTCTGCTTGGAGGTGATACATTTGCCTGACTATTGTTATTTGGTAAAAGGTTTGCCAGTCTTTCTTGGCTTTCAGAAATATTCGGCAGTCACCATGAAATGCATTGAAAAAGGGTATTTTACTGATAGGGAGTCCTTTTCTACTGAATTCGCATTCACAGAACCCAAGGTGCACAAGAAAGTGTATCACGGTATTTGTAAATATCTAGAAAGCATCTATGAAACAGACTGTGACGATTTCATTTCTCACTATTACAATTCTAGCTTCTACGACGAGTCAGCAGGTGAGAATATCACTATCTTCTTAATCAGCGTGGCTACTATCTACACCGATTTTTGGCTAGAAACCATTTCTGGATTATCTTCTGATTTATTCTATTTGTACGGGAAAGAATACTACCTCAACTATGGAAAAAAGAAAGAATATACTCAAATTAAGATAGATACAAGTAAGATATCATGCTTTTGGGGAAGTATAGATAGCTTTTATCTTCATTTCAAAGATGGGTTCTCAGTTGGTTTTAATCGGGGTAGACTTACTGTGTATCATGATGAGTCATATCGATCTATCTAACAGGAGTTATATACATTGACTTCACTTTAAGCATATGTTATCATACAACTATCGGAATGCAGAGAAGGAAGAGACGTTTTGGACGTATTCCGGGGGCTGAGTACATCTGGAGCTTGTGTAATGTTATTCCGTAGCAGGTGTGTATGCATTACTGTCAATGTTGGAACTACCAGTTCCCGCAACAGGGCTGTCACACCTGCTTTATCTTTATCATTCACAGTTACCGGGAATGCTTTCACTGACATTTTTATGGGAGGCGGCGGTACTCGCTGCCTCCCATAAACTACATATTACCCCGTCGCCCCCAGCAGCACCAGCACCAAACCATACACCGCGCTCGCCACGGTGCCGGAGACGATCACCGGCCCGGCGATGGTGAACATCTTCACCATCGTGCCAGTAATCAGCCCCTCGGCTTGTGTCAAGACAAAACTTTTTTACGTTCTGTTGTGTTATGTCTTTTCCGGGAGTGAGCGGATCATGGAGGTCTCTACGACCATTGCAGAGCACAACGGTGATCATGTACACCGTTATATCTCACTATGGCACCAGTCTCCAAAAGTCAGATGAAGTTGAATGCGGTTTTCATCAAATACTCGAACTTCGCTAACGAACTCACAGATGGTGTTGGCGTCGTAGGTTTTGAAACGATCAGGTCCGCAATCGCCTGCCTTTTGCATGGCTTTTTCAGCCACAATTCTCTGTTCCTCTTTATCACATCGGCTTAGGATTGCTTCGCTTTCCTTGCGTTTCTCAGCTTCTTCAATCTGTATGCGGATATAACCGTCTTTTGTTATTTTCCCGGAACGGTATTTCTCATACAGGTCAGTTTTCCTAGCGGCAATTCTGGCAATGGCATCGGAAGCACGCTTGCGGTCATTCCTTATGCGTTCGAGGGACACATCGCTATCTGAGCCGATAGACGCAGTAGATGGTGTCCTTATCTGACATATCATCCGAAGAGGTTCAAGGACGGCTGCTTCCAGGCTTGAAACGCTGAAAATCACGTTTTTACAAGGAGCATCCAGCACTGTATCAGCCTTCGGGCAGCGAAGGTGATTGTCAGACATACCTGATCGCCTTTGAAGCCTTCGACCACAATACCCACAAACGAAGATACTGGAACGTTTATAGGATCCGACCGAATTGTTTCCACCTCTACGTCTGCTGGACAGCGCCAATTGAACCTGCTGGAAGACCTCTTCAGGGATTATGGCTTCATGCGTGTTTGGCACGATGATCCAGTCTTCACGTGGAACGGGCACCGTGCGGTTGCTTCCGATTCGTTCTGCGACTCTGGTATAGGAAACCATTTTTCCGGTATAGCGCTCATCATTCAAGATTCGCTTAATCACAGCTTGGATCCACACAGACTTCTCTTCAGTTGTTCGCCCATTGTACACCTGGCCGGAAGGACGTTTATATTCTAGGGGAGACGGGATGCCCAGCGTATTGAGTTTACTTGCTATCTGCCTTTGCGTCATACCTGACAGGCAATCCTCAAAAATCATCTCCACGACATGCCGTACATTCTCATCAACAATGAGATGCTTCCTGTTTTGAGGATCCAGCTGATATCCGTAAAGTGGTGATGCTCCGCCATATTCTCCTCTCCTGTTTCTCGTTCGCATTGCACTCCGAACCTTTTTCGACAAGTCTGCGCTGTAGAGGCCGTTGATAAGATTGCGAAGAGCAACATCCATTCCGCCTGTAGATCCTTTGAATTGCTCGGTATCGAAATTGTCTGTGACAGAAATAAAACGAATCCCGTAGAGGGGCAGAATCATATCGAGATAATTACCGACCTCTAAGTAGTTCCGGCCAAACCGAGACAGATCCTTAACGATAACACATCCGATTTCGCCAGCACGGATAGATTGTAGCATCGCTTCGAACTGCGGCCTCGCAAAGCTGGTACCGGAAAACCCATCGTCAACGAATTCCACAGGCTCGTACTTGTGCAGATCAGAGTGGGCATGATAGTAATCTCTGATGAGCAGACGCTGATTTGTGATGCTGTTGCTTTCAGATCCGGCAGATAGATCCAAGTCTTCCTTTGAAATCCGGAAGTACATCGCGAGTATATCTTTTGCCACGTCCAATCACACCTCCCATTTTGCGGCCTCTGTTTTCCTGATAGCGGCGGTCGAAATCACGCTGTCTATCTCATTCCGGTATTTAAAAACCACTTCAACATGCCCGTCGTTAAACAGGGAGAGCTTATCTACGAATGCGGAAATCGTCTGTTCATCAAGCGCGTCGACGTGGCCGTACTGTTGAATAAGCTGGTTCCACTGTGTATTCTCACCGTAATCGGCACTGTACTGTGCGGCGGTCTGTTCAAGCTCAGAAACGAAGATCCGAAGCTCATCCATTTGTGTGCCATACTGGTTACTGAGTTCTTGAAAATCGTCTCTCGTGATTATTCCACCGGTCAGATCTTCGTATAGAGACGCTTTCAGATGGTTCAGCTTTTCAATCTTTTCCAGTGCGTTTCTAATCTGGCTGTTGATGATTGAGCGCTTCGTCCCGATTGCTTTCGAACTGTTCAGTTTTTGGATCAGGTTCTTTGCATCTGTGAAGAGCCTGATCTGATTCTGTATACAGGCAAGGGCGATAGATTCTACATCTTCGCCCTTCACCCCTTTTTTCGGGCAGTAAGCCGCACCGTAGCTATCATGTATGGGGCAAACATAGTAGGTTCGATCTCCCTTCTTCCGAAGCGTCATTGCCCTGCCGCACTCGCCGCATCTCAATGTGCCTTTGAATATGCTGCCTCGCTTGCCGGGGCAATCTATAGTGGAAACCAGACTGAACTGCTCTGTTCTTCTGTCCAGCGCAGTTTGTACCTCGTCGAACAATTCAGCAGGGACAATCGGCTCATGCATCCCCTTATGAATTAGCCAGTCTTCTTTTGGGGCAGGCTTCGATTCTTTGGTGCCAGTCGCGAAAAACCTGCAGGGGTTCTTTCCTGAGACGATCCATCCGATGTATACGGGGTTTTCCAGAATTCGTTTAATTGTGCTCATGAACCAGATGGAGTTTTTGAATTTCTCTGTTTTTCTCAACCCGATCATGTACAGGTATTTGCCAGGAGAAGGAATCATCTGCTCGTTCAAAGTTTTCGCAATGAAGTGCATGGTGTTGCCATCCGCGTACAGCCGAAATATCTCCAAAACGATCGGTGCCGTATCCGGGTCAATGACCAGATGTCCTTTGTCATTCGGATCAGTCATATAGCCATATGGAGCAGTGGCCCCGGTGCGTTTCCCGGCTTCCGCCTGGACGCGTTTGACGGAGCAGATTTTTTGGGAAATGTCTTTGGCGTAGAGTTCGTTCGCGTAGTTGCGGATTTGGATCGAGATGTCCGGCGTGTCGGTAAGCGTATCGAATGCATCAGCCACAGCAATGAATCTGATCTTATGCTGAGGGAATACGTTTTCGATATAATCACCGCTTTCCAGCATGTTTCTACCCAGCCTTGACAAGTCCTTAACGATGACGCAGTTCACTTTTCCAGACCGCATATCGTTCATCATTCGCGAGAATTCTGGGCGAATAAAGTCCGTTCCGGAGATGTTGTTATCGGCATAAATGTCGTAAACCTCAATATCGCCGTGCTGAGAAACGAAGTCTTTTAAGAGGCGGATTTGAGTGCCGATGGAGTCCGACTCCCGCTTGCGCTCTGAATCAACGGATATCCTGCCGTACAAGGCTGCAGAATACATCGGAACACGATCCTTGTTTGCGCCGACGTCATTCGGCACGGTGTTTTTACGGCTTTTTCTGGCCACGGTTATGCCTCCTTCCTGAGTTGGGCTTCCTGATACTCGCACAGAGCAGACTGGAGCCGTGCAAAGTCCTGAGCATGCGTGAAGACGATAGTAATGCAGTTGTCTTTGTGTAATATTACTTTTTCAATACACTCGACAGCGACTGCCCTCGTGAGTTCTTTCAAATCCTTGTGTCGGAGAAAATCCTGCATCCACTGGTTTGGCGATCCCGAACCGGACATAAATACATCCAGTTCACGCTCAATTTGATCCAGAGAGATAAGGATGTCCGCAATCCTTTTGTCATATTCAGCCCTAATGGCGGAGAAGTCCTCGCGATTGATTACACCGTCTTTCAGGTCTTCATAAAGGCTGGCTTTTAAGCTGCGGTATCGATTGAGTTCCTGATTGAATACGTCCCTTCGCTCCTCGCAGCGAGCTATATTTGCTTTCTGGTAAGGCGCTTTCTTAATCTCTTCCAGGCATCTGTCCATCTCCGTAATGAGTTTGATATGCTCACGAAGCGTGTCAAGGACGGCTTTTAAAAGTGTTTCCCCATCGATCGTTCCAAGGCCGCATTTGGAATCGGTCATGACCGATGAGCACCTGTATCTCGTGATGGCTTTATAACCGTACTTCACAACAGAAGAATGACACTCACCGCATTCAAGCAGGCCCGATAGTGGTCCAACCTTCGGTGTTCTGGGAGAGCAACGCGTGTCCAGCGCAGCAATTCTCGCGGTCAGTCTAAAGGTATGTTCGTCGATAATTGCTTCGTGTGTGCCCTCGACAACAACCCAATCCCGTTCATCTACCATAACTGGCCTCTTGAGCTTATAATTTGGCCTGCGGCGTAGACCCTGACGAAGAGTACCAATATAAACGGGATTCGACAAAATGCGTGCGATGGCAATCGAAGACCATAACGACTTCTCTTTTGTTTTGAATCCGGAGTAGTAATTTGTGCCGACGCTTTGCTTGTATTCCATTGGCGACAGGATATGCTGGTCGTTCAGTTTCTGGGCAATCGCCGCATTGCTGTAACCATCGACTTTTAATGCGAAAATGTTTTTGACGACGAGCGCAGCGTATGGGTCCGGTTCCAGTTTGTTGTGATTATCAGCGCACTTCCGATACCCGTACGGGGTGTAGGAGCCAGTGTATTCACCGTGACGACGTTTTACTTCCAGTTGGGTGCGAGTCTTCACGGAGATATCCCGACTGTAGTTGTCGTTCATCAGATTCTTGAGCGTTATGCTCATTTCACTGTTCTCGTCAAAGGTGATCGTGTCTACCCGGTCGTTGATTGCAATGAGTCGGACGCCCAGGACAGGAAAAAGACGATGGATATACTTTCCGGCATTGATATACTCTCTGCCGAAACGGGACAGGTCTTTTACGACCACGCAATTGACGCGCCCGGCTCTGATGTCATCCAGCATCTGCTGGAAAGCCGGACGGTCATAGTTCGTCCCTGTATATCCATCGTCAATTCTGATGGAGACAATATTAAATTCCGGCTTATCCTTCAAATAGTCCAGGATAAGCTGTTTCTGGTTGGTGATGCTGTTGCTTTCGCGCCCAACCTGCGCGGCGTTGAGATCCTCTTTCGAAATACGGAGATAAATTGCCGTATCGTAGATTCTCTCGGATGAAAATGTGTTCTGCATAATTCACTCCTCCCGGCACGTTTGGGCCGAAAGGAGTGAATAAGCAGTTTTAGCCCAAAGCAAGTATAGCACAGATCGTGGGCAGCGTCTAGGGGAATCGCAGTTTCACTGTGACAACATCATCTGGTGTTCCAGCAGATGCTTGAATACTTCCTCGAACGGTGGGCCGTTCTCAGCGTACTTGATTTTCACTGCGACGTTTCCAACTCTGACCGCATAAGGGTTCTTGACCTGCTTCAGATAGCTCAGGATCCTTTCAGGCACCGGTTTGGACTCGTCAATCACTACGGTATTGAGATCGACGAGCTGCGATTTGTCGACTGTCCGGATATCAACCGACTTCAGATCTTCCCATTGTTCAGGCGTGATCTGAAGCGGATCATCCGGAATATCATCAAGAGAATAAGCTTTCGCTTGCTTCACAGGCGCATGCTCATCCATGGTTTTCAGGTTCACCTCCTTGCTGTTCCGTCATCGTAACTGTTTGGCATCAGTCATTCTGGCCCATGTAGCCTCCAATGGCAGGACATGGATATTTTGGGCAAGAATGCCTGCTTCTATTCTGTTGCCTTTCGGCCCTGAGAACAGGGATTACATATAAACACCTCCCGGTTTGGGGCAGGGTATTCGGAGGGAAACGCCGCCCCGATTTACATTCGCTTTTTCGAAAGCAGCAGGTCGTCGATTCCTTTGTAAGTGGGATCCCAAGAGACTGGGACCATGTCAAAGCCAGAATCCTTACCAGCGGTAATTGCGTACTCACGCAGTTTTCGAACCGCATCGTTTGTCCGGTAGTCAGCGTCGTACATCACGAGAATCCGCCGTTTTCCCAAACTGGATAAGGCCGTGAACGCGGCAGCCAGCTGAGTCTTGTTGGATACTCCGGTGAGTCCGACGAAACCGTGGGGATAGCCCGAACTGCGTGAAAGGCAATAGGCTATGTCCGCCTTCATAATGCCTTCGGTCAGGCAGACGGACTCATCCGAGTCGTTGCCGTTGACACCTATGAAATGCGCACAGCAGTGAGACTTGGTCCCGTAATATTGATCTGTACTGGTGAGGTTATAGAATTTGCCGTGATATGGCTTGTCCAGCCTGACTTGAATTGCTTCTATTTGGCCGCGTTCGTTCCGATCCGGAAGCATGATTCCGGAGCCGCGTATGTCCAGGTTCCAGCAGCCACTTTCGCGGTCACAGTAGAAGCCTGGTACGCCCTCAAGGATGCAGCCACGTTCCAACAGCCCCGCAACGATCTTGTTCACCCGCATTGCCGGTGTCGTCCTATACCCTAGCCAAGTGATTTCCTCGGAGCTGAGTCCTCTGGCCTTCAGCGACTCATGGTGTGAAGGGCAGAGGCTCAGCATTGAGAGGAGATTGGAGTAGGTGTTATCTCGGACTTCCACAGGGGCAACGGTCAATTCGCCGGTTGCAGCTGGTTGACTGCGCGCTTTCCGCTCCGGAGCTTCGCCGCCCCGGAAAATGCGAGTGAGTTCCTGATAGGCGCTGCTTCTGTCGACATTGCAGTATTCGGCATAGAGGTGAAGCACACCGCCGCCCTTACCGCAGCGATTGCAGCGAAACACATCATCACTGAGCAACACGTTCATATGAGCGCTTCGATCATCGCAAAAAGGGCATCTGCACTGCCATTGCGTCTTGGTTCTCCGCACTACGGCAATGCCAAGCAAGTCAACAACCTCTGCTATACTGCATGGCAGGTTACCCGTTTTGCCCATACTCACACCTCACAGCGTTCTGATCAGCTGGCCATCTTCTCAACTGCGTTCAGCAGCACGGTAGCTCCGGCCTTCAGCGCCACGTTTCTCCCAGCGTAATTCTTTACATACCACGCGAGATCTCCAGGGTGCGTCATGGCGAGTTCTCCCAGAGTACAGCCGGCGTATCTCCCCACGTCCACTTTGACCGCCTTGGCTTCTTCGATACTCATCGTCTTGAGGAGTTCTTCCAGAGTCTTAGGCGCTTCGGGAGCTTTTTGGCTCTGCTTGGGCTGAGTCGGCACAGACGCCGCAGGTTCTGCCGCCTGAACGGGAGAGACCACAGGGGTGGAATTCACCTGAACTACCGGCTGCTCATTGACATCTTCCGGAGGAAGATGGATGGGCGAATCAGCGATTTCGTCCGTGTTGGTATCGCCGCTGAAGCAGAACTGAGTTCCGTAACCCGCATCAGCGAGAGCTCTGCCCTTGGCAACGGTCTCCGCCACTTCGAGGAAGCGCCCGCCGAAGGGGTCGTCAGTAAGGAAGCGATGGGAATAGGCCTTCCCGATGAACTGCTCCGGCGGATCCGCTTTGTTGGCATAAACCCGGCAGCAGATGCAGGCGGACTTGTCATCCAAGTGGATAATCTCCGGATCGAGTTTTCCTTCGGGATGATGGAGCCTGAACCAGAGAACACGGTATTTCGCATCCAGGTAGGCGTCGTTGCTGCCGTCCTCGCCGGTATTCATGCGGACGAAGTCGGACGGATTGAAGCCTTCTACCGAGTTAATTGCCGGAATCATCTTTCCGCTGTTGTTACTCATAAAAATACCCTCCACTAATAAATGCCGTTTTGGGGGGCCTTTTGACCACCCTGTTTTCAAAAAAATTTTTTAGCTGGCACACTTTTGGCGCTCGCGGTTGTAGTACGCAACTATGCGGTCGGCCAGCACGGTATTGCGCTTGTCTACATCAGACTTGTGGATTGCGGTATACATTGCCTGCCTTTGCCCGATGAGAATCACTTTTTCTTTTGCACGTGTTATTGCGGTGTACAGAAGATTGCGCCGGAGCATGATGTAGTGCTCTTTCAAAAGCGGAACGATCACCGTGGGATACTCGGACCCCTGGCTCTTGTGGATCGTCATGCAATATGAGAGTTCCGTGTCTTCCATCATGTCCAGCGTATAAAGGAGCTCACGGCCGTCAAGCAGCCGGATCTTGATTAACGGGTCTCCGTCGTCGGAGCTTATCCCGGTAATGATGCCAACATCGCCATTGGAGACTCCCTCACGGTTGCAGGTCTGAATAATGCGGTCACCAACCCGGTAAACCTTGTTTCCGGATTTCGCTTCGGGTTTTCTCTCGTCTGCCGGATTCACCAGCTCACGGAGTTTGGCATTCAGTGCATTCGCACCAACGTCGCCCCGCTTTCGGAACGGCGTGAGGATCTGAACGCCTTCAATACCATGAGCACTTATCTCTGACAGATAATGCTGAATGACCAGCTGAGCTGCTTCTTCAGAACTGCTCACATCAAGCATCTGGAAGTCCTCTCCGTACTGGAGGTGGGTGTCATTGTGATTTACAGCTTGGGCGTTTACAGCGATCCGGCTGTTATGTGCCTGCCGGAACACCGTATCCAGTACCGCCGTAGGAACGAGTTCGCTCCTTATGAGCTCCCGGAGCACGTTTCCGGCTCCGACTGACGGCAGCTGATCAGCGTCACCAACAATGATCATTTGGCAGCCTGGCTTCAGACGGTCAAACAGAGCGTAAGCAAGCCGCATATCCACCATGCTGAATTCGTCCACAACGACAAGATCTGCCGAGAGCATGGTGTCGTCGTTCAGATCTGATTCGTCGTCCGTGATCAAGCCGAGAGCGGAGTGGATCGTTGAGGCCGGAAGCCCGGTTTGTTCTTCCATCCTTCGGCTGGCCCTTCCGGTCGGTGCTGCCAGGAGGATCTCCCATCCCGGCCTGGCTCTTCTGTACACGTCCAGGATGAATCGGAGTGTTGTGGTTTTGCCAGTACCAGGGCCGCCTGTCATAATGGACAGAGGGTATGAAAGACACAGCTCGACAGCCCGACGCTGAGAGGGGGACAGCTTCTCTGCCATCCCCGCCTCAACAGCTGCAATCCGATCACGGAGCTGCGGTATGGGCCGAAAGCCGGAGTCCATCAGCATGGAAACGACTCTCTTTGCCGTTTGCACTTCGCACGTGCGCTCGTAGCTGAGGTACACCCGTGTGCCTTCCAAATAGACTCTCGACTCTGCACGCTCAGATGTCAGGGCTTTCCCGATTTCTCTTTTCGTGACAACCTCTTGTTCGCAGTCGCGGTTCAGAAGTTCATAGCATTGGTTAATCGTGTCACTCTCGCTGAGGAACAGGTGCCCAGATACACGTGCCTCGTCCAGGACATAAGCAATCGCTCCGGAATACCGAAGCGGATTCTGAAGGCTTACATGCGTCTTCCTAGCAATGGCGTCAACGGTCAGAAACCCAAAACCCTTGATCCGGCACAACTGGAACGGATCCTCGCGCACGATCCGAAGGCTGTCATCTCCGAATGCTTCCCGGATAAGACTTGCCCTCTTCGGCGAAACTCCGTACGGGGCCAGATAGAGCATCAGGTCGCTGATCGCTTTCGTCGCCTGATAGGAGTCAACTATTCGCTGCAGCTTCGCCTCCGCAATGCCTTTGATACTGAGCAGTTCCTCGGGGTTTTGATCCAGGACCTCAAGAGATTTCAGGCCGAATCGGGAGACAATGGCTCTGGCTGTTTCTGGTCCGATTCCTTTGATCAGGCCGCAGCTCAGGTATGCGACCATGTCTTCCTGATTCGACGGTACAAGCTGATGCACACTCGCAACAGCCAACTGCAGGCCATATTTGGAACTCTCCCAGGTGCCGTCCAGTTCCACTTCAACAGCATCAGTCGCTGGCAGGTTCATGCCAACTGCGGTAAAGTGGATCTTGCGGTCGGAATAGTAACGATTCGTCCGGGCTGCAGCAGGTACCGATTCGTCCAGCGTGTTGTAGGAGAACACGCAATACCCGGATGCTGACTGGAAAACAGCCCGTTCAAATCTGCACTTCATAAAGCCACCTCCTACGAGACGGGGACCTGCGTGATTTTGAAGACTCGGGTTTCGGTCCTCTCAACAAAGTCGTCGTATACTTCGGGATACTGCGCTCTGAGCGCGGAAAGATTATCCTTGCTGATTCCCTCGCGGTACTGAGGATTGTAAGTCACGCAGTACTTGGTGTTGCCGAATTCACAGCTTGCGGAACAGGCGCTCCCCATCTGCGTAATGACTGGTGCGTACAGAGCTTTGATCTTCTGATCAAGCGCACGAACCTGCGCCTCGTGCTGCTTCTTCTCTTCTTTCAAATCACAGAGGAGAGACAGCGTAAGACCAAAGCTGGGCGGCAGACTGACTGAAGCAGCGGTTTTGTCCGCCGGGCCGTAGTAACGCCGCAGCGTCTCCAGCACCAAATCCGGATTCTCGGTCAGAGGCGGTTCCACCCTGGAGCAAACGTAATTGTTCCAGAACTCTTGGAGCTGCAGGATGGTGCTTTCCTCTTCTTCCAGGTCCCGTTCGATCTTCGCCCATACAAAGTCGGTTTCGCTGTTGCTGAACAGACAGGCGATATAGGCAACGTCGAGATTCATGACTGCAAGATAGTGCTTAACCTGAAGCTCATAGTGCTTCGGCACTGCGCCGTTGAGCCATGAGGTCTTCATGTTGTTGTAGTGGGAGGTCTTGCATTCGAGAATGGCTTTTCTGCCATCCGGAAGGAGGACAAACCGATCCACATCGGCAATCAGGAAGGGAAACAACGGATGCTGGTACATCATGTGGTCTTCATAAACGGTCAGGCCGGTCTTCTTTGCGAAAATCTGTGCCACAACGTCCTCCAGCAAGTGCCCGATCTCAAAAGTGATGCTTTTGTCTTCATCGTCGATTTGGGGCAGTCTGCCGATTTTGTCGTAGTACAGATCCCTGGCCGTGCGGTAGGGAGATTGATTCAGGGCTACAGCCACATCGCTTCCGCCAATGCCTCTCCGCCGCCAGTCCAGCCACTCATCATTCGTGAGTTTCGTGGTATCGACCAGCGGGATGGGTTGATAGTTCAGGTCCAATGCCATTTACGCTTCCTCCTTTTTCACATAATCGAAGCCGATCTGGCCGCATTCACAGCACTCGACTTCGTCCAAATTGGCACGAGAAGAAATGCCTTGCTTCTCACCGCAGTGTCGGCAGCAAACCAAGGTCAGGTCCTTGCTTGAATAGCTGATGTTCCCCTCAGAGTCGCAACGCAGGTCCTCCTCAAACCAGTTACCGGATTCCTCCGTGTAGATTTGAACAGAGACTCCATCGTCACGGCAGGCCTGCTCAAGCGGAATGCACACATCGGCAGCCGCTTGCGGATACCCGCTGACAAGGCAGGAATACGCAGACCATGCGAAGCTGGCTTCAAAGTCGACCTTGATGTTTGTCTCTTTAGGCCGTCCATGGTTTTCATGCCTGATGCGCTTAATGAGGTTGCTGCGGTCTTCATCAACGATAGACCGAGCGAAATACTTCTTGCCGGGTACTTCCGGCTCATGCCAGTCCAAGAAACGCTCGACAAAGGAGATTACACCGGATTCTTTCCCGGTCACCTCAACTTTTCCCATAGCCCAATTTGGCATTTTCTCAACCTCCTAAAGCATCAGAATCATTTGTCGATACCTGCACAATCCCGTCCACCTGGACAGATTCATCCAGGTATTCTCCGTCCGGCAGAGGGCAGTCAGGGCCAATCGCATAGTCTATTGCCTCTTCTTCGCTCTCTGCATCGACGTAGACGTGGCCACACAGGGACCAGCTCAAGGTCACACGATACGTCTTCTTCATCTTACTCACCACTTGAAGGTGCCGGGATGATCGTAATCGCTCCAGTTGATGTGCAAAGCGCGGGCGATGATTTCTTCCAGCTGAGCGATCCGAATGCCGGCGGCACCTTCACACTGAGCGGAGAAAATCACGTCGCTCATCTGCATATAGAGCTCATACGCCGTACAGGGAGAGTCACCATGAACGGCGAGGAAGCATTCCTGCGCCTCGTAGCTGGACTTCTTGGGCGCTCCGATCTTCTTGAGAACACCCAGTAGAGTCGTTGCCGGAAACTGAATCTCAATATCCAGCAGCTTGATCTGGGCATTGATCGAATCGCAGTATCTGGCATAGAGAAGGGCCAGCTGCTTGTCGAAGTAGTCGAGATCCACGCCGTTTCGGTGATCCGTCTTGATCGGGTACCCAAGGGGGATGATTCGGTCGCCATTGCCGTTCAGGAAGATGGGATACAGATTCGCGCCGCTCATACCGACATCAGAGGTCGTAAAGCGAAGCGCAGGCACGATCCCATCGGGATTCAGGCCCTTGGCCGCGACTTCACGCCGATAGGTGTCAAGCAGGTTATCCGCCTGGCCGTCCAAGCGCCAGATTGCGGTGGCCATCATGTGATCGAAATGCGCCGTGACGAAATGATTGCCGGGGAACTCCTGGTTCACATAGTCGCACACATGCTCGAACAGAGGGAGCATCTCCATGACAGCGTAGTCTTTGGGATCGCCGCCAAGGACTGCCGATACCTT
>JAEEGH010019924.1_pt1 | contig 14008 bp, 8 predicted proteins | sample 9134181 | NCBI WGS metagenome assembly JAEEGH01 (sample SAMN16246544, study PRJNA631951) | gut metagenome | biome: gut microbiome; feature: rumen; material: DP-attached | host: Bos | place: Iran: Karaj | collected 2018-10
TTATGTTCTTTTGTCTAAAAAAAGTGCTATCTTTGCAGCCGTTATGAGTACAATTATCTATCCCTCGCCCATATTCGGCCCCGTTCATAGTCGCCGGCTGGGCATCTCATTGGGCATCAACCTCCTGCCTGCCGACGGGAAGGTGTGCTCCTTCGACTGCATCTACTGCGAGTGTGGCTTCAACGAGGATCACCGCCCTACCCTTCCCCTGCCAACACGGGAAGAAGTGGCAGCCAGACTGGAGGAGAAACTGCTGCAGATGACCGCTGAGGGTCAGCTGCCCGACGTGCTCACCTTTGCCGGCAATGGTGAACCCACCTGCCACCCCCACTTCGCCGAGATCATCGACGACGTCATCCGCCTGCGCAACCAGTATTGTCCGAGGGCGAAGGTCTCCGTACTGAGCAACTCCACCATGATTCACCGCCAGGCCGTACACGATGCGCTGATGCGGGTGGACAACAACATACTGAAGCTCGACACCGTCGACCCTATATATATTAATAAGGTAGACCACCCAAACGGCACCTACGACGTAGAAAAGATCATCGAGCGTATGAAGGCCTTCAATGGGCACATCATCATCCAGACGATGTTCATGAGGGGGGAGGTCACGAGACAGGAGTCAGGAGTCGGGAGTCAGGAGTCAGTAGATAATACTGGGGAGGAGTATGTCGGCCCATGGCTCGAGGCTGTCAAAGCCATCAAGCCCCAGCAGGCGATGATCTACACCATCGACCGTGAGACGCCTACCGAGGGACTCCTCAAGGCCACCCGCGAACAACTTGATGCCATCCGCGACCGTGTCATCGCCGCCGACATCCCCTGCACAGCTTCCTATTAAACATGTTCCGCCTTCCGCGGGATTTGCCTATGGTTTCACTTCCTCTCTGCGACCGGTCAGAATCAGGTAGCGGGTCTTAGCCTGCAGGTATTCGCTATTGGCGGCATTGCGTGAGGTGAGTGCCTGCTGCCACTGGCGTTGGGCATCAAGCAGTTCAGTCATATTCGTCATGCCGTTGAGATAGTGTTCGCGGTTAATGCGCAGGTTCTCCTCTGAACGTTCCACGCTTTTCTTCGCGATTTGCGTCTGACGATAGGTACTTTCCAGATTGTCCCAGGCATCTTGTATTTGCAGGGAGATGAGCTCACGTTTGTCTTGACGGAAGTCTTTCGCTTTCTCTACTTCCACCTTCTTCCAATTGTACATGCGCCGTTCGCTCCAAAAGGCACTGATGGGTATCTGGACGGTAGCGAAGGCGATGGCCTTGCTGTGCCATTCGGCGAGCAGCTTGCTGTAATTGGCCGTTCCACCCAGCAGTACGACGGGTTGCATGGAGGCTCGGGCTATTTTCTTTTCTATCTCCGACTTTTCCACCCAAGTATCGAGGAGCTGCGTCTCCGTCCGGTTTTCAAGGGCTGTGTGATGCGGCATCAGATACACTTGAGGGTCTACAATGGCGTCGTCGGAGATCGTTGCCTCGATGTCAATATCCTGATCGGCCATGCCCATATATTTTGCCAGTGCACGGCGCAACAGCCGACAAGCATTGGCCGTCTTGATGCGCAGAGCCGAGAGCTGGTCTTGCATCAGTTCGACACTGAGGACGTCGTTCTTGTTGACAATGCCGTTCTCGTAGATGTTGACCGCATCGCGGTGAATGCTCTCCGTCTCTTTCTCCATGGCATCGAGCATCTTGTCGGTCTCATGGAGTTCCAGAATCTTATAAAACAGGAATTCTGTGGTCATTACAATCTCGTCGTCAGTAACCTGCATCAGTTTCTGGCGGGCGTCAACCTGCATGTCGGCCAGTTTGTTGTAATAGCGGATCCTGCCGCCTGTATATAGGGGCTCGAGGGCGGTGATGCCCAACGACGTGCCGCGTTTGATGGCGTGGATGCCTCCGTTTTGAATAAAATCCGTCCCTTCGGTGAGTGCCTCGATGATGTCTTGCAGTTCGGGCGAGAACAATTGCTGTTTCAGCAGATAGTCGCTGGCCTCGAAATGGGTGGCCGACGCTCCTACCATGGGAAAGTACTTCGTGCGGGCATAGCGTTGCTGTTCCTTGGCGATGAGCAGGTCGTTGCGGGCATCCTTTGCGCTGACGTTGTTGGCACGAGCCTCCTTGACACACTCCTGCAGGGTCATGATGCGCTGGGCAGAAGCCCCAATGAGCACGAGGTGGGATATACTGACGATGAGTAAGAACTTCTTTAACTTCATAACTTAAAACCTTTCTCTTACAATACTGTAGCCGACGGGGATCATGGTGATGATGAACAGCATCGACACCAATGCTCCTATGCAGATGATGACGCCCATCGGCCCCCACAGCGGCGTGTCCTTGATGACCATCGGGATGACACCCATCGATGCAGCCATCGAAGTGAGGAATACCGGTCGGAACCGGCGCTTGGCCGACAGCAGTGCAGCCTCTTTCGTGGGGTGTTCCTGTCTCAACTCCTCAGCATAGTCAATCATGATGATGCCGCAGCGGGTGATGATACCCATGAGCGAGACAAAGCCGAGCACGCCCGTAGCACCAAACTCCTGACCGAACAAGTGGAGTCCCAGTGCACCGCCTATCATCGAGAATCCTAATGACGACATAATGAGCAGCGTGAGCGGTATGCTCTTCAGATGGAACACGATGATGAAGAAGATCAGCACGATGGCAATCTGCATGCCCAGATACATCTGCGGACGGTATGTCCGTTCGGTCTCTGCCTGTCCACCCTCCTCGAGCTTGACGCCATCAGGCAGTCGCAGGGTCTTGAGATCCCGATAGATATTCTCCGTTAGTTCGCCTACCTTCACGCCCTGACGCCCCATCATGCCAAAGACAGAAGCCGTCCGTTCGCCATTGACGCGTTCGATGGTGCCAGAACCCCAGCCTGGCTTTACGTCGGCTATCTGCGACAGCGGTGCTGCCGTAATAGTGGGTATCAGGCCCGTGACGCGTATGTTCTTGAATTCGTCGATGTCGTGTTTCCCCTTATCGGCGTCCTTTACCGTGATGCTCAGTTCGTGGTCACCCTCCCAGATGGTGGCTACAGGTATGCCGCCACCATAGCGCAAGGCAAAATTCAGCGAGAGCAGCGATTTGCTCATACCTATGCGGTTGGCCTCTTCGGGCTTCATGGTTACCTCCAATCGGTTGCCCGTCGTACCGAAACTGGTGGTCAACACATCTATGTCCTTGTTTTTCGACAATCGGTGGTGTATGCTGTCTACGGCCACATGCAGACTATCGAGGTTATCGCCCTTCACCACCACTTCCACAGGGTATTGGTGGTCGGAGTATTCTATCTGACGGAACAGTATCTGTGCCTCAGGGAAGTAATAGGAGTAACGGTGGGCGTAGTCGTCCAGCATCTCCTGCGTCTCTTTGTCACTATGGGTGTTTACGATGAACTGTGCAAAGTGGGTGCCGCCGAAGTTGGGCATGAACGTGGCATGGAATCGCGGTGAGCCGCTGCCATAGAACGTGGTCAGGTTGACCACCCGTTCGTCCTTACGCATGATGCTGGCCAGCGAGTCGGCCACCTGTGCGGTATAGTTCAGGTCGGTGCCAATAGGCAGTATGATGTCGACGGCAAACTGGTTACGCTCGGCTCTGGGCATCAGTCTGATGGGCAGCATCAGGATGAGTACCGCCCCCAGCACGATGCTTGCCAGTCCGATGGCAATGGTGGCGCGCCTGTGGCGGAAGCACCACTCTATCAGCCCGTCGTAGTGACCCTGCATCCGTTCAAGCATGGTCTTCCGCCCGCCTTCGTTTCTTTCCTTCCGCTTGTCAGAGCCCGTGTGGAGTCCTTTCTTGATAAATTGATGCTGCAATATGGGCACCACGAAGATGGCGACAGCCAGTGATACCGTCAGTACGATGCCGATAGCGTATGGGAACCATTGTATGAAGTCGTGTATCATCTTGCTCGTGGTAAAGAGGAAGGGGAAGAACGTGATGCTGATGACCAGCGTTGCTGTAATGATGCTCTTCACAAATTCCCGTGATGACTCTACGGCAGCCCGCCAACGGTCCATCCCGGAGTCTATCTTGTCCAGATAGCAGTCTACCACCACCACGCTGTCGTCGACGATCATTCCCAGCGACACCAGCAGAGCTGCCAGCGTGACGCTGTTAATCTCGACTCCCGTCACAAGAAATATGGCGATGGAGGCAAAGATGGTAATGGGGATGGTGACCACTGCAACGCCCGCCACACTGAGCGGCAGCATCAGGCATACCACAATGATGACGGATACGATGGCGATGAGCATTTCGAACATGAAGTCCTGTATGGAGTGGTCTACCACCTGACTTTGGTCGCTGATGACGTTGATGTGTACATCCTTTGGCATTGTCTGCTGGTAATCACTGATCAGCTGTTTTACCTCGGTACCGAAGTCGATGATATTCTTGCCCCTGATCATCTGCAGCGACAGCAGCAGGCACTGACGCCCATTGTTCTTGATGTATTGTCGTGGCTCTGGGTATTCACGCTTGATGGTGGCAATGTCGCTTAGCCGTACCACTTCGCCCGTGGGGGCAGTGCTGACGATGGTCTGTGCCAGGTCCTGTTCGGTATTGAGCGACGACTGGATATGTATTCTCCTGCTCAGTTTGCCATCCTCCAGACTGCCGGTATAAAGTGTACCTGTAAGTCCGGAGACCTTGCTCATCAGCATGGCTGTATTGATGCCGTACATCGAGAGACGGTCACGGTCCAAATAGATGCTCAGCTGTTCCTTCTGGCCACCCATGCGTATCACGTTAGCCAGGCTCTTCACCCTTCTCAGCCTGTCGCTCAGTCCGTCGGCATAGCCGCCCAGCTCCCGGAATGTCTTACTGTCGCTTTCGATGGTCAGCAGCATGGCCGATGCGTCACCGAAGTCGTCGTTGGCCACCAAGCCCAGCACACCCGTCGGCAGTGTGATGCGGAAGAGTGCCAGCCGCTCTTTCAACTTGTTCCAGAATTCCGTCTTGCTGCTCTCCGTCCCGTTGAGCCATACTACAGCCGCACAGCCGTCGTTCATGCTCATCGTCATGGTTTTCTCCCTGTCTATCTCCTTAAAGGTCCAGAGAAAATCCTCCAGGGGTTTTGCCAACTGCTGTTCCACTTCCAGTTCAGACGCCCCAGGATAGACTCCCACCACCAGTCCCACAGGAAGGTCAACCTGTGGAAACTCATCCTTTGGGATATATATCAGCGAAGCAATGCCGGCCAGCATCATGACCAGCACCAGCAGCAGCGTGATGCTTTTATGCCTCATGGCACTCGCCACCAAGTTTGACTTGTCTCCTTGTCTCCCTGTCTCCATGTCTCCTTTTTCGATTACTTCACGCTCATTCCCTCACTGACTTTATTCTGACCTTGGACAATGATCACATCGCCGCTGGTCAGTCCCGTCTCTATGACCACTCCGCTGCTGTATATATCGCCCGTGGTGACGGCCTGACGGTGAGCCTTCCCTTGCTTGACCATCCACACAAAGGTCTCCTTGCCGCTAATCTGGATGGCATCCTGTGGCACCAGAATGGAATAGTCTGCACTCACATCCTTCATGTGTACCTTGCAGACCATACCGGGCAGCAGTGTATGGCTTCTGTTCTCTACAATAGCCTTTACAGTGTATGTGTGGTTGATGATATTCGCAACCACTCCCTTGTTCACCACTCTGCCCGTAAACACGCTATCGCCCAAGGCTGGCACCGTGAACTTTATGTCAGTGCCTTTCTTAATCTTGCTGATCTCTTTCTCCGGCACTGATACGCTTACCTTCACCTTGTCAATCTTCACCAGTTTGAACCCCGTCACGCCAGGCATGACGCTGCTGCCTTCATGTACTGCATTTTGTGCCACATAGCCATCAAAGGGGGCACGTAGCACGATCTCGTCCACATTCTTCCGCGACATGGCCTCTGCGGCTTTTGCCTTGGTCAGCATCGACTCCATCTCCACCATTCTTATCTCCGGCAGCGTACCTTTGTCGTAAAGGTTCTTCAGACGACGATAGGCATCCTCGGTCTGTGCCAGGGTCGAGGCACTCATCTCGTAGGCATTCCTCACGTTCTGTCCGTCGGTCTCTGCCATGGCCTGGCCTTTCCGCACGAACTGCCCTTCATCGACCATCACGCGAATAACCGTACCTAAGACTCCGAATGTGACGTTGGCACCGTCTTCCTCTTCTATCACTCCCATGAAACTCTTGTTCACGCTCTGTGCGCCAGCCTCTACTTTCTGGGTTCTTACACTGACAGCCTCCTCACGCGTCTGCGTCTCCTTGTTGTTGCATGACCAAAGCAGGAAGGCTGTCGCCACCAATATAACGATTTTCCGACTCATATTTGCGATTTTCTCGAATTGCAAGAAACGATTATCGTTCTTATCGACTGCAAATTTAATCCTTTTTTCCCATATAACAATGCTTTTATGGGAAAAACACATAAAAACTTGCGCACTGGCACCCTTGTGACAGGCGTTGTAAAGTTAAAAGACAAGCCTTGAAAAAGTGATTCTCAAGGCTTGTAAAGGGGAATTTAAAGCATCATCTTGCTGAGTGACTTCAGATAAGGTTCATGCCGAGGGCCTTGCACTCGCGACGCATGTCGTCGGGCCAGATGGATGCCTGGATCTCGCCGATATGGCCTTTGTGGAGAAGCACCATGCAGAGACGGCTCTGACCGATACCGCCACCGATGGAGAGGGGCAGACGGTCGTTGAGCAGCTGCTGATGGAAGTAGAGCTGTTCGCGTTCCTCCTGGTGCTCGAGCTTCAGCTGGCGCAGCAGACTCTCCTTGTCCACACGGATACCCATGGACGAGAGCTCGAAGCTGCGGCCCAGGATGGGATACCAGATGAGGATATCGCCGTTGAGTCCCATCTTGCCGTTCTCGGCGATGGTGGACCAGTCGTCGTAGTCGGGGGCACGGCCATCGTGCTTCTCGCCATTGGAGAGCTTACCGCCGATGCCGATGATGAAGACAGCACCGTAGGCCTCGCAGATGGCATCCTCGCGCTCCTTGGGCGTCTTGTCGGGATACATCTTCAACAGCTCCTCGGCATGGATGAAGTGGATCTTCTCAGGCAGGAAGGCCTTGAGCTGGGGATAGGTCTCACAGGTGAGGTACTCCGTGCGACGGATAGCGGCATAGATGCGTTCGACAACGTTCTTGAGGAACGACAGCGTACGGTCTTCACGACGGATGACGGCCTCCCAGTCCCACTGGTCGACATAGAGCGAGTGGAGGTTGTCGAGTTCCTCATCGGCTCGGATGGCGTTCATGTCGGTATAGATGCCGTAGCCCGGCTCGATCTGGTACTCGGCCAGCGACAGGCGCTTCCACTTGGCCAGTGAGTGTACGACCTCAGCCTGTGCGTCGCCCAGATCCTTGATGGGGAAGGTGACGGCACGTTCCACGCCGTTCAGGTCATCGTTGATACCCAGTCCTTTAAGGACGAACAGGGGGGCTGTGACACGACGCAGACGGAGCTCTGTGGAGAGGTTCTGCTGAAAGAAATCCTTAATAAGCTTGATGCCCTGCTCGGTCTGCTTCGTATCGAGCAAGGCCTCATAGTGCAGGGGTTTGATTACTTGTCCCATTTTACAGTTGATTCTAATTTTGGCCGCAAAGATAATAAATAATGAATAATGAACAACAAATAATGAGAAATAATTTGCAAAATGACGCAAAATTTTGACTTTTGCTAATAAAAATCATGCATAATGTGCCATTTTTCGCACATTATGCATGAATATCGGTATTTTTATTACGCAATATGTATTACGGTTTGTCTTAGAACCTTCCGCCACGGGGACCACCTCCGAAGCCACCGCCGAAGCCTCCTCCACGGGGACCGCCACCGCCAAATCCGCCACGACCGCCACGGCCGCCACGGGAACCAGGACCGCCAGGACCACCAGGACCACCGAAGGCACCACGGCCGCCAAAGAGGTTCAGACGATAGATGACGTGAACCATACCGTAGCTCGTGATCGCGTTATACTCGGTATCACTGCGCTGGGAGGCATTGATGATTTGGCTGACGGTGGACTGCTCATGCAGGATGTCGTAGAGCTGGAGCGAAATGGTGAGGGCCTTACCCTTGAGGAAGCTCTGCGACACCTGGGCGTTCCAGATGAGTTCGTTGGTGTTCATCGAGTTGTCGGTATAACCACGACGGCTCTGCATATTCAGGTTCGTGGTGAACGATGTGCCCCAGGGTGCGGTGATGCCGACCATACCGCCGTAGGTGAACTGCCAGGTGTCGAGGTTGTTGTTCGGCTGCAGCTCACTGCGCGAACGGTTGTAGTTCAGGGAGCCGTTGAGCTCGACCTCGAGCCAGTCGTTACGGTAGCTGGCTGCCAGACGCTCACCGACGCCGAAGGTGTTGGTGATACTCTCCTCCGAATCCTGGAGGCTGTTGACACTCACGTAACCGACGTTGTGGGCATAACTCAGGTTGGTGAACGTGTTGACGTTGAAGTAGGCTGCTGAGTCGATGGCGGTGTTGAACATGAAGCCGAGGTTGCCGTTCCAGTTGCCGTTGATGTTCTCAGGACGGGTAACCGTACCACCGGTCTCGGTGTTGAGGGTGGTCTTGTTCGACACGGAGTTACTGGTCGTCGAGAAGTTCACGAAGGTCATCACAGCCCGCTGGTGCTTCTGGAAGTAATCATTGTAGAAGAGGTTGAAGTTCTGCGTAAACGAAGGCTTCAGACCGGGGTTACCACGTGTGATGCGCAAGGGATTGCTGTCGTCGACGATATCGAGCAGGTCGCTCATCGAGGGCTGCTGGGTACGGCCGCGATAGGTGAAGCGCAACTGGCCTGTCTGCGACTTCTTCCAGCGGAAGTCGAGGGTCGGTGTGATATTGGTCACGGTACGCACGGTATCGGCATAGATGCCCTGATAATTCTGGATGAAGTGCGTCTTCTGGGGAAGCACCTGGAAACCGACGTTGAGGTTATAGGACTTACGGACGACGCGCAGCATCAGCTCGAGCGTATGGTTGTAGTTCTTGTATTCCGAGTAGCGGCTCAGGTCCTTGTCCTCGTAGGTATCCAAGGGATTGGGAAGCATTGAGAGATAGGCATCCCAGTTGCGGTACTGCGGCACGATACTGCTGTAGTCCACACCTATGAGGCTGTACATGAGACGGTCGCTCTTGGTGTAGCTATAATTATAGGTATAGCTGAACTGCAGATAGACCTGACGCCAGAGAGGCTCGCTGTAGGAGGTGCGGATGCTGTAGCTCCACTTGTCCTCGGGCGTGACACTGTAGCGGTTGGTGATCGTCGTATCGCTGGTGGTGAACAGGTAGATGTAATTGTTCGACATCGACTTGCTGACGCCCTCGCTCCAGTTGCCATTCAACTGCACGGTGATATTGCGGCCCGAGTTGTTCAGGCGGCGGTTGAACTGCAACCTTCCTCCCACGCTCTTCGTATCGCTGTAGCTGATACCGTCGCTGATATTGTAGTTCTTGGTGATGCCCTTGCCGATCAGCGCCTGGATCTCCGTCAGGGGATCATCGACATAGTTGTACGGATTCTCCGAAAAAGTGGCGCTCTGGCTGGTGTTCTCGCCGTCGTTGGAGTTATAGCGGGCGTTGGGACGGAACATGATGTTGGTCATCGAGTCGGGCTGCCACTCCAGGCGCATCTGGGCATTCCACTGGTTGGAACGGGAGAATCGCTGGCTGACGCTGTTTTCCCACGACGAGGTGGACTGGCTGAAGAAATTCTCCACGTTGCTCTTGGAGAAGACGTCACCGTCGCTGTGGTTCCAGCGCACGCTGCCGTCGAGCTTGAACTTGTCGGTCTTCTCGTAGTTCAGGTTCGCACCGACCATCTTTGTGGCGTTCAGTCCCTGGCGTGCTCCTCCGAACCGTCCGCCACCGCCACCACCGGGGAAACCCATGTCGTTGGTGTTGTTGGCATTGGCCATGACGAACACTTTCATGTTGTCTTTCATCCAACCGCCGAAGACACGGCCTGCATAACGGTGTTTCGTACCAGCGGCAAGGTCGGCATTCATCATGAAGCCCCTGTTCATACCGGCCTTGATGCCGAAGTCGAGCACTGTCTGCTCTTCACCGTCCTCGATACCCGATACACGGGCGAGGTCGCTCTGCTGGTCGTAGGCCTTGATGCGGTCGATGATGTTCGTAGGCAGGTTCTTCATGGCGGTCTTAGTGTCGCCCGTCATGAACTCCTTACCGTCGACGAGGATCTTCTTCACCTGCTTGCCGTTGATCTTGATGGTACCGTCGTCACTGATCTCTGCTCCGGGCAGACGACGTACGAGTTCCTCGGCCACCGATCCCTCAGGGGTGCGGAAGGCGTTGGCGTTATAGACGAAGGTGTCAGCCTTGAGCGTCACCTTCTGGGCACGGGCTGTCACCGTGGCACCCTTCAGCATGATGGCGTCGGGCTCGAGCTTGATGGTACCGGCATTATAGTCCTTGTCCTTCAGCGTAATCTTCTTCGTGTAGGTCTTGAAACCCACATAGGTCACCTGCAAGGTATAGGTACCCTCCGGGGCCTTGATGGAGAACCCGCCTTCGGTATTGGTTACGGCATTGGCAATTACCTTTTCACCACTCAGCAGGGCGGCGGTTGCCTGAATGACGGCTTCCTGCGTGTCCTGTTCTACTACTGTTCCTTTAACTGTTCGCTGTGCGAATGTAACGACTGTCACCATCAGGGCAACAATCAACAATCCAATTTTTTTCATTGATAGTTGTGAATTTATGCCTCTTTGACGCATGAACGGGAGAAAAGTTTAACGGAAAGCAAAAAAATTCGCATTTCTTCTTGTCATTATGAAAAAAATGCCTACCTTTGCAGCATCAACAACAAGCAAGCAACCATAAGCATAGAAAGATGAATCCGCAAAAGGTTGTCATTTCCGAAAATCTGACAGAAGCCCTCGCAACAGCCGTCGCTGAATGTGAGCACGATCGTACATTCATCCTCGTCGACGAGACGACGGAGCGCTGCTGTCTGCCCGTCGTCAGCGATATGGACTGTGTCTGCGGGGCACAGGTCATCGTCATCGGCGCCACCGACAGTCACAAGACGCTCGAGTCGCTGGCCCATGTGTGGGAAGCCTTAGGTGAGGGAGGCGGCACACGCCACTCCTTATTAATAAATATAGGTGGCGGCATGGTGACCGACTTAGGGGGCTTCGCAGCCTCCACCTTCAAGCGGGGCATCAACTATATCAACATCCCCACGACACTGCTCTCGATGGTCGATGCCAGCGTGGGCGGCAAGACAGGCATCAACTTCCGGGGACTGAAAAACGAGATCGGCGTGTTCAGCAATGCCAGCACCGTCATCCTCGACACCACGTTCCTGAAGACCCTCGATGCCGAGAACATCTGTTCCGGCTATGCCGAGATGCTGAAGCACGGGCTGATATCCAACGAAGAGATGTGGGCAGAGCTGATGAACTTCGACCTTGCCCAGCCCGATCTGGGGCAGTTGCAGACGATGGTGGCCGACAGCGTCGCCGTGAAACAGCGCATCGTCACCGAAGACCCGCTGGAGCAAGGTATCCGCAAGGCCCTGAACCTCGGGCACACCATCGGTCACGCCTTCGAGAGTTTTGCCCTTTCGCACAATGGGGACAGCCCCCTTTGTGAGAAGCCGATCCTTCACGGCTATGCCGTCGCCTACGGTCTCATCGGCGAACTCTACCTCAGTACCGTCAAGACAGGTTTCCCCTCAGACAAGATGCACCAGACGGTCAGCTTCATCAAGGAGCACTACGGCAAGATGGCCATCACGTGCGACGACTACCCCACCCTGCTGGAGCTCATGACCCACGACAAGAAGAACGTGGCTGGCACGATCAACTTCACCCTCTTGGGCGGCATCGGAGACATCCGCATCAACCAGACCGCCTCGAAGGAAGACATCTACGAGGCACTCGACTTCTACCGCGAGTGCTGACAGCAAAAAACATAAAGGATATGAAGAAACTATTCATGCTGACGGCAGTGCTGCTGACAAGCGTCTGCAACTACGCACAGCAGCCGCCACTCGTCTACGAGACGGAGAACACCGGAACCAATGCCAGTCCCGTGCTGCCCACGAAGGAACAAGGCACGAAGTGCGAAGCCCTGCCAGACCCTCTGATGTGGTCTGACGGCAGTGGACGTGTCACCGACTTCAAGGACTGGAGCCTGCGCCGTGGTGAGATTGCCAAGGAGATCCAGCACTACGAGATCGGCACGAAGCCGGCCGTAGACCCCTCGGCCGTGAAGGCGCGCATGGACGGCGACACGCTGAAGGTCGTCATCACCATCGGCAGCCAGTCGCTTGAGCTCAGTGCCCTCATCAGCTATCCGTCCGTGGGTGAGGCACCATACGCCCTGATGATCGGCACCAGCGGCATCGCCTTGCCCAAAAGTCTCTTTGAGAAGCGCCCCATCGCCACGATGATCTATAAGGAGGCACAGGTGAACAACTACAGCCAGTTCGGTGCCCGCTTCGGACGTAAGCCAGCTGGTCGTGGCAACTACGACTTCGACCGTCTCTATCCGGAACTGAAGGACAATGGTGCCTACAGCGAATGGGCCTGGGGGCTGAGCCGCCTCATCGACGGACTGCAGCAGTTAGGTCCTGAGGTGACGAAGATCGACACGAAGCATATCGGCGTGACGGGATGCAGCTATGCCGGTAAGATGGCACTCTTCTGCGGTGCCTTCGACGAGCGTGTCGCCCTGACCATCGCCCAGGAGCCCGGTGGCGGCGGTGCTGCCGCCTGGCGCTATTCCCGTTGGCTGAACATACAACCGGATGCCGAGCCCGTGGAGAACCTCGACAAGACAGACTACAACTGGTTTATGGAGAGTCTGCGTGAGAACTACGGCGAGGAGAACGTGGCCTATCTGCCCCACGACCATCACGAACTGGCAGCGATGATCTGTCCGCGGGCTCTGCTGATGTTAGGAAATCCTGACTTCGTGTGGCTGGCAGATCCTTCGGCCTATGTCTCAATGAACGGTGCCATGAAGGTGTGGGAACAGTTCGGCATCGCCGACCGTGTAGGCTATTCCATCGTCGCAGGCCACGGACATTGTCAGTTGCCAGAGGTGCAGTTCCCCGAGGTAGAGGCCTACATCGACCGCTTCCTGCTCGGCAAGACGGATGCGAACACCACCGTCCGCATCGCCCCAGAATCATACAAAGACATCGACCTCAACTATTGGATCGGTCAGTGGTAACCGTTTCTCCCCCTGAGTAGGGGGAGTCAGAGGGGGTCTGATCAGCCTCTGGCCAAAATCTCCGCCTGCCTCCTGGCAGGCTTTTTGGTTTCCGTCAGGGGAATCCTGCTGACGTGAATATACGCCTTCGGCCGCTGGTACTTGGGCAGCACCGTCTCACAGACCACCTTCGCCTCTTCCACATCGCCCTCCGTCAGCAATACGACCACCTCGCCAAACTTCTGGTCTGCCCGTTTACTTATTAAATAAGGTACGTGTAAATGATTCCTCAACAGTCTTTCCACCTCCTCCGCCTGGATCTTGATCCCCCCGGAGCAAATCACATTATCCTTCCTCCCCAAAATCCTGAAGCGAGTGATACAGGGGGACGGTTCTTTTGTTACATCGGCTGGCGATGTAACAAAAGAACCGTCCCCCTGTATCACGGCGATATCATTCGTCACCAACCTCTCTTTACACACCTCCGGTGCATCAATCACCAGACACCCTTCCTCATTCAGGCTGACACCGACCGACGGAAACGGTGTATACCACTCCGATGCCTCTGGCCCTGACAACCGCCTCAAAGCGATATGCGATAGCGTCTCTGTCATGCCATACGTACTCCACACGTTATTCGGAAACGTCTTCAGTTCCTCTGCCAACGCCTCGTCTATCGCCCCGCCGCCAATGATCAGGTGCTTAATCTGTTTCAGCCGCTCCCGTTCCTCCGGCACCTGCAGTGAGTTATATACCTGCATCGGCACCATCGCGGCGAAAGTGAAAC